>Ga0209443_1000332_pt1 | contig 32357 bp, 29 predicted proteins | sample LauGreBMM110DCMD_2_FD_187571 | JGI IMG/M metagenome (GOLD analysis project Ga0209443, IMG submission 187571) | Freshwater lake microbial communities from Lake Michigan, USA - Su13.BD.MM110.DCMD (SPAdes) (version 2) | ecosystem: Environmental > Aquatic > Freshwater > Lake | place: Lake Michigan... | reverse complement strand
ATTAAATTAGATGAATACCCAATCCTTACTAAATTTTCAACTTCAGAAGAATATAAAACAAAAGAATTTTTTGACGAGTTTGAAAAGCTTATTCCGGGAGGTATGTATTATTTTAAGTTTAGAATTGAATTAGCATCCGACGGAAATATAACAGCAACTCCATTACCATACTCTGTGCCTAACCACATAAGAGATAATTATAATCCAGGGTTTTTTTCAGGTTATATATCTTTTCAATTAGCAAATAGTGGAATATTACCATCAATTGCGGAGCTGATTCGTTTGGGAAATCAAGTAACTATTGCATTGCGTGTAATTGCAAAATCTAAACGAGACTTTTCAGATTCCTTCTTTAACTTTCATAAAGACCAGACTATTTTTACAATGTTACAGTATTATAACTTTGGAAAACCATTCGTGTTTGGCACTGAGGTGTTATTGGGATATAAAGAAGACGAAACGCTTTTGCCTCACGAACTTTTTGGCATTTTGCCTTTACCAGAAAAAGTTGGAAATTTAAGTACTGCATTCTCAACAATAAGTGCTGCTAATTCTGAATTAAAAGATTCTGGAGTTAATTCCGTTGTATTAAGAGGAAAATATAATAATGGTGACACAATGATATTCTCTGATCCATTACTAAGACACGCCACCATTAAAGCAAATGAAGTTTTTGAAAGCAATGCTATAAAAATAAAAATACCCAAAAAAGGTGGACTTAGTTCTCACAATGTACATGAAGATAGAGTTCAAGTATGTTCAGTAAGAGAACCAACAACTCCAGAAATGGTTGATAATAGACAAGCCATTGCTATGTTTTTATTTTTAGACACCGCGAATTATAATGAACCTTTTTATACACCAGACAAATTTGGAGAGCCATTTACAATATTAACAACTCCTGTAAGAGAAATAAAGACGATTAATTTTAACAAGGATGAATTTAAAGGTTTTGTTGAAACATTAAGTTCTGGTGAAGGGTGTGTTGTTATTAGAGATTTAACTATTACAAGCCGAGGTGGAATAAAACAAAAAGGCAATAAGAAAAATAAAAACACTAAAACTACAAAAAAGAAAACTACAAAAAAGAAAACTACAAAAAAGAAAATAACCAAGAAAAGGAGAATGTCAAAGAAAAAGAAAATGAATAAAAGAAAAACGAAAAAAAATAAAAATTGATTTGATAAAAGAACATAAATAAATTATAACAGTTTAGTATAAGGAATGATCATCCCTGTGAAATGTTTTACATGCGGTAACGTTATTGCGGACAAATACCGTTACTATTTGGAAGAGGTTAGAAAGCGAAAATTGGCAAAGGATATGGATGTTGACAAAGTCGTTTATTTAACCAAGGAATTTAGTGAAAAGACACCAGAGGGAGAGGTGTTGGACGATCTTGGTTTGAAAAAGATGTGCTGTCGCAGACATATGTTGACCCACGTTGACATTGAATAAATTTCTTTAGTTAATATATATGAGAAAAACAATGAAAAAACCCCAAAAACTGTGGAATATGAAAGGTTGCTCCAAGTCTAAATCTAAGAGAAATTTAGGCGATAAAAACAAAAAAAGAGGTGGATATAAGCGCGGTGGTTCTCACAAATGTCACAAATGTGGTCCTAGTTGCGCGTGCAAATCCAAGTATAACTGCAGACACAATTGCCCAAGTAATTGTCATTTAAAAGAAAAAACTAGAAAACACCGAGGCGGATATTGTGGAATAAAAGTGGCGGGAGGCCAACGCGGAGGAAATTGTGGTTGTGGATTGCAAACGGGAGGCCAACGTGGAGGAAATTGTGGTTGTGGATTGCAAACGGGAGGCCAACGTGGAGGCTGCCAACAATGTTTAGGAGGAGGCGTATCAGTGCAATCGGGTGGCGGAATTGGTTATATTGGCAATCCAACTGTTGGAAAACCTTGGACTCCTGAAATCAATGGCTGGCCGGGCGTTTCTGGACAACAAGGACAGACAAATTTTTTTTCATTAAATAAATACGACAAACCGTATCTTCAAACGGAACAAATTTCCGAACGCGATCAACAAACGTACATGAAAGGTGGATCTAGGCGCAGAAGAGCCGGAGGAATTGTGCCACAAGACTTTGTTAATTTAGGAAGAAGTATGGTTTATGGAGTTGGTAGCGCGTACAATAGTTTAAATGGTTATCCTGCTCCAGCAAGTCCTTTACCATACAAAGATCAGTTTTCCAGCCCAACCGCAACAAATTCCTTGTTTGTTTAACCAGCTTTCACAAGTTATGAGAAAAGGTGGAGCCAAATGGGTTAATAACGACAAGTTTTTTATAATATATAACATTATTTTCTAATTATATATCATAATGGCGTTTCCTAAAAAGCTTAAGGATTTATGCACACCTGCATTTATTTATTTTGTTCTCTCTATGATTGGAATAATCTTTTCAGTCATTCAAAACTTTGGAAGCAAACACACTTACAAAATGGGGATGTTTGTTGCCAATGTTCCCAGTACCATTCTTGTGTTTGTTGTCAAGATTGTCTACATCCTTTTCTGGACATGGATTTTGAACTTGATTTGCAAAGATGGTCACACCGAAATTGCTTGGTTTTTAGTTCTTATTCCTTTTATTCTTTTATTTGTTATCATGGGTTTAGTCATGGTGAACCCTCGCGCGCTTGAAGGAATGACATTAAAATCAAAAAATAAGTAAATTTCATTAAACATCTATAAATAAAAATATACAATTATTATATTATGATTAATAATAAAATAATCAAGAATGGAATATCCTATGAAAAAAATGGATGGTTATATATTTCAGTAAAAGGGCGCCCGAGAGAAAGAGGTTATGCATATGGATATTTTTGCGCACCGGAGTTTAAAAAGGTTCAAAAAATGTTAAGATTTACGTGCGAGAATGACATTGGCGAATCGTGGGATTTTTTTATTGACGGCACTAAAAAATACTTTGAAGAGAAAATACAGAAAAACTTTCCAGAACTATACGAAGAAATTGAGGGAATTGCTGAAGGTTGCACGGCCGGCGGGACGCCCACAACAACTTTAGAGATTTTGACGTGGAATAATTATTTTACTATGTTAGATTCTTGGTATGGTTCAACCTTAAAAGCTTCTGGTGGTCCAGGTGGGAGAGAAGGAGGCGCGAAAGACCGTTGCAGCGCATTTATTGCCGTTGGCGATTACACAAAGGATGGAAAAATTGTAGTCGCACACAACAGTTTTGCAAATTTCATGGACGGTCAGTACATGAATGTTATTTTAGACATGAATCCCCACAAAGGACATCGTTTTATTATGCAAGCGTGTCCTTGCTGGATTTGGAGTGGAACAGATTTTTTTGTTACTGCTGCAGGAATTATTGGCACTGAGACTACAATTGGTGGTTTTAACGCGTATGAAAACAACTTCCCAATAGGATTCCGTATTAGAAAAGCTATGCAATATGGCGATACCATGGACGATTATGTTAAAATACTTTTACATGAAAATTCAGGCGATTATGCAAACTCTTGGTTGTTTGGCGACACAAATACAAACGAGATTTTGCGTCTTGAATTGGGTTTAAAGTATCACAACGTTGAGAGAACAAAGAATGGTTTTTTTATTGGGTTCAATGCCGCGTATGATCCTAAAATTCGCAATAAAGAATGCGTAGACACTGGATTTGATGACACTAGAAGACATCAAGGTGCGCGTCGCGTCCGTCTCGGAGATTTAATGGAGGAAAATAAGGGGAAATTAGACATTGACCTTGCGTTAAAGTTAATTGGAGACCATTATGATGTATATTTAGAAAAGGAAAACCCTTGTTCAAGAACGGTTTGTTCGCATTATGAATTAGATGCGCGCGAATATATGTCTGACCCTAGCAGACCCAAACCTTATCAACCAAGAGGAGCTCTTGACGGAACTGCTGCAAATACAGAAATGGGAAAAAATATGTCATTTATGGCTCGTTATGGAGCTTCATGTGGAACAGCATTTAACGCAGAGGAATTTTGCAATAAACGCAGACAATGGGCATATTTAAAACCTTATTTGATGGATAGACCTTCGCAACCTTGGACTTTATTTAAAACAACAAAATCATATAAACGCGCCAAAACTATAAGACTTAGGGAAAAATCATCAAAAAATACATCAAGAAGACCAAACAAATAGAGGAAAAAACCAAAACCAAAATCAAAATCAAAATCAAAATCAAAATCAAAACCAAGATCAAAACCAAAATCAAAATCAAAATCAAAACTATAATATATTATTATTAATGCAAATAATATTATAAAAAAAATATGACTAACTATATTATATTAAACAAATGGAAAATATATCATGGAAATTAATAGATAAATATTTCAAAGACAATCCACACAATTTAGTAGCTCATCATTTAGAATCTTACAATGATTTTTTTGATGGTGGGATAAATAACATTTTTCGCGAAAACAATCCTATAAGGTTTATTGAAAGAGAAGAAGAAGGTGTAGACACTCGCAACGAAAGCTTATTATATTTAGGTGGAAAAAATGGGTCAAAGATTTATTTTGGAAAACCTGTAATTTACGATGACAATTACGCGCATTATATGTATCCAAATGATGCAAGATTACGAAATATGACATATGGTGTTACAGTTCATTATGACGTTGAGGTTGATTACATATACTACGTAGATGGCGAAAAAACAGTTTTAACAAAAACATTAGAACAAATATATCTAGGACGTTTTCCCATTATGCTTCAATCTAAATTATGTATCTTAAACTCTTTGGCGAGAGATGCGCGTTTTAATATGGGTGAATGCAAGAACGACTATGGTGGATATTTTATTATTGACGGAAAAGAAAAATCCATAGTTTGTCAAGAAAAGTTTGCAGATAATATGCTTTACATTCGCGCAAATAAACCTGATGATACATATAGTCACTCCGCTGAAATAAGATCTGTGAGTGAAGACGCATCAAAACCTGTTCGCACATCCGCGGTTAAAATTGTTGCTCCCAGCACAAGGCTTTCAAATAATCAAATTGTTGTCTTAGTTCCAAACGTTAGAAAACCGGTTCCTTTATTCATTTTAATGAGAGCATTAGGAGTTGTTTCTGATAAAAACATTATTGAATATTGTTTATTAGACTTGGATAAAAACGAGTCTTATATTGATTTATTCATACCTTCAGTGCATGATGCTAACAAGATTTTTAACCAAGAAACAGCGCTTAGATATATTGCTTCTTTTACAAAACGTAGAACTATTACGGGAACATTAGATATTCTAATGAATTACTTTTTGCCGCACATTGGTGAGCAAAATTTTTTGGAAAAGGCGTATTTTGTTGGTTACATGGTGAATCGCATGTTGCGCGTATTTACAAAGGAGGACAAACCAACAGACCGCGACAACTTCCGATTCAAAAGAATTGAGCTTTCAGGTTCACTCATTTACGATCTTTTTAGAGAATACTATTTGATTCAAAAGAGAGATATTGCTCTTAAAATAGACAACGAGCATTACTATCACAAAGGCAAGTATTCTGGAAAAAATTTTCCAGAACTTGTTGAAAACAACTATCGCGACTTTTTCAAAGAGAGAATCTTAGAAACAGGTTTTAGAAAAGCATTTAAAGGAAACTGGGGAGCCGAAGAGCACACAAAACGAGTTGGCGTTGTCCAAGATTTAAACCGTTTGTCTTGGAATACTTTTATCTCTCAGCTTCGCAAATTTAACTTACCATTAGATGCAAGCGCAAAGGTTGTTGGGCCCCGTTTACTTCATTCTAGTCAGTGGGGTTACATTGATCCAGTGGACACTCCAGACGGTGGAAATATTGGATTGCATAAACATATGGCAATAAGCACATTTGTAACAAGTGGTGCTTCATCTGTGCCAATGATTAAATGGTTGCGTGCAAAAACAACTATGCGAATATTACAAGAATGCTCATCTAAAATGCTAGGAAATATGACAAAGATTTTTGTAAATGGTGTATGGATTGGTGCGATTGATAATCCCATAGAAACCGTCGCAACGTTTAAGATGTTTAGACGCAATGGTTTAATTCCCGCTTTCAATAGCATATCATTTAATTATGAAAATAACGAAATTTTTATATACACCGATTCCGGTAGATTGAGTAGACCAATATATTATATTGATAAAACTACAAATAAAATTAGTTACGATAGAAAAGACATTGTTGAAAAAATCAACGATAACAATTACACATGGGAAGAAGCTGTCAGTGGATTTCATAAAAAATCAGTTGAAAACTTTAGCATAAAAAATAACACCATTTATGACATTGATGAATTATATCCTGATCTTAAAAGTTTGGAAAATATTGAAAAAGAGTTTGAGAAGGACAAATCAGTGATTGAATATGTAGACACATCGGAGGAAGAGGGTTTGCTAGTGGCAACAAAGCCGGACGATCTTAAAAAGAATAATTTTTATACTCACATTGAAATTGATCCTTCTCTCATATTAGGCGTTATGGGAAATCTGATTATTTATCCTGAAAACAACCCATTGCCTCGTAACTCATTCTCTTGTGGTCAAAGCAAGCAAGCTGTTTCTGTATACCATTCCAATTTTCAATCGCGTATTGATAAGATGGGTGTTATTTTGAACTCTGGTCAAATACCATTATTAAAATCAAAATACTTGGAATATGTAAATAAAGAAGAAATGCCATATGGAGTGAATGCTATTGTGGCAATTATGTCTTACACTGGGTATAATGTGGAAGACGCCATTTTAATTAATGCAGGATCAGTTGCTCGCGGAATCTTCAGAACCACTTATTATTCAATGTATGAGGCGAGAGAAGAAACTTCAAAAATTTCCGGTTCTACTTCAAACTCTTATTTTGCCGATGTTCAAACCAAAAATGTAACTGGATTGAAGCCTGGATACGATTACAGTAAACTAGATAAATGGGGTTTAATAAAAGAAGACACTCCTTTGGATGATAAAACTGTCGTCATTGGAAAAGTTACATCTAATTCAATTGATTCCGATATGGTTATTGACTCTTCCGTTTTCCCCAAAAAAGGACAGCTTGGATACGTTGACAAATCATTTATTACAGAGGGGGAAGAAGGAACTCGCATTGCAAAGATTCGCATTCGTGAAGAGCGCATTCCAGCCATTGGTGATAAAATGGCTTCTAGAGCCGGTCAAAAGGGAACACTTGGACTAATTATTCCTGAAGAAGACATGCCTTTCACAAGTGATGGCATTCGTCCCGATTTAATTATTAATCCACATGCGCTTCCATCTCGCATGACTATTGGGCAATTAGTAGAAAGTCTATTTGGGAAAGCATGTCTTGCATATGGTGGGTTTGGAGATTGCACTGCATTTCAAACCAAAGGCCCGCACGTTGGTGTGTATGGTTCCATGTTAGTAAACGCAGGATTTCATTCTAGTGGAAACCAGGTTTTATATAACGGCATGACTGGTGAACAAATTTATTCGGACATTTATGTTGGGCCAACTTATTACATGCGTTTGAAACACATGGTAAAAGACAAGATTAATTATCGCGCCAGAGGTCCTAATACAATGCTTACCAGACAACCTGTTCAAGGCCGAGCCAATGATGGTGGTCTTCGCATTGGTGAAATGGAGCGCGACGGTGTCTTGGCTCACGGTGCGTCGGCATTTTTGAATGAATCTTTTATGGTTCGTGGTGACGAGTATTACATGGCGGTGTGCAATAAAACTGGTTGCATTGCAATTTACAACGAGTCGTTAAATTTGTTCTTGAGTCCATTTGCCGATGGACCAATTAAATTCTCTACAACGCTAGACGGAAAAACAAACATTGATAATATTAGTAGATTTGGTCGTTCTTTTAGCGTTGTACGCGTTCCATATGCATTAAAACTTTTGATACATGAATTACAAACGATGAATATACAAATGCGAATTATTACAGAGGATAATATAGATCAATTAATGAACATGTCATATTCAGACAATCTTAATAAATTATTAAAGACAGACGATAAAAAACTTGGTGTAGCAATTTCTGGATATCTTCAAAGCGTTCAAAAGATCCAACAGCAGCCCGCGTCGCGTAGACTTCCTACTCCTTCACCAGAATTTGCTCCAGAGCGCGCGTCTGATGATGGTGTTTCTTATGCTTCAGCAAGCCCAGCTTACGATCCAAATGCGAGCCCCCCATATAATCCAACTAGTCCAGCTTACGATCCAAATGCGAGTCCAGGTTATGATCCAAACGATAGTCCGGCTTACAACCCAAATAGCCCTCAATATAACCCCAATGATAGTCCTGCATATGATCCAAACGCTAGTCCTCAATACTCACCACACAGTCCAACAGAACCTCCACCAATTCAAGGCATAAAATTAAAAAATGAAGAAGTAAAGACACAGTTTGACACGCTTCCAGAAAGAGATAAAATAATGTTAATGAAAATGGTTGCTGAAAAGAATGCAAATAAGGACAAACAAGCAAACGAGGAGCCAGTCGCAACAAACCCGATTTCATCCAAATCAGAACCTCAAGATGTTACCTCTATATTAAAAGTCCCTGAAGAGAAAAAGTCAGATGACGAGGATTCATCGTCAACTTCCGAGAAAAAGGGAGGAGAAGTAAAATCTGTATCATTTAACACAGACTCTGATTCATCCTCCAGTGAAACAAAACAGATTAAAATTTAATTATATTGCGTAGACTAGAAACCCAGTAATTTAAATTTAATTTTTATTTATTGTGTTTTGATAATAAATAAAAAATTGAATGAAAATATTAAAGATAATGTGTTGTATAAATATAATGGCGACACAGAACTCAAGTGGATTGGTATCAATTGTATACAAGTCTAGAAAGACAGTTTTAGAACTTATGACAAAACAAAATTATGCAACCGAGGATTATTCAAATTTTAGTATTAATGAGGTAAATTCCATGCTTCAAAATAAGCAGTTAGATATGCTTTTAGAGAAAAAGGAGGAAGACCCTTCTACGAAGAGGAAGAACAAAATTTACATCCGATACTATTTAGCAAAAACGCTACGTCCTCAGAACATTCAGGAAATAATTGATGACCTCTTTAATTTAGAGGAAGTTCTTACAAAGAGCGACACATTGATGATTATTATTAAAGACGATATGAATGAAACAATGACCAACTTATTGAAGCACACCTGGGAACAAGATGGAATTCTTATTGTCATTCAAAGCATTAAACGATTGCAGTTCAATATTCTAGAACACGTTCTCGTTCCGCCTCATAGAGTATTGTCGCGCGATGAAGTTGCGCAAGTAAAGAACAAGTATAACATTATGGATGATTCACAATTCCCAGATATTTCCAGATTTGACCCCGTTGCCCAAGTTATTGGAATTCGTCCTGGGCAAGTGTGTGAGATTATTAGACCTAGCAAAACTGCTATTAAGAGTTATTATTATAGGATTTGTGTCTAATTATAAATTCTAAATGTATATATAATGGAAAGTCCAGATCAGATTCTTGACAAGTTAAACGCATATACATCAAAATTTTATTCTGCTTTAGATGATTTTTCTAATTCATATATAAACTACAAACTGTATCCAGGATACAGTGAAAATGAGAACATTTACGCGAATAATAAAGCTATTTTAGAATCTTTGCAAGCTGATGTATTTGTAGCTACAAATGATGTTCAGAGAAATATAGACACTCTTAATGGCCTAATAACTGATTTAAACTCAAAAATATCTGCAGAAAAAAATAAAAATGCAACCCTGAAATCGCAATTGTCTCAGTTAATGTCAAGTTCAAACGGCGCCAATTCATTAATTGGCGAATCTAGTGAACTTTATAAAATGCAATGGATGTCCAACATTACATTGTTTATTGGTATTTTTTTGGTTTTAATAACTCTATTTAAGGTATTTAAAAAACCAACAGTTCCTCTTCAAAATGCAGTATAATCCAAAATACATTTTCTATGCAATTTTATAAATATAAAATGTATCAAATAGCGTTTAACATTTACAAAACATATAATAAGAAATTACAAAATCCGACGGTTAACAAATTTGCGCCGTCATTTATTAACAATAAATTAAAAGAATATGCAAACGAGTCATTAAAAAAATCAATACAAAAAATAGAGGAGTTGCACAAAGAGCCAAACTACAAAAATAACTTAATAGTCGCAAGGGCAATTAACGAGAACAATAAAAATAAAAACAATAGCAATATATTCAAATTATTTGCAGGCGTGACAACTATATCTTTCTCTTTATATTTAGTCTATTCTTTTATGAAAAGATGTCGGACATAATGTTTTCTTATTATATATAAACAATGGGCGATGACTCAAGAAATGATGTGAATTCAAAACTTATTGCGTTGCAAGCATTAGAAGGACAATATAGGAATAAACTAACAGAATATGAAAACGGATACGCCACATATATAAGCGCTTTGCAATCGCAAAAATCTGGTTCTAGCAGTTATGTTGTTTTGCCGGGAAAAACTTACATGGGAACTGGAAGCATTTCTGAAACAATAAACAGTAGTGTATCAATGTGTGAAGCTTCTTGCGGCGCAAACGCATTGTGTAGTGGAGCATCTTTTAATTCAACTTCAAAGGTTTGCAAGTTAAAAAGCGGTAATAGTTTATTAACACCAGGAGCTACAAGCGATAACGCAATTATAACTGACGTTAGACAAAAACTAATAAATTTAGAGACAATAAATGCCCAATTAATAGAGATAAACAATCAAATGACAACTTTATACAATGAAATGCAACCGTTGGTTAATAGTCAAACAGAAACACTTTCAACAAACAATGGAACTTTAACAACGCAGTATTCCGAGCTTATGAAAGAAAAATTTAAAATTGTAAAATTAATTGATGAATACAAAGACACCTATGCTGAATACGCCGAAACAAGTGTTTCCACAGATCAACGAAACTCATCTTATTATTTATGGTTAATTATTGCCATTATTTCTATTATATTAGTAATCAAGTTTATTTTTTTTCCTGAAGCAAAAGGAAACTTAGTAAGTGTAATATTGTGGACAATTATTATTATATGCATAACATTATCAACAATTCATTTAAATAACCCTTCGGCGTACGCAATGTGGGTATTTTTAGTTGCAATTGTATTAATGATGAAATCAAATTTGATACCTTCTTTTTAATAAATAATTTTAATTTGACATAAATGTAAATATTTTTGTATATATTTATATTAATGATATCTGACAATCAAAACAACACATCAGCAACATTAAGACAGGGCGTAAATTTTAAAAATTATCAAAAAAAGATTGTTAATAGTGTAGCAAAGAAGAATAAACAGCTGGTTGAAGGGTTTACCACAAATGAAAATATTTACAACTCTAGAGGTTTAGTATCTCAAGTAGATATGGTTCAAAATGCTGCCAGAGAGTTAGAAGATCTTAAGAGTAGTTTTTCTAGTCTTTTGCAACGCTATCAAGCTGCAAATGCTCAATTATTAACTGCAACAACTTCTTACATAAATGCTCCGGCGCCAAGTAATCCCGCCATAGGAAAAAATGTTTTTGTGAATGAAATTGTTTCAAACCCTAGTTCTGATTTTGTTGGTGCTTATGTAGACAATGCGACCACTCCGACAATGACAAAATTAACGGGAAAATTGGATGGATACACCTTTTTAGATTGTCAACAAGCTGCGTTAGGTGCGGGAACACAGTATTTTGGTTTAAGTCAAGCTAATGCAACCACCGAAAAAGCCACGTGTTCAACAAGCAATTCATTGAGTGACATAGAAAAATATGGAGCCGCGGGAGCAAATTGCGTTCAAGGAAGCGACGGTAATTTATACGGAGGAAATTTAACAAACGCAATATACCAAGTGCCAGATGCTCAATTTGTTGGAAACTACGGAGACAATCCTAATCGTGCAATGCCAACCTTTGCAAACAATGGAAGTCGCACATATACATATGAAACGTGCAAGAAAGCTGCTGTTGACGGAGGATTTAATCTCTTTGGATTGCAGTGGTATAGTGGAGGAAACGATGGATACGCACAATGCGCTTTGAGCAACAATTTTACCGCTGCAACTCAATATGGACAAAGTGGAAGTCAATCTACAAATGGACAGGGTCAAACAGTTGGTGGAGGTTGGGCAAACGCAATTTATGCCGTTCAATCTAATGGAACTTATGTTGGTTGTTACAACGACAATGCTACGTCGCCTGCAATGACAGGAGCAAATGGTGGTTCAGCCGCCTTTTCTGTTGATACGTGTCAACAATACGCTATACAGAATGGCTACAAATACTATGGCTTGCAGGGCGGAAACGCTGGTTCATCAAAATGCTTTGTAAGCAATAGCTTGCAAGCGTCCCAAAAATATGGAGAATCAACGCCAACGTCTAATTTTACGGATGGAAAGAAATATGGAAATAATCTAGTAAATTCTGTGTATGGAGTAAAAACAATGGGTTTCCCCGAGTATATGGGTAAAGTAGGCCACATTGGCAATGATGGTTCATTGGCAGAATATCCTTCTTCTATGATTAAAACTGTTAATAATGCGCCAACCATCGTTGATTATGACAGCAGTTGTTCGCCAGACATTACAAATATTAATAGTATTCAGTGGAAAAATTACAAAAAAATTAGCAATATGACACCAATGACAAAATGTGGACTTGGAACTGCAATTCAAGCAGATCAAAATTCCGTTGCAGAGTTGGGAAAAGAGTTGGAAGAAATTTCGGCAGAAATTATTGCGATTATTAATTATTTAGAAAGCCTTGACGCAAATATTATTTCACAGGTTGGTCTTAACAAACAATCTCTAGATCAAATGTTAACACAATACAACGGTTACAATAATAAATTTTTACAGTATAAAAACGTTGAATATAAAAACATAACAGGAATCTTATCAGAAAGTGGAGTTGTTACAAAGCAAGAAAATTATAGTTATATATTGTGGAGTGGTTTAGCGGTTACATTGATAATAGCATCGCTTGTGTTAGTGAGAAGAGGAAGTCAATAATATCTTACAAATTTGCCAAAGTATATAGAATATATTATCTTATTATATTCTATATAAATGACCATAACTACAGAAGAAGAAAGCGCAGAATTAATCGGCGACATTCAAAACCTTCAAAATATAGAATTAGATTTATTTGATACTTTAGAGAAGGGAGTTGCAAATAACACATTGACTGCTGCAGACAAAACAACTATAATTGATCAAATTAATAAAGTATCTGACATGAGAGTGAGGTTGTTTGCCAATCTTAACAGTTTAAATCAAAGTTATCAAGGAAGCGTTGCATCTGGTGGTTCTGTAATTCAGAACCAACTTAGCGCTCTTAACATAGTTGAAAATGAATTGAACCAGTATACAGATTATATCAAAACAATAAGCAACGAAAAAAACAATGTGCAAAGAATGGTAGAAATTAACACTTATTACGGTGAAAAATACTCTGATCACAAAAGCATAATGAAAACTGTTGTCTATTTTTGCATTCCAATCATTTTATTAACAGTTTTAGCAAATATGGGATTTCTTCCTAGAAGCATTTATGTATTCTTATTAATTATTCTATGTGTTGCCGCAATCGTTATAATTGGAGCAAAATTAATAAAATCATTATCTCATGATAACATGAATTACCAAGAATATTCATGGGGATCGCAAGCTCCAACCGGACCAGCTATAGATACAAGTGATTCTAGTGGAAAAAATCCATGGTTTAGTGTTGGCGCCAGTTGCGTCGCTCAAGAATGTTGCGAAGACGGGTTTACCTACGTTCCTTCACCAACTAATAAATGCGTATCTAACGCAAATTTGCCGTCTGGAGTTGCACCCTATAATCCAAGTCAAGCCGTTAGCTCAACGACAAATGCTGCATCTACAGACATTTCTGGAGTTCTAGGAAGAGCCGCCGCGGGGACTGCCACGAGTTTAACAAGCGCCGCTTCAGGTGTTACAAAGACAGCCACACAAAGTGTATCGTCTGTTTACAGCGCTTTATCTAATATTTAAAACGAAAATTCTATTTATTTCTATTGTAATTGAGGAATTATAAATTATATTATTAAAAAACAAATAATAATATAATATAACAACAATGTCAATAAATCAAACTCAATTAAACAGCTTAGCTGCACAACAACAACAAACAACCGACCAAATTAACTCGCTAATTAGTCAATCAACAGATGCATTAACGTGTGGTACAAATTGTCAGAAAACCAGAAAGACAGATTCATTGCACCAAACTTATTTAAACGCTCAAGCAAATGTGCAAACTGCTCCTTTTCAATTGCAAGAGGCCGAAAAGAATTATTACACTTATGCCGAAGGAAGTGTTGGATATAAGGCAGTCAGGTCAAATGCGGTAACACAACAAGCTGCTGTGGCAACAAGTTCCGCAACATCAACGTTTCAAAATGGCGTTGATTCCGCTACAACTTTAAATACAACGTATAATAGTTTAAGTATTACATATCAGAACGCGTTTGAACTGTATAAAAAATATTTGGAAGAAAATGCTGAACTTCAAGACGAAATAAACGAAATAAACACCGATACGGTTACAAATGACAGAAAAACTTATTATGAAAGTCAAGGTTACGATAAACTTAAAAGCTGGTATAAATTATTCACGTGGATATATATATTTCTTTTAATTATTTATGTTATTGGCATGTTTTTAGCTGGCAGCGGTTATAGTTTTATTTCCAAGATTTTAATACTTATTGCCCTCATTTTATATCCATTTGCAATAAATTACGTTGTTATATTTGCATACAATGGATTGAGTCGCGTTTATAGTTTGTTACCTAAAAATGCGTATACAACTTTGCAACAAAGTTAAATATTTTACACTTTGTAATATTTTTATTATAATATTGCATTATAATATTTCATTATAATAAAAATGTGTTGGAATCAACATGTATCATTAAATACGTTTTTATTTAGTAGCTTTGTATTATTGCTTATTATATACAATAACGCTTTCACGCAGTATAAAATTACATATTTAAACAATCCATGGATGTATCTTTTCTTTGCGTCTTTTATATTTATGCAGTTGATAGAATTCTTTATTTGGAGAAATATTGATGATAAATTTTATAATAATATATTTTCTACAATGGCCGCACTACTAATTGCTTTTCAACCACTGGCCACTCTCATGTTGTTGTCAAATGTTTCTCTAAGAAACACGTTATTAATAATATATATAATAACCGCGGTGCCATATTTTATTTATAAAACGTTAACCAAAACTATGCATTCCACAGTAAGCAAAAAGGGCCATCTAAATTGGGTTTTCAGTGATCTAAAAGGGGTATATACATCATTTGCATTTATTTGGTGGTTGTTTTTCTTTTTGTTTAGTTTATTCTACGAAAGACAATGGTCTGGGTTTTTATTTGGATTTATTTTATTGTTAATATCATATTATAATTATACAAATGACCAAACGGCGGGTTCAATGTGGTGTTGGATTGTAAATTCTGTTATGATTTATTATGCCGCTTATTTATTAATTTATTTACCATTTTGCGAAAAGGGGTTGTGTCGCAGTTAAATAAAATAAAAATATATTTTTACTATATTTTTATTTGTCTATTTTGGATTTACACATATTTTAGTTGTTCAAATCATCAACTTCATTTTGTCCTTCTTGATCTGGATAAATAATCTCACAATTCACCCACCCATCCTTCTTGGATTTGCCAAATTTCTTATCCATATATTCGCACAATTCAACGCCCTTGGGAGCCTTTCTGTTGCCCTGCTGCTCTTGGAACCAAATCTTGAACTGTTCGCACAATTCTCGCTTTCCAATTCTCTTTCCATCTTTTCTAACGACCATCTCGCTAACAAAGCCTGAAATGTGATCCTGACCTTGGCGATATTTATTAGAGGCGGCCATAACAATATCACAATTTTCTACTACACCTTGAGTCTCAAACGCGCGCTTTACAAGCATGCTCGCAAATACTGGAGCCCAAGCTGGAAGCTTTTCCTTCAATTTGGGATCCTTGGGAAATTGATATTCGCCATCATCTTTTGGGTCCTCAGGATTTACAAATTTTGACATGAAATCACACAAACGAATGCGTCTCCAAGTTCCATCATCGTTGCTTCCCACCTCAAACAACATATTTAAACACACTACCAAATGAAATTGAATGCTGAACTTTTCCGATTCACAATACAACGCACGAGCCGTCATAGATGAATCGCCAGTAAGCTGTTTCATCATACCTTCATTGATTTTTGTTTCCTTTGAAGGCTCTTGCATAACTGCATAACGCACACCCTTCAATTGCATAACTTCCGAAGAAGTTCCGCCAACGCCAACGCGCTTTTCAGTAACAAGTGTTACAGGAACAATTCCCGCATATTCGCCAAGCGTCAACGCCATCAAATCTGTCAACAACGATTTTCCGTTAGAGCCATTTCCGCGATAAATGTTGAACGTTTGATTAATATTCTCACCAATAAGTACAGACGACAAATGGTCCCACATATATCTGTTAAGCGATTTAACTGGAAATAATTGCTCCATAAACGTTGTAATCTGGCCAGCAATCGCACCATCCCTTTCTTGGTTGTACCCATAATACGAAATACCAGTCGTCTTGGTGATGTAATCTTGAGGATAACCATCTCGGAAAATCTTGTTCTTCAAATCAACGACTCCGTTTGTGAAGCAAAGCAGGTATCTGTTCTCGTCCATCTTCTTGACGAATTCCTCATCATAGAAGATTTCAGCAGCCTCCCTGAAAATGTTGCTCTTGTCATTGGTCTTCTTCAATTTAACGGACAGTTCCGAAACGTGTCTAATCTTCTTTTTAAACTGCTCATAGCGCTCATCGGTTGATTCAAACGCAGACATTTGGCCAATATAAACTTTCTGCTGATTCTGATACAGATTGTACATTTCTCTTGAGATTGACAACCGCAAAGAATGTCCCAAATCTCGCTCCCAATGATGATTCCTGAAAACATACCAAGTTTTATTCGCAATGCTGCTGCAAATATATTTGTCTTTGAACATTTGATGCAACACCATCGCAAAGTCATAATCTGTGGGAGTGTTAATAGTCTCTTCCAAGAAATGCTGAACAGTATTTTGCTTCACCTTTAGATAGTCTTCAAAAGCGTCTTGCTTTGCCCAATACAAAATAGATCGCTTTGTGATTCCGTCCGGTCTTGTTTTAAAATCTTTCCTCCATCTTACATACAAATCAGGAATAGTTTTATAATCAAAATCACTCGCCTTGCTGCGCAACATTACCCAGGACAAGAATAGGCGATCATCTGTGTGCTTTAAACCAAACCCAACCATCGTGTTCAAATTGTGAGACCCTGGTTCATAATACTTTGCAGGCAAAATCTGCGTATATTCGTGAACTTCCTTAACATTGTATTCACTCAAATTCATGTCCTTGAAGACATTGTTCACCGCTCGTTGAAGCATGTCTGCGTTTTTAATATCCTCAAGTGAAATTGATTCTTCTTCCTCATTGTCGCCAGTTATAAGTAACTTCATTTTGGTATTTGACGTGACAGTTCGTTTTGGTTTTATATGAGTTTTCATCTCTTCGTATTCGTTTTTAATCTTTGGATTCATTTCAAATTCAGGATGCTCTGAATATCTAGCAGACACCTTGTGCAAATCTTTTGCTACGTTGAACGTCGTTTTAATGTCCTTCTCATCCATCATAAATTCTCCATCTGAAGAATCATACGTAATTGAGTAATACTGAGTTAATTCATACGCCATATTTCCAGGCTTTCTTGAACCAAACACCTGCCAATTTGTTGTGCCCTTGCTGATTCCCTCATCCAAAACTGCTTCCCAACTATTAATAATTGGAAGGTCCCAAATTTCGTGAATCTTTGTCAAAACTTTCTTACGCAAAAGCATCTGCAAAGAATGTTCCATTTTTATACCAATAATAATATGAACACCATCCTTTGTCAGAGATTTATCGGCTAACCTATTTACGTCTGGTTTTTCAAAAACATAAATCGGAAAAGGCTTATTCTCTTCAAAAACAAAGAATTCCTTAAGTAGCTCCAAATACACCAAATTGATTATATCAATAATGTGATCCTTTGTGTGCTGCCTAGTTTCAACATCATAACTATATCTGAAATCAAAATCAAGCATAATTGCACCCCCGGCATCCAATTGCTTTTCTGTCAAATATTCCATTTTTCCGTTTACAAACACCGCTCCATGATAAAGTGTCCAAAATGTCGGTTCCATTTCTTTTGGAATAATGTATGAACCTCCATAAATCCCTAGTTCTTTGCTGGGAATTCTTGTATGAGTCAATGAAATGTTGACCCCCTCCCTTTTTTCAGAGTTAGCATTATGCTTTGAAAGAAATTCATTTAAATCTTTAAATTGGGTTTGTTTTGCATCCATCTTTGTTGTTGGTATTATATGTTGATATTTTTCTATTTCGTTTTTTTTATTAATTACAAGAAATTCAAAACACAGAGTTTAACGAATGTCTTATATTATTATTACTGAAATAGATATAGAAATAATGAAATATAATGTATAAATATGTCTTCAGAAAAAACAACCGTCGTGACAAAAGATACAATAACTAGATTGTTGCGCGACGTAAAGAGTATTATGAAAAATCCATTAACAGAAAACGGAATTTATTACATACACGATGATACTGATATTTTGAAAGGATATGCATTGATTGTGGGGCCTTCAGACACTCCTTATTTTGGTGGAAATTATTTTTTTGAGATTAATTATCCGTCAAATTATCCACACAGTCCTCCTCAAGTTGTTTACTGCACAAATGGCGATAATATTCGTTTTAACCCAAATCTTTATAAGTGTGGAAAAGTGTGCGTTTCTATTTTAAATACATGGCGCGGAGAACAATGGACGTCTTGTCAGACTATATCCACTCTCTTATTAACTCTCTGCACATTGTTGTGCGAGAATCCTCTTTTAAATGAACCTGGCGTTACTGCAACACACGCAGATTTTGCAAATTATACCAAAATTATTGAATATAAGAATATTGAAATTGCTATTTTAAAAATGGTTAATAAAGTTCACAGCGTTTATCCAGAAAAATTTGATTTTTTTTATTCAATTGTTAAAGAGAATTTTATTAAAAATAAAGGCGCAATTTTAAAGAATTTAGAAGACAAGGCTCGTGAAAATTCAAAATCAGAGCAAATATGCACTAGCATGTATAACATGAGCGTTACATTGCATTACCCAAATCTTTTGAATTTATTTAAAGAAATATATGAAACAACAAAGTGAGACAAGCAGATTTGTTTTACTTTGCGATTATCTTAATATATAAAATAAAAATTGAATTAAATAAATAATGTGATATAATAATATATAGCCAATATGCACTTCTGCAGTTCATGCCAAAATATGTATTACATTCGCATTGATAGCGAAAACACTAATAAACTTGTTTATTATTGTAGAAATTGTGGAAACGAGGATTCAACTCTAGAGGTTGATAACATTTCAGTGTCAAAAATTCAAGTTTCAAAAGGAGAACAAAAATTTAATCACATCATTAACAAGTACACAAAACTTGATCCTACATTGCCAAGAATTAGCAAAGTTTTGTGCCCAAACGTTGAATGTGACACAAATACGCACAGCAAACCCAGAGAAGTTATTTACATTCGCTACGACGACGTTAATATGAAATACATTTATTTGTGTTCAAGTTGCGACACTGTATGGAAGACCGATGAGCAAAAGTAATTCACACGATTGCTCTTGAAAATTTAGAAACATTTTTCAAAACTAAAAACGTTTTTTATTATAACGCATTTATAATAAAAAATTGATTCAACTTATTTAAAAGTATCTTTAGTTAATATATCAAAACATGAGTCACGAAGAGAAAGAACAATTATATTCTGATTCAGAATCGGAAAACTCGGAACTAGATGAAAATGAAGAGGAAGAAGAGGAGGAGCAAGAAGAGCCAGAAGAAGCAGTAGATGAAGACGTTGATGAAGAAAAAAGTGTAGAGGAAGAGGAAGACAACGATGGCGACAGCGAAAACGAATATTCTTCTAAAACTATTCCTCAGCTTGGTGGAACAAAAGACGACGAAGATGAAGAGGAGGACGATGATATTGCTGGACCTTATCTCCAAAAATTTAACTCGGAAATTAATAAAAATTATCTTGTGGATTTTCATCCAGAATGCACAATTAACAATTATGACGAAATCAACGCATTGACCAGAGTGATTCGCGATAAAAATAACAATATTGTTGATGATATTCACAAGACAATTCCGTTCTTAACAAAGTACGAGCGAACGCGCATTATTGGTCAGAGGACAAAGCAAATTAATTCTGGTGCAAAAGCGTTTGTCAAGGTTCCAGAAAACGTTATTGATGGGTATTTAATTGCGGAACTAGAACTTTATCAAAAACGCATTCCGTTTATTATCAGACGCCCTTTGCCTGGAGGTGGATGTGAATACTGGAACTTGAAGGATTTGGAAATTGTATAAGTTAATAATAATTTTTAAATTTATAAAATAAAAAGTTTTTTATTTTATATTCAGAAAAGCTATCAATACCCAACGCGTTTATTCGTTCTTTATGTGAGAATTCTTTATATGAGCATCATTTATTGCATTAAATGTTTTTTGTTTTAACTCTTCCCAGTTTTTTCCCCTAATTTTTTCATGAACGTACACATTACACGTTATATTCATCCAACTTAAAAAATTTACCGAGTCACCTTTTTCAGACCCAAATTCGCGTCGTTCATAGACAAGCGTTATTGGTAAAATTTCAACATTCTCATCGCTTGCTAAATGAAAAATTCCATTTTTAAATTCTTTTAAAATACCATACTTATGAGTTGTTCCCTCCGGAAACACCAAAACATTTGAATTGCAATTGGTTATTTTTTCCATTATCTTATCTTTAACGTCCTCCCCGCTTTGCTTATCTCCTCTTTTATATGCAATTAAATTTGATGATTCCATAAATGCTCTTTTTATAAACGACAAAATATAACTTATTGCATTTTTGTCAACTTCATTTCCAACCAAATCGGATTTTACAACAATATATAAATTATTTGACGGTTTATTCATAATACTTAAAAAAATTAATCCGTCCAATCCCTCATAATGGTTTGACATTAACAACATGTTTGAATCATTCAAATAATGTGTATTTCCATGCGTTTTAATTTTAACATTCATAAGGTATAGAATAATGTCATTCAATATAAAACTTGTTACACCTGTGCTAGTTTCTTTGTTAAAAATATAATATTGAATTACATTAGTTATTACGGCAAATAATATAAAAACTAACTTAATTTTTTCAAAAAATGCATTTGTGGCTGAAATAAAAAAATTATCTATATAGGAAATTTCATTATATTGATTATCTTCTTCGTCTCGCGATTCTGTCATTCCTTTAAAACACATAGTATACTTATTGAAATTTTTGTCTTTATGTTTATTTCTGGTATTTTATTAATAATACAAAATTTATACTACAACAAAATATTGTCTAAAAAATGTTTATTATTTTTTGCGTCATTGTATCCCTTTTCAAATAAATCTGTAAAATTGTATTTTGATCTGGAAAACAGACTTGTATAATCAGATATATGGAATTTTAACGTAAAATATTTTTCTATAGGTGTTTTTTTATCATTTTCTTGTTTATTATTTTCCCAAATCTCTGGAGTTATGTGCAAAGATGGTTTAATTGTATTTAAATACGGATATTTACTAAAACCACCATCAAATGCATTTATATTATTATATTTATTCAAAAAAGTTGTTCCCGTTATATAAGGAATATGTGAACTTGCAATGCAGCAATTTAACACGTCTTCTAACGTATCAAAATCAGAAAAAATATGCGTTTTTATTTTTAGTTTTTCAAAACTGGTAACTCCAATAAATAATTTTTTCAATTCAAAGTCGTCTTCCTTGTATTTTTTTAATATGTTATATTTCATCATGTATTCTAAATCAATAATTGAAATTGCATTATTCAAGTTATCATCCAACATATTATATACAAATTCTATGGGATTGTGTTTATACGTCATAAATAATGAATTCCACGCTCCAGCGGACGCTCCTGAAAATATAAATCGTTCTAAATCATAATTTTCCTTAATAAATGTCGTTGTTCCAAGCATATAAAACCCGTTAAATCCGCCAGGAGATATGGATATTAATTTTTTGTCTTTAATGTAGTCGTTGTCCTTTAAATAAAGCATATGATCATCGCATAACCATTTGTTTCCATTTATATTAACACATTCTTCATTATTTGCAAACGGTTTAATTAGTTTTGGCACAACTTTATGAGTTCCTACGATTTTTGTTGCAAAGTTATTGTATACCCATGAAAAAAATATTGTCGCAATAGAAAGTAACTTCACTACCATTTAATATTATTTGTTATATTTTTTATTTGTTATATTTTTTATTTTATTTCATTTGATTTGATTTTATATATATTTTCCGAAGGATATAAATATTATAGTATATCTATATAATATAAAGAGAATTCCAATGCTGTTCCATGGGTTAATTTTTTTGCTGCTGCTGGGCCAATCTAGCTGTTTTTCACCACAAAATAAGTGTTATGACTTGACGTTTGGAAAATGTTCAACCATGACATATTGCGGTAAAACGGATACTGGTGCACGCGCATGTTTGCCTTGTCCTTCAGGAAAACTATGTCCTGGCGATGGATATATGTATCTTGCACCACAAGTAAACAACTTTAAATTAAATCATAATAGCGCAAAGTATATAACCAACATTAACAATAATAGTTACATTGTTTCTTCAAATCGCATTTTAATACGCAAAAAATTACAAAAACTTAAGAAAATAGTTAAAATAGTAAAGGTGGGTTTAAAAGTTGCCGCTATAGTTAAAACTGGTGGTGTAGCTGGTTTGAAAATGGCTGCCACTTCAAAAATCAAAGAACTTGCAATTAAAAAAGGCATACAGTGCTTAAAGAACGGATTAAGCAATTTATGCAACGGCAAGAAAAAAGGCGGAAAACTTGGCTTGCCAAAAAGTTTAAAAGTAAAACCTAAAATTGGCGGAGCTGTTAGAAAATCAAAGATAACAAAGCCCAAGGTAACAAAGCCCAAGGTAACAAAGCCCAAGGTAACAAAGTCCAAGACAAGAACAAGAACATCAAAAGGAAAAACAAAAGGAAAAACAAAAGGAAAAACAAAAGGAAAAACAAAAGGAAAAACAAAAGAAAAAACAAAAGGAAAAACAAAAGGAAAAACAAAAGGAAAAACAAAAGGAAAAACAAAAGGAAAAACAAAAGGAAAAACAAAAGGAAAAACAAAAGGAAAAACAAAAGGAATAGTAAAAAGACGAGTAACAAAACCAAAACAAAAACTATGCAGCAACATTTTTGATTCACTTGCAAATAAAGTCAACAATGCTACTAGTCATGTTGCAGAAAAGGTTGTTAACAAAGGTAGAGATTGGTTAAAGAAAAATGTTGGTGGAAATACCGGCAACTGCGAAAAATCTGTAGTTGTCAAAAGAATTCCACCCACTAATTTAAGAGGCTCTAAACCTAAAACAAAACCCGAAACTGGTTCTTCTACAGACGATTCAACAAATGCGCCTAGTTCAGATGACGCATCAGCAATCACCCATTCTACAGATGAGTCAACGCCGGCCCCTAAAACAAAACATCAAGTTAAAAGGTCTCCTCCAACAAGAACAGACAACACAGTTGTAACACCTATTAGAAAAACAAAACAACCTATTGCTAGAACAGATGATAGACCTGTTAAAAGAACAAAACCACAAGTTAGAAGGTCACATCCAGCAAGAACAGACGACAGATTTGTTAAAAGAACAAAACAGCCTATCACTAAATCAGACGATGCAGTTATAAGAACAAAACGACCTATTTCTAGAACAGATGACGCTGTTGTAATACCTATTAGTAGAACAAGAAGCAAACCTAAACCAAGTAGAAGACCTGTTGCAATTAGAGTTACTGCAAATCCAGTTTCTAGACCTACAGGAATCCCACCACTCGTATTAACTATTGGACCCACAACAAGACCAACTTTAAGACCTACAACAACCCCTACTACAATTCCAACTAGACTCCCCACAGTTATTCCACCCACTAGAAATCCAACCAGGTCGCCTACCGCGCGACCAAGTCCTTTACCAACAAGTAGACCATCTGCTAACCCTACATTAGTTCCAACTACAATAGCAGTTCCACCAACAATGCTTCCTTACAGTGGAGTTAGCTGGGCTGCGTTTTCAAGCGCCCCTGTACCCGTTAGACCCAGCGCATTCCCAACTCGGGTTCCAACTGGTTCAATGTTTAATATTATGACAAATGCACCAACAACAAGGACTCCAACGTCATTAAGAGTTTCTATTGCATCACCAACGCTGGCTCCCTCCAAATTAATTCCAACCCAATTGCCATCTGTTCAACCCAGTTTACTGCCCAGCGTAGCACCCAGTGGCACACCAAGTTTGCAGCCAAGTCTTCAGCCAAGTTTAACGCCCACTACTAGTCCAACTGCAGCGGTTGGAGCGTCTTCTATAAATAGCGTATCAACTGGACAATATGTAAATTCTTCAACCGCAATTGGCGTTGGAATTGGATGTGTCATATTGGTAATACTTTTGGCAATATCTTGTGTTTTCTTTTCAAAAAAATCAAAAGAAAAAAAAACTCCTTATGAAATTTGGTCGTCACATTACTCTAATAAAAATCAACTACTCCAAAATAATATTCAACCACAAACGCATGAAGATATTCATCATTTTTATAGAAAAAGTCAACGACCTTCTGTAAATCAAAATTCTGTATTTACTCCACATGTTTCTGGTAGAACATCATTCCGAAATTCTCAAATAGTTACTCAACTGGGCCCTCAAGCAAATTATAAAAGACAATCTCTTGCACTAACAACGCGAAATTCACAACCAAACTACCCACTATAAATTTTAAAAACACTAAATAAAAACAAGTAAATAAAAATAATATTTATATAGATTAATAAAATGAAAACAGATACATTTTCATTAGTTTTTCATTTGTCTCTATTACTAACGTTGATTTTGAGTTTTTATATTTTTATACGCGCAATATTTTTTAGCGACAATGATAAAAAGCGACTATTTAATGCTTGGCAATTTCCAATGTTGTTAGCATTATATATTGACGTCGTCTACATTATGCAACCTTAAGAAACAATCGTTTATTATGTGTAAATCAAATATTCACAAATAATAAGTAAATTAATGAAGGTTGCTTTATGTTTTATTATTAGCTACACGCAAACTGTTAACAAAGAACAAATTTGGATTGATTGGATAGAACCAAACAAGGACATTATTAACGTATATTTTCACTATAAAAATTATTCTGAAATAAAATCCGAATGGATAAAAAAACACTCAATACACCCAAAATGCATTGTTGAGACGGATTATATGCATATTGCGCCCGCGTATTTAGCATTAATGTCTTTTGCAATGAATCACGACGCACAAAATCAATGGTTTTGTTTTTTAACTGATTCATGCGCACCTATAATATCTCCTTTGAAATTTCGCGAATTGTTTTTTGAGAATTATTCAAAAACTATTATGAGCTGGAGAAATGCTTGGTGGAATACAAAGTTCTGCAAACGCGCAAATCTGCAGTTGTTTAAAGAAGAATTTCATCTGGCCAATGATCCTTGGTTTGTAATGAAGAGAGAAGATGTGAAGAAGAGTATTGTATATTCAAATGTAAATGCGCATATTTTCAAAACATTATGCAGCGGTGAGGTTGCCAATGAAAGTATATTTGCAATAATGTTATATAGTTTTAATGAACTTCAAAACGTTAAATCTTGTGTGACACACGCAGCTGATTGGTCAAGAATGACGAGTGCAACAAGCCCTCATATTTTTAAAGAAGGGGATGTTTTGGATCTGAAGTTTATTACAAATTCTGTAGATACGAATCGTTATGCAATGTTTATAAGAAAAGTAGACAAGTGTTTTCCTGATAATAAGTTGTTGGAAATTATTTATAAAAAAGACGACAATGAGAGAAAAAGGCGTATAAAGGTTGCGAGATTAGAGAGAAAACTGTTCTTTATTTCGTTGTTTAATAAAATCACGGCAAATTTTAAACGTTATGGGCATTTTTTGATTGCATTACCGTTTATTATTTTTTTTTTGCGACTGAATTCTTCATTCCTGCATTTTTGAGTTATATTTTTGATGGTTATAAAAAAAATATATATAAAATATATAAGAAATATATTTATGAGCGAATCATCTGATATAGTTCAGTATGCCGAAGATAAAAATATTGTAAAGTTTGAATTGCCTTCTTATAGTGAAGTTATGGTACTTAGTCCTTATGGGCGACTTGTTTTCTCCAGTGATTCTGGTAAAAATGCTTATATTTTAGACGCAGAATCTGGTAATTTAGTTACAACACTTGATTGGAACAAAGGACAAATGTTGGACGCTGCATTTAGCCCAGATAATACGCATGTTGCCGCTTGCTCTTATAATAGTTCTTTTATAGTGTGGAGCGCAAAGCGTGGTGATATGATTTGCAGTTTTAAATATCGGGAACTTGACAAGGCGAGTTTATTGGCATGGAGTCCCAATGGAACTAACTTAGCATGCGCATTCAGTAGGTCAATATGCGTGGTTGACATATATAAAAAGGCCCTTATTGCTGTTTTGTTACCGAAGAAAATATCAAGTTTATATGCAGTTGCATGGAGTTTTGATGGAAATCGTGTTTTGTCTGGAAGCAACGATGCCATTTGTGTGTGGAATTTAGAAAAAGCTTTTGAAAATTCCAGCACCTGGGTTGGTCCAGAGAAAAATTTTTTGAAAGTACCACCCGATTTAAGAATAAACATATACTATTTTGTTGCAACATCTGTTGCGTTTAGTCCTGATGGGCTATTAATTGCTTGTGGAACGGGTAGAGGCGAAGTTTGTATAGTAAAACCATCTGGTACTTATATGGAGATCCTAAATATAGATAAATTTGCAATGCCAAATGGACATTACAGTTACGAATTCAATGTGATAACTTCATTGTCTTTTAGTCCAGATGGTAAACGCATTGTTTCTGCTGCCAAAGACATGTCTATTTGTGTTTGGGATGTAGACACTCGCACATGCATACAAATTATAAATTTTCCTGAAATTAAAACAACTAAAATTTCTTTTTGTATCTTTGAAAATGTTGGCAATAGATTTGGAGAAAGCGATTCTAGAGAAATTATTATGGTTGCTTCCAAATTTAACCGACGCAATAAAAATGGCATGTTGTATGGAACAGAGGTAGGCACTTGCTATATAAGAAAATTTACACGTGTAGATGAAAAATATAATTTATTAAAACTTGCATCAGAAGGAAATGGCAAGTTAATGTCAAAAAGTGATTTGGATTTATTAAATAAATTATATAAGAAGAAAACCGCCTTAGAAAAGGAGGAAAAAAAACTATCTCCACTTGAACTAAGAATGTATAATAGTCTATTAAAAAAATACGATTTTTCAATAATAATGCACTCTGACCTTTTGCAGCGAAATACGCTAGGATATTTAAAAGGTGAAGAACCAACCTACAAAGAGAGAAGTTTAGATTTTAAAGAATCAACCCCAACAATGGGATACTTTCCGGAAGATGATAAACCGCCTGCAACCGCTCCTGTTGTAGGAGATACTGGATGTTTTGGTCGTATGTGCAAAACTAGAAAAGGTGGACGAAATGGAGTGAGAAAAACGCAGCGCCACCAAAAAAATAAAACTAACAAACGCAAAAAACAGCATCAAAAACGCAGTCGCCGTAATAAAAAATAATTGCGTTATTCAACCTTTTCAGCGTAAATTTCGGCGCAAGAAGTTCCCCACATTCTGAACGCGGTCATATACAATCTTTCTTCTCCGACCAACGAAGCAGTCCAAGACGTTATATAACCGTCGTGCCAATTACCATCATTTTCCTCTTTTATGCTCTCTATTTCAAATACTTTTGATTTGTCAACAATTCCTTTGAAAATCTTATATATCTTATCACCAGGTTTTAGATCCATTTCTATGCATATTATTATGCCAATTATTTAAATTGGTATAATAGATAATTTTTTCTCTCTTGGATTAGATTTCAAGAGTCGGAAGATTGGATGATTTTTGGTTCGAAGGGGAATTAAAGATCTAAAGAAGTGTTGAAGAGTTTGACATTTATTTTCTTAAAACTATCCCCAAAATTCTTTGGTATAAAAGCAAACCTGCATCTTGAATTGGTAGAATATATGCATATGTATCCCCATCGTTATTATGGGAGTGCCACAAACCAGGCGGTGTGATAAACATGGTTCCTTCTTTCCAACATACTTTTTTTGGATTTATAATATTTCCATTTTCATCTAATTCTTCTCCTATTAAAGTGTAAATATTTTCACTATCAGTGCATTTTATACAGAGATCTAAAGCAACAGAATTATGTTTATGTGGTTTTTGAGTAATTTTTGGCGGAAGTTCATTATACAATGCCCATAACACTGGCGTAATTGTATTTATACCTAGTCCTTCTGTATCTTTATTACTTAGCAAAATGCCTTTTCTATTATTATTTTTATTTGACAACTCGTTTAAACTTTTAATAAGAAACTCATTGCTATAAATAGCTGTTTCAAATATTTTTTTCTCCACTTTACTTCCAAGATAATTTACTAAAGGGCTATCATTTATGTAATAAACTTGCAATTCTTCTTCGTATAAATTTTTTATTTTTATTGAATTAAAACACGGATTAATTAAAATATCTCCAGTGCAAACCATTTTTTCGGAGTCACCATCAATGCAAATGGAAGCTTTTCCATTTATTATATAAAACAGATGAGACGTTGCGTTAAATTCATTATATTGAATATTGTCTAATTCTATAACATCCTTACTGGTTAACTTTAAAAATGAAGCCAGCAAATTTGGTGTTGTTGACTTGTATGAAACATTGAATATATTTGAAAAATCTATAACGTTAATGCCATAATTACATTCGTTAATATTTTTTTCATAAAAAGGAACATGGTTTAATTGTGGATTAACGTTTTTTTCATACTCATAAGCTGAAATATATTCCCTTTCCATAAATATATTTATATATATTTTATATTTAAATTATTTGTTAATTTTTATTTTGCGCGGAAGGCTCTTTAAGTTCTCCAAAATATAATATATATTTCAAAAAATGAACTTAAAGAAAATTGCCGAAAATTTCGAATTAAAAGGGGTCAAAAGTGTTTCCAAAAATCAAAAATGGACAAAAAAAATGTCCAATTTTCCAAAACGGAAATACTTTATGAAAAAGGGGTAAAAACTCCGCCATTGTTAGCATTATGGTGTGGTGTACCAAAAAAATCATCCAAAAATTTGTTACGATATTTTTTAAGTATTTTAAAGAAAAAGATTTAGGCATTTTTTTCTATTTCCATTATAGGAAATGGCGGAAATAAATTTAATGCCGAAAAATGCCGAATTTTGTTGCAAAAATTGCAACTTTACATGCTCTAAGAAAAGTAATTGGGTGACACATGTTAACACCAAAAAACACATTCATCGTCTCAGTGGAAATAAAATGGAAATAGTGGAAATGGAAAAAAACCCAACGGTTAGTTGCATTTGCGGTAGAAAATATTCTACAAGCTCTGGTCTGTGGAAGCACCGAAAATTATGCGCATCTTACGATGAAATAAAAGAAAAAAATGCCGAAGAAACCGTTGCACCATCTAACGATATGTTTATGATTTTATTAAACCAAAATATGGAACTAATTAAGCAAAATCAGGAGTTCAAAAACTTACTTGCAGAGCAAAACAAAAATATGTTTGAAATTGCAGGCAAAATTGGAGGCAATATGAATAACTCTAATAATACAACCAATAATAATACAAACAACTTCAATCTACAGTTTTTCTTAAATGAACAGTGCAAAGATGCACTCAATATTGGCGACTTTATTGAGCAAATTAAATTGCAGCTCAGCGATTTGGATATGATTGGTAGAGTTGGCTACGTGGAAGGGATGAGCAAGATCTTTTTGCGGAACTTGAAGGCGCTTGATGTGTTCAAACGACCAATTCATTGCAGCGATTTGAAAAGAGAAACACTGTATATTAAAGACAAGGATTCCTGGGAAAAAGAGAATGGCGAAAACGTGAAGATTACACGCGCCATAAAAGAGGTTGAACATAAAAATATTAAACAACTGCCTCAATGGAGAGAAGAAAATCCATCAGCAGACGACACTGAGACTAAAAAGCATATGGAATATCAGAACATCTTATTAGAAGCTATGGGAGGTTCCACGTTGGAAAATGATGATAAAAAGCGCGAAAAAATAATACGCAATATTGCAAAAGAAGTTGTTATTGAGAAAAAATAAAAAACAAAATTTCTGTTTATTATTTTTATGTATTTTTATCTTTCTGTTTTAACACTTCCATCTGTTGGCGCATTCAATGCAAGTTACAAAGGTTGTCATGGGCTCATCAGCCGATCTTGTCTGCATCTGATAATACGAACACTTATTTGAATAACACTTACGACACTTGAATGTATCCGTCATTGCCTCCTGTTGCGTGTCATACTTTGACTTATCCTTCTTAATCTTGGCTTGAATTAGTGCATCCCACTTTTCCGGTTGCATCTCTTGATGTGTCATGAATGCGAGGTTTTTTACAGTAACGGTTCCATCCTTTACCCACGTTAGAAGCGCCGTCTTACCCAAGTTAATATAAATTGTTCGCAACCGGTCCAAATAAATTTGCACGTAATATGGGTTATCCCACTTCTTTACAACCTTGCGATTATTGGCCTCCTTCAACGCATAGTTATAAATTCCCTTTTCCAAGTTGATGGCCTTCTTTTCACTTTCAAGAAGCTCTTGAAGTTTGCCGCGAATATTATTTCTAAAAGAGCCAGGATTATCAATCTTGCGCATGGTATAAGATATATACAATTATTGTGTTTATATCTTAATCAATTTTTTATTTTTAACCACCTTTCAAAAAGGTGGTGTCAAATTACAACAGAGTTATTTATATTATTTTACTATAAAATATGTATTCTTTTGCTAAGCCTCATCGTCCTCGCTACTAGATTCATATTCCTCCTCGCTCAGCTCAGAACCAATGTCTTCAATCTCCAAAACTTCTTCCTGTTCCTCACTTTCATCCTCTTCCTCTTCATCATCTTCATCGCTTCCATACTCTTCCTTATCATCACTGCTCTCACTGTCAACGACAAATCCATCCTTCAAATAACCTTGCTTGGTCTTCTTAGACGCAGGAATGCTTTCCAATTCATCCTCCTCCTCCTCGTCCTCTGCACATGTCGCAGCTAAATCTTCAAAACCTCCAAACAATTTCTCATATATTTTTTCCCATAGCTCTAATGACAATGACGAAAGCTCCCATACATTTTCATCCTTCTTAATGCTGCATACAAGTGCACAACTTCCAAAGAACAACACGGTGTCTACTGGAGGCGGAAAATCATATTTATTCTCGGTATTTGCTCTACCTTCAGTCTTTGCAAATACTGCAACAACATACTTTTTGCCTTCCATTTTAACACCCCATTCAGTTTGCTTTATAAATCCATCCGCCTTCTTGAATCCGCATTTCTTATATAATTCATCTTCTTTGTAATCTTTAATTGTTAGAGATTTCAAAGAAGCAGCTTTATCAACGATAATCACTGAGATATTTTGGGCCATGTCCAAGTATAATAAATCATTGTGAATAGGTTTAAATAGTTTCGCATATAAATATAAAAGTCTTAATGACAACAAAAATATATATTAAAGACTTTGAAATTGCTTCATTAAGGAAAAAGTTAGGAAAATTAGATCAGTATTTTAGGAATCAAGAAATTACAGTTGAATTAGTTTCTCCCGATGGTTTATTTACAATAGAAAACAATAAATTATACAAATTGAAACCAGTGGACAAAGAAATTATTGAGCGAGAGTTTGAGGGATTTACGCTGTTATTTGACAACAGTTATTTTGAAAAGGAATTTATATTCTCCCACGTTCCATACGATCATATAAATTTGGATGTGGTAAAATTTTATTATGGAGAGGAGCTTTTGGGTAAGAAATCGTTTTTGCGAGTGGTTGTTGAGGGGTTATATGAAAATGAAGACAAATTCAAAATTGTGGAGAAAAAAAAGGACAAGTATGCCAATTTTTTGCCAACCAACTTTTACTTTTTAGCA
>Ga0209443_1000330_pt1 | contig 32403 bp, 29 predicted proteins | sample LauGreBMM110DCMD_2_FD_187571 | JGI IMG/M metagenome (GOLD analysis project Ga0209443, IMG submission 187571) | Freshwater lake microbial communities from Lake Michigan, USA - Su13.BD.MM110.DCMD (SPAdes) (version 2) | ecosystem: Environmental > Aquatic > Freshwater > Lake | place: Lake Michigan... | reverse complement strand
GGAACGTGCTGCCGGCATCTTGCCGGCAGAGGCTCGCCGAATCCCGCCCCGTGGGACCTTTCCGCGCGCGCCCGCCGTGCGAGCCCTCTGCCGGCGGGACGCACGGCAGCACGCTGTAAAAAACGCCCTCCGAGGCCCACAGCAACGCGGCGTCCGAGGCCGTCTCCCGCTGGGTGGATCCATCCCAAGCCGGCGCGATCAATTCACCGTGACGACGGGCAGCGGCACCTGCCTCGTACCCAGTCGGGGTGATCTCTGTTCGGGCCGTTGGCGGGGCGCCCCCCCCGGCAACCCGCTCGGCTTGCAGGGCAAGCCGCCCACAACGTGAAGCCGAGTTCTACCGGTATCCACCAAGAGTCGGTATAAACTGGCTTTTCGGCGGACCTAGAGCTGCGGGCGAGCCGCCCGCCACGATAGGCCGGTGGTCCGTACCACCAAGACCTTTACTGCATCGTTCCCGCTCAGGAGCCCCCTGGAACAACCGGAAAGGCGTGCAGAGTGCGCGTGCAGGTGACGATGATTTTCAACGCCACGAGGGGGCGGAACCACTGCTCCTGCGGCGCCGGTGATTGAAACAGACGGAAGCTGTCTCCACCACGCCGCAGGAGCGATGAGCGGCTGAAACCAGAACGGCCGCTGCCGTCACCTGCGCAGAATCCCATTGGTCATATAGGAATCCGGCAGCAAATCATGCGGCCGAAGTGAAAGGATGCTTTCAATCATCGCGGTCCCGGTGAGGCCGGTCTCGACGGCTATCCGTTGGATGATCGTTTTCCTCTGCCCATCAACCACCTTGCCCCAGACCTCCATGCCGCGCTTAAGCAAATATATATAGTCTTCTCGTGACTCCTTGGATTGGGGGATTGCATCCAGTGCTTCGGTATCGTTTAGGTCATGCTCGTGAGTAGACCGGAACTCCTCGAACATGGTCAATCTTAGAAGGTCCCCATAGAGTCTCGGTGCCACGACCCCGGCGGAAGCGATGTTCACGCCACCCCCCATGAGATTGCTGACGACTTCAGCGTAGACCGCAGGTGCTCCTTCTTGTAGAATTTTCATGCGCTCCAAGACCACGGACTCTTGAGGTCCAACTGGACGTACTCTACCATCGCCGCGCTGCCCATGACCTGGTCCATCAAGCGGATGACGGATCGGCGATGCCTCGCCCTCATCACTGCCATGCGCGGCGAAGACGGTCTGTGCACCTGATGATGCGTGGTTGGCTTCTCTTGTCGGCAGCCCGAGTGGAGAGGGCCCTCCCGCCTTGCGAGACTCCTTGTGCTGGATCCATGAACGAAGGTCGTGGACCAGCCAGGCAGCGAGCGCGACGGGTAACATCCAGGCAGCGATAAGATTCCTATTCATAGAACGGCTCCCTATTGGCGACCGTGGTGTTGATGACCCCGAAATCAGTCGTGGGATGAAGCCGCTGCAGCTCTTGGATGAATTCCTGGGACGTGTTCCCGTAGCCTGATTCCAGATGGAGCAGGAAGTCCGTGTCGAGCATGCCGATGCGGAAGGCGGCATCTGGACTCACCCTCCCGTTCTGGCTGGGAAAAGTCCGCTCGTGATCCGCCCTTTGCCACGAGTAGAGATAAGCCATAGGAATCAGATCAGGCCCATAGCCGTATCTCTCCACAAGATAGCTGACGGACCTGAGGTCATCAGAATCACGGGCCTTGGAGTTGAGGAGTGCGCGCAACTGCACATGTCTTCTCACTCGGAGCTGGTATTCCAGATCGGTACTGATCCGCGAAAGGTCCATGGCTCCGTTGGTGCGGATCGTTCCCCACGCAGGCCCGGGAGAAGCGCTGGCATCGCTTGCCCGGGACGGCGGAGAGGATTCCGCGCGCGGGCCTCTCGCAACTTTATCCAAGCCTGCTTGGAGTGGAGCATCGGCAGGGACAATCAATTCCGCCTTGTCTGCGCGATGCACAAAGATGATCGCCGCAACCAGGACGATGCATGATGCGAATATTGCCTTCATTGATAAGATATGTAAGAATAGGTCGGAGTTTTTTTACGCTCTTGTTTCGCTCCATGTCGTACGCCCTTTTATCTTTGCGCATTTTTTCCGGTCAACCAGCCCAATCTTACGACCTAGAGCGACATTTCGTTCCGGCTTCACCGGCGACAGCAAGAAACACCAACTCGTTTCGATACCCGCCGAAGGGTGGTGTTTTGCCTTTTCCTCAAGCTTCACGCGAGGGATCCGGTCGCGCTGGATCATCGGGAGGTGGAAGACGCGGGACGGCTCTCCTGATGCGGTCAGTCCTGCTCGGAGGAGCGCGGGCTTCCATCGGATCGGCGCGAAGGTGCAACCGTCACCGCGATTTCTTCGCAATCCTCATGTGTTTTGCGCGGTACTCAGCTTGCATGGCACGAAGCTGGTCATGCATTTCTGGATCAAACCACCATGGGCTGAGCGCTTTGAAACGGGCGATGTATTCGCCCGGCGTGATACCGTGAGCACGCTTGAAATGCCGACCATAGATCGTCGGACTCGTGTAGCCGGCAAGGGACGCCGCTTCTTTGACCGAGCCGAACAGCTCGAGCAGGCGGACCGACTTCGGAATCCGCCTTTCGAAGAGCCAGGCTTCCAAAGATCCAAGCCCGTACAGCTTCCACCATCGTTGCAGCGTCCGCTCGGACACGCCTAGGTGTCGGGCCAAACGATGCTCATCGTATCTCGCATGCCGGGCCGAGTCATGGAACTCAACAAAACTGGGAATTTTTCGCGACATGGGTCGATTGCCGGCGGAACAGGGCCACGAAATCCGCACAACCACTTACCCCCATCCCAATGCAGCGCGAATTCGCCCGGCGCGTGACGGTAGTGGAGGCGTTGAAGACGGTGCAGCGCGCGTCGTTGCCGGAGCTGGACGCGCTCTTCGCCACCCTCCAGCACCGCGCCTTCCTCGGGGAATTTTGAGGCCGGTCACTTTTTGCTTTTCGTCGCGAACGCCTCGGATACGGCGGTTTCCAGTCCGGCGATTTCGTCGTTGGAAAGGCCGGAATATTCTTGGAGCTGGCGTTTGACCTCGGAGAGCGTGCCTTGGTTCTGAAGGCAGAGTCGAACAAACAAATCGGCGTGACGGTTGGGCAGGTCGACCACGTCACGCATCAGTTTGCGGGCCATGTCGTATTGTTGGAGGAAGAGGATCTCCGCCGGGAGTTCCTTCTCGATGGTCTCTTCCACGAAGCTGAAGAGAATCTCGGTCAGGGTGGTGCAGTCCACGTAGCGATAGAAATCGCGGGTGTCGTCGGCTACCGTCATCCGGCCTTGGAAATCCAATTTGTATCCGATCAAAGGCAGCAGGGGCTTCGAGAAGGATTCCAGACTGGCGTCATAGTCAATCGGGCGATGAAGCATCGTGGCCGAGATGGGGAACACCACGCCGTCGGGGGCAAAGCGCCGGAAGGATAAAACGTAGTGGATCAGGAACCGGTGGAGCCGGCCGTTGCCGTCGGAGAACGGATGGAGAAAGACAAACGGGTAGGCGACAAGGGCGGCGGTGATCACCGGATGGAGGTTGGAATGGAGGATGCGTCGGGAGGCATCCAGATAGGCGTCCATCAGCTCGGCCAAATCTTGCGGCCGGGGAGCGATGAAGTGCATCTCCTCATCGTCCATGCCGACGCTGCGGCTGACGAAGTTCTGCTCGCCGATGCTGTCGCGCCATCCGTTGTTGGCAAACCGCGGGTCGACGATGGCCTGCTGGAGGGTGACCAGGGGCTCTTTGAGCAGGTAGTCGCGCTGGGCTGCTTCCCGCAGGGCATCGGCGAATTTCAGGGCGCGTTTCTGGTCCGGTGTCTCCCGTTCAATCGCGTAGGAGGATTTGGTTTCCTTGGTGTAGAGGTACTGGAGCGCCCGGGCATAGAGCTCCGGGGGGATGCTGGCGATGACCGAGCGGCAACGTTTCTCCAGCTGTTTTGCCTCGGCGGCCTTCAGCTTTTTGGTGCGCCGCACCATGGGGCTGAAGGCAAGGCTGCCCAAAAGGTTGACGTTGACGCGGTGGCGTTGGCTTCGCACCGCCTGGCCGGTGTGGTAGTCCTGAGAATCCAGCAGGTCCACGTAGTTGCCCTGGGTGACATCCCCAAGGCTCAAGTGCCGGCCAGAGAATTCCTCGTAAAGATACCAGATACGGCGGGCATAGGCGCTCGTGGGCTTGGATTGGACATAGGCGGTCACCGCCTCGGTGGTAAGCCGCGGCAGCAGCGCCCGCAGCAACTGGAGGTGTAGGCCCTCGCGTTTGAGCGCAAATTCCAGGTGCTCGAAATCGCTCTCGCCCGGCCAATAGCCTTGGGGATACGTTTCCTGCGTCTTCTCCGGCGTTGAGTGGGTGTGGCGCGTGCCGTGGGTGACGAAGGATTCGACGTGGTGCGGCAAGCAATTAAGGGCATGCCGCTGCCGGAGCAAAAGGTAGCCTGCCGGTTGTGGGGGGGCTGGCGATACGGAGACAGGTGGCATTGTCAAAATCCAAAACGATTACCGGCACACAAAAATGATTATTTAACCGGTTCTTTCGAGCAAAAACGTTACAAGTCCATCCAGATGCCCCGAATTTGAGGCTCGATGACCAATTTCGCCTTCCTCGCAGACGAATGGCCCACCTTGCATGAGGCAGCGGCCCAGGCGGAGGCCTTGGCCAACGGCGACGCGCGGGCGGCCTGTTTCTACGCGCGACGGACGCTGGAACTGGCGGTGAACTGGCTCTACCGCAACGACCCGGCCCTCAGGCTTCCCTACCGAGACCACCTCAGCGCGCTGCTGCATGAGCCGTCGTTCAAGCGCCTCAGCGAGCAGGTGAAGGCCATCGCGGGGCTGCTGGAGGAGAAATCCAGCATCCCGATGGTGCGGGAGCAGTTGCCGTTGATCCAGGACCTCCAGACGGACGAATGGTGGCTGGACGTCACCACTCCGATGCTGGAGCACGTCCGCCGCCGCCTGCGCGCGCTGGTGAAGCTCATCGAGAAGCGGCAGCGCAAGCCCATCTACACGGACTTCGAGGACGAATTGGGCGGGGAGCGGACCATCGAGCTGCCGGGCTTCGGGCCGACGGACACCTTCGCGAAGTTCCGGGACAAGGCCCGCGCCTTCCTGCGAGAGCACGAAGACCACGTCACCGTCCACAAGCTGCGCACGAACCAGCCGCTGACGCCACTCGACCTCGCTGAGCTGGAACGCATGCTGGCTGAGAGCGGGGTGGCCAAACCGGAGCAATGGGAGCAGGCGAAGACCGACAGCGAAGGCTTGGGGCTGTTCGTCCGCTCACTGGTCGGTCTGGACCGCGAGGCCGCCAAGCAGGCCATCGGCGGATTCGCCTCCGGCAAGACCCTTGGCGCGAACCAGCTCGAATTCGTGAGCCTCATCGTCGAACACCTCACCGAGCACGGCGCGATGAAGCCGGAACTGCTCTACGAATCGCCCTTCACCGACCTGAACCCGCAGGGGCCGGAGGGCGTATTCGACTCGGCACAGGTGGACGAGTTGGTGTCGCTGCTCGACGAGGTGCGATCCCGGGCCGTCGCGTGAGCTTCAGGCTGTCCTCGGGGCACGGTCCGCGATCATCCGGAACTGGCCATCGGGGAAAAACTGAACCGGCGTCGATCAACTGGTCGCAACAACGGGTCGCAGTAGGCGCCACAGCAGGAGCGATTCCCCCGATCACCGGAGTGTCCGGAGGAGGCGCTCTCGTCATCGGCCCTCGAAATCACCCGGAACCAGGCGATTGGTCCAAGAGCCCAAGCGGGTCCTACGTGGGGCGTCCTCAGCCGGAACCATGCGGATGGATCCGGGTGGCACGGCCAACTTGGCCGTTCTCGGCGGCAACTTGCCGCCGAGTTTCGGCACCGCCAGCGTGCGAACCAAAGGGTGCATCCCCGGCGCACCCGGAGCGGCGGGCGAGTCGCCCGCCACAACGGGCCGGTGGCACGTTCCACCCCAGACCTCCACTGCATCGTTCCGGCTGAGCGTCTTTCGCCGTGCCTTCTCCCCGGTGCTGTAGAGAACGGCAGGACCCGGTCTCGGGCGGCTTTCGTCACTCCGCGGACGGACGCCGTCGGTTGGCCTTCTTGTCGGCGTGGCGGGACTTGTCGGCGAGCATGCGGCGCTTGGCGTTTCGGCTCGGCGCGCGTTTCTGCCGCCGCAGCTTCTCGGCCTGCGACCGCGCGGCGTCGGCGACTTCTCGTCGACCGGATTCGAGCTTCGCGAGCAGCATCTCGCGGGCGAGCAGGCGGTTCTGCGCTTGGTGGCGGGTGGTCTGGCACTTCACCGAGATCCCGCTCGGCTTGTGCAGGAGCACGACGCAGGTGGCGACCTTGTTGACGTTCTGGCCGCCGTTGCCGCCCGAGCGCACGAAGGATTCCTCCAGGTCCGAATCGCGCACGCCGAGCGCCGCCATGCGCAGCGCGATGGGGTCGGACGGATCCGGGCTGACCGGCGACGCGCTCACGGGAGCTCGCGGACGCGGATGCGCCGGTACTCCATCAGCCCGCGGTCGCCTTCGAGGCCGATGCGGCCGGTTGCTGGGACCTTGAACGCGGCCTCGAGCACCTCGCCGTTGCAGGTGCAGCGGGCGACGCCTCCGGTCACGGTGACGACCATCTCGTTCCACTCCATCGGCCGGAAGCTCTTCAGGTTCTTGTACGGACCCGCGATGGGATAGTCGCGGCACTGGAGCTGGGGTTGGCGGATGAAGACGCCGCTGTCGGCGTTCGGGCTGGCGCGGAACTCGAGCTTGAGCACGAAATCTTTGGCGAATTCCCGGGTGGTCCACATCTGCTGGATACGACGTCCCTCGGGGGGCGGAGTGACCAGGATGCGACCGTGCTTCGCCACGTAGCGACCGTCGATGCTCCGGGTCAGGCCGTCGAAGGTCACGGCCCGGTCGATGACGGGCCAGGGCGGGGCGCTGGGATCGTTCTTTTTCCAGTTGGCCGCGGAGGCGATGTCGGAAGGCGGTGTGACCTGGAAGCTCCAGCCGGTGAGGTCGCGTCCGTTGAAGAGGCTGGTGAAACCGGGCTCCGGCGCGAACCGGTCGTCCTCCAATTCCAAGAAGCCGAGCATCGCCAGCGTCGGACGCAACGCCGCCGCCCATTTCGCGTAACCGGCCTTGTTCGGATGCAGCAGGTCGGGGAACTCGGCGGCGACGGCGTCGCCTTGCGCATCGGCGAACAGCGGCCACGTCTCGACCAGCGTCACCTGCGGGTCGTCCTTGATCGCCGCGGCGTAGAGCTGGTTGATCTTCTTGATGCTCGTCGCCGGCCGCTTCTGCGAGGCGGAGCTAGGGAAGACCTCGCACAAGACCACCGGCATCTTGGGATCGTGGCGCTTCAGTGCCGCGAGGATGAGCTTCAGGTTGCCGGCGATGGTCTCGGGGTCGGCCTGGTCTTCGAGGTCGTTGGTGCCGAGGAGCAGCGCGACGCCGGTCGGATGCAGCGCGAGCACGTCTTCCTTGAGGCGCAGCAGCATACCGCGGGTGGTGTCGCCGCTGATGCCGCGGTTGGCCAGCTTCATGCCGGGGAAGCTGCCGCCGAGATCGTCGCCCCAGCCTTGGGTGATGGAATCGCCGAGGAAGACGAACGCATGCTGGTCGAGCTGGGTGCGGGCGGCCCACGCGGCACGGCGCTCGGCCCAGAGGCCCTTGAACCAATCGTGGCGCCGGATCGGGCCGGTCCCGGGCAACCCGTCGTCGGTCGCGGGGATCTGGAAGCGGGAAGCGGCCGCGGGCCGTGCCGTTTGCGCGGACGTGCCCGACGCGAACAGCGCGGCGGTCAAGACGAACGGGAGGAACGTGGAGGATCTCATGGGCAGTATTTCTGCAAGGGTGAGCGGAAGGCCGCTCTCAGCCAAGCAAGGATCGGGGACCGGCGGCACCGATGTCGCCCTGACATTGCAGGTTTGCGCGCCAGCGGGTCGCGTCGCTAGCTTGCTGAGACTTCGCATCCCGCATGTCCTCTCGCACCTGCCGTCCCGTTTCCTCGCCTCCTCCTCGCTTCCGTTCCGCCCTGTGCGGCGCGGTGGCCGGAGCGCTTGCGCTGCTGACGGCGTCCTGCGGAAAGGCGCCCGCGATGTCGTCGGTCCCGTACGAGACGCTGGCGCCCGGTGTCGAGTACGCGAACCAGCGGATCACCAACGTCCCGTGGTCGGTCCACGTCGTGCGTTTTGACCGGACGGATCCGGCCTTCGAGGTCCGCTCCGTCCACGCCGGCCAAGGCGCGCTCGGGCTGGCCACGTTGACCGACCAGATCCAGCAGTTGCCGCCCGGGTTCGGCGCGCCGGTCGCGGCTTTGAACGGTGATTTCTACCAGCGCGACCGCGCCTATGCCGGCGATCCGCGCGGGCTCCAAATCCTCGACGGCGACCTCGTGAGCGCCCCGGTGGGCGGCGTCGCGTTCTGGCCGGACGCCGCCGGACAGCTCCACGTCACCAATGTCGTGTCGCGTTTCCAGCTCGCTTGGCCCGACGGCACGGCGACGTCGTTCGGGGTGAACCAAGACCGCGCACCGGACGCCTTGGTGCTCTACACCCCGGCGATCGGAGCCTCCACCCGCACGGTCGGAGGACGCGAGTGGGTCCTCGAAGCCGCGTCCGGCGCGGCCTCCGCCATCTTGGCGCCCGGAGTGGAGCTGCCGGCCCGCGTCGTCGAGGTCCGCGATGCCGGCGACACCGCGATGAAACCCGGGCGGTTCGTGTTGTCGGCCGGTCCGCAGCGGCTCAAGACGCTGCCGAAATCTGCCGTCGGTGCGATGTTGCGGATCTCGACCGCGACGATCCCGTTGCTCCGCGACGTCCGCACCGCGTTGAGCGGCGGACCGGTGCTGGTCCGGGACGGCAAGGCGCTGAAGATCCAGCCGCCGGCATCCGGTTCGTACGAGTCCAGCTCCATGACCGAGCGGCATCCGCGTTCGGCGATCGGCTGGGATGCGCGCCACTTTTATCTCGTCGAAGTCGACGGCCGGCAGGAACACCTCTCGGTCGGGATGACCTTGGAAGAATTGGCCGAGCACATGGCGCGCCTCGGTTGCACCGACGCGATGAACCTCGACGGCGGCGGTTCCGCGACGCTGTGGTGCGCGGGAAAAATCCGGAACAGCCCGTGCGACGGCCGCGAACGACCGATCGCCAACGCGTTGGTCGTGTTGCGGAAGTCTTCCGCAACGGCCGGATCCGGTCGATGATGATGATGGCCGTCCGTCGTTTGTCTTGGCGCGGGAACTGCATAGGTTCGATGACGATGTCTCTTGCGCCGCTTTTCGGTCGATGCCGGACCCGGGTCGCTCCCGTCCTTTTCTGGGCCGCATCGATGGTGTCGGCGTCGTTGCGCGTTGCCAGCGGTCCGGCCGACGGTGCCGCGCTTGGCGATGCGCCCGTCCAACGCGACCGCGGCTATGCCTACATCCATGACGAGGTGAAGGAGGTCCCGTGGTCGGTCCATATCTTCAAGATCGACCGTTCGCGCCGCGACCTGGTCTTGGGCACCAGCTCGGGCGAGGGCGCCGCCATCGGCATGGGGACGATCGCCGAGCAGGTGAAAGCGCTGCCGTCCGCGCTCGGCACGCCTTTGGCCGCGGTGAACGGCGATTTCTACCTCACCGACCCGCGATACCCCGGCGACCCGCGGGACCTCCACATCCGTCAAGGCGAGCTCGTGAGCGCGCCGGCAGGGCACGCGTGTTTCTGGATCTCTGCCGCGGGCGATCCGTGCTCCACGAACGTGGTCTCGCGCTTCCGCGTCCGATGGCCGGATGGATCGAGCATTCCGTTCGGGCTGAACGAGGCGCGTCCGGACGACGGCGCGGTCTTGTACTCCGCGGCGGTGGGCGCCTCCACCCGGACCACCGGCGGCACGGAGATCATCCTGGAGGACGCCCATGACGGGCGTTGGTTGCCGTTGGCCGTCGGGCAGACGGTCCGCGGACGTGTGCGCCTGGTGCGCGACGCGGGCGATTCTCCGCTCAATTCCGACACGTTGGTCCTCTCGCTCGGGCCGAAGCTCGCCGCTCGCGCGCCTAAGCTCGCGGCGGGCGCCGAGCTGCGGATCGTGACCGAGACCTTCCCGGATCTGACCGGCGTCACCACCGCGATCGGCGGCGGGCCGACCTTGGTCCGCGACGGCAAGGCGATGACCTGGTCGGGCCTGCGGATGCGGCATCCGCGCACCGCGGTAGGCTGGGACAAGGACCACCTCTATCTCGTCGAGGTGGATGGTCGGCAGAACGATCTCTCCGTCGGCATGACCTTCCCCGAGCTCGCGGCCTACATGGCGAAGCTCGGCTGCGAGCAGGCGATGAATCTCGATGGCGGAGGCTCGGCGACGATGTGGGTCTTCGGACAGGTGATGAACAGCCCGTCGGAAGGGCGCGAGCGGCCGGGCGCCAACGCGCTCGTGGTGCTCCGCCAGAAACGTCCGCAGGAACAGGTCCGCCGCCAACCGTGAGCCCCGATTCTTCTTCCAGAGGTTTCGCTCTGCTGCTCGCCGTCATGGTCGCCGGAATCTCTTCGGCCTTCGTGGTCCAGCGGGCCTCGGCCGGGGCCGCGGACGGGCTGGACTCCGGTCCGGCGGTCCACACCATCCGCATCACGCTCGGCCCGGATGGCGCGGCTGCGCTGCGCAGCGACCCTCGGGGATACGCCCGCGCCGATGTGGCGGCCGACGGCGAGGCGTTCCGCGGCGCGCGCATCCGTCTGAAAGGCTCGACCGGCAGCTTCCGGACGCTGGACGACAAACCGTCGCTCACCATCGACCTCGGCGCGGTCGGCGGCGGGCGCGTGTTCCGTGGCGTCGCGAAGTTCCACTTGGACAACTCGGTCGAGGACCCGAGCTATCTTTGCGAGCTCATCGGCAGCGAGATCTTCCGGTCCGTCGGGATCCCGGCGCCGCAGGTCTCGCACGCGCGCGTCGCGCTCGATGGCCGGGACCTCGGGATCTACGTGCTCAAAGAAGGGTTCACGCCGGACTTCCTCCGGCGGAGCTTCCCGGGCGTCGACAGCGCGCTGCTCGAACCCGGCCCGGGCCAGGACATCGACGGCCGCATGCAGGTGAAGTCGGGCAAGCCGGCGGCGCGGATCCAAGCGCGACGGCGCGCGTTGGCGGCGGCCGCCTCGGAGACGGAACCGTCGGTCCGCTGGCGACGGCTCGAAGAGACCTTGGACGTCGACCGGTTCATCACCTCGATGGGGGTCGAGGTGCTCATCGGACATCGCGACGGCTACGCGCTCGCGAGGAACAATTTCCGGCTCCACATCGCCGTCGGGACCGGCAAGGCCGTCTTCTTGCCGCAAGGGATGGACCAGTTGTTCGCCCCGGTGGACCTGCCGCTTGCGCCGCAGATGTCCGGGCTCGTCGCGCGCGCCGTGATGGATTCGCCCGAGGGTCGTCGCCGCTACGAGGCGCGGATCCGCGAACTCGCGCCGCAGGTGCTCGATGTCGACGCGCTGACGCATCGGGTCAACGGGGTGGTGGCCGCGCTGCGCCCGTCGGCGACGCGCGCGGAGATGGAAGGCATCACCGTCGCCGCGGCCGGATTGGTCGAGCGGATCGGGCAACGCGCGGCGGAGGTCCGTCGGCGATCGGACCGCGATCGGTCCACGGCGGTGGAGTTCGTCGATGGCGTCGCGTCCCTCACGGGATGGGAGGCGGATGTCGCACCTGAAGGCGGTCGTCTCGACCGGTCTGCTGCGCCTGATGCGATGCCGGCGCTGCACATCGTCGCCGGTCCGGTGACGTCCGCCGCATGGCGCACGACGGTGAGGCTGCCGGCCGGGCGATATCGTCTCGAAGGCCGGGCCCGCACGGCCGGTGTGACCGCGTTGCCCTTCGGCACCCACCACGGGGCCGTGTTGCGCATCGGCGGCGACCGCCCGAGGTCTTCGGCGTTGCTCGGCGGCTCGTCGTGGAGCGGACTGACGGCGGAGTTCGAGGTCGGCCCTGGCGGAGGCGATGTCCTGCTGTTGTGCGAGCTCCGCGCGAGCCGGGGTGAAACGTGGTTCGATGCCGGGTCGCTGCGTCTCCGGCGCCTGGGCTGAGGCTCCGTCCGGTCAGAACATCGCGATGGGATTGATCGGCGAACCGGTGCCGCCGGGCACGGCCAGCGGCGCGACGACGAGCAGGAAATCGTGGCGCTTCTGTTCCTCGGCGGCGGCGCCCAGGGCTTCAAGGTCGCAGTTGTCGAGGATCCATGTGCCCATGGCGACCAGGCACAGCTGATGGATGGGCATCGGCACGCCGTCGACGCCGGACGGCAGGACATCGCTGGCCGCATCGCTGCCGAGCACGGCCACGTCGCGTTGCTTGAGCCAGCGGGCGCACGATGCGTGCAGCCCGGCGAATTTTCCGTCCCACGGGCCCACCGCCGCGCGGCGTGCCCAGCGACCGGTGCGGACCAGGACGACGTCGCCGGCGCCGATGCGGGTCCCGGTCTTCTTCTCCCACGCGTCGAGGTCTTCGGGATGGATCGCCGTGCCGGGCTCCAGGTACGGGAGGCCGCGGAGCCTCGGGATGTCGACCAGCACGCCGCGGGTGACGATGCCTTGCTTCAGGTTCTGGATGCCCAGTTTCGCCGCGCCGGCGGAGGTGACCTCCGTCTGCGAGAAGCCGTTGTACATCCGGCCCGCGTGGAACATGTGGCACAGGCTGTCGATGTGCGTGTGCGCCAAGCCGTGGTACGAGACCTTGTAGGTGTCGGCCACGGAGAAGCCGGGGTTGTTCGTCCCCGCCCGGTCGACCACGTGGAAGAACGGCGAACCGTTGTCCACCGCCTTCTCCTTCTCGACGTCGCGGGCGAGGGAGACCGACACCCCGGAACGGACCAGCGCCATCGCCGCCTTCCGCTTGGCCGGCGTCACGAGGTTGAGCGCGCCGAGTTGGTCGTCGGCTCCCCAGCGGCCCCAGTTCGACAGCTCGACCAGGGCCTTCTCGAAGTCCGGGCGGCCCCAAGCCGAGGCGGTCCGCGCCGCGTCCTGAGCGGACGCGGCGGTCGTTCCGCAGGCGAGCATCCATGCGAGGCCGATGGCGCGCGCGGCGCGGCCGGACCGGAGGAAGCGCGCGATCACGCGTGCCAGCCCCGGCGGTAGTCGCGGCGCAGGAACTTCGTCGCCTCGCGGCCGCCGCTGGTGAAGCGGAACTTCGGCCCGTCCCAGACCAGCGGCACGCCGGCGCGGATGGCCACGTTGCCGAGCAGGACCGTCTCGGTGAGCAGCGACGAGTACTCGAAGTTGGAGAAGGCCTTGGGACCGCCGCGGATTGCCGCGACCCATTCGTCCTTCATGCCCTGGTCGCCCTTGCCGTTGCGGGCGAGCATCGGCGTCGGGTTGGGCATCTCGGCGAAGCGGTCGCCGGGCAGCAGCTTCCAGTTCGCGCCGTAATCCGACGGCGAATACATCACGCCCTTGTCGCCGACCATCAACGAACCGCTGTCCGACGGCTTCTCGCCGTGGAAGAGGTCCAGCGGCGGGAGGTTCTTCTTCCCGTCCGGCAGCTTGCCTTCGTACCAGGTCATCTTCACCGCCGGCATGTCGCCGCGGGCGGGGAACTCATAATGGACCGTCGCCCAGCCGGGATAGGTCTCGCGGTTGAGCGTCTCGCTTTCGGCGCGGATGGCGGTGGGATGCTCCAGCTTGAGCGCCATGAAGGGCAGGTTGGCGGTGTGGCAACCCATGTCGCCGAGCGCGCCGGTGCCGAAGTCCCACCAACCGCGCCAAGCGAACGGATGATACGACGGATGGTACGGCCGCATCGGCGCGGGGCCGATGAACTGTTCCCAGTGGACGGTCGAGGGGATCGCCGGCCGGTCGGCCGGTCGTGCGATGATGGACGGCGCCTGCGGCCAGACGGGGCGGTTCGTCCACACGTGGATCTCTCGCACCGGGCCGATCGCGCCGGCGCGGATGACCTCGACTCCGCGGCGCAGGCCGTTCTCGGCGGTCCCCTGGTTGCCCATCTGCGTCGCGACCTTGTGCTTGCGGGAAAGGTCGCGCAGCCAGCGCGCTTCCCACACGTCGTGGGTCATGGGCTTCTGAACGTAGACGTGGATGCCGCGCTTGATGGCGAGCGCGGCGGCGACGGCGTGCGTGTTGTCCGGTGTGCTGATGGTGACGGCGTCGACCTTGCCCTCCATCGCGTCGAACATCTTGCGGAAGTCGTGGAAGGTCCGGGCGCCGGGGAACTTCTTCAGCTTGGCGTCGAGCTTCGTGTCGTCGCAATCGCACAAGGCCACCACGTCGCCGAGGGTGCCGGCCTGGTCGATGTCGCCCGAGCCCTTGCCGCCGACGCCGACGCCCGCGATGCGGAGACGGTCGTTGGCGCCGAAGACGCGCGAAGGCAGGAAGGTGAACGCGAACGCCGCGGAGGCGCTGGTGCCGATGAAGCTGCGGCGGGAGTAGTTCTGGGAGAAGGTGGGGCGCATGGCGTCAAGATATTTGGACCGAGGGGACGCTGTGATTTTGGGACGTTCCGCCGTGGCCGACAAGCCCGAAGCTGGGCTCGGGTGCGATCGGAACAGGGCGGACACGTCGACGGAAGTGGCGCGGAGTTGTGCTCCGTTTGGCCGAGTTGCCCTCGACGTGCGGGGCATCGCACACCGTCCTCGAAGCCGGAGCAGGTCGTGTCTGGGATCGCGCGGCCACGCGGCCCGGCAAAGTGTGCGGCCCAAGCGCCTGAAGGCGGAACTCCCAACGGGTCGCGGCCCGGATGCGCCCGTGGCCGCGGCTCGCTTCGGCGTGCTGCCGATGCCGCCGACGCGGGGAGAGGTCACGGACGGGCGGCAGCCCGTCCCTACCCTCGTGGGTAGGGTCCGCGCTGCCGCGCGGCCCCATCTGTTGGCTCGGGTGCCGGACTTTGCGCAAGCCCGTCATTCCGAGGCGTCGCGATCCGGCATGCCGGAAGGGCAGGAGCCCGGATGCGCCCGTGGCCGCGGCTCTTTTCGGCGTGCTGCCGATGCCGCCGACCCGGGGAGAAGTCACGGACGGGCGGCAGCCCGTCCCTACCCTCGTGGGTAGGGTCCGCGCTGCCGCGCGGCCCCATCTGTCGGCCCGGATGCCGCTCAGGGGACTTCGACGGGCCGGAAGTCGCTGCCGACCTCCGCGACCACGGACTCTTGGGGGAAGAGCCCGAACCCAAAGCAGAGGCCATGCTCGGCCTCCGCGTCGCTCGATCCGACCTCCTCCGGCACGCCTACTGGAATCTTCCCTCACACCAGCTCGACGGACCGCCACTTCCAATCACACCCGCTGGGCTCGGTCGTGATCCGGAGCGGCGCACAGGGCAGCGGGGAGCAAGCTGGATCCGCAGGCCCAAGAGAGAGAATCTGGAAAACAGGGAAGCAGGAAAACCAGGGATTCGCCGCCTTCCGTTCCTGCTTTCCTGTTTTCCAGATTTTCGCCTCTTCCACAAAGCCGATGGCTCCAGGCTATATCGAAGGGCTGGGTCGCGGACACGTCGCTCCGTTCCGAGCGTCAAGGTCGCGCCTCAAGCTGGGTCCGACTCAGCGAAACAGCAGGGGTGACCCTACGAAAACTGATCGCCGTATCCGATCGCGTCCGCTGGACGCGGTTGACCTCCGGAGATCCCGGTGCTGAGACTGCGGCATGGCCGCCACCGACCTCCAGATCGAGAAACTTGTCACCGGGAACGGACCCGCCGCCCAAAAGGGCAGGCCCGTCACGGTCCACTACACCGGCCGGTTCACCGACGGCCGCAAGTTCGACAGCTCGGTCGACCGCAAGGAACCGTTTGTGTTCGTGCTCGGCGAGCGGCAGGTCATCGCCGGCTGGGATATCGGCGTCTCCACCATGTGCGTCGGCGACAAGGTGAAGCTCACCATCCCGCCGGACCTCGCCTATGGCCGCGCTGGTTATCCGGGAGCGATCCCGCCCGATTCGACCTTGGTCTTCGAGGTCGAGTTGATCGCGGTCGGTTGACCCGCAGCGCCTACGCGGTCGCGGTGGTGCGGGACCTCAGCCGCGCCGCTTCGCCCAGGCCAGCAGCGGCGACGACTCCCCGCAATCCGGGCACGGTGTCGTGGCCGCCACCGATATGCATTTGGGGCAGGTGCCGTGCGTGGCGAAGGCGTCGGAGGTCCCGCCGCAGGTCGCACAGGTCCAGATCGGGCCGATGATCGGCGCCGTCCCGCATGCCGGGCAGGCATAGCCGTCCCGACGCGGGATCTTCGCCATCCGCATCATCGCCCGGGCTTGGAGCCAGCCTTGGCGGCAGTTCAGCAGGATGAAGCCGGACATCACGCCCATCCAGATCGACCGGTTGTAGATCGCCAGCGCGACCAACCCTGCCACGCCGGCGAACCCGATGAACGTCGATGCCAACAAGCTCTTCGCCGGTCCGACGACGAACCAGAGCAGCGAACGGAGGATCTGTCCGCCATCCAGCGGATAGATCGGCAGGAGGTTGAATATCAGCAGACCGGCGTTGAGATAGACCATCGCCCAGAGGAATCCGTAGGCGTCCGGTGCCGAGCGTTCCCATCCTTGGCCTGCCGCGACCGACGCGAGCACGTAGAAGACCGGGAGGAGCACGACGTTGACCAGCGGGCCTGCTGCGATGCTCCAAAGGTTCGCTCCCGGTCGCGGCGGTGCCGCGACGTACGCCACGCCGCCCAGCGGCCAGAGCACGATCTGGTCGGCCCGGCCGCCGACCTGACGGCAGGCGAGCGAATGTCCGAACTCGTGCATCAGCACCGTGACGAACAGGGCGAGGTACTCGGCGATGTTCCAAGCCATCGACGAGTACTCGTTGGAACGGTTCTGGATCGAGATCCACGCGACCAAGAACCAGGACCAATGGAGATACACATCGATCCCGGCGAAGCGGAACAGGCGGAAGGAACCTTCTCGGGTCGGCGTCACCGGCGGAACGTCGCGGCAAAGTCGGCGACCGGCAAGCCCGGCGGCTCCGGCGGCTCCGGCGATGCGATCGCCCGGCGGATCACGGTGTCGCCGACGAGGTGTGGTCGTGGACGATGCGCCAGCCTTCCGGTGTGAGCAGGAAGAGCAACGTGAACAGGCCTTCGGGACGGTCCTTCTCCCGCTCCAATCTCCAATGGCCGAAGACCAGCGCGCTCGTCGGTGAGATCTCCGTGACCTCGACGTCCGAGAAGACCAACCGGCCCATCGCCGCGCGGTCGCCGTAGCGCTTCACGTAGCGGTCGAAGACGGTCCGCCAACCGCGCGTGACCTCGCCGCCCGACGCGAAGCGCGTGCCGTCGGTGCGGGCATAGCCGCGCATGAAGCCGTCGATGCTGCCGGCGTTCCAGTCCGCGACCTGCTGGCCGAGCACGACGCGGACGTGGCCCTCGGGCGTGGTCGGCCGGGCGCCTTTGCCGTGCTGGCACCCGGTGGCGAGGAGGAGCGCGCCCAGGAGCGGTGCCAGGAGGCCGCGAGGGTTCATGACAGGATCCCGCGGACGACCTCGCCGTGGACGTCGGTGAGGCGGCGGTTGATGCCGTTGTGGTAGAACGTGAGCTTTTCGTGGTCGATCCCCAGGAGGTGCAGGATCGTGGCGTGGAAATCCGGGACGGTGACCTTGTCCTCGGCGGCGAAGTACCCGATCTCGTCGGACGAGCCGTGGTGGTGTCCGGGTTTCACGCCGGCACCGGCGAGGAAGCAGGTGAACGCGGAGGGATGATGGTCGCGGCCGGGAGAACCGATGCCCTGCGTCGCCGGGCTGCGGCCGAACTCGGTGGACCACACGAACAAGGTGTCGTCCAAGAGCCCGCGCTGCTTCAGGTCCTGGATGAGCGCGGCGACGGGCCTGTCCATCGTGGCGGCCTGGGTGTCGTGGTTCTCCTTCAGGTTCTCGTGGCCGTCCCAGTTGATGCGCGGGCTGCCGAAGGCCCCGCCGTTGATCACCTGCACGAAGCGCACGCCGCGCTCCAGGAGCCGCCGGGCCATGAGGCAGTTCCGGCCGAACCCTTTGTTCGCCGGGTCGTCGATGCCGTAGAGGCGCTTGGTCGCCTCCGTTTCTCCGTCGAGACCGGTCGCCTCCGGGATGCTCGACTGCATGCGCGCCGCGAGTTCGTAGGACCGGAGCCGCGCGGCGAAACCGGCGTCGCCGGCGTTGGCCTCGGCGAAACTCCGGTCCATCGCGCCGAGCATCTCGAGGTCGGCCGTGCGGGCCTCGGCGGTGACGGACGCGGGCGTGCGCAGATCGGCGATCGGATCACTGGACCGGGTGCGGAACGGCACGCCCTGGTGGTTCGCGGGCAGGAATCCCGAGGTCCAGTTGATCGAGCCGCCGGCGGGCAGGCCCCGGGGGTCGGGCAGCACGACGAAGGCGGGCAGGTTCTCGTTCTCGGTGCCCAGCCCGTAGCTGAGCCACGCGCCCATGCAAGGGAAGCCGTTCAAGGTGAACCCGCTGTTCATCTGGAAGGTCGCCGGCGTGTGGTTGTTGCTCTTGGCCGTCATCGAATGGATGAAGCACAGGTCGTCGGCGCAGCGCGCGAGGTTGGGCAGCAGGTTGCTCACCCAGCTCCCGCTCCGGCCGTGCTGGCGGAACTCATAGACGCTCTTCATCAGCTTCCCCGGCTGGCCGAAGAACCCGAGGTTCTCGCCTTTCCCTTCGAGCGACCGTCCGTCCATCCGCACGAGCTCCGGCTTGTGGTCGAAGGTCTCGAGGTGGCTCACGCCGCCGCAGCAGAAGATCTGCACCACGCGCTTGGCCTTGGGCGCGAAGCGGGGAGGACGGGACGATGCCGGTGCGGAGGCAGGGATGCCGGCACGGGCCTGTTCGCGGCTGAGCAGCCAGGCGAGCGCCACGCTGCCGATACCGTTCGCGCCGGCCGAGAGGAAGTGCCGTCGCGACAGGAGCGGCGACATCGCGCCGAGGTCGGGCGGCCGGTGGGGGCGTTCAGCGGACATAGACGAATTCGGTGGAGTTCAGCAGCACCCAGCAGACGTTCGCCAGTCCGCGTTCCCGGGCGGCGGCCACGGCGCGGGCCTGTTCGGCGGGTGTCGCGGCGCGTCCGAGCGCGAGCCGATAGGCGGTGCCGACGGCGCGCGACAGATCACCGCGGGCGAGGCGTCGAGAACGCTCGGCGAGGCCGCCGGCCTGGCGTTGGACGAACGAGCTGTTCATAAGTCCGAGCGCCTGCAAAGGCGTGGTGGTGATGCCGCGGCGCGGCGTCTTCACCGACGGGTCGGGGCAATCGAACGCGTCGAGCAGCGGTTCCTTCCCGGAGTGGATGTTCATCCGGTAGACCGTCCGCCGGTTGTTCTCCGCGTCGCCCTTGTCGAAGAGATGGTAGAACATCGCGCCGTACTCGCTGGTGGTGAACGGACGGAAGCTCGGGCCGCCGAGCTGGAGGTTGAGGTCCCCGCTGACCGCCAGCATGGAATCGCGCACGGCCTCCGCTTCGAGACGTCGCGGTGGGAACCGCCAGAGCAGCGTGTCGTCGGCGTCCTTGGCCGCGGCTTCAGGCCGGGACGCGGAAGCCTGGCGGTAGGCCGCCGAGGTCACGATGATCCGGTGCAGCGCCTTCAGGCTCCATCCGCCGGCGACGAAATCCGATGCGAGCCGGTCGAGCAGCTCCGGATGGCTCGGACGTGCGCCGCTCGCGCCGAGATCGCTCGGCGTCGTGACCAGGCCTTGGCCGAGATGCGCCTGCCAGACACGGTTGACCATCACGCGGGCGGGCAGGGGATTCCGCGGATCGGCCAGCCACGCGGCGAAGCCGATCCGGCGTCCGGCCTCCGGCGCGTCGGGCGCGAGCCCGAGGTCCGCGGGCAAGGCCGCGACCGCGGAGAGCGCGGACGGTGCGACGACCTCGCCCGGACTCTTCACATCGCCGCGCTTGAGCGCTTTCGTCGGCGCGGGTTGTTCGCGTTTCCCGGCGTAGGCCGTCATGACCGGCTTGGCGCTGGAGGCGATCGCGGCGCGGGCTTTCTTGGCGCGGGCCATCGCGTCATCCCGTGCGCGGCGCCCGGCCGGGTCGAGGCCGGCGAGGATCATGTCCTGCGTGATCGAAGCGCCCTCCGCGCGGAACGAAGCGGCGACCTCGTCCGCGCTGAGCGCGCGGTCGTATAACGCGGCGCGGCCGATCGCGCCGGTCAGCCACGGCGATCCTCCGCCCTGGTGCCGACGCCCGAGCGCGACGCGCGCGTCGCCGGCCTTGAAGGTCCGCAATCCGCCGGACGGCTTGTAGGGCGCGCCATAGGGGACGCCGTCCCGGTAGAGCGCGATCCGGTCGTCCGTGGAATAGACCGCGGCGAGATGGACCATGGCGGCCGGTCCGGCTTGCTCGTCGGGGACGTCGAGATCCTGGGTGCGGAAGTGGCCCTCGCTGCCGGCCATCCAGCGCCGCGGTCGGCGTTCGCCGAAGACGATCGCGTCGAACATGCTTCCATCGGCGGTCTCGACGGAGATGGCCGCGCCGCCCCGTTGTTCGAGATCGGCGAGCGCGACCCACGCTTCCAGCGTCTTCTCGCGCAGGTCGCGGTCCAAGGGCGGCGACCGGAGGAACGCGCCGGCCGCGGGCAACAGGAGGCGTCCACCGGCGACGACGGCCCCGCCTTCGAGCTTCCCGTCGCTCACCGGCGTCGTGCCGGCCCCGAAGGTCCAGCGCGCGAGCGCCGCGGGTCCGGGCGGCCGTGTGCCCGCGGGGAGTTTCGCGGCCGCGGCAACCGCGCCTTCCGCCTCGATGCCGGCGATGGCGGCCTGCGCCTCGGCGAGGTCGGCGCGGGCCTGGGAACGGGCGGCCTCGCGGGCCTTGGCTTCTTCGGCGTCTTCGACGGGTCGTTCACCGTGGCGCACGCCGTCGAAGACCGCTTTCACGCGGTAGTAATCGGTCGAAGGGACCGGGTCGAACTTGTGGTCGTGGCAGCGGGCGCAGTTGATGGTGAGGCCGAGGAAGGTCTGCCCGACGACGCTGACGAGGTCCTCCATCTCCTCTTCGCGGGTGATGGCGCGCTGGGTCATGTTGGCCTGCGAGTTGCCGGCCTGGTCCCACGCGCCGCAGACGAGCAGGCTGGTCGCGATGATGCCGTCGGCCGTCACCGGCTCGATGACGTCGCCAGCGATCTGCTCGCGCATGAAGAGGTCGTAGGGCTTGTCGGCGTTGAAGCTGCGCACGACGTAGTCGCGGTACGGCCAGGCGTTGTCGCGGAGGCGGTCGTACTCGAAGCCCTGCGATTCGGTGAACCGGACGACGTCGAGCCAATGGCGCGCCCATCGCTCGCCGTGGCGCGGAGACGCGAGCAACCGGTCGACCAGGCGTTCATAGGCGTCGGGACGCCGGTCGCGTTCGAAGGCGTCGGTCTCCTCCGGTGACGGCGGAAGGCCGGTCAGGTCGAAGGTGACGCGCCGCACCAATGTGCCGCGGTCCGCCGTCGGCGACGGCGACAGGCCGGCCTCGTGCAGCCGCGCGGACACGAACGCGTCGACGGGGTTCCCGGTCCATCCAGGAGGCGCCTGCACCAAGGGCAGCGCGGGGCGCACGACGGGCTGGAGCGCCCAGCGCGCGGAGGCGTCCTGCACCGCCGGAGCGCCTTGCAGCAGCGGGGACAGGGCGAGCCACGACGCCATACGCGTCCAGCGAGCGATCTGGTTCCCGAGGGGCTTCATCCCTCGACTTTGGTAACAGCGTGGCGGATTGGCACGATAAACTTGCGCGGTCGGGCCGGGACCTGGGATGTGCGGCGTGTCTCAGAAAATGTTCGCCCCGACGCCTCTTCTCTGGCACGTCAACCGGTCCGCGCGGCACGGGACGTCAGAGGTCCCGGGATGTCCGCGCGGAAGCCAGACGAACGAAGCATTCCCGCCGATGAGCAAGAAGTCCGCAACGCCCGCCTCCCCGGTCCTGAAGCTCGGGCTGCCCAAAGGTTCCCTGCAGGACGCCACCTTGCAGAAGATGGCGAAGGCCGGCTGGAACATCACGGTGTCCAGCCGCAGCTACGAGCCCTACGTCGACGACACGGAGCTCCAGATCCGCCTGATCCGCGCGCAGGAGATCAGCCGCTATGTCGAGCTCGGCTATCTCGACGCCGGCATCACCGGCCTCGACTGGATCCAGGAGAACCACAGCGACGTCCACGAGGTCGGCGAGTTCCTTTTCAGCAAGTCCACGCGCCAGCCGACCCGCTGGGTGCTCGCGGTGCCCGAAGAATCGACCATCCAGTCGGTGAAGGACCTGGAAGGGAAGCGCATCGCCACGGAGGTCGTCGGGTTGACCCGGCGCTGGTTGAAAAAGAACGAGGTCAAGGCCGAGGTGGAGTTCTCCTGGGGCGCGACCGAAGTGAAGGCCCGCGAGCTGGTCGACGCCATCGTCGAGGTGACCGAGACGGGCTCGTCGCTCCGCGCGAACAAACTGCGGATCGTGGAGACCCTGCTCGTCTCCACACCGCGTCTCATCGCCAACCACACGGCATGGAAGGACAAGTGGAAGCGGCAGAAGGTCGAGACCTTGGCGCTGCTCCTGCGCGGCGCCATCGAGGCCGAGGCGAAGGTCGGGTTGAAGATGAACGTCCGCCAGACCGACCTGCCAAAGCTGTTGCAATCGCTCCCGGCATTGCGTAATCCCACGGTGTCCAGCCTGAGCCTGGCAGGCTGGGTTGCTGTGGAGACCATCATCGACGAGTCCGTCGTCCGAGAGTTCATCCCGCAACTCAAGGCCGCCGGAGCCGAGGGCATCATCGAGTATCCGCTGAACAAAGTGGTTTACTGACACCGTCAGGACAGCAGCAACATAACACGCTATGGGTTCACTCAAGAAACGTCGGAAAGCTAAGATCAACAAGCACAAGCGGAGGAAGAAGCTCCGTAAGAACCGCCACAAGAAGCGCACTTGGGGCCAGTGATCGGTCACGACCGTCCACTGTCGTCGAGTCCAACGATGCTTCAACGACGCGGCTCCGATTCGTCGGGGCCGCGTTGTCTTTTTTCCGGAGCCCACTTTCTCATGCGGCGCGGTCTGATCCTCCACGGCATCTCGGTCGCCGGGGCCTTGCTCCTGCTCCAAGGCTGCGCCCAAGCCCCTGCGAAAGGCGCGGTGTCTTCCGGGAAACCGCATCCGAGGTCGCCGGCGTCGGACCGTTCGTCCTTCCGGCCTGCCGGCACGCCCGAGATCTCCGAAGCGGAGCTGGAGCGCCGGGCCCAAGCACATGCGGCTTTCGCGGCCGGCCTGGTCGCGCAGGACAACGACGCGCCGGAAAAGGCGTACGAATTCTTCGAGAAATCGGTCGACCACGATCCTTCCAACGAGCCGCTCGTCCTCGACGTCGCCCGGCATCTCCTCGACCGCAAGCAACCCGAACGCGCGGCGGCGCTGCTGAAGCGCGCCGCAGCCCAGCCCGGCGCTTCCGGCGCGGTGCGATCGCTGCTCGGCGTCAGCTATGCCCGCCTCGGCCGGACCACGGAGGCGATGGCCGCCTATCGCGAGGCCTTGCGGGTCGCGCCGGACCTGCTCCCGACCACGCAGGCGCTCATGGACCTTCTCCTGACCGGGAAACGTGCCGACGAAGCGCTCAAGGTGCTCGACGACGCGGCCCGACAGGGCGCCGGCAACGCCGTCTACCAGGTCGATCTCGCGGACCTCTTCGCCCAGCTCGGCCGCCGCGAACCCAAGCTCAAGGATGCGGCGCGGACCCGCTCGCTCGCGGCGTTGTCCAAGGCGGCCGCGGCCGCACCGGATGATCCGGGCCTGCTGCAGCGGATGGGCGAACGCTTCGAGTCCGTCGGCGAAACGGCCAAGGCCGAGGAGCTCTTCAAGACGCTGCGCGACCGGTTCCCGCGGAATCCTGTCCCCACCGCGAAACTGGCCGAGCTCTACCTGCGCAACGGCCGGACCCAGGAAGCCCGTGAGCAGCTCGAGGCGCTCCGGCGCGACAACCCGGCCAACCCGCTCCCGTTCTACTACCTCGGGCTCATCGCGCTCGAGGACAAGGAATACCCCCGTGCCGTCGAGCAGTTCGAACGGGCGCTGCTGCTCGATCCCGGCTTCGAGCCGGTCTACGCCGATCTGGCGGCCGCCCAACTGAGCACCGAGCAACCGGTCGAGGCGTTGGCGACCTTGGAGAAGGCGAAGTCGCGCTTCGTCCCCGATTTTCGCCGCCTCTATATCGCCGCGCTCGCCCACGGCCGGCTCAAGCGTCCCGACGAGGCATCGGCGGATTTCCAAGCGGCCGAGAAGGCGGATGAAGGGAAGACCCCGAGCTTGGTGGACCACCGGTTCTTCTTCCAGGTCGGCGCGATGCTCGAGCAGGCGGGCCGGTTCGAGGCGGCGGACATCTATCTCCAGAAGGCGCTCGCGATCCAGCCTGATTTCGACGAGGCGCTGAACCACCTCGGCTATTCGTGGGCCGACCGCGGCATCCATCTCGACCAGGCGCTCGACATGATCGAGCGCGCCGTGAAGGCCGAGCCCGAGAACCCCGCCTACCTCGATAGCCTCGGCTGGATCCGCTTCAAGACGGGCAGGTTCGCCGATGCGGTCGAAGCGCTGGAGAAAGCCGTGAAGCTCCTCCCTCAGCCCGATGCCACCGTGCTCGACCACTTGGCCGACGTGCTCTCGGCCCTTGGACGGAAGGACGAAGCGAAGGAGCTGTGGCGCCGTTCGATCGCCATCGAGGCAAGCGACGCGGTGAAGCGGAAGCTGGAGGCGGCCCCGTGAAGATGACCACGCGCCGGTTCACCCAGCATTACACCGTCGCCGAGGCCCGTGCGGTCCTGCCGCAGGTCCGCGGTTGGCTGATGGAGCTGCGGCAGCTCGGCCCGGCCCTGGAGCGGGCGGACGAACGCAACGTGGCGCTGTTCGCCGAAGGACGCGACCTCGGCGGCGGACGCATCAACGACCTGCTGCGCAGCCAAGCGCGATTGATCGAGGTCCAAAGCGAGGTCGCGGCGCGGGAGATCCAGATCGAGGACCTCGAGCGGGGTCGGGTCGGGTTCCCGTCGCTCCGCGGCGACCGCGAGGTGCTGCTTTCGTGGCAAGAGGGCGATGAAGGCATCGGCTATTGGCACGAGGCCGACGGCAGCCGCGAGGGGCGCGAGCAGATCTGACACCCGGCGACCGGCGGGTCACTTATAGTGCGGCTCGTTGTCGCGGTTCCAGAGGCGCGCCGCGTTCTGCCGGGCGCCCGGGTCCTTGAGCAGTTGCCCGACGAAATCCGTCCGCTTCTTCCCCTCGACGTGCCCGTCGCAGAAGAGCAGTTCGGCGCGGCCGGAGTGCAGTTCGAGCGGCCATTGGCGCTCCTCGTACATGCCGATGAAGCCGCTCCAATCCCGGTCGCCCTTCTTCTTCAGGTCCCAGTTGCTGTCGCCGAACGAGATCATCGACGACGGCCGCAGCACGGCGGATTCCTTGGTCTCGCCCCAGACCGGGTCGCCGAGGTAGACGCCGAGGCCGGTGTTCGGGTTCTCGCCGGCGAACGCGCCCCAGACGTTGTAGCCGTAGCTCATGAAGAACGTGCCGCCCGGCTTGAGCCGGACCTCGTCATGGAGATAGCCCAGCTTGGCCGGCTGACCGCTGCCGAACTTGGGGATCCACTGCGACTGCTCCGGCGCGCTCGGGCAATGGAAGACCGCGGTGTTGCGCCCGTCGTACAGCGTCTTCCGCAACAGGGTGGGCCAGATCCAGGTGGCCCCGTTGTTGCCATCGATCCCCACCGGGTAGACGCCGTTGTCGTTGATGTAGATGGTCGTCGCGATGCCCAGCTGGCGCAGATTGTTCAGGCACTTGGTCCCCTTGGCCTTCGCCTTCGCCTTGCCCAGCGCGGGAAGCAACATCCCGGCGAGGATCGCGATGATGGCGATGACCACGAGCAGCTCGATCAGTGTGAAGGCGCGGCGGCTGCGGAGTGAAAGGCGGAAGGGGAGATCCATGGCGTCGGAGATGAGAGGATGGTCGACGACCGTTTGTCCTCCCGCACGGCCGGGGTGTCAAATCGCGTGTGGGGTCCGGATGCCGCGACCGGCGAGGACGCGCGCGGGTCGCGGCCGGAAAAATCCCGTTGGCGCGAGGGGATGGGTTCCCTAAGTTTTGCCCCGCTGTCGCCGCATGCCGACCGTTTTCATCAAGACCTTTGGATGCCAGATGAACGAGCGCGACAGCGAGGCTGTCGCCGCCCAGCTCGTCGCGAAGGGCTACGTCCTGGCGCCCTCCGAGCTCGGCGCGGACGTCGTGCTGGTCAACACCTGCAGCGTGCGCGACCTCGCCGAGCAGAAGGCGCTGGCAAAGATGGCCAACATCGTCGGTGTCGCCCGCAAGAACGGTCGCGTTCCGCTCCTCGGGTTCATGGGCTGCATGGCGCAGAGCCGCGGCCGCCAGCTCGTCGAGACGTTGCCGGATGTGGACCTCGTGCTCGGCACCCAGAAGTTCCACCGCGCCGCGGGCTACATCGACGACCTGCTGGCCGGGCGCCGCGACCAGGTGGTCGACACGGACGAGGAGCCGGGGAGCCAATCCGCCATCCGCGAGCACCTGCTCGCCGGCAACTCGGGCAAGGCGGTGACGGCGTTCGTGAGCATCATGCAGGGCTGCAACCAGCACTGCACTTTCTGCATCGTGCCTTCGACACGGGGCGCCGAGCGCAGCCGGACCCTCGAGGACATCGTGTCCGAATGCCGCGAACTGGTGGGGCGCGGCGTGCGCGAGGTGACCTTGCTCGGCCAGATCGTCACGAGTTTCGGCAAGCGGGAGATCCCGGTGAAGGACGGCAAGAGCGCCTTCGTGCAGTTGGTCGAGGCGGTCCATGCGATCGACGGACTGGAGCGCGTGCGCTTCACCGCGCCGCATCCGAAGGGCTACGGGGACGACCTCGTCGAGGCGTACGGCCGGTTGCCCAAGCTGGTCGAGTGCGCGCATCTGCCGGTGCAGAGCGGCAGCGACCGGTTGTTGAGGCTCATGCACCGCGGCTACACCCGGGAACGTTATCTCGGGATCATCGAGAAATTGCGGCGCGTCCAGCCTGGCATGGGTCTCACCACGGACATCATCGTCGGGTTCCCGGGCGAGTCGGAGGCGGATTTCGAGGACACGCTTTCGTTGGCGCGGGAGGTCGGGTTCGATCAGGCGTTCGTCTTCAAGTACTCGCAGCGCAAGGACACGCCGGCCGCGGCGATGCCGGACCCGCTGCCCGAGGAGCTCATCGAGGAGCGCCACGCCCGTCTGCTCGGAATGATCAACCGCATCGCCGCCGCGAAGTACGAGGCGCTCGTCGGACGGACGGTCGAGATCCTGGTCGAAGGCCCGAGCCGGAAGAACGCCGGTCGCTTCCAAGGCCGCACCCGATCCAACAAGCTCGTGCTGTTCTCCGGCTCCGAACGGCATCGCGGCCAGCTCATGGACCTGAGGATCGAACGGACCGGATCCTTCACGCTCTATGGTGATCCCGCGGTGGTGGGCATGGATGATGCCCCGGAGCCCGCGGCCACGACCGAGCCTGGTCTCGCATAGCCTGCCCCTGAACCCTTTTTGATGAAGCTCTCCACACTCAGCCTGGTCCTCGGAATCGGAATGGTCCTGACGCACGCCCTGGCCCTGCTCCAGGTCCCGGCGGCGACCCGATGGCTGCGCCGGTTCCCGCGCAACGTCCCGGCGGGCATCGTCCTGATGCTGGTCGGCACGGTCTGGTTCGAGTGGAACCTGATGGCCGAGAACCTCGAGGACATCGCCAAGTACAAGACCCTGCTGCAGATCTTCTTCGCCGTGCTCGGCGTGGCGTGCTGCTTCTTCGCCCAGGATTATCTCGCCGTCCGAGGGCTCTCGGTGGTGCTGCTGATGGCGGCGTTCGTGATGTGCGAGACGGCGCGATGGCACGAGAGCCTCTGGCGCGACGCCATCACCGGCTGGGCCTACGTGTGGGTGCTCGCCGCGCTCTGGCTGTCGGTGCAGCCGTGGCGTCTGCGCGATTGGATCGATTGGGCCACCGCGTCCGAGAGCCGTCTCAAGCTGGCCGCCGTCTCGGGCGTCGTGTGGGGCCTGTTCGTGATCGCGCTGGGCCTCACGGTCCTGCGCTGAAGCACCGGGAGCGCGGGCGGCTCGCTCGGTCCATGAGCTGTGGGTCGCCTCCGAGGACCCATCGCCGACCGTGTTCTAGCGTGCTGCCGGCGTCCCGCCGGCAGAGGCCGCTCATCCTGCGAGCGCTTGCGGGTGTTTCCGCGGCCTGCTCTCGCGAGGTCGCCCCTGCCGGCAAGATGCCGGCAGCACGCTGGGGTGCCGGCGTCCCGCCGGCAGAGGCCGCTCATCCTACGAGCGCGTGCGGGTGTTTCCGCGGCCTGCTCTCGCGAGGTCGGCCCTGCCGGCAAGATGCCGGCAGCACGCTGGGTCACTTCGTCCCGAGCCCGATCTCTTCGCGGAGGAAGCGGATGCTCTTCTCGAGCTCCTGCGTCTGGCGTTCCTTGGAACCGCCGTCGTACTGCGCGATGGCTTTGCCGCGTTTGGCGACGGCGAGGAACTTGGCGAACTCGGCTCCGGATTTCTTCGGGAACGCGCTCCAGAACGACGGGTCCAGATACGGGAACTCCACCACGAAACCGCCGATGGTCTCGACGTTGACCGGGACGCCCGGGCAGAGCTGGGCGTAACGGGCGAAGTACGCTTTGAGGTCGCACGCGGTGCCGTCGCCGTGCGCGGTCCACTGCACCTTGCAGCCTTTCTCCGTCTCCCAGACCGTGCCGTCGCGGAGGCTGGTCGAGGCCGCGTAGGCGCCGAGCTTCTCCAAAGAATCCATCGGATCGTCGAGCGTCCAGAGCGCGTTGCCGGAATCCATGTTGGCGCCGACGTAGTCTTTGCCGGCCTGTTCGATCAGCCCGACCAGCTCGGTCGCGGTCATGTCGCCGGCGTGGTTCTCGACGGTGATGCGGACACCGGAATCGATGGCGAGACCGCGCCGGGACTTGAGCACCTTCACCGTGTCGGCGATGCGCGGCGATGGAGAGCCGGGCCGGCGATGCGCGCGCCGAGGGGACTTGAGCACCTTCACCGTGTCGGCGATGCGCGCCTCGATGCCGCCGGGGGTCTTGCGGTCGTCGCGGGATCCGAGCACCACGCGGAAGACGTCCGAACCGACGGCTTTGGCGAGCTTGATGCCGAGCTCCAGATGCTCCTCGGCGGTGCCCCAGTCCTTTTTGAAGCTCTTCGAGGTCGGGCAGATGCTCCATGAGCCGAGCTGGATGCCGATGCCTTTGTCGGCGGCGTAGCGGCGCAGCTCCTGCGCGGGCGCGGTCTCGAGCGAGCCGAGGCCGGGCAGATCGGTGATGAAGAGCGTGTCGAGCTTGAGGCCGGCGGCGTAGTCGACGAGCTCGCGGCCCTTCCAACCGCAGGCGCGGACCGCGAAGTTGTCCATGCCGAGCTTGATGCGGGCGCCCTTGGCATCGGTCAACGGCGCCGCGGCGGCGCGGGCGGGAAGCTGCGTGGCGGCGAGCCCGGCGGCGGCGAGCGTCGTGGTGGCGATGAAATCTCGGCGGTTCATAGGTGGCGGGGTGGGTTGTCGCACGCGGACCACGCGGTGCGCAAGTGCCCGCCTCGGGTCGGATGAGATCCGCACGCGGCGGCAACATCGGCGCTCGGGCCGTCGGCGTTGCGCGACCCGGTCTTCGCGCTGCCGCGGTCGGAGATCCCGTACCGCCTGATGCGATCCTACAACCGGCGGATCGCCCGGATCGGGCGGCATCGGCGGGAGCGCGGCACCTTCGGACGGAGGAACCAAGGACATCGGTTCCTGCTCGGTGGACTCCTGCCCGACAACTCGACCGGTAAGCCCGTGCTCAAGGGGGTCGCCGCGTGGCTCGGGCTGGAGCTGCGGGATGGCTGGCGGACGTGGTTCGCGCCCGAAGAAGCACCAAGGCCGCGACTCACCGACCGCACCGTGGCGACATGATCCGGCCCCGGGGACGGCCGGTCACTTCTTGGTCCGGAACCCTTTGGGAAGGTTCGACGGCGGGTCCGATGGCGAGGCCGGTGCGGAGGGCGCCTCGGTCTTCGGTTCCGAGATCTCCTTGCCTTCCACCGGCTCGGGCAGGCCGAGGCGTTGGCGCGCCTTCTTGGCGGCGCCGGTGTCGGGATATTCCTTCACGATCCGGTCCAGCACGCCGAGGGCCTTGGCCGGTTGCTTGAGCTTGCCGGAGTAGATGTTCGCCAAGTGGATCGCGGTCCAGCCCCACTTCTCACGGGGAAGGCGTTTGGTCAGGACCTCCTCCAGTTCGAGCGCGGCGGCGAGGTAGTTGCCCAGGTCCTTCTCGTAGATCTCGGCGATGCGGATGGCGGCGTGCTGCTCGTTGGGGTGCCGCTGGAGATAGCCGCGCATCAGGTTGATGGCGTCGAGATGGTTGCCCTTGGTCCATTCCTCCTCGGCGACCTCGTAATCCGGATCTTTGCGGATCACGAAATCGCTCGCCATCATCGAGCGCTCGGTGCGGTCGCCGAGATAGCGCGAGAAATCGAACGCCGCGAGCCCGCCCAAGGCGAAGAGCGTGAGCACGAACAGACCCAGCCACATAAACGAACCGGAGCGTGGGTCCGAGGCCGTCCGTTTCGCGGGCGGGCGGGCGGCGGGAGCGTCGACGGCGGTGTTCGTCGAGGCGACGAGGTGGGTGGCGACGAGATTGGTCGCGCCGGCCGCGGTGTTCGTGGCGGCGGGATCGGCAGGGTCGTTCGTCGGGGTCGCGTCCGCCGCGAGCTCCGCCGGTCCGACCGGCGGGAGCTTCTTGTAAGCGACGCTGAAACGATCGAAACACGCCGCCGCGGCGACCAGCAGCGCGATGTAGAGAAGGATGCGGAAGACAGACTTCATCGGGACGATGCGCGTCGTTGTAGGCGGAACCGCCCGGCCGTGGAAGACGATTCCCCGGGAAGCACCGACCAGACGTCCCGCGAAGATCGAGGTGTCGGCCGCGGGTTTGAATCGGATGGAATCCGCGCGGGAGACCACGATCGCGCACGCGAAGAAAACGAGGATGGGACCGCAGCGACGGATTCCCCCACCCTGTCCAGCAGCTCGGAGCGGGTCAAACGGGAAGGCGGACCGGACCACTTACGGAGCGGCCGAAGCCGCCGGATGCCCGCGATCCCCGCTCATGGATCACCACTAAACGTGGCTTGCCTTGGTCAGCCTCGCTTTTCAGTGTCTGCACCCGGCCGCCGCCGGACCTCGCATGGACACAGAAGAGCCAATCCAATTGATCGGGACGGTGTCCCAGGTTTCGCCTGACGGCACGTTCCTCGTGCGGTTGCCCAACGGGCACGTCGTCTTCGGCCACATCTCCGCCAAGATGCGGAACGATATCGTCGGCCTCGGCGTCGGCGACCCGGTCCAGGTCGAGCTGTCCCCCTACGACCTCGGCAAGGCGCGCATCACCTCCCAAGTGAAGTGATGCGGGCTCGTCGGTCCCCGGCCCGGTGCACGGAGACCATCAGCCGAGGTCCGGAAGGCCGGGCACGGCCAGCTTGAAACGAGGGATGCGCGTGAACACCCGCCGTCCGGTCTCGTCCAGCCCGAGGTAGGCCCCCTCCGCCTCCGCCGTCTGCGTGCCGATGATGTGCCGGCTCTCGTAGGTGAACTTCTCCTTGGGCGGGATGCGCGGCGTCTCGCCCACCACGCCGTCGCCTTCGACCACCAGCTGGGTGCCGTCGTCGTGCGTCACCACCCATTTGCGTCCCTTGATGGTGACGGTCACCGGGCTGTCGTTGTGGATGCTGATGCGGTAGATGAACGAGTGCGGCCGGTCCGGCGATTGCTCGGGGCTCAACCGCTGGTAGCGCAATCGGTCGATCGTGACCCGAAGGCCTTCCAGTTCCAACGGGGCGATGTCCATCAGGAGCGACCCTATGAACGGGTACCGGCGGATACAAGCGACGGCTGGGGCAGGGAGGTGATCGGTAGTGGCGGACACGGCGGGAGAGGTGGCGCAGACTGGCCGTGTCGCGGGTTGGCGATCCGCCGGCGCTGCGGAACTGCGGACACGTCGGACTTGTGGACGCCCAGCCGAGTGCAACTTGGCGACACGGCAGGTTGAAAAACTTGCGCCACAAACGCCGGATGCGCCTCCGGATCGCCGGGCTCCTCCGTCCTCCGAAAGCGGCGTGGCGCCATCGCTTCCCGCCGCACTCCAAAGACGCTTCGCGATTTCTCATGCGGCGGGCGGATTCCGCGAGGTCTTGGAGTGCGCCGGTCCTCTGCCGCTTTCGGAGACGGGACCGGCTTCGATCGGCGGCGTCCTTCCCGGTTGCTGTCCCCGGACCCAAGCGGCAGAGGGCTGCCGCACTCGTCCGTCTGCTCGGCACCCAGATGCAGACCTGCGCGGCCCACCAACAGCTCAGCGCCCGGGGCAAGCTGCCCATGGTCGCCCTCACCGCCTGCCTCCGTGATCTCCTCGTCCTGTTCAACCGCCTCCTCAAAGATCCCACCTCCGTCCTTGCTCACTGAACACCGTTGCTGCCGTCTCGCCGGCGGGTAGC
>Ga0209443_1000327_pt1 | contig 32508 bp, 29 predicted proteins | sample LauGreBMM110DCMD_2_FD_187571 | JGI IMG/M metagenome (GOLD analysis project Ga0209443, IMG submission 187571) | Freshwater lake microbial communities from Lake Michigan, USA - Su13.BD.MM110.DCMD (SPAdes) (version 2) | ecosystem: Environmental > Aquatic > Freshwater > Lake | place: Lake Michigan... | reverse complement strand
GGGGCCGCCGCGCTCGAGAGCAGCGGCGTCGATGGCACCGCGACGCGGCGCTGCCCTGTCTTCAGGTCGATCAAGAGTTCACGGCGTCCCTGCATGGTTCACAGACGTCATCGTCCGCGTGGTGTGACGGCCGTCGTGAGGAGCGGTTACGAAGATCTTCGGGCGTCCCCATGTTTTCGGTCACGGGCCCGTGATCCGGTCGGAACGTCCTTGGTGGGCAAGAAGACCTCTCTCCTTGCCGCCGTCACCTCGGTCCCGCGAGGCAATAGAGGCTCTTGCGGCCGCGCAGGAAGATCTGGTCGCCGGCGAGCGCCGGCGACGCGTCGAAGCCGTCGTCGAGCCGGTTCGAGGCGAGGATCTCCAGCTTGTCAGAGCGCTTCAGCACCAGCGATCCGCCGTCGCGGCCGGCGAAGTAGATCCGGTCGGCGGCTCCGACCGGCGACGCGTACACACCGGATATGCCGGATAAGCGCTCGGCATCGACCTGCACGCGGCCGTCCTTGGCGTCGACGACCGAGAGCATCGCGTCGTTGCCGCGGACGAAATACAGCTGGTCGCCGTAGAGCACGGGCGACGGCACGTACGGCGTGTTCTTGCCGAGGCTCCAAGCGATGGCGTCGGTCCCGGTGAGGTCGCCGGTGCGGCCGAGGGTGATGCCTTGCAACGCGGATCCGCGGAAGCCGCTCATCAGGTACACGCGGCCCTGGCCGGCGACCGCGGACGGGATGGCGTTGGCGGTCTGGCCGCCGGCTTCCCAGAGCAGGGCGCCGGTCGCCAGATCGTAGCCGCAGGCCTTGCGGGTGCCGTTCACGACGACCTGCTTCTTGCCGGCGTGCTCGACGATGAGCGGCGTGCACCAGCCGGTGGGTTCGTCGCGCTTCGCGCGCCACAGTTCCTTCCCGTCGCGTTTGCCGAGCGCGACGATGAAATCCTCGCCCTCGTGGTCCCAGAGCACGACGACCGTGTCGCCCGACAACGCGGGCGAGCTGCCTTCGCCGAAGCTGTTCCGAGTGCGCATGTCGCCGAGGTCTTTTTCCCAGAGCAGCTTCCCTTTCAGGTCGTAGGCGTACGTGCCGAAGGAGCCGAAATGCGCGATGAGCACCTCGCCGTCCGTGACCGGCGAGCCCGATGCGAAATCGTGGTCGGGATGATGCCCCTCGTGCGGCACCTGGGTGCGCGGCGAATGTTCCCAGAGCGTCTTCCCGGTCGAGCGATCGAGCGCCATCACGACGAACCGCTGTTCGGTGACGGTCTCGCCGCCGCCGCCGCCGCCGCCGCGACGGCGACCGCCGTCGGCCGGCGCGGGGGGTGGGGCCGGCGCTGCGGGCACGGCCACCGCCGGTTTGCCGGTAGGTACCGCGGCGAGGATGAACACTTGGTCGCCCCAGACGACGGGCGATGCGGCCCCTTGCCCGGGCAACGCGACCTTCCAGCGGACGTTCTTGGTCTCGCTCCACTCCAGCGGCGGACGCGCCGTGGCCGAGACGCCGTTGCCGGTCGGGCCACGCCACGAGGGCCAGTTCTGGTCCGCCGGCGCCGCGAGCGCGGCGACGCAGGCCGTCAACGACGCGGTCGCGGCGATCAGGGACGGCACGAGGGGACGAAAAGAAGGCTTCATCGCGGGTATAGACCGGCCGGTCGTGGCAGAGGTTACCGCGAGAAACGGGTCCAGGGTCCGGGTTCTCAGGTCCCGCGCCGGCTTCTCGTCACGGCCGCGCGACGAACCCGTGGTACATCCCCATGTAATAGGGCAGCAGGAACACCGTGCCCGCGCCCAGCTCCTCGGCGACGCCGGCGGAGTCGAGTTCCCACGGGTCCGTGTTCCAGTGGCCGAAGTAGCGGTTCTCCACCGGCAGGACCTTGCCGTCGACGCGGTGGCCGCGGCCCTGGTCCTTCGGGTCGTAGAAATCTTTCGAGCCGGCGATGCCGAGCCGCGCCACGTCGAGCCGGTGCGAGTTCTTCATCGACCATTTCAAGCGGTCGAGCGGGAACCCGCGGAGGGTCGCCATCGCGCCGGCCGACCAGTCGCCGCGCGGCGACAGCGGGAAGGTGCCCCAGACATTCGTGACGTTCCGGCCGAGCCCGTGCGCCGCATAGGCGAAGTCGAAGAACGGGTTCATCTCCGGCTCCTCGTTCTGCCAGTAGGCGAAGAACGACGACCGGACCGCGTTCTTCAGCGCCTCATCCTTGGAACAACGGAGCAGCGTGTAGAAGCACATGAAGGCCATCTCGTCGTCGGACTGGTTCCCGGAGCCGGGCCCCGACTGGACCTTCGGGAACATCAGGTTCTGTCCGTAGCCGTGGCGGTCGACCAGCTCGCGCGACGCGGCGGCGTACTTCGCGTCGCCCGTCAGGTGCTCGGCGACCGCGAGATAGGTGAGCATGCTCAGCGAGTTCAATCCGCGCTCGGCCCACCAGCGCGGGTCGCCGTTGAGCGATGCCGGTGCGTACACGCCCCAGCGCGTCGGCCTGCCGTCGTGGTCGGTGAGGTTGAAGCCGTGCTCGATGATGTGGTCGGTGAGGTCGCGGACCACTTCCCGCACGCGCTCCTTCTCGGCCGCGGTGCCGGCCACGAGGTCGTGGTAGAGCGCGTAGAAGAAGTAGTGGCCGTCCAGCTCGTCGCTGCTGGTGTCCGATTTCCAGTACCACTTGCCGTCGGCGCTCTTCGGCCAGCGCGGTTCGTAGGCCTTCCAGAGCGCGTCCTTCTGTTGCTCCGACCGGTCGGCCGCGGGCCGGCCTTCGTTCGGGTCGGGCAAGGACGTGGACCGGATGCTGCGGGCGACGAAACCCTTGGGCGCCGCGGGCGTCCCGCCTTGCGTCACCTTCTGCAGGAAGCGCAGCGCCTCGAACGCCTGCTTGGCCCGCGCCTTCGCCTTGGCATCGCCGGTCGCGCCGACCGCGAAGCATTCGCCCGCGCCGTACATCGCGGTCCAGAGGCCGTCGTTGTCGGAGTCGACCAGGTCCGCGGACGCCTTGTCGCCCGGCGTCCGTAGCGGCGCCTCGGCGACATAGCCGAACTCTGTCCGCTTCACGTGGCGCTCGATCTCCGATTCATAGAGGTCGGCCTTGGCCGCGAGGGTCATCGTGCGCCGCCCGATCACGCCGATACCTCCCGACGTGGCGAACCACGCGTCGCCCGTGGCGTCCACCGCGGTCTGGCGCACCTCGTCGTGCGGCAGCCAGCGCGGGCCCTGGCGATAGTGGAAATCCCGGCCGTCCCAGCGGATCGCGCCGAGCCGCGTCCCGAACCACACGTCGTCGCCCGTGCCGGCGGCGATGCCGGTGAAATCGTTCCACGGCAGCCCGTCCTTGCCTTCGCGGAACTTCCAGCCGTCCTGGTCGCGGCAGCCGACGCCGGCTCGGGTCGCGAACCACAGACGTCCCTTCGCGTCGAACGCCACGCCGAGCACGTCGCTCGTCGTCCAGGAGCGGCCGACCGGATCGATCGCTTTCTGCGCCTCCCAACCGTTCGCGACCCTGCGGAACAGGCCGCCGCTCGACGCGAGGAACACCGTGCCGTCCGGAGCGATGGCCAACTGGTTCACGCGGAACCTGCTGGGCCAGCCTTGCGAGACCATCCGGCCGTCGCGCACGAGATACGGATCGGACTCCGTCACGAGCCAGGTCGTCGCGCCGGAGCGCACCACCTGTTTCACCTCGGCCCACGGCAACGCCACCGTGACCGGCACTCCCGCCACGTCGGCGAAGACGAACTCCCCCTCCGACTTCGGCGTGAGCGCCGGGAGCACGCTCCAACGGCCCTCGGCCAGGCCGCTCCATCTCCCGCCCGCGAAGACCCGCGGCGAACCGTCGGTGGCGAGATCGAGGAGGCGGACGTCGGCGGAGGGCAGCCCTTGGGCGGTGCCGTGCCGCAGCGCCACCTCCTGCCGGAACGATTGCGGCGCGGGCAAGACCTCCGCGGCCCGGGAGACCGGGGAGAGGAACGTGACGAGGGAGATGAGGAAGATCGGGATGCGCATAGCCGGTCGGATCGGCCTGACGCCGGCGTGCGCAGAGAATTCAAAGGCTTCGCCGCGAAGGATCGTGAGGCCCCCCGCGCGATGCCACCTTGCTGCGGTGGTGGCCTCGCGGAGCGGGCGTCGAATGGACAGCAGCGTCGCGGGCTCCGCGCTTCCGCGGCCCCGTCGCCCGCGGTCAGTTCAAGGCGACGCCGCGACGGGCGTAGGTCGGCTCGTCGAGGTTCTCGCCGTTGCGCTTCACCGGCTCGGTCTGGGCGAAGCGGCTGACCGAGACGACCTCGAAGTTGAAGAGTGTCTGCGTCGTCTTCTTGCGCTGGTGCTTGTTCTTGATCTGGCGGTGGACGAGGTCGCGCTTCTGCGAGTCGGTCAGGTCCGGCGCGGGCGGGATGAACTTGGATCCGCTCCGGTTCGTCGGGAAGTCGTCGCCGGCGATCGATTCAAAGCGCATCGGCGGCTCGTCCGATGGCGCCGATGTTTCGTTTGCCGGGTGGATCTTCGTCTGCGCGGGCATCGCGGTCTGCGGCGCCGCGAGCGGTGATGCACCTCCGCGGGTGGCGATGACCGTGACCACGATGCGTCCTTCGAGCGCGGGGTCGACCGCGGATCCGGTGACGACTTGCGCATGCTCGCAGAGGCGCTGGAACTGGTCCTGCACCTCCTGGAGCTCGTCAAAGCGCAGGTCGTTGCCGCCGGCGACCGCGAGCAGCGCCGCATCGGCGTCCACGAGCATCTGTTCCGCCTGGAGGAAGGGATGCGTCCGCAGTTTCTCGACCGCTTCCCGGGCGCGGGCCGGGCCGCGGGTCTCGACCGACGCGAACACGCTCTCGGCATGCCGTCCGCGGAGCAGTCGTTCCAGGTCGGCGAACCCGAGAGGGTTCATCGACGGCCGGTGCAGCAACCGCCAGAGGCTCTCGACGCTCTGCGCGACCATCACGTTCGCCGCGTCGAAGACCTCGGTGACGAGCGTCCGCTCGTCGAGCATCGCGGCGACGCCTTGGTTGGGCACGCAGATCACGGCGTCGGACGCGGCGCGCAAGGCCTGCAGGCCGTCGGAAGCGTTGGAATGGCGCAGCGGTCCCTCGTAGCGGAACGGCAGCACGGCGATGCCGAGCACGAGCGATCCCGCCTCCCGTGCGACGCGGGCGACGACCGCCGCCGCGCCTCCTCCGATGCCGCCCCCGATGCCGGCGACGATGCAGACCAGTCGGACCCCTTCGACGATCTTCCTCAACCGTGCGATGTCCTGCTCGGCGGACTGCGCGCCGCGGGCGAGGTCGTTGCCGCAGCCTTCGCCGCGGGTCAAACGCGCGCCGATGGCGGTGTTCTCCGTGCGCCGAAGCCGTCCGAGCGCGGTCGAATCGGTGTCCACCGCGGCGAACCGCGCGCCGTCGAGGCCGGCCGCGGCGAGCAGCTCGGTGATCGCGCCGCCGGCCCGGCCGACGCCGACCACGAGGAAGCCCGTCCTCGGCGAGGGCTCGGGCGCGGGTTGGGCGGAGATGTCAGGACCGGTGGGGTTGTCCATGGCGGGATCGGTGTCCGGGGTTCAGCGGCGGAAAAGATTCTGCAAGGTCGATTTCAGGTCGAAGCGGCTGCGGCTGCGGCTCTGGAGGCGCATCGCGCCGTAGCGGACGAGCCCGATGGCGACCGCGAACTCAGGGTTGGCGAGCACGTCGGCCGGGCCGGACACGTTGTGGGTGTGGGCGCGGCCGACCGGCATCTCGAAGACGCGTTCGACCAGCGTCTCGATGCCCCGGGCCCGCGCGCCGCCGCCGCAGAGGACCACCCCGGCGCGGGCAAGCCCGAAGGCGTCGGACTTCGCGAGGTCGCGGGCCACGAGGTCGAGCGTCTCCTCGATCCGCAGCGACATGATCCGGTGGAGGTTCTCGATGCTGAGGATCCGGGGCGCCAGGCCGGTCTCGCCGGGGATGGTGTGCGTCGCGCCTCTCAGCGCCGGGTCATAAACCGCGCAACCCTGCTCGATCTTCAGGCGCTCCGCTTGGTCGATGGGGATGCGAAGGCCGCAGGCGAGGTCGTTCGAGACGTGGTCGCCGCCCACGGCGAGCACGCCGGAATGGCGTAGCACGCCGCCGTGGAAGAAGGCGTACTCGGTCGTGCCGGCACCGAGGTCGAGCAGCACGACGCCCTGCTGTTTCTGCTCGGGGGTGAGCACGGCGAGCGCGGAGGCGAGGCCGTTGAAGACGGGTTTCACCACCGCCACCTGCATCCCCTGCACGACGCGTCGGGCCGTTTCGATGCGCGAGGTGCGCCCCTGGATCACGTGGACGCTCGCCTCGAGCACGCCGCCGACCAGGCCGACCGGGTTCTCGATGCCGGTCCGGTCGTCGACCTTGTAGTCCTGCCGGACGCTGTCGATCACCTCGTGCTCGGCGGGGCAGTTGAACTGTTTGGCGTTGCCGACCGCGTCCGCGACGTCCTCCGGCGAGATGGTGCGGTCGAACGAGGCGATGGGATGCACGCCGCGGCTATCGAGGCACCGGATATGGTTGCCGGTGATGCCGAGATAGACCTCCTGGATCTCGACGTTGGCCTGCTGCTCGGCCTCGGCGAGGGCGGTGCGGACGTCCTCGGCCGCCTTGGTCGTGTCGGTGATCTCGCCCTTGCGGACGCCGCGCGAGGTGCACTGGCCGATGCCGAGGATGGTCAGCTCGCCTTTCGCGCCGGCTTCGCCGACGGCGACGCAGATCTTGTGGGTACCGATCTCTAGACCGACGATGACTTGGCCGGGATCAAACATGGCGGCGGGAGGGTCTGCGCTTGGGGGGCGCGGGTTTCAGGGAAGGGGATGCGGCCGGGGCCGCGGCGGCCTCGAGCCAGCGGAGCGGCGGGTTGCCGCGGACGCTGAGGTCGAGCGTGCCGATGGAGAACTGCGCCTCGGGTCGCGTCTTCCTGGCCTCCAGCGTGAGCTCGGCGGCGCGGTCGTGGACGGCGCGCCATTCGCGGAGCTGTCGGTCCAGGTCGTCCGGTGTGAGCGTCACCTGCGATCCCTGGGGCGTGAGCGCGGTCAGCACGCCCTGCTGGGAGACGTCCACCGAGACCACCTCGGTGACCGCGGCGACGGGCGAGGCGTCGAAGCCCGTCAAAAAGGTGAGCGCCGCGAGGACCAGCGGGTTGGTGACCGCTTGGCCGGCGGAGAAGCCCGGTGCCTTCATCCCGGTCAACGTCGGCAACGCCGCCTCGCCGGCGATGATCCCCTCCGGTGCGCGGCCGTCCTCGAACGGCAGCAGCACGTGGCCGGAATCGTCCAGCAGGTAGCACGCCTGCATGCCGCCCATCGGCGGCAGCAGGACGCGGGCGACGGGCACGCGTTCGCGGACCGAGATGCGCAGCGTGTCGGGATACTCGAGCGCCACGGTCGCGGCCTCGATGCGCGGATGCCGGAGCAGCCGTTGCCGCATCGCGAAGACGTCGATGGTCATGACGTTCCGGCCCGGTTGGACACCGGCGAGACGGCTGATCTCGTCCTCGGTCAGCACGCCGTCCCGGGTCACGTCGATCTTCCGCAGCGCGAGCGATCGGACCTGGTAGAGCCAGTGCTCCTTGGCGAGGCGCAGCGCGAAGCCGCTGCCGACGACGAGGCCGACCGTCAACAGCAGGAAGACCAACCGCTTTGACCACCCCCGTCCGCGGCGGCGTCCGACCGGGGCGTCCCCGGTCTCGGCGAAGAGCGCGGCCCCGGTGTCGCGGCGCCGGTTGCGTGTCGAGCGTCTGAAGAGGTCGGCCATGGCGGGGTCAGTCGGGGCGTCCGGTCCGGAGCGCGAGGTCCACCATCCGCTGGCAGAGCTCGGCGAAACCGATCCCCGCGGCGGCGGCGGCCTTCGGCAAAAGGCTGGTCTCGGTCATGCCGGGAAGCGTGTTCACCTCGAGAACGACCGGTGAACCGTCGGCGCGGACCATCACGTCGACGCGGCCGTAGTCGCGTCCGCCGATCGAACGGAAGGCCCCGAGCGCGGCTTCCTGGATGCGCGCGGTCGTCGCCGCATCGAACGGCGCGGGGCAGAGATACTCGGTGCGGCCGGCGGTGTACTTGTTCGCGTAGTCGTAGGCGCCTTGCTTCGGCCGGACCTCGACCACCGGCAACGCCTGGCCGTCGAGGATCCCCACGGTGGTCTCGCGCCCGACGATCCGTTTCTCCATCACGACCTCGCCGCCGAACCGCAGCGACTCGGCGAGCGAGCGCGAGAAATCCGCGGTCGCATCGACGAACTGGAGCCCCACGCTGCTGCCTTGGCGCGTCGGCTTGAGCACCACCGGCGGCTGCCAGCCCTCGGGCCACTCGGCGACGGAGTTGAAGACGGCGAAATCCGCGGTGGGCACGCCGGCGGCGATGCAGCGGCGCTTGGTCACGACCTTGTCGAAGGCGAACAGGCTCGCGGCCACACCGCACCCGGTGTAAGGCACGCCCAGCTGCTCCAACTCGGCCTGCACGGTGCCGTCCTCGCCGTAGGTCCCGTGCAGCGCCAGCACGGCGACATCGGTCCCTCCGGGGAGATCCAGCGCGCCGGGCGACGGATCGACCTCGTGGACGACATGGCCGAGCGACCGCAGCGCCTTCGCCATCGCGGCGCCGGAGCGGAGCGAGACCTCGCGTTCGGCCGAAGGGCCGCCGAGCAGCACGGCGATGGTGAGTGGGCGCGCCATGGTCAATCCTCTCCGACGATCTCCACCTCGGTCTCCAGTTCGACCCCGCGGGCTTCGCGGGCGCGGGCTCGGACGAGGTCGATGAGGTCGAGCACGTCGCGTGCGGTGGCACCGCCGAGGTTCACGAAGAAGTTCGCGTGGACGTCGCTGACCATCGCCGCGCCGACGCGGGTGCCCTTCAGGCCGAGCTCGTCGATGAGCTTGCCCGCGGGGAGCGTCGGCGACGGGTTCTTGAAGGTGCAGCCGGCGCTCGGCTGGGCCGGTTGGGAATCCCACCGTTTGCGGCTGTAGGCGTCCATCGTCGCCTTCACCGCCTCGGTGTCCGCCGGCGCGGCGCGGAGCAGCGCGCCGATGGCGATGGCCTCCTTGAGCAGGGGGCAGGAGCGGTAGGTGACCGGCACCTCGGCGGCCGGGACGTCGTGGACCTCGCCGTCGCGCGTGGCGTAGCGCAGGCGTTCGACGACATCGAAGGTCCACGCCTGCATCGCGCCGGCGTTCATGCGGAGCGAGCCGCCGAGCGAGCCTGGGATGCCTTCCAAGAACTCCAGCCCGCCGAGCCCTGCGCGGCGGGCCTCGGTGGCGATGAGCTTCAGCTTGGCGCCGGCGCCGGCCCGGATGTGCCCGCCCTGGATCTCCACCGCGGAGAAGGCGGTGTGCGCGAGCGAGACCACGACACCGCGGATGCCGCCGTCGCGGACGAGCAGGTTCGAACCTCGGCCGAGCACGAAGAGCGGCACGCCGGTCTGCGCGCAGATCTCCAGGATGGTGCAGAGCGCGTGCTCGGAATCCGGTTCGACGAAGATGTCGGCCGGGCCGCCGACGCGCAGCGTGGTGCGGCGCGCGAGCGGTTCCGAGCGCCGGAGAAGCGCCTCCAACGGGAGCGCGCCCTGGAGGTCCTCGTACGCGTCGATCACCCGGATCGCCAGTTCGGCGGACGATTCGGAGGTGCCGGTCGGCATGAACGGCGCGAGGGTGAGCTTGTTCATGCGACCGCCTCCTTGGGCGAGCGCATCCGGGGCTTCAGCGGCATCGGCCGCGAAGGGACGGGCGAGTGGAACTGGGAGGTGAGCGCCAGGATCCGTCCGGCGATCAAGGACGCCGCGTCCGGCGCGTGCAGACGGGTCGCGGCGGCGGCCATCGCCTCGCGGCGCGAGGTGTCGGCGAGGAGGGCGCCGACCGCTCCGGTCAGCTGTTCCGGCGTCGTGCGGCCTTGCATCAACGTCTCGGCGGCGCCCGTGGAGGTGAAGGCGGCGGCGTTGTGTGATTGGTGGTCGTCGACCGCGGCGGGGTAGGGGACGAGCAACGACGGCACGCCCATCGCCGCCAGTTCTGCCAGCGATGAAGCGCCGCTCCGGCTGACCGCGAGGGTCGCCGCGCCGAGGAGAAGCTCCATCTCGGAGAAGAACGGCCGGACGCGTGCGCGGCGCCCGAGCGGAGCGTAGGCGGCCTTCACGGCGTCGAGGCCGGCGGATCCGGTGAGGTGGAAGAATTGGAGCTCCGGGACCGCGGCCGCGAGCCCGGGCAAGGCCGCGGTGACGAGCCGGTTCACGCCTTCGGCGCCTTGGCTGCCGCCCATCACCAGCAGCACCGGCTTGTCCGGATCGAGCCCGAGCGCCGAGCGTGCGCCGGCGGGGTCCATCGCCGCGAACTGCGGCCGGACCGGCGTGCCCGACACGGTGACACGCGGGTTCCAGAGACGACCGGCGGCCTCGGGGAAGCCGACGAAGCATTCGTCCACGACGTGCGCGAGCCAGCGGTTGGCCCGGCCCGGGAGGGTGTTCGATTCGTGCAGGAAGGTGACCGCGCCGGCCCGGTTCCCGGCGAGCACCGGCGGAGCGCTGGTGAAACCGCCCATCGCCAGCACCGCGTGCGGCGGCGCGTCGTGGAACGCGCGCCGGGCGGCGAGGAAGGAGCGGACGCCGGCGGCGGCGAAGGCGGGCAGGTTGCCGCCGGCGAGTCCGATCGCCGGGAGGGTGACGATCTCGAACTCGTCCGCGAGGCACTGGACCGCCTGCTGGTCGACGTCTTTCGGGGAGACGAGGAGGCTCACGTCGCAGCCGCGCGCGACGAGCTCTTGGCCGACGGCCAGGCCGGGGAACAGATGGCCGCCGGTGCCACCGCACGCGATGGCGACACGGAACGATGGCCGGGCGGTGTTCATCCGGGCATATCGGTGTCGACGGTGCCGAACGGATCACCGGAGACGCGGGTCCGCGACCCGTCCGTGATGCCTTGACGGGCCACGCTCACGAGCAGCCCGGTGAGGCCCAGCATCAGCACCACGCCGGTGCCGCCGCGGCTGACGAACGGCAGCGGCATGCCCTTGTTCGGGAGCAGCGCGGTCACGACGCAGAGGTTGATGGCGGCCTGGGCGGCGATGAGGAACGTGATGCCGCCGGCGAGCAACATGCCGAAGGTGTCCGGGGCGGAATGGGTGACGCTCGCGCCGCAGACGAGGATCACCACGAACACGCCGACGACGCCGAGCGTGAACGGCAGGCCGAGCTCCTCGCCGATCACCGGGAAGATGAAATCCGTGTGCTGCTCCGGGATGTTGAACTTGTGCGCGCCGCGGCCGAGCCCGGTGCCGGAGACGCCGCCCGCGCCGAGCGCGTAGAGCGATTCGTTGACCTGGAGGTTCCCGTCCCGGTCGGCGTCCTTCTTGTCCACCGGCCTCGACATGGAATCGAGCCACGTGGTGACGCGCTTCTTCGCGTAGGGGCTCTGCGAGACGAGCAAGGCGAAGCCGACCGCGCAGACCGCGGCCGGGATGACCACGTGCTGCCAGCGGACACCGGCGACGAGCATGAGGAGGAAGGTGACGAGGCCGAGCAGCGCCGCGGTGCCCTTGTCGGGCTCGACGATGATCAGCGCGACCGGCACGGCAGCGATGGCGGCCATGCCCAGCACGCCGGAGAGGAAGCTGCCCATCCGGTGGTGGAAGCGCGCCCCGAACCAGGCGAGGGCGACGATGAGCCCGAGTTTCGCGAACTCTGACGGCTGCGTGTGGAACAGCCAGCGCTGGGCGCCGTTCATGCTCTTGCCGAGCGGGGAAAGCGTGAGGGCGAGCAGCAGCACGGTGACCCCGTAGACCGGCCAAGCGAAACGCTCCAGTAGATGGTAATCGATGCGCGCCGCCAGCGCGAGGACCACGAACCCGATGACGCATGCGATGGCCTGCGTCTGCACCCAGCTGTGCATCAGATGGTTGCTCTGCTTGAGCATCGTCGCGCTCGCCAGCATCGCCACGCTCAAGGCGACAAGCGCGCCGACGGCAAGGAGCAAGGTGGTGATGGTCCGGTTCATGGCGAGAGGGGGGCAGAGGCCAGGATCGCCGCGCATCGCCTTCCATCGGCGATGCGCGGCGCGTCCCGTCCGGTCAGCGGGGCGGCTGGGCCGGGCTCGCGGACGGGCTCGCCGGCACGGCGGTCGGGGCCGGTTCGGCCGCGGCGGGCGCCGCGGCCTTCGCCGGGACCTTCAGCTTCTGGCCGACCTTGATGTCGTTTCCTTTGAGGCTGTTCGCGGCGCGGACAGCTTTGACCGAGGTGCCGAACTTCTTGGCGATCTTGGTGAGGCTGTCGCCGCCCTTCACCGTGTACGAGACCGTCTCGCCGGTCGCGCTCGACGCTGTGTCGGCGGCGGCACCGGCGTGCTCGGTCTTGGCGCTGTGCGCCGGGGCCGGAGCGGCGGCACCCGCAGGGATCTGGATGGTCTGGCCGACCTTGAGCTTGCCGAGGTCGACGTTCGCGTTGGCCTCCTTGAGCGCCTTCAGGGAGACGCCGTTCTTCTTGGCGACGTTGTAGGCGATGTCGCCCTTCTGGATCTTGTACTCGCCGGCGGCGGCCGCGGATCCTGCGTCGGCCGGCGCGTTCGCCACGGCCGGCGCCGGGGGCTCGACGACGGGCGGGTTGGTGGCCACGGCGCCGAGCGCGACGGGGTCCGCGGAAGTGGATGCGCCGGGACCGCCCGGGAGCGCGGCGATGGCGCCGGCGTCGAGCGACGGCAGGTTGGTGTCGCCGGTGATCGGCGACGGGTTGGACAGCGAGTCGGTGAGCGGTTTGGCCTCGTCCTTCTTCACCTCTTTGCTGCAGCCGAGGATCAGGAAGCCGCCGAGGACGAAGACGTGCAGGCCGACGATCAAAGCCCCGATCTGCAGGGACGAACGGCTTTTGGCCTGCTGCTCCAGCAGCGAGCCTTGGGGTGCGAGTGGGTTGGGAGTGCTCATGGTGTTGCGATGCCGGGACGCGGCGGGTTTCGAGGAATGGTTGGGAACGGGATGACGTCGCGACGGCCCCTCAAGCCGTCACCACGCCAAATCGGGGCCACGCGGAGCGGGCAGAAAATGCGGCCTTCTCCATCCGAGAAGACCACAGCTCCGCCGCCGAGGCACGGCGTAGGGCCATGACCAAGGCGGACCGGGGCTGGAACACTGTGGGATTCGCACTGACCACCTACGCCGGGACGGCCGGATGACGGACGGCGACCCTCGCCGTCCGCGAGTTCGATTAAAGCGCCGCTTGCCACCCGTGCAAGGGTCGAAACGAGCGCCGCGCCGCAGGCTCCGCGCCGGTCGGGGCCGGCGCGCCGGCGGGTGCGGCGAGCGACGATCCGGGAGATGGAGGCGACGTGATGCATCAGCGGATCTTCATGGTGCTGAGCGCGACCACCGCGCAGAGGATCCCGGCGATGTAGAAGCGCGTCACGATCTTCGATTCCGGCCAGCCTTTCTTGCGGAAATGGTGGTGCAGCGGGGACATCAGGAAGATGCGGCGGCCGACGCCGTGGCGGCGTTTGGTGAACTTGAACCAGCCCACCTGCAACATCACGCTCAGGGCCTCGGCGACGAACACGCCGCCCGCGATGAAGAGCACGAAAGGCTGGTGGATGAGCACCGCGATGATCCCGAGCGCCCCGCCCAGAGCGAGCGACCCGGTGTCGCCCATGAAGACCTCCGCGGGATGGCAGTTGAACCACAAGAAGCCGAGGCACGCGCCGAGCATCGCGGCGCACACGACCGTCAGTTCCGATGCGCCGGACACGTGCGGCACGAGCAGGTACTTCGCGAAGACCACGTTGCCGGCGATGTAGGTCATCACCAGGAAGACGAGCGAGCAGACCAGCGTGAGCCCGATGGCGAGGCCGTCCATGCCGTCGCTCAAGTTCACCGAGTTGCTCGCGCCGACGATGGTGCAGACGGCGAGCAGCACGCCGATGATCGGCATGCCGACGAGCACCGGCGCCTTGAGGAAGGGGAACTGGACCTCGTCGATCAGCGCGCTCGTGGACGGCAGCTTCCAAAGATAGATGGCGATCACCGTGGCGAGGGTGAACTGCGTGTAGAGCTTCACGCGGGACTTCGCGCCGTCCGAGCTCTGCTTCGTGACCTTGAGCCAGTCGTCGTAGAAGCCGAGGCCGGCGAGCACGACCATCGAAAGCGCGGTCAGCAGCACGAGGGGGTTCCACTGCGCCCAGAGCAGGACGGTCAGGTCGAGGACCAGGACGATGAGGATCCCGCCCATCGTCGGCGTCCCGCGCTTCGCGGTGTCCGCCGCCGCGGCGGTCGCGTCGACCCCGCCGTCCTTCACGTCCTTCGGCCGCCAGTCCTGCCGGAACTTGAGCTCGCGCAGCCAGGCGATCATCCAGGGCCCCAGCCACATGGACAGCAGCAGCGCCGTCACGGCCGCGCCCGCGCTGCGGAAGGTGACGTACTTGAACACCGTCCATGGCGCGTACGGCAGGAGTTCTGACAAGCGGTACAACATGGGTCAGGCCGCCTCCTTCCAGGCGGGGCGCAGTTCCAATTGTCCCCGCAACGCCTCGACCATCCGCTCCAGGCGCGCCGAACGGGAGGCTTTCACCAGCACCGAATCGCCCGCCTGCAGGAAGTGCAGGACGGCCGGGGCCGCTGCTTCGACCGTGGCGAAGGAGGTCGCCCGGCCGGACCCGGCGGCGGCCGCGGTGACCGGCGCCATGTCGCCGATGGCGAACACCGCGTCGATCCCGAGCCTCGCCGCCGCCCGTCCGACCTCCGCGTGCGCGTCCTCGGTATGGCGGCCCAGTTCCGCCATGCCACCGAGCACCGCCACACGGCGGCCCGTGCACGGGAGGTCGGCGAGCGTCTGCAATGCGGCCAGCACCGAGTCGGCGTTCGCGTTGTAGGTGTCGTCGAGGATCCTCACGCCACCGGCGAGGCGGGTCGTGAGGCGTTGTCGCACCGGGGAAAGACCCGCCAGGCCGTCGCGGGCGTCGCTAGGCGACATACCCAGCTCAAAGGCGACCGCCAGTCCTAACTGCGCGTTGGGGACTGAATGACGGCCTGGCAAAGAGATCTCGTGCACGCCGCACCACTCGGGGCGCGGGGCGGTCACGTGGAACGTCGTACGTTCCCAAGTCATGGAGCGCACCTCGGCGCGCCAGTGGTCCTGCGCGCCGTGTCCGACGGTCACGACCCGTGCCTGCGTCCGGGACGCGATGAGGCGATGGAACGCGCAGGCGCCGTTGATCACGAGCACGCCGCCGTCCGCGGCGGAGGGCAGCAGCTCCGCGAGCGCGCCCTCCTCGGCGACGACACCGGCGAGGTCGCCGAAATGCTCCAGATGCTCGCGGCCGATGCTGGTGATGACGCCGATCCGCGGCGCGATCATCCGCACCAGCGGCGCGAGCTCGCCCGGATGGTTCGTGCCCGCCTCGAGCACCGCGGCGCGGTGGCCGGCATCGAGGCGGAACAACGTGGCGGGCACACCCACGTCGTTGTTGAAGCTCGCCTCGCTCTTCAGCACCGCGGACCGCATCCCGAGCAGTGCCGCGATGATCTCCTTGGTGGTCGTTTTCCCGTTGGATCCACCGACGCAGACCACCGGGATGTCGAACTGCCGCCGATACGCCGCCGCCATCCGGCCGTAGGCGGCCTTGGTGTCGTCGACGACGACCACCGCGAGCCCGGCGGGGACCTTCTCCAGCTGGTCCATGGAGACCACCGCCGCGGTCGCGCCGCGCGCGGCGACGTCCACCAAGAAATCGTGCGCGTCGAACCGGTCGCCCTTCAACGCGACGAACAGGTCGCCGGGGCGCACCGCGCGCGAATCGGTCACGACCCGCGTCACGGTCGTGCCGGGCGCGGCTCCGCGGAGCCCGCCATCGGCGGCGGTCGCGAAGAAGCTGAGCGGGAAGGCGTCCATGCTACCGCATCGTGAAGGAGGCGTTGACCACCGCGGTGACCGTCTTCTCGCGGCTGGTGATGTCGTTGTGGCCGTCCCAGCTGGAGTCCGTCGAATAGAGCGGCGTGATCTGGAAGACACCCATCCGGGCGGACCGCAGCCCCCGGATCCTCCGTCCGCCCTGGCCGGAGATCTGGTCGGCACGCGCCCGCGCGTCCTTGGTCGCCTCGGCGAGCATCTCCACCTTCGTCTCGCCCGCCTTGGTGTAGATGAACTCCGGCGCGGAGGGCGTGAGCATCACGCCCTGCTCCACGAGGTCCACCGAATCGCGGTCGATCTTGATCACGCGTTCCACGTCGGCCGAGCGGACCTCGACCTTTTGCTCCAGTTTGTAGCCGACGACCCGTTGCGTGGTGGTCTCCTCGTCGCCGGTCCGCTGCTTCTCCTGGCCGCTGACCTCGGCGATGGCGATCGGGGTGAAGGCGTGGTCCGTGACCCCGGCGGCAAGGAGGAAGGCGCCGAGCTTCTCGCGGTCCACCTTCAGCAGGCGCTGCGCTTCGAGCAGCGTCGGAGCAGTGATGGTGAAGGCCGCGCGCCAGACGATGAGATCGGCGGCGACGTTGCGGCGGGCCGAGCCGGTGACGGTGACGGAATCGGAGTCGGCGACCTTCAGCCAAGCGCGCGTGAACAGGCTCGCCGAGAGCACGAGCGCGACGGCCAGGAATAGACCGGCGACGAGGCCGAGCAGGTGCGGCCGGGAGCGTTCGGCGGGTTGGAGGTCGGCGGCGGGCATCGTGGATCGTCAGAGCATCGCGAGCAGGCAGAAGGCGCAGAGCAGGACCTTGGCGGCGAACTCCCAGTTCAGATGGTCGGTGAGGGTCATGATGGCGTGAGGGCGTGGTCGTGGAGGTCGTTCACTCGTCGTCGGTCGCTGCGCGGTGTCCGCAGGCCGCCAAGGCTGCCGAGGCGGTCCGGCGGTCGTCGCACGGGAGCACCGAGCCGCCGATCTCTTGGGATCGGCGATGCCCCTTGCCGGCGATGACGACGATGTCGTCCGGCCCGGCGACGCGGACCGCGGAGCGGATGGCCCGGGTGCGGTCCGGCTCGAAGAGGAAGCGGGATGCGGGAGCGGCGCTGGTCATCTGCGCGCTCAACGCGGAGACGGAGGCGAGCCGAGGATTGTCGGCGGTCACGAACACGCGGTCCGCCGCGGCCGCGGTCCGGCCGAGCTCGACGCGTCCGGCCGTCGAAAGTTCCGCCGGGGCGCCGGTGACGAGGATCACCCGGGCGCGGGCCAGCGTCCGGGCGTCGGCCAGGACTTCGGCCAGTTCCGCGGCGCTTCGCGCCGCATCGACGAACACCGCGAAAGGTTGTCCGGCATGGACGGGCTCCATGAAACCCGGCGTGGTCCGGAGCCGGGCGATGCCGGCCAGGATCTGCGCCCGGGACAGGCCGGCGGCGCGGGCGTATCCGAGCGCGTCGCGCAGCGCGATGGCGTTTCCTCGGCCGGCGAGCGGCACGAGCAGCGATCCGTCGTCCTGTGGCAAGCGGAGCCCGCGCCACGTGAGGACGGTGCCGTCGGGCAACGGCTCTTGGGCGGTCCCGACGGAACGCTTGACCCAGACGACACCGGGCAGATTGACCGAAGTGGCCTCGGTCAGTTCGACGACCGCCGCGGTGCCGCCGGCCTTCACATGTTGGGCGAGCAGACCGTGCAGCTCCATCGCATCGAGGCCGGACACGGGGCGGGGCATGACGCGTCCGCCGCTCGTGCATCCCAGCTCGTCGAGTTGCGCGACCTCGTGGCCCGCGGCGCGGAGCAGTTGCGCTAGGATCGCGATGACGTTCGAGGCGTGGCGGCGCGTGCCGCCCCCGGGGGGGGGCGACGAGAGGATCCCGAAGAGCGCGAGCCGGCCGGCCGGCTGGCCGTGGAGCAGAGAGGCCGCTTCCGCATAGGCGGTCCTGACATCGGCCACCTCGACCCGTGGAAACCGTGGCGGCAGCGCGGTGGACGCTTCGCAGATGACCGCGGCCGCACCCCGTTCCGCCGCCGCGAAGGCCTGGTACGGGTTCCATCGGAGCGCGTCCGGCAGCGCGAAGAACACCATCCCCGGGGTCACCTGCCGCGCGTCGGGCGTCATGCCTTCGAACGGACAGGCACCCGCGCCGCGCGTGGTGATGCGCGCGTTGGTCAGCTTGTCGGTGAGGGCGGCGAGGAGCATGGGTCAGGGATGGCCGGCGATCCGGGGACCCTTCTCCCCGGGAAAGGTGGACGCGGTGGTGTCGTTGGTGCGGGCCTTGGGCTGCAGGGCGAGGTAGCTCGCGAGTTCTTGGCCGATCCGCGAGAAGATCGGCGCGCAGGCCTTGCCGCCATAGTAGCCTTTGCCGGCTGTGGCCGGTTCGTCGGCGGTGATGATGATGCAGACCTCGGGGGCGTCCGACGGGAAAAACCCGACGAAGGATGCGTAGAAGTGCTTGGCGGAATACTGGAGCGTCTCGGGGTCGACTTTCTTGGTCGTCCCGGTCTTGCCGGCGACATCGAAGTCCGCGATCGCGGCCTGTTTCCCCGTGCCGTCCACGACGACCCGGCGCATCGCCTGGGCCATGAGCTTGGCGGTCTCGGACTTGATGACGCGGCGGACGGCCTTGGGCTCGAACTGGCGGACGACCTGGCCGTCCGCGGTCTCCAGCCTGCGCACGAGCCTCGGCTGCATCAGCACGCCGTCGTTGGCGATCGCGGCGGCGGCCATCGCGGTCTGGAGCGGGGTGGCATAGATGCCGTAGCCGAACGGGAGGCTGCTCGGTTTGTAGCCGTCCCACCCGGAAAGCACCCCCCGGTTCTCGCCGTGGATGGCGACCTGCTTGGGCACGCCGTCGACGACGCGCCAGACCAGCGCTTCCTCGCCGCATTCGATCCCGGTGCGGGCCGTGAAGCCGAAGTCCCGGATGTAACCCAACATGGCGTTGGTGCCCATCTTCAGCCCGAGCTTCACGGCGCCGACGTTGCTCGAACGCGCGAAGGCGAACTCGGCGGTGACCGAGTGGAAGCGGTCGGACTGGTCGTCGTTGATCGAGCGGCGGATGCCGGGGACGGCCCAGCGGCCGCCTTCGCAGTCAATCATATCGTCGAGCCGGACGATCCCCAGGTCGAGCGCGGCGGAATAGGTGACGATCTTGAAGGTCGAGCCGGGCTCGGCCGGTTGCATGATCGCCCGGTTCTGCAGGGCTTCGAGGGAAGGTTTGCGGCGCGTGTTCGGGTTCCACGTCGGGCGGTTGGCCATCGCGAGGATCTCGCCGGTCCGCGGCCGGACGACGACCGCGGAGAGGCTCTTCGGGTGGAGCGTCTCCATGCCGAAATCGAGCGCCTCCTCGACGATGGCCTGGGCGTTGGCGTCGAGGCTCAGGATGATGTTCATCCCGTCGGTCGGCGCGATGTCGCGCTCGCGCAGCGGGACCAGTTCGCGTCCGCCGGCGCGCCGGATCTCCATCATGCCGTGCGAGCCCTGCAGCTCTCGGTCGAAACGCTGCTCGATGCCGGTGGCGCCGAGCAGACGGGTCGGCATGCGGGAGCCTGCAGCGGGCTGCTCGGAGCTGTTCGTCGTGTACCCGAGGACATGCGCGCCGCGGTGGTCGAGCGGATAGGCGCGCAGCTCGACGAGCTCCGGAAAGAGGCCGGCGACGCGGCATTCGTTGGCGTTGCTGCGGACCAGCGCGAGCTCGGCGACGACGGGTGCGAGCTTTTCACGGAATCCCCTCGCAACGCGTCGTCGTCCCAAGAAGTTCCACCAAGGTGTCTGCCGTTTCGCCACGGCGGCGGCGTTCGTCAGACCGGTCCGTATACCGGCGAGCTCGCGTTCGCGCTGGAACCGGTTCGTCGAGAAGAACGTCTCCAGCGCGGTCCAGCGCTCCAACGGGAGGTTGGTTCTGACGCCGTTGTTGTGCCGGATCCGTTCGACCGTGCCGACCTTCCAGGTCGCGACCGTGCCGTTGGTGATCCGGTTGGTGACGATCTGTTGGTAGGTCGAAGGGATCAGGCGGGCAGCCACCTCGGCTTCGGGGATGCCAAGGTAGGGTGCCGCCAAGCGGGCGACCTCGGGTGCGAAGGCTCCGAGCTTCGCGGGGTCGGCGCGGACGGTGACGGCGAACTCCGACATCACGAGCGGGACGCTGTTCACGTCGAGCACCGAGCCCCGGTGGGCCGGCTTCATCACCCGGCGCAGCGTCGCGTCCGCGGAACGTTCGGCCGGGCTCGCGGGTTGGATCACCTGGACCTGGACCAACCGGCCGGCCAGGACGGCGAAGCCGGCGCAGTAGACGGCCACGATGACCCAGAGGCGTCGGGTGGGGTTGGGCGTGCTCATGTCAGCGGATGGCGGCAGCCAAGGGCAGCCGCAAGCGGGCGTTGTCGGGACGCGGTGCGGGCGTCGTGGCGATGGCCGCGGGAGAGGACAGGGGCGGGAGGGTGACGAACAGGCGCTGGTTCGGGTTGACGTTCGTCAACCGCAGCCCGAGCTCGCCGATGCGCAGGCGGAGATGTGCCGGGGAGACGAGGCGAGCCTGTTGGACCCGCGCTTGCTGCAAGGCGGTCCTCAGAGTTTGCGCGCGACGTTCTTGTTCGACGACCTGCTCGCCGAGCCGCTGGTGCTCGCGACGTTGGAGCACGTAGCCGAGCGTCATGCCGGCGACGGCGATGACCGCGAACAGCACGAAGGCCAAGGTGTCCCAACGGAGGGCCTGGACGTCGCGTTTCTGGTTCTTCGCCATGGGTTCAGAGGCGGGCCATCGCCCGGAGTTGTGCGCTGCGCGCGCGCGGGTTCGCGGAAGTCTCGGCGTCCGTCGGCAAGATCGGGCGACGTGTGATCACCGTGGCCCGCGGCCGGCGCGGGATCCGCAGGTGGGGGAGGTCGGGTTCGCCCGGGGGCAGGTCGTAGTCGCGCGCCTCGGAACGCATGAAATCTTTGACGATGCGGTCCTCGCCGGAATGGAAGGTGATCACAGCGAGCACGCCGCCCGGGGCGAGCATGCCGGTGACGCCGGCAAGGCCTGTGTGGAGCGCCTCGACCTCGCCGTTCACGGCGATGCGGACGGCCTGGAAGACCTTCGTCGCCGGATGCGCCTTGCGTCCGGCGCGCGGGCAGGTGCGCTCCACGCACGCTGCCAGTTGTCCTGTCGTCTCGAAACGTCTCATCGCCCTCTCCCGTCCGATCGCTCTCACGATCCGCCGCGCATCCCGTTCGCCGTTCTCCCAGAAAAGCCGCCCCAGCTCTTCTTCGCCCCATCCGTTCACCACATCCGCTGCCGTGGCCCCGCGGTCCGAAGCCATCCGCATGTCGAGCGGACCGTCGTTCTGGAAACTGAATCCCCGCTCCGCCACATCGAGCTGGGGCGAGCTCACACCGAGGTCCAGCAAGGCCCCGGCGCAGCTCCCCGGCGCCACCCAGGACGCCGCCTCCGCGAAATTCATCTGTCTCAGCTCGGACCGTCCGGCGAACGGCGCCAACCGCTCAGTGGCCGCCCGGATCGCGGCCGGGTCCTGGTCGCACGCGGAGAGGAAACCCGTCGGTCCGCTCTCCTCCATGATCGCCGCGCTGTGCCCAGCTCCACCGCAGGTGCCGTCGAAGTACCTCGCGCCGTCCCGTGGGCGCAGGACCGCCAGCACTTCCGCCAGCAACACCGGTGTATGGATGAAGACGTGGTTCACGCATGGCGCCTCGGTTCAATCCGGATCGACCACCAGCTTATCCAAGCGACGGCCGCGCAGGCGGTTCCAGGCGTGGCCTTGGTCTTTCCGGGTCGTCCCGGCGGCCGGGGTCTCCCAGATGACCTTGGATTGTCTGCGCTCGACCAAGGCGATATCGTCATCTCGCAGGGTGTTGCGCAGCGGACGGACCTTCTGGAGCGAGAGCTCGCCTTGCACGAGCGGCCCGATCTCACGGCGACGGTTCCCGCCGAACAGCCATCCGAACCAGCTGCGTCTCGTCGCCCCGATCGATGCGGTGATCGGGGCTGCGGGGACTTTGTCCACCGGTGCTGCGAGGTCGCTCGTGTCCTTGGCGACCGGGCCGGCGAGAAGATCGGTCTTCGCGGTGAAGAGGCCGGTGTCCCGACCGTCCGGAGCCGCACCGAAACGCGGCAGCGAACCCCGTTTGGCCGGGCGATAGACCGGCTTGGTGCCCAAGCCCGCCATCCCGGTGCCGGTCGCGAAAAGATTCTTCCAGTTCATAGGTCAGCCCAAGCTCTCGTAGCCCTCGTCGGCGATGGCATCCTCGGCCTTCGAGCAGGCCTTGAAACTTTCCGGATCCCAGATCTCGAAATGGCCGCCGGCACCGACAAAATGCGCCTCCTTGTCCAAACCGACCTGCGTCGCCATCTTTGGAGGTAGGCAGAGGCGTCCGGCGGGATCCACTCCGAGTTCGAATGCGTTGTGGAAGATCTTCCGCTTGAGCGCGGCTGCTTGACGATTGCCCGGTCCCTTGGCCTCCAGCTTCTCCAGCATCTCCCCGAACTGCCGCATCGTGAACCCCATGATGAAGCCGAACTCGCGCACCGGCTTCATGTGTGGATGCGGCCATAGCACCATCATGAACCGGGTGTCGGGATTTTCAGGGCGCCAGGTGGCCGGGAACTGGACCCGTTTTTGGGTGTCCAGTTTATGGTCGAAATTCCAGCAGAACCAAGGCTCTCCCGACTTCGGCGACGGCACGCCACCGCCCGGAAGGGGCGGGACGTCCATGCTGTCGGGATTTTCGGACATACTGGTGGTGTAACTTTTTAAACCTGTCTGCACCTTTTTTCCCCAATGTCCCCCTAAATCGCAACTACAAAGTGCTTCGGCTGGGTCTCATTTTATCCACATGTGGTCTCCGGGCCTTTCGGCACGGTTCTGCCGAGAACAGGATGGCTATTACGTAAAGCCATTATGCGCAGATACTAACAATCAAATCAGCTGGAAGCCATGGGGGTGGACAACCTGCCGGTATCTTGACGGGGACTGGATAGGGGCATTTAGGGGCGGCAACTGCCGGTCGTGGACCGGATCCAGCCCGGCCGGGGATTCGCGGTGTCGTCTTTCGCTGTTTCGAGTACGCTATCGGCACAGTGCTGACCGCCGAGTTCGATTACGTCCTGCCTCCTGATCTGATCGCGCAACACCCTGCGCCGGAACGGGACGGCTCCCGTCTGCTGGTGGTGCACCGATCCGGAGCGTCGATCGAACACCGGCATTTTTCTGGCTTGGGTTCTTTTTTCCGACCCGGGGACGTGTTGGTGCTCAACGATTCCCGGGTCATCCCGGCACGGCTCCGCGGTTTCAAGCCCGAGACGCAAGGTGCGGTCGAAGTGCTTCTGTTGCATGAGCAAACGCCGGCATGCTGGTGGGTGATGCTGAAGCCGGGAAAGAGGGTCAGGCCGGGGACCTGCATCCGCTTCCGTTCGCCGTTCGGCCCAGTGTCGACGCTCGAGGCCGAGGTCCTGGATAAAAACAGCGAAGGCCACTGCCTGCTCCGTTTCGGTGGCGTCCCGGATGTCGCCGCGGCATTCGCTGATCTCGGTGAGATGCCCCTGCCACCCTACATCCTCCGTTCTGCTCCTGCCGTCGGCGTGGAAGACCGCACGCGCTACCAGACGGTTTTTGCCCAGAACGACGGCTCGGTGGCGGCCCCGACGGCGGGATTGCACTTCACGTATGCTGTGCTGACCGGTCTGCGCGCTTCCGGCGTCGAGACGCACTTTGTCACGCTCCATGTGGGCCATGGCACGTTCGCGCCGGTGAAGGCGGACCGGGTGGAAGACCACCGGATGCATGAAGAGCGGTTCGATCTGCCCGCCAGCACGGCAGAAGCCGTCAACCGCGCCAAGGCCGAGGGCCGTCGGGTCATAGCGGTCGGGACGACCAGCGTGCGTGTCCTGGAGAGCGTCGCGCGGGCCACCGCTGGCGCCTTGGTGCCCGGGGCAGGCACGACCCGCATCTTCCTCCATCCACCGGCCCGGTTCGCGGTCGTCGACGGCTTGTTGACGAACTTCCACCTTCCGCAGAGCACGCTGCTGATGCTGGTGAGCGCGTTCGCCGCGCCCGGCGAGCCGCTTTGCGGCCGCGAACGGATCCTCGCCGCTTATGCGGAGGCGGTCCGCGAGCGGTATCGGTTCTTCAGCTATGGCGATGCGATGCTGATCGTATGAGCACCGGGACCGGAGCTCCGTTCGTCCTCGTCAACATGGCGATGAGCGCCGACGGCAAGATCGCCACCGCCAACCGTGCCGTGACGACGTTCGGCAGCGCGTCCGACCAAGAGCATCTGCACGCGCTCCGGGCCACCTGCGACGCCATCGTCTGCGGCGCGCGCACGGTCGAAGAAACGGATGCGACCCTGGGCAACGGCCCCGACCGGTATCGCCGCGCGCGTCTGCGTCGCGGGCTCTCGGGCTCTCCTCTGCGGGTCGTCGTCAGCGGGACCGGCTCGATCTCGCCGTCCGCCGCGATCTGGGGTGATCGTGCTTCCCCTGTGGTCGTGCTCACGGGGGCTCAGGTCGACCCGGCGAAGCTGGCCCGGCTGCGCGCGCTGGCGGACCATGTATGGTCATCGCCGGGCGACGAAGTGGACTTCGCCGCGGCGTTCGGTCGGCTCCGGTCGCGCTTCGGTGTCGGACGGCTGGTCTGCGAAGGCGGCGGCGGCCTCAACGAGGCGCTCTTCCGCGCCGGTGTGGTGGACGAGGTCCATCTCACGCTTTGCCCGTTCGTGTTCGGTGGACGGTCGGCACCGACCATCGCCGAAGGCACCGGGTTCCCCCGGCTTGCGGATGCCGCGCGGTTCTCGCTGGTCTCGTCCAAACGGCGCGGGGACGAGATGTTCTTGGTCTATCGAGCGGCCCGGTCGGCCGCGCGGCCCGGACTCACTTCTTGAGTCGGCGGAGATGCTCGTCGAACCAATCGGCGAAGATCACGACGTCCTTCTCGATGCCTGCCCAGCCGTGGTCCGCCCCCGGTTTGCGGATGAGCTTCACCGGGGCCTTCACCCCGACGACCTCGCATCGCTTCAAGAAGATCTCCGCTTGGTGGATCGGCACGAGCTTGTCGGCGTCCCCGTGGATGATGAGCGTCGGCGGCATGTCCGGCCTGATGAAGTGGATCGGTGAGATCTCTTTGCCGAAGACGGCCCGGCTTTCCGCCGTGTCGCTGCGGACGCCGAACGCCGGCTTGAAGCCGGCCAGGATTCCGACGCCCACGGCGTCGTCTCCCGTGCTGCGCCAGTCCAGAAAATCGGTCGGCGGGAAGAAGCACGCCACCGCCTGCACCGCGCTCGATCCGCGATCGATCGGGTCCTGGGCGTCGGCTTTCCCGGGGCCTCCCTGCGTCCCCATCGTCAGCGAAAGATGGCCGCCGGCGCTCGCACCGAAGATCCCGAAGTGGTCGGGCTTCACCCCGTGCTCCGCGGAATGCGCGCGGACGAACCGCACGGCGCGGTGGATGTCCTCGGTGATCTCAGGGATCACGAACCGCGGTTGGGAACCGTGCACGACGCCGAAGACCGTGTAGCCGCGGTCGAGCACCGGGGCCAGCAAGCCGTTCTTGAGCGCGCCATCGAGCGCCTCGTGGCTGGAGAAGAACCCGCCCGACGCCATGTAGAGCACGCCGTAGCCGTTGGGCTTGGCCGGCTTGACGACATCGAGCGTGAGCGCCGTGCCGTGCTTGCGGCCGTAGATGACCTCGGTGCGGACGTAGGAAGGTGGGTCGTCGCCGTGGGCGGCGAGGCACGCGAACGCGAACGCGAACGCGAGAAGGACCGGACGGAAGGGAATCATCCCCGGAAACTGGGCCGGCCGAGGCATCGGTGGCAAGAGCGGCGACGTCGTGGGCCGGGCACGCCGAACGGGGCCGTGTTCCCGGGCTGCCCGACCTCCTGAGGTGCCCACGGTTTCTTGTGGGCTTTCTTTTCGCCGGCGTCGAGCGCCTGGCAATGCCTCCTTTCACGGCAGCAGGACCGCCCGGTAGAAGCGTCGGGGTTGCTCCTGCGAGGCGTCGGCGGAGTACGATTGCACGGAATTGGTGAGGGTCAGCGTGGCAAACGGGATCCAGGTCGCTGGCGACACCGTGAGGCTGGCGTCGAGCCGATAAGTGGCCGAGACGACCCCTTCGATGGTCAGGTCGTGCGGCGTCCTGATCGTCAACCGGGGCGGCGTGGGCAGGGGGCGTGGCGTCGACCGGGTGTACGAGAACCCGCCGCCCGACTGCCGTCCCCAAGACTTGAAAGTGATCGCGAGATAGATGTCGTCCGGGACGAGATGAAGGACCGCTTCTTGCCCGGCCATTCCGGGCGGAAATCTACCGTTCCAGGTCTCCCAGTCCTCGAACCGGAGGGTCGCGAGGTCTTCCAGCCTGCCGAAGGCCCACCGGGTGCCGGCCGGGCTGCCCGGGCCATATCCGGCTTCGCTCTTGGCATTGAAGAGCCCGCGGGTCTTCGCGCGAGAAAGCCAGATGTTGTCGGAGATCCGGTCCTGGTTCTCGGTGAGACCCGGGTCGATCCCGCGTTGGATGAAGGTGATCGGTGGACCGTCCCAGACCTGCGCTGCGGCAGCGGCGGTCGGAAGCGTCAGGGCGACGGCGGAAAAAAATGCCACGAAACGGAGCAACGACCGTCTCGTGGCGACGCCACATCGGTCCGCCGGTCGACCGAGATCAAGCTCAGGGAGCAACCCGTCGCCGGAACATCGTGGGTCGGCATCGTCGGGGAAGGGGTGCGACATCACCCGGATGTCGCGGACCGGTGTGTCGGTCCGCGGACGGACCGGCCACGCTTCGGTGACGAATCGACCGTCGGGATCGCGGGTCGCGCCGGGGTGGAAAGGAGGCTTGCGCCGCCACGGGGCCGGTCATCGCGAGCGCATGACGTCCAGTCCCTTCAGCAGATCCAGGGCCCGGGCCAGGACCGGATCGCGGACGATCTTCTGCGGTTCGGTCGGCGTCGCGGTCGGGTTGGTCGCTTCCGATGCGGATTCCAGCGGACGCCCCGACTGCTTGGCTTTCACGAGGTCGGCTTCCGTCAGGCGCTTCCGCACCCGCACCGAGGAGACGATCTGGTTCGTCTGGATGGCCGCGGCGGAAGCCGGCCTGACCACGCCGAACGGATCGGTCAAATAGCCGCGTTCGACCTCGGGACGGATGTTCACGACGATGTCCGGGATGACGCCGGTCGCCGGGACGGGCTCCCCGTCGCCGGTCTTCACGGCGGTGACCGCCAGACTCAGTTTCTGTCCGGAAGACAGCGGGAAGTCGCGGTACAAGCTGGCTTCGCCGGCCGTCGTCGCGCCGAGCACGAGCGCGGTCCCGGTTTGGCGCAAGGCGGCGGCCGCCGCTTCGGCGGCTCCTCGGGTCTGGCGGTTCACCAGCACGGCGAGCGCGTTGGTGGAGGTGTTGGTCTTCGCGGTCGAGATGAAGGGGCCTTCACCCCAGTCGAGCACGGGGCGGCCCCCGGGAAGGAACAGGTCGGCGATCCGGGCGGCGGCGGCGAAATCGCGTCCGCCGGCGAAACGTAGGTCGAGCACCACTCCTTTGAGATCGTTCGTCGCCGCGAGTCCGGCGAGCGCTGCCGCGAGTCCGGACGCCGCATCGGCACCGATCCCGACCAAGCGGACATAGCCGTAATGGCCGTCGTGGACCCGCGCGACCGGACCCGGACCGCCCGTCGTCGGGAGGTCGCTCTTGGTGTCTCCGATCTGCGCGAGGCCGCCGAGTTTCTGGAGCAATCCTTCGACCGCCATCTGGTCGAGGGCCTTGTCATCGATCCGCGTCAGGTTCGAGCGCACCAGCCCGTAGACCTCGGCGAACGAGGCGGCATCCGCGGCACCGACGCGGATGCAGGCGAGGCAGATCGCGGAGAGCAAGGTCAGGCGGCTTCGGGTGGTCATGCCGCGGGTGAACATCGGCGAGCGGGCGACGCCGAGGCAACGAAGTTCGCCGTGTCCGCGGTTCAGAGGACCCGCTTGCCGTGCTGCTTCAACCACGCCTCGGACGTCTCGTGGCCGGGGCAGAGCCGCGCGACTTCGGCCCAGAAACGAGCGCTGTGGTCCATGTGCGTCAGGTGGGCCAGTTCGTGGAGGATGATGTAATCGCGGACGGACTCCGGGATCTGGATGAGCCGCCAGTTCAGAGAGATCACACCGCGGCGCGAACAGCTTCCCCAACGCGTGCGCTGGTCGCGGACGCTCACGCGGCGGATCCGGTCCTTCAGGCCGTGGGCGAGCGCCAGCTCTTGGGTCCGCCTCGGCAACGCCGCCGTCGCGGCCTTCCGGAGCGCTTGGTCCACCTGGGGTCTCAGGTCCGGCGCGGTTAGGTCGACCGGGAATTCCATCCCCGGCAACCGGGCGAAGGCGGGCGCATCGCCATCTCGGGTCCCGACCTGCAGTTCCGCTTCTTCGCCTCCGACCAGGACGGTGCCTCCGGGACGCAACGGTCGCGGCGCGCGCGCGCTGCCGAGATGTTTCTGCAACCGTTCGGTCAACCAGACATCGTTCTCCGCCACGAAACGCTTCGCCTCGGCGAGCGTCCCGCGCCGCGGGATCGTGCAGCGCGCCGTTCCGTCGCGACGGAACAGCAGCCGGTACCGCTTCGCGCGCGGATGTCGTGCATAGATGACGACCAGCGGTCCCGGGGCGAGCAGGAGCTCCTCGCGGTACGCCTCGGCGGTGTCCGTGGAGGGGACGGCCGTCACGGCAGCTTTCGCCCGGGTCCAGAGCGAGCGGAAGAAGTCGAGCTGGCCGGCATCGCGCACGGCTTCAGTCGAGCGGGTTCCGGGCGAACGCGTATCCGGGGACGGGGCGGCCATTGATCAGATGTTCTTGGATGATACGCTCAAGCACCTCGGGCGTGCACGAGTGGTACCAGACGCCTTCCGGATAGACCACCGCGATCGGGCCGGCGGCACAGACCTGGAGGCAGTTCGCCTTGGTGCGCGCGACCAAGGCTTCCGGGCCGACGAGACCGAGCTCTTTGAGACGGCCCTTGAGGAATTCCCATGACGCGAGGCCGGTCTCCTTGGCGCAGCACTTGGGCTTCGTCGGGTCCGCGCAGAGGAAGATGTGCCGGCGCACGCCGGACAGCCCCAGGTCGGCTGCGAGCCGGGGCAGGTCGGCGATGGTATGTGCGCGGTCAGACATCACCCGAGCAGACCGCGGACACCCGGCATTGTCGATGCTCTGCGGACTTGCCGGCGCTTGCTCCGGTGCGCTGGCGGCGGATACTCCCGCCATGCCGTTGACCGATATCGACGCGCCTCGGACCGCACGAGGACGCACGCCCGCTCCGGTGGAACAGTTCAGCGTGTTCATCCCGAACAAGCTCGGCCGCATGCACGAGGTCGTGCGCCGTTTGGCCGAACATCAGGTCCATGTCCTGGCGCTCACGCTGCTGGACACGACGGACAGCACGATCATCCGGTTGATTGTGGACGACCCGGACCGCGCCCGGGCGCTGTTGGAGGAGCACGGGTTCCCGTTCACCGAGACCACCATCGTCGCCGTCGAGATCGAAGGAGAGCGTCAGTTGCAGGGCGTGCTCGGCGCGCTGCTCGAGGCGGAGCTGAACATCCACTACACCTATCCTTTCTTGACGCGTCCCAACGGCCGTTCGGCGCTGGCGCTGAGCCTCGAGCATCCGGAGGTGGCGGAGGACGCGCTCCGCCGGAACCAGTTCACCGTGCTCTACCAGAGCGACCTGTCCCGATGAACGCGGAGGCGCCGCAGAGGGAGCCCGCCCGGTTGGCTCCGGATTGCCGCATCCTGGTCCTCGCGCTGTCCGGGATCGGCGACACGCTGGTCGCGACACCGTTCATCCACGAGCTCCGTGCGAACTTCCCCGAGGCCCGTCTGGAAGCGCTCGTGCTCTGGCCCGGGGCAAGGTCGTTGCTCGACCGCAACCCGCATCTGGATGCGGTGCATCAGCACGATTTCATCAAGGCATCGAAGTTCGCGTCGTTGCGGTTCGTGATGGGGTTGAGGCGCCGACGGTTCGATCTATCGGTCAACACGCACACGCAAGGGCGACGGGGCTACCGCGTCATCGCGAGGTTGATCGGCGCGCGCGAACGGCTGAGCCACCAGTACGAGAACCAAGGGTGGCCCGATCGGCATCTCGTCACGCGTTCGCTGCCGCAGGATTACTCGGTCCATGGCGCGGTGAACAACAACCGGCTGCTCGGCTTGATCGGGAAGGCGCCTTGTCTGCCGCGCCCGGCATACGAATTGTTCCTCGCGCCGGAGGAAGAGGCCTGGGCGGCGGCATTCCTCGCAAAGAACCATCTGGCAGGGAAGCGGTTCCTCGGCATCCATGTGGGCTCCGGCGGGACGAAGAACCTCGCGCTCAGGCGATGGCCGCTGGAGCGGTATGTCGAGTTGGCCGGACGGATCCACGACGGGTTCCCGACGCTGCCGGTCGTGTTCTTCGGCGGTCCGGAAGAACGGGTCGCGCACAGCGAGCTCTGGGCGACCCTGCGTGGCGGCCCGGTGTGTTTCCCGGAATCACCGAGCGTCCGTCATGCGGCCGCGCTGCTGCGCCATTGCACAGCTTTCCTGGGCGTCGACACGCTTTTCATGCACCTCGCTGCGGCCGTCGCCGTGCCGCACCAGTTCGTCATCGAGACGCCGACGTTGAACCCGCCCGTCTTTCCGTTGCGGGATCGTTGGACGCTCATCCCCAATCCCGGTGTCGCGGGCCGCAACCTGGATTTCTACCGATACGACGGAAGGCCCATCGCCGGGACCCCGGCCGACCTTCTTCGCCTGATGGAATCGGTCACGGTCGGCGCCGTCTTCGAAGCGCTCCGCCCCGCGATCTCCTGACCTGCCCCGGTGGTGTGCCGGAAGCGCCCGGGCCTCCCACTCAGGCAGCCAAGCGCGCGAGCAGGCGGTCATGGATGCCGCCGAAGGCTCCGTTGCTGAACACGCAGACCACATCGCCTGGTCTCGAACCCTCGGCGATGTGGTCGATGATGCTCTCGACGGTCGGCAGATAGGCCGCCGGTTTTCCGGTCGATCTGAGGTCCTGCATCAGCTTCTCCGGGTTGAGCCGTTCGACCAGAGGCAGCAGCTCGAGGCGTGCCACTTCGGCCACGACGATGACATCGGCCCGTTCCAAGGCGTCCACGAGCTCCGTCTGGAAAAGGTTCCTGCGGGTCGTGTTCGAGCGAGGTTCGAAGACCCCCCAGAGTCGTCGTCCCGGAAACTTCACCCTCAGCGCCCTCAACGTCTCGCGGATGGCCGTGGGATGGTGCCCGAAGTCGTCCACCACCACCACACCGCGGGCCTCGCCCCGGATGTCCATCCGGCGTTTCACGCTCTGGAAGGTCGCGAACGCATCCTGGATCTGGGCGTTGCTCAACCCGCAATGGAGCGCGCAGGCGGCCACGGCGAGCGCGTTGCGGACGTTGAGTTCGCCGATCAACGGGATCTGGAAACGGGAATCTCCGATCTGGAAGCATGAGCTGTCCTCGTTGAGCTGGATCCCGCCGGCGCGGATCTCGTTGGCCTCGCCGAGCCCGAAACGCTTCACCGGGCAATGCTGGACGTAGAGCAACGGCGACAGGTTCGTCTCGTCACCGTTCGCGAGGAGCAATCCGTTCCGGGGGATGAGGTTGATGAACCTGCGGAACGAAAGCTGGATATCGGCCAGCGACCCGAAGATGTCGGCATGGTCCATCTCGAGGTTGTTGATGATGGCGACCTCGGGCAGGTAGTGGACGAACTTGCTGCGCTTGTCGAAGAACGACGTGTCGTACTCGTCGCCTTCGATGATGAACCATTCGGAATCCGTGAAGCGCGCACCTTGGCCGAGGTTGGTCGGGATGCCGCCGATGAGGAACGAGGGATTGTGTCCGGCGCTCTCGAAGACCCACGCCAGCAATGCAGCGGTAGTGGTCTTTCCATGGGTGCCCGTGACCACCAGCGAACGCTTTCCATGGATGAAACATTCCTTGAGCAGTTCCGGAAGAGAGCAATAGCGGAGCTTCCGATCAAGAGCGGCCTCGGCCTCGGGATTTCCCCGGGAGATCGCGTTGCCGATGACCACAAGATCAGGTCGGTGTGAGAGATTGGATTCGGAATACCCCGCCTGGGCGGCGATTCCCCTAGCCGCGAGGAAGGTGGACATCGGCGGATAGATCACGTCCTGATCCGAGCCGGTGACGTCGAACCCGCGCTCGTGCATCGCGACCGCTGCACTCGCCATCGCGGAGCCGCCGATTCCTACAAAGTGGACACTTTTGAAATCCGTGAACATGGGCAGAGCGTCTGGATTACCGCGCCCCTGGGAAAGCAATCTTCCTCCAGGAGGGGGGATTGATGGGCCAGCGAGCCCCTTCGGACGGGGCAAGTTCGCCAAAGGGTCAGCACTCCATGACCGTTGACCGGAGCGCCGCCGAGCGTGGGACCCGCGTGAACACGCTGGATCAAGCAAGGAACACAGGCATTGCACCCCTACCTGCGGGAACATTTGGTAACAGCCGGCTCGGTAGCTCGTGTGGGCGCCCCAATCGCTCCCAAGGCCTTTTCGAGGTCCTTCTCTTTTGGGTGTCGCAGTTGGCCGCAACGGTTTGGTTTGCAGTGGATTGCTGAAAAATTCAGCAAGGGGGCAGGAGCGGTTTTTTGGAATACGTAACCGCATTGTTTCGAGTAAGTTGCGACGTATCTCCGGGTTAGATTTCGGGACCCTTGGAGGGAGGCTTGAG
>Ga0209443_1000326_pt1 | contig 32532 bp, 26 predicted proteins | sample LauGreBMM110DCMD_2_FD_187571 | JGI IMG/M metagenome (GOLD analysis project Ga0209443, IMG submission 187571) | Freshwater lake microbial communities from Lake Michigan, USA - Su13.BD.MM110.DCMD (SPAdes) (version 2) | ecosystem: Environmental > Aquatic > Freshwater > Lake | place: Lake Michigan... | reverse complement strand
GTTTTTTTATACCCTGAAAACGTAATGGTTTTGAAATCGCTTATATCACGCATATCGTTGATAAAACTTGCATCTCCGTTATCCATTATTATCATGTTTGTACGAAATAATAATGAGGTTTTAACGAGGGTATGATTATATATGGATAAAATTGAAATTATAATGGTGGGTTTAATATAACAAGAACAAGATAGATGACTACTCGATCCATTTCAAAAAGCCAAACTTTTCACACACTCGCCAAACTCGTCAACTTCACTCCCTTACCCGCCCATGATGAATGCGTGGAAGTGTCGTGTCGTACGATCATTGAGGTCCTCAACCTCTATTACATAGACCCAAATGATATGAATTTAGAGTTGCTTCAAGAAGCTGTCGCGCTGACTGCTCAAGTTCACGGGGACTGTCTGAGTATGACTACAAGATCAGGAATGATATACAAACCTTCGATTAAGAAAAAACACGCCCTTGCCGGACCCGTCATCGAAGAGGTTGTGGCACCACTCAAACCCTTACCCCCCTTTGCTGAATGCGTGGAAGAAACGTATCATACGATCATCGAGGTCCTCGAACTCTATTACACAGACCCAAATGACATGAATTTAGAGTTGCTTCAAGAAACTGTCGCGCTGACAGTTCAAATTCACAGGGCTTCCTGCCCGGCAGTGAGTGTCGCAGATTCCTAATCCAAGTCTTCTTGATAATCATTTATGTCATTTATTTGATTATACACCGCAGGAATGTCTCCACTGTATATTTCCAACACTTCTTTCACGACTTCTTCTCTCTCAATATCCTCTCTATTAAACTCTATACTACTAATACTATCCGATCGTTTTCCTTTAAATTTATTTAAAAAATCATCGAGCCCATTTTTTTCATTCCCTCTATCGTACTGCTCCAAATCACCGGTAATCGCTAATCGCGAATTCTCTCCTAAACGAGTCAGTAACATTTTCATCTGACTTGGGGTGGAATTCTGCATTTCATCTGCAATAATCCAACAGTTCTTGAAAGTTCTCCCTCGCATAAATCCTAACGGACTTATCTCGATTAACTTCTCTTCTAATAACTTTGTCACTTCAGATGGGGCTATAAAATTATATAAAATATCATAAATAGGTCTGATCCAAGGCGCCATTTTTTCTTCTAATGTCCCTGGCAAAAACCCTAATTCTTCATCGACGGATACAGATGGACGGGTAAAGATTAATTTATCGTACGTACCCAAAAGGAATTCTTTTATCGCATACTCTGTGCACATCAACGTTTTCCCGGTTCCGGCAGGTCCAGTCGCGACAATGATTTTATTTGTCTTTTTTTCGAGCGCCTTGTAATACTTTGCCTGGCTTTCGTTGCGAGGTTTTGAGAATTTACTTTCGAAGTTTGTTTTTTCCTTGTATGAGAAATTGTCGTAACATTCATAATACGCTTTCGTAATTTTAAGTTCTTCTTCATACTGCTCGTAATCCTCATGCATGATTCGATGATTCGCCTTCTTTACCCACTTTTTTTTACTGTTCTTGGCCATCTACCTTATCTCAATAAATAATTATTTTATTTATTCAGTTCAATAAAAAACAAAAACATGGATATTATTCTCTTAAACATCAATTTACTCCAAAAATTAAATATACCGAAGGCCCTGTTTACGTTGTCAGCAATCGAGGAACGACGTTGATTGCCTGCAGTTCTTGTGACAACAACTTGAATGCATATGGGACCTCTACATACGAGAAATCCGTCACGTTGTCGCACGTATTGCATCTATGTACAGTCATCCCCTGCTTACATCTCATAATCCCCTTATCTCCATTATTAAAGGTCGCCGTCATGCCACATTTCTTACATACATGGATCGCATACTTGTCTGCGACACTATACATTCTTTCTCGGCAAAAGTGCGACATTCCGTGGGCAATCATCACATCGCGCTCCATTTCACCAATACGAAATCCACCATCTCTACTCCGGCCTTCGGCCGGCTGCCGAGTCAAATTCACCACGGGTCCGATCGAACGACTATGTTCTTTATCATTCACCATATGCTTCAATCTCTGGTAAAATACCGGTCCTATAAACACACTGGTTTCGAGTTGCTTACCAGTCGCACCGTCATACAATATCTCATTGCCATAACTTTCGTACCCGCATTTTTGCAATTCCTTCGAGATACTGTAAATATCCAAATCCCCGAAACTCGTTCCGTCTCCAAACATTCCCAGTTCCACCAACACTTTTCCCAACAACGTTTCTTTCAAATGCGCAATCGTCATACGAGAAGGAATAGCATGAGGATTCAAAATCAAATCAGGACGTAATCCATCTTTGGTGAAAGGCATGTCGCATTCGTTGATGATATTTCCAACAGTTCCTTTTTGTCCATGTCGGCTGGAGAATTTGTCGCCAATCACCGGTTTCCGGAGAATTCGTATCCGGGTTTTCGCGAAATTACATCCCTCGCCATTTCGACCCGTATAATTCTTGTCAATATACGTTTCCTCGGTCGTGCGGAAATTCTTGCTTTGATCTTCATATTTAATCACCTTGGTAGGATCATTACGGTTTTCCTTGATCGGGGCAACTTTACTGATAATAATATCGCGGTTTTCGACCTCGGTGTTTTCCGGAATAAATCCATGGACATTGAGTTTGCTGTAATTGCCATGTTTGATCCCTTTCGTCTTGGTAGGATCTGGTCGGCATCGGATAATCTCGTCGCGGATCACATTCTTGTCTTCGTCTTTTTCCGTATGGTATATGGTCGCAGTAAATAATCCTCGGTCTATCGCGGCTTTGTTAATCAGCACACTGTCTTCCTGGTTATATCCAGTATATGACATGATCGCTACGTGAATCTGACAACCGGAAGGAATTCGATTCAGTTGTAAGAAATCCATCATACGCGTATCGACCAATGGTCGGGTCGGATAATTCAGTGTATAAGTAGTTTTATCCATTCGCTGGTTATAATTCATCGTACTGATTCCGATCGCCTGTTTCGCCATCGCACATTGATATGTGTTTCTGGGAGCTTGATTACAATCTGGAAACGGAACACAAGACGCCAGAACACCCAGTAATGTGCAAGGATGGATTTCGCAGTAGTCATATTTGATTTTTAGTTCGGTCGTTTCATTGTGGTAGGGGGCAATGTCGTGCATATATTTCCCTTTGAAAAGCATCGCAATCATAGAGTGATTTTGTTCTTCTGGATCAATGTATTCGATCACTGATTCGTCAATACGACAATCCGTCAATAAATCCATCCATTGCAATTCTTTGTTCTTCAGCTTGTCGATGATTTCTCTGTTTATCAACGCCGAATTATCTTTCACTTTAAGAACCGGTCTGGTCATCCGGCCTCCGTCATTACATATACGGATCTCCATTCGCTGGTAGTCAAATACGATCGAGGTGTAGATATTGATGAGACCTTTGTGTTTCTTCTGTTTCATGTCATTGTAAAATGTGACCGGGTTGAGCGAAACTCCGACCCATGTCCCGTTAATAAACACTTTGACCTGGTCATATAATTCATTCGGCGACTTGACATTTTCCACCGCTAAAATGTACGGTTGTGCAATTTCGTATAGACTCACACTATTGGTTGGAATCGTCATATGTGTCATGAAGGAAATGTTTTTCACAATACCGATCGACTGGCCTTCCGGAGTTTCCACTGGACATAGAAATCCCCACGTCGTATTGTGCAGTTTTCTCGGAGCGATTAATTCACCGTTTTTCTCAAGTGGAGTATTGACACGACGTAAATGACTCAACGTCCCTAAATACGTCAATCTGTTCAAGACTTGTGCTACGCCGACTTTACTGCTACTACTGGATTGTTTCACACTGAAATCACCGGTAGACAGTGCGCGATTCATCCCGTTCTCGATCGTTGTCGGTTTGATGATCTTGTAGATATTGGTCATATTGATTATACTCTCGTAGTTTTCCGAGGATTTCCATGCACCGATATTGATCTCCCGAATCACGTGTTTTTCCATGTCTTTTACAAATCGAATATAATGATTTCTGAATAAATTGTTGAGCAATGACCCGCACAATTCAATACGTTTATTCAAATACGAATCGCGATCGTCGGGTGGATTCCATCCCAGTGCCGTTCGAATAAGTCGATTTGCCATGAATCCGAGTAAGAAGAGTTTTTGGTCCATCGTTTTGCAGTGCGGGAAAAAGTCGTTTTTGAAAAGTTCGTTTGTATAGTCCAGTTTAGAAGTTGGTGGCGCTTTTTTGTCGTTTTGATATGGATTATATGCAATAATAGACATGACGTATTGTTTCGCGTTCTCTTGGACGTTTTCTATACCATTGATAAACGGTTTGCCGTCTTCGATCGACGCCTGTAAAAACTCCAGGATCTGTTTATTTTTCGCATCATCGACATCCAGCACAATATATTCACATATTTTCTTATCGGAAATCACTCCCAATGCGCGAAACAGAGCAAATAGTTCAATCGATCTTTTTTGTTTTAGTCGCGGGATAATGACAAATATCCCACGTCCGTACATATTCGTCTTTGAGGAAACCATCATCTCCACTTGTTTCGGTGAAATACACTTCGAGTCAGGAACAGATTTGAATTCGGCGACCCATTCCCATTTTGGCGCATTTTTGCCACTGAACACATATATCCGATTTTCCGCCGCCCTTTCTTGACACAGAACCGTCTTCTCCGATCCTTTTATAATGAAATATCCACCACCGTCCATATCGCACTCACCGGTTTGAACGTTCGACACGTTATTGTTTTGCGATAAGATACAGATGGACGATTTAATCATCACCGGAAGACAACAAAGCTTGATGTTGGGGAATATTTTGTCGATTCTTTTTTCTTCATTATCCGCGTCTCGGACAACATACTCGACGTGCAAATCTACCAAGGTAATCGACGAATACGTGAAATTCCGAAGTCTCGCCTCTTGCGGAAGCATCGTTTTCATCGCTCCACTGTTCTCGTATATTTGCGGCTGCTGGAAACGTACATTTTTTAGGCTGATGTTGATGGTCAATCCATATGTGTTGTTTTCCGGATTGTAGTCCGCATCTGATTTAATCACGACCGGATTAAACATTTCGATCGTTCTCTGCATTTGGAAATTCACGAAATTGTTGTATGACTCAATCTGATGTCGGACCAATCGTTCCAAAGGTTTGCCTTCGAAGTAAGATTGCAAAATGTCAAATGGCTCATGTCGGTAGTCGCCCAAATGACTCAACAAGACGTTCTTCTCGGGAACAGCTTCCTTCATGTTTTCCTTCAATACTTCTAATAATGATGGGTTCATTCTTTCTTCAGACAATAATGCATAACAATTCTTTTTATATTGAATTCAATTTTATATATTCTTTTTTGGAAAAATCAATATACACATATTCTCTTGTAGTCAATCAGATGAACCATATCCAGACCAGTACAGAATCATTAAGTAATGTGCAATCGAAAAATATTAGTTTCCGTGGGATACATTATTCTATATTAAACTGTTTCGATAGTATCTCATTCGAACATGAAAAGTGGAGAAGATTCTACAATTCCACGGTTATCGATCCGGATACGCGCAATATACTCTCTATCGGATCTCCTCTCTCATACGATTTCGAACTTTTCCAAAAAACGTTTCCTTCTTCCTCCCCACCGGACGAAAATGTCATTGCAGAAGAAATGATCGAAGGAATATCTATCCAACTGTTCTATGATCCCCGAACACAACATTGGGAAATATCCACCCGAAATTCCGTCGCGGGAAATTATGCGTATTATCATATCCCTGACCACTTTTCCAAAACATATCGTGACATGCTGTTTGATGCCATGGGTATTCGCGGGGAAAATCGGCGAATTGAGCAATGGGTCGGATTCAAATATCTACTCGCGTCGAATTGCTATCATTTTATAGTATCACATCCTGAAAACCATCTTATTTTTCAAATAAAGCATCCTCAACTGTACTTCACTGGATACTATGAATTGCATGGCATGAACGACGTGAGATATCGTCATTCTTCGCATGAACCCGATCTTTTCCCAGACGGGATAGTAAAAAGACCCAAGCAAATACAAATCTCTATAAAAGATTACATAATACAGAACAAAAGCAAAGAGAAAGAAATCACAATGGGAATCTGTTTCTTACATAAACACTCCGGAGAACGATGTTTTATGATGACGCCAGAGTATAAAGATCTTCAACAAATTCGCGGAACACATCCAAATTTTATGTATCAATACTTGTGTTTGCGAAGGATCGATAAAATAGCGATATTCTTGAAGACCTTTCCACAATACAAATATCTTTTTTCCACTTTTCAACATATGCACGACAACCTCATTCGCGATATACACAAGTCCTACTTGCATTATTATATCCAGAAATCAAACCCGGTGATCGATAAAAGTATTTTTTACCATATTCATCAGATACACGAAACGATTTATAAACCGTCTTTAAACGACGCGGTAAAAACCGTCATTAAAAAAGAGGTTGTGCGAAAATACGTCGATCTGCTGGAGCCTGGATGTACTTTGCATTTGCTTCGGCGTGAAAAATACAAAGATGTTCATTTATTATAGACGAACGATTATCGTTTTTTTTTGCCATGTTCCCAAAACCATTCTCTCCCTTTTTGAACTGATTTTCTAGTACGAATGGCTTCCAATTTTTTAGTCTTTTTCGACATGGTATTACTTTTATGAATAGATGGCGGTGGGGGATACACATTATTATAATCTACGAGCGATGATGTTTTTTTGGTTGTTTTCCGTAAGTCGTTACTTTTATGAAAAGAAGACGGAGAGGGATACACATTATTATAATCTACTATTTTGCTGGACGACCTTTTTTTGCTGGTTTTCCGTAAGTCGTTACTTTTATGAAAAGAAGACGGAGAGGGATACACATTATAATCTACGAAAGACGACCTTTTTTTGTTGGTTTTCCGTAAGTCGTTACTTTTATGAAAAGAAGACGGGGAGGGATACAACTCGTAATCTTGTTTTTGCTTACGGCATCTCATTGTTCTCATGTTACGCATTTGATTCGCATTGCATCGCTTATAGCATTTGAACGTCTTCCAATCTCCGTTCTCGACGGGAATTCTCTCTTCATTTTTCCCACATTTTTTCACAAGTCTGTTCGTGTATGGATTTGTTTCGTAATTCGGATCTGCCATATATATACTTAGTATTGTGAAAAAAATGTCTAAAGTATATTCGCGGGAATTACTGAAATTATTTATGGCAAATAATATTATTTCATGGACTTCCGTGGATATTGTTGCAACTTTACACGTTTACGCATCTTTTATTTAGCTTAATATAAATAAAAATGTATTATATAAACAGTGTAACGTAAAAAATGCCAAAAACGTGTAAGCATTTTTGTAAAACATACGAACAAAAATCTATAAAACGAATGAAGTATTTCGACTCTCTACAAGACAAGACAGTACTAAAAAAATTGACTACCGCACAAAAAAATATATATAGGGCACAGCAGACCAAAAGAAATAAAGCATTTTTTAAAAATATCCCACGCGAATGTAAGTCGTATTATTGTAACAAAACATGTAAAAATACTATACTAGAAGCGGGCAGAAATAAATATCCGCCTTTACCCAAAGAAGTTGAATCAGATAAAGAAATGCAAAAACGTATACTAAAAATTCAAAAGAAAACTAAACAAGAGTTATTCGGCGACAAGGATAATATATTAAAAGATGGATTTTATGAAAGGCTAAGTCCTGCAAAAGTTAAGAAACTAAAAAAAAATGGGGCTACTTCAGGGTGTGTCCAAATGGTACTTGATGATTCGCCGGCATTATAAAATTAGTTTTCAAACGAAGTGATAAAGTAAGGAATTCAAAGAAGAATAATTATTCTACCTCGATCATATACCGTGCGCAAATACGAGTGACCAATTGGAAATGTTGTCTGCATTTTATCATATTCTCTTCATTCATCAAACGAAGAGGATCTCTCAGTGAAGTATTAATCACTTTCAGAATCTTTTCATTGTTTTTCATATTCTTCAAATCCTCCGCATAGTCTTTCTCAAAGAAAAATTGTAAATTCCCCGCCTCGATTTCATCATTGTACGGCGTATATATATATTTATGCCAAATCTTTAAAATTAACGTCGGATTCGCTACTTTTATGGTATCAAAGTATTGTCTGGACGTGACCAAATCTTCATTTTCCGGGAAAAAAAAAATAATATCGTCCAAAAACTGAAAGAAATGTTTGTTGAATGCTTTCAACAACAAAGATTTGGACATTTTGTATGAATAAGTATTTTATATTCATATTCATAATCATATTCATATTTTTTTGTGATCAGGACGGTAAAAAGGGTGTTTGGTTGATCGCCGACATATTTTTTTCCATCTCTTCAGATCGCTTCTGTTCAATAGTATCCACCGTCACGTCCTGTCCGACTTTATTCGACCTATATGTATCCGGTGGAGTCGATATACTTATATTTCCATCTACTGGAACGTAGTGATATAATGGACGTAATCCGCCTGACCCTTTCGCACTTAAATCTTCCGTGGTAGAATTATAAAACGTGAACTGTTCGGATTGAATATCTTTCGCGCCCAATGAAAACGCCTGTGGCTCGCCGTCCCCTCTATACGCACTTTCTTGTTTTTCAGCGATTTTGCTCTTATAAACGTTTTTGATTTCGTTCCCGACCACACATCTATAATTCTCCTTCACCAATAACAAACTCGGTACACTATATACATTTGGTGGCAGTAAAACAGTATTGCCATTTTCCAAAGTAATGTGCGTTTGTCCTTTGAGAGAATTCACTTTTCTTTGGTCAATGCAAATACAATTCACCGTATCAATCACATCGTTTTTCACTAAATAATCTAAAATCGATTTGGAGTGCTTGCAATAATTACTATAATACAAAATATTCATAATTTGTATTATCACAGAATAATTTTTGAGAAGATAAACCCGTTATTTCATTCCGGAATTTACGCACATGGAATACAATAATCGATGAGCGAGATAGGACACAAACAAAATCAACAAGGCGTACGCGCTGAAAAACATCTCCAGTAACGACATTTTTACGCCCTTAAACAGACTAATCACCAATCCAATGACTGCAATGAGGAAAAACACGTACATCACGACGGAAAATACATAAAACAATACGCAGTATCTTTTGTCTAAAGGACCGAATAAGTAGTGTTCGAGTGAATTATTATCAGACATCTATATATTTGCCAAGAGATATTTTTCCTAAACAACAAATTTGTCCCCCATTTCATTTTCTTCATTTAATGGAACCAACGCACATCGAATATAAAATACGCGACTGGAGATAAAACACTACATAGAATCCTAGCACGGTGAGATGTTTCCAAAAAGAGAGTGCGCTCGCATTCTTGGTGAAATCATATATGAACATCACAAATGCCGCCACAACAAACACGAACCCGAATATTGTCATGACTAAAAAAAAGTTGCAAAAGTTTTGGGTTTCTAATGGACCAAAAAAAAGTTCCACTATCTGTTCCATTTGGTTGTATATATATTTGCCATTTTTAATTTTAGTAGGCGACGTGTTTTTTTCGATAATGTTATATTATGAAAAGGATAGAAAGATTTTATATGTTAAAACTATAGCAGTTTCATGGAAGAATCGACGATTTGGAAAATGATTGATATCTATTTCCAGGACAATCCGCAAGCTTTAGTAAAACACCATATTGATTCATTCAACCAGTTTTATGATACCGAGCTCATCCAACTTTTCAAAGAAATGAACCCCATAAAATTAGAAGTCGATTACGATACCGATATCCAGGAATTTCGGTCGAAATGTCTCATGTACATCGGTGGGAAAAACGGCGACAAAGTTTATTTTGGGAAACCCATTATTCACGACTCGAAAGAAAACTCGCATTACATGTATCCAAACGAATGTCGGCTTCGGAATATGACCTATGCAATAACGATTCATTATGACGTGGAAATAGAATATACCAGAATTCTGAGAGAAAACGAAGTGCCTACGGCGACGGATGAGAAAGGATACGCTTATTATGACGATCTCGACATCAAAGAAAAAACGGATAGCGGCGAGATTCTCAAAAAAGACTACACCCCCTCTGAATTGGCGACTCTCCGTGAAAATACGAAATTACAAAGCAATACCCAACACATTAAAATGTTGTTGGAGAAAATTTATTTAGGCCGATTTCCCATTATGGTGCAATCCAATTTGTGTATTCTCCATAATTTACCACGTGAAATGCGTTTCTCTTTTGGCGAGTGCAAGAACGATTTCGGCGGATATTTCATCATCGACGGGAAAGAAAAAGTCGTCATTCCCCAAGAACAATTCGGCGACAATATGATGAATATTTACAAATCCAAGGACGAAAAATATACCTATTCGCTGGATTTCAAATCGGTCAGTGAAAACGTTTCCAAACCGGTAAGACAACTATCTCTTCGAATTCTCGCTTCGACGGACACGCAGAAAAAAAACAATATCGGAGTATTCATTCCGAATGCAGGCGCACAACCCATTCCTCTTTTCATCGTATTTCGTGCGTTGGGGGTTATATCCGACGAAGAGATTATATCCTTTTGTACTTTACAAGACGCAAAACATACGAATTCCTTATTCGTCCCTTATTTAGAAGCGTGCGTGCATGATGCCGCGTCTATTATCACACAATATGACGCGATTTACTTCATTTCGTTATTTGTGAAAGGCCGCTCCATTACCCGTACTATGCGTATTCTCACCGACTATTTTTTACCGCACGTCGGTGAAGTCAATTATTTGGAAAAAGCGTACCATTTGGGTCATATGGTGAATCGTTTGTTGGCGGTGGCGACCGGGTTGGAATCCGTAACGGATCGAGATAGTTACAAATTCAAACGGTTAGAATTGATTGGACCGCTCATGAAAAATTTGTTCAGTGAATACTATAAACAACAGCAAAAGTTTATTCAGAAATTTTTCGAACATAGATATGAATTCGGCAAGGATACGTACAATGATCTGAGTAATATGATTTACCGGAAATACACCGAAGCATTCGCAAACAAGATTGTGGAAGACGGCTTTCGAAAGGCATTTAAAGGAAATTGGGGGGCAAGCAGTCATACAAAACAAATCGGGATTGTGCAAGATATGAATCGTCTCTCACATAACGGCATGATTAGTCATTTACGGAAAATTAATCTTCCCATGGATTCGAGTATTAAACTGATTCAGCCACGTGTTCTCCACGGTTCCCAATGGGGAATTATCGACCCGATCGATACGCCTGACGGTGCAAATATCGGACTTCATAAACATCTTTCTATAATGACCCATGTTTCTACGTCTCTTTCGAGAGAACCGATGATTGAGTGGTTGGCGAAAAATTCGACCCTGAAACGGTTAAATCATTCCATACCTTCCAGTCTCCATCGATTATCCAAAGTATTCGTGAATGGATTTTGGGCGGGTTGTGTGGCCGATCCTCTGACTCTCATGAAAACAATAAGACTGCATAGACGACATGGACTTATTCCTATTACGACCAGTGCGACTTTCCATTATACGTTGAATATGATTACTATTTTCCTGGATGGTGGCCGGCTTTGCCGGCCCATTTTCTACAGCGACGAAACAATTGGTAACAAATTCATTTTCCAACAGAAAGACGAATGGGAAAAAATGAAAAAAAACATGCTCGAAGAAGGGAATATCTGGTCGAAAATCGTCAGTGGCTTCCATAAAAAAGAAGATCCGGGTTTCAATCTCTTCGGTGGCAAATACTACACGTGGCAGGAACTATACAAAACCATCCCCCTGGAACAGATAAAACACTCCAAAGCTCTCTTGGAATACATCGATTGCCAAGAAACCGAAGGCACCTTGATTGCCATGAATTTCGCGGATGTGAAATCGGAAATCACCAAACATACTCATTGCGAAGTTCATCCCTCAACCACCTATGGCGTCATGTGTAATCTTATTAATTATTTAGAACACAATCCCGTTACTCGTAATTCGTTTTCATGTGGTCAAAGCAAACAAGCCTGTAGTTTGTATAGTACGAATTATCAAGTCCGTATGGATAAAACCGCAGTCGTTTTGAATAATGGCCAAGTCCCTCTCGTGAAATCGAAATACATGCAATACATTAATAACGAAGAGAATCCTTACGGAGAAAACGCCATCGTCGCCATTATGTGTTACACTGGATACAACGTGGAAGATGCGGTATTGATTAATGAAGGCGCACTTGCCCGCGGGCTTTTTCGGACTACCTATTACACCACGTACGAAGCACATGAAGAAAAAGAAATTCGTAACGATGTCGTGACAAATGAACATGTTTTCTGTAATATACAAGACTTGAAAGAAGTAGAAGGAGTGAAACCGGATTACGACTATAGTTACTTAGATAAACAAGGACTTATTCCGGAAAACACCGAAGTGCATGATAAAATCATATTGATTGGCCAAACTGCCTTGTTGTCCGCGGGAAAGAAAAAAGATATGTCGAAAACGACGAAAAAAGGCCAGGTGGGGATCGTAGATAAAGCGTTCATGACCGAAGGGGAAGAAGGACAGCGAATCGCGAAAATCCGGATTCGTGAAGAGCGGATTCCGTCGTTTGGGGATAAATTCGCATCGAGAGCCGGTCAAAAAGGAACAGTAGGTATGGTTATCCCTGAATGCGACATGCCATTTACCAAAGACGGAGTTCGACCGGATATGATTGTGAATCCGCACGCATTGCCGTCTCGTATGACTATTGGACAAATGATTGAATCTATTGTGGGAAAAGCATGCGCCATGGAAGGGACCGCGGGGGATTGTACGGCATTTTATAATCGGGAAAATAAATTGGGTATGTTCGGGGAGATACTGACAAAACATCATTTTCATTCCAATGGCGACGAAATCATGTATGATGGAATCACTGGGAAACAATTAGAAGCGACCATCTTTATCGGACCGACGTATTATATGCGATTGAAACATATGGTGAAAGATAAAATAAATTACCGTGCCACCGGTCCTCTCACAAAACTTACACGCCAACCGGTTTCGGGTCGTGCGAATGATGGCGGGCTTCGTATCGGTGAAATGGAACGTGACGCAGTCATCTCTCACGGTATGTCTTATTTCCTAAAAGAATCCATGATGGAACGAGCAGATGCGTATAAATTAGCCGTATGTAACAAAACCGGTATGGTCGCAATATATAATCCTTCTAAAGATTTGCTCATCAGTCCAAGTGCGGACGGTCCTATCCAATACAACGGATCTGTCGAAAAAGAGGGAAATATACAAGTAAAACAATTGACAAAACATGGTCGGTCTTTCAGTATTGTCCATGTCCCTTATTCTCTCAAACTCTTGATGCAAGAACTGCAATGTATAAATGTCCAAATGCATATTATTACCGACGACAACATAAGTCAATTCGAAAACATGAATTTCTCGAAAAAGATCCGTTTCGGAAAAGAAGAAACCCCGCAAACCCTTATTGAACAAATCCAAAAGAATCTGAATAAAAAGATTGTGAAACAGTCTATTCTTGAAAGCAGTATTGAAGAAGAGTACAAGAAGTCCAATGGATTTCCTACCGTGGGAATGTCACCGGAAGAAGTGGATATTGCGAAATTAATGGCGAGACAAGACGACGAAATGGCGAAACCTCCTCGTGCGCCTTTTGATATTAATGATCTATTGCCTCCACAAAATAAGAATTTTAGTCCGCGTAGTCCGGATGAACCACCTCCACCAAATAGTCCCGAATGGGCTACAGGTAGTCCGGCATTCAATCCATACGATGACCCGAATTATAGCCCACCTTATGTAGTGAATGCTTCTCCACAATATGACCCCAATACACCGAGTCCTCTTCCGGAACCGGAACAACTGGTAGAAGGAGGAAATAATAATAATCCAGATTATGCATGGAGAGACACCCAGCCACAATCGCAACAAGAAGGCGGCGAAAGGAATTTCGATAATTTCGAGCTCAATAGTGAAGTGTTGTTTAAAGGAGATTACGCAAAACCTACCCGTCGATGGACTATAGTACATGCAAACGAACTCGATAAGTCATATATAATCGATACTCAAGATCTCGAGGGAATCGACGTGAAATCATCGAAGCGGTTAGTGTATGAAAAAGATATTCGTACGCCAGATTTATTCGATTACCATGTTAAACGCGGTGACCCCCCCGCCACTTACTATCCCTCCGTCTCGCCTTATACTACTACCACTACTCCGAATACTAACTATAATATGCCTCCTCTTCCACAAGCGCCTGTAATGAATGTGGTTAAAATATATAACCAAACTGCAACCGCAGCAACATCGGAAGAGCCGATGGAGTTTATGGAAGAAGAGGTGACGAATTTAGGCACGCCTATTCCAAAATTACCCGACTTTAAAGGGAATAATTTCATCATTGAGAAATTGCAGAAATAATATTGGAAAAATTGAAATAAACAAACGTATATATTATACTATTATACTATATACTACAATATGGCGGCCAGAAACCAAATCCACCAGATATACACTTCCAGACACACGATTTTGAACATTTTGGAATCGGTCTATGACTATGACATCAAAGACTATAGCGGGTTTAGTATCAACGAAATCGACGCGATGATTACCAACAATCAACTGGATATGTTACTGACGTCGAAGAAAAATCCAGACGGCGACGGACCATCGATCCCGACACGAAAAACGTACATTAGTTACATTATCAACAACGCATTGAATTCGAAAACCATCAGCAATATCGTAGAAGATTTATTCATCATGTCCAATACATTAACCGTAGAAGACTGTCTGTGTATTATCTATGAAGGAGAACCGAATGATTCGATCATCAATCACCTCACTACCATATATGCACAATCCAAATATTTCATCGTAGTTCATAACTTGAAACGTCTGCAGTTCAATATTTTGGAGCATTATCTGGTTCCGCGAGTTACTATTCTGAACGACAAAGAAAAAGAGGAAATGAAAAAGCGATACAACGTAGAAAACAACTCGCAATTACCGGAAATATCGAGATTCGATCCGCAAGCGTTGGCGATCTGTCTTCGTCCCGGACAAATTTGTCGATTCATGCGAAATAGCCCTACTGCAATGAACTCGCCGTATTATCGAATTTGCGTTTGATTTTGCGGGTCAAAAACTTATTTTGAAAACACGTATTATTTCTTTTTTTATCACTCTCATTTCCCTGAAAAATATAATTCACTTAAAATACCCCGATTCATAAGCATACATTATTTGGCGCAAAATGATAAGTACTGTTAAACAGTTACTCTTTTACAATTCGCGTAAAATACTTCTTTAGGAGAAAAGATGTATATATTATATAAACATGAAGTCCCCTCGGAAAAAAGCGAGTATAAAAAACAAAAGCCTTACTCGAACAAAAAGCCTTACTCGAAGAAATCTCTCACTTGACTTTGAGGAAGCGGATGAAGCATGTCCTATATGTCAAAATACAATAGTAGAGGGAACTGGAAGATTGACCAACTGCTGTCATAAACACGTCCATATACATTGTTTGGACATGTGGAGGAATCATGGCGTGAATGGAATTGCATGTCCTTTGTGTCGGCGGCATAATTATGGAGGGGGGATGAGGAGTAAAAAAAGACGACGGATAAAAAGGAAACGATGAAACGTTTTTTCTTTGTAAAATTGATATTTTCGTTCGTATAAACATTTATCTATATACAAAACAAATGTCTTCTATGTCTATATCCGTCCATTTCGCGAGTTACACGCCCGAACAATACCAACAAGTTCTCGATCATTATAATCGTATCAAGCCGAGTCATCATATGGCTATAGAAAACTTGGAGAGATGTGAAGGAGGATTTCAGATTCCATTAAACGAATCCGAATTACGTACGGTGAGTAGTAGATGTGACGCGAATGCAAGAATAAAACAACTTCGATGGACGAAAGGCAAACTGGATCGTATGAATTATAGAGGATTCACGGAAGAAGAAACCTTGCGACTTTACCAGTCGTTGGTTCATGTTTTCGGTGAAGCGTTTGTGTCTTATTGCCAGTAGTTCCTTTGTAAAATTGATATGTATTGTTTTTTCCTTTACTATACATATTAAGAAAGCATTATTATGAACAGTAGTATTATGAGCAAACTGACGTATAGAGGGTATGTCATTCAGAAATCCTCCTTATCCACCGAGCAACTTGCCGCATTGAAATTTGATTTGGCCATTGCGCCAAAAGAGAACCATGTCGTAAAATTGGCAGCGAAAAAAAGCAATATTAATGCCAATCTGATCATCGTCTATCGCGAAAACGAACAGAAAATATATATTCCTCGTTTCTACGGAATTCGGCATTTTGGCGAACCGGGTTTGTCTGAGTTAAGTCCGGGTCTTGACATTGACGTTTCATTTACCCAGACTCTGCGCGATTACCAGGAAAAAATCATAGACGTATATATGTCGCATGTTACAAGTGGTAGAAGTAGTGGCGGTGGTGGAATTCTCGAAGTGCCATGCGGCGCGGGGAAAACCATCATGGCCTTAAATATCTGCAGTCGATTGAAGAAAAAAACGTTGATTTTGGTCCATAAAGAATTTCTCATGAATCAATGGATTGATCGTATTCGCGATTTCCTTCCTTCTGCGCGTGTCGGGAAAATCCAGGGGAAAACATTCGATATTGAAAACAAAGATATTGTCATTGGTATGATCCAAACCATGTATGACCGGCCTTATCCGCCCAATACATTTGCTTCGTTCGGCCTGACTATTTCCGACGAAGTTCATCGTGTGGGTTCGGAAGAATTCTCGAAAACATTACTGAAAGTCGTCACTCCGTATATGTTGGGTATTTCCGCGACGGTAGATCGTAAAGATGGATTGACTGAATTGTTGTATATGTTTATCGGGCCGAAAATATACAGCGAGACCCGAAAAGATGACGATGGAGTTCAGGTTCGAGCGATCCAGTTTGATCATAGCGATGAGAAGAGATATAGAGAAGAACAACGAGATGTTCGTGGGAATATTAAATACAGTACGATGATTAATCAGATCAGTGATTTTGGGCCGCGAAGAATATTTCTTATGCGCGTGTTACAGGATCTGATAAAAGAAAATTCGGAAAAACAGATCATGGTTTTGTCGCATAAACGCGATTTACTCGATTATTTGGAAACCGAGATTGGTAGCAGTTTCGCCACGGTCGGACAGTATGTTGGAGGTATGAAAGCGGCAGCATTACAAGAATCCGAAGGGAAACAAATTGTACTCGCGACGTATGCCATGGCCGCGGAAGCGTTGGATATCAAATCGTTGAATACGCTGGTGATGGTTTCGCCCAAAACCGATATTATCCAAAGCGTGGGACGAATTCTCCGAACACGTAGCGACGGCAAGATTATCGTGGATATTGTCGATAGTCACGAGGTGTTTCAGAACCAATGGAAAAAAAGACGGGCGTACTATAAAAAATCCAATTACGGGATTAAAATGATCAAATCGAAAGATTATGTGGATATGTTGATGGCGGAGAATTCCTTGTGGACGACCGTATATGACCGCAACAAACATGGAGTTGTTGAGGAGCCGAAAAGTACTTGCCAGCTCGATTTGTAGATTTTATCTAAAGTTTATATTTATGTTCAATAATCTTCGCTGCATTTCGCATAATAATCGTGTAGTATGATGCACTCTGATTTTTCCAATCTATGTATTTGCTTATTGTTTCAGAGAACTCGTCTTCATGAATCATAAAATTATGTTCATGCAGCGCGATTGCAACACGAATATATTTAACACCTAATAGTTCAATGACTGAAACGACGTATAATATTTTTCCGACATACTTCTCATACATGTCAAAATTGCAAATTTGTTTGAATATGTGAAGATTCGTATCATAATTGAATTCGCTTATTTGACGCGACCATTTATACGTGATTGTCTCGAGATCCGAAATATCTTCCATTGTTTTTCTCATCGATGACATGGTTTGAATAACATGATTATTTTAAAGTGTATCAATTTTTCAGTGTTCATAAAATATATCGAGCCAACAATATATAAGGATTATGTCCGATCCTGTCGTCGAAGAAGAAGTAGATATGCTCGTTTACGATGATACCATTTCCACATCTTCTGTTCAGCGTGTTTTGTTCGTGAGTTCTGATGCGTCCTCTTTAGAAACGTATGCCAATGCCTCCACATTTACGATTGTCTATGGGTCCTCCTCTTCTTTAGAAGATATTTGGGATGTGATGCGGCGGAAATTTTCGGGGGAATCTATTGTTAGTCGAATCGGATTTGCCTTTCATAACCGCGGCGATTTAACGGAATTTTGTAACCGCGAAACATGGTTTTCCGATTCGGATGTAGAAGAGGAGGGTCAGACCGTTTTTTCTCGTAATGCACAGTTCATGTTTGATTTATTACGTGAGTTCAAGCAAGTGACTCATGTCGATTTTTTGGCATGTAAGACGCTACAGAGTGAGAAGTGGCGGAAATATTTTTCGTTGATTCAGGCTCAGACGGGAGTAGTAGTTGGTGCGTCGGAAGACGATACCGGGAATGTGAAATATGGCGGAGATTGGATTTTGGAATCGACGATGGAAGATATTCGGGAGGTGTATTTTACGGGGGGGATTGAGAATTATGCGAGTCTGTTGGATTCACCATATACTAATGTTAAGGCACTGGATGGTGGATCTTGTCTTTGTCTTATGGGAACCGACTTGTACGTGGCCCAAGGTAAACTCCTCAAAAAACTAAACATGCTTACAAACGAATTAGTGGATGTTGCCTATAATACAGGGACTATAATTAACCCGGATGGCGGACTTCAAGTTAATGTAGAGAACATTACTGGACTTGCACAACTCAACGGACCACAATTGCTTATTGTAATGTCAAGCACCGTCTTCTATTATCATACAACTTCGCTATCGAAAATTAAATATCCCAGAGGTATTACTGAAAATTATTATCAATGCAAATCCGTCGGGATTTATAGTTATATTACAGTGAACGTAGTGTCAGGTAAGGTTTTAAAAATTAACGATAACAATGGGGTAGTATCTGATTTTATTACTACAGGATTGCGATACCCACAGGATCTTGCTATTTATGGAAATTTCATGTATATTAGAAATACTGATGCGACGAATCAGTTTTATACGACAATGCACAGATTATCGGATGGGGCTTTAGTTTCTTCTTTTTTCAATAAAACGACTTTGAATAGGTGTATATTAGGTTTCGATTCCACTTTGTACGTGTCGGATGCTTCATCTGTAACGTTGCCCATTAAGACATATGACTTAAGCGGAAATCGCAGGGAACAAGGTTATTTTTCACGAGATTTTTCAAGTACCACTAACATGAGGATATATGACATGATACTTTATAAGAACAAAATATATTGTACGACTGATACTCATATCATTTCATTTGATATTCCGATACGACCGTACACCCCTCTTATTGAGTTGAGTTTTGTGGCATCCAGAGCCTATTATGGTAGTCCAAGTAGGGACTGTACTGCCAAACTCACGGCCCTGGAATTAAAAAATACAGGTGGCTTTTACCCGGTATCTTTGAGATCGGCCAAATACACGGCATACGACTTGAAAACTGCCGGATATACTAACACGGAAATAAAAGCAGCTGGATTCAATATAGACATTGTCGCTTCTGTCGGAACAAATAATCAGTCTCTAACTATTCTTGGAGACTATCTATACACATTTGGAGGTACAAAAATAGTTAAAATCGATCTTAGAACGAATACTTTTCAATCGGACTTTTCTTATAATGTTGGAGTTAATACAGTGAGAGCGATGTGCGCTTTCGACAGTTATCTGTACTTTGATACTGGTGCAAATAGTATAGGCAGACTAAATATTTCAAACGGAAGTGGAGTTATCACGAATTATATAACCGGAATAAGTAATCCGTATGGAATCGTCACAGATGGAACTTATTTGTATATTTCATCTTCTATAGCGGCTGGGAAAATCTATCGAGTTCTTTTGAGTTATAGCGGCGCAGTCACCTCGACGCATGACTTCATAACTTCCGGTTTAGCGTCTCCCTGGCATCTTTGCATTTATGGTTCCCATTTGTACGTCAGAGAAAGTAATAACACACTAAAATACAATGTATCGAATGGGTCGCCGGTTACATTTACACAGTCCGATGCAGTAGTTGGTAACAGTATTTGGGCACATAGTTCAGGTCTATACGTCGGACGTGTTTTAACCACGAATATTTCACACGGAATAACTCAAACGAATTTTGATGGATCGGTTATCAATACCTCTTTTTTTTCAAACGCGGAATTATATTCATCGGATCCGGATGGTGGCTTACCCATGTATCCTACCTCTTACTACACAAACGTTGCTGATATCGCAATATATAACAACAGGCTATACTGTGCCTCAAATGAGTACGGGTATATTTTTTCAGTTGATCTTCCTCCAGTCATCGTGCCTGTTGTTTCTGTAAGACCTACTGCGACTTTATCTATTACATATCCTGAACTATTCGCGAGCGTCATTCTCTCCGGGACCGCATTGACTGCGGTTGGCGGGACGGATGTGTCCGGTTCATTCAGAATAAATCCTGCTATAGCTAATACTGTATATAATGCCGGAACATATACCGACGTTTCTGCCATTTTTTATCCTTATCCTTCCAACACTACCAATTTTTCCACCGTCGCTACCACTGTTCCATCTATTACCGTGTTACCCAATTCCTCGCTTATTTATGTTTATGTAAGACCTACTTCGGCTACTGTAGTTTTCCCGAAAAAACTGGGGGCAAGTGCCGTCACCGGCGGGTCATGTATTGACCTCATTGCATATACTACTCTTGCTGGCACATTTACTGTTCATCCGGATTTGTCTAATTCTATTTCTGTCAGAGGAGGTACTTATCAAGATGTTTCTGCGATTTTCACTCCGTCATCCACTAATTATACCTCCGTCGCGACGACCATACCAACATTAACCGTAACGGAATACACTTTATCTCAACTTAAAACTCTCTCAGGAATGTCGGTGATAGAACTAAAAGCTGGATACTCCGTGACAGAGTTGAAAACGGCTGGATATACGGCCCTGGAATTAAAAACAGGTGGTTTTACCGACGCGGAATTAAAAGCGGCTGGATTCACGATGAATATTGTCGCTAATGTCGGTAAATATAATCAGTCTCTTTCGATTTTGGGAGATTATCTGTACACATTTGGAAGCGCGAAAGTAATTAAAATCGATCTCAGAACAAATATAATTCTCTCAGATTTTTCGTATAATGTAACTGGAGGACACCAGGTGAAATCGATGTGCGCCTACGGGGATTATCTTTACTATCATAGTGGTGCCACAAGTGTAGGCAGACTAAATATTTCAAACGGAAGTGGAGTTATCACGAATTATATAACCGGAATTACTAATCCGTGGGGAATCGTCACCAACGGAACGAATTTGTATATTTCATCTTCTCAAACGACCGGGAACATCTATCGCGTTCCATTGAATTTTAGCGGCGCAATCGTCCCAGCAACGCAAACCTTCACAACTACCAGTTTAAAAGATCCATCACATCTTTGCATCTATGGTTCCCATTTGTACGTAAGAGATGTGTCTTCGACGACTCCATTTCCTCCTCGTACAATGAAATTTAATATATCGGACGGGTTGCCGGTTTCGTTCACCCAGAATTCGACAGTAGTAGGTCAAAGTATTTGGGCACGAAGTTCGAATTTATATGTCGGTTCTATTATCTCGACTGATGTATCGCACGGAATAATTAAAACCAGCATCGATGGATCAGTTATTAATATGTCATTTTTTTTAAACAAAGAACGTTCGACCGATTCAAGTTACTACACGAACGTTGCTGATATTGCTGTTTATAACAATAAGTTGTATTGTGCATCATATGACTATGGGTATGTATTTTCCATTGACTTACCGCCCGATACACCCCTAATAACTGAAAAACCTACTGCCATTGCTTCTATTACGTATCCTGCAGCAATTGGAACCGTACAACTCACTGGCGGGAAAGCATTAAGTGACATCGGTGGAACGGACATTTCCGGTACATTCATAATAAGAACTGATATTTCGAATAATATTCTTAACGCTAACACCTATACCGACATTTCGGCAACTTTTTTACCTTACGACAATCAATATGTATCCGCTTCTACCTTTGTTCAATCTGTTACTATTAATAAAGGCACGCCGTTTATTTCTAATATACCCACTGCAACCATCGTGTATCCGAATAAACTGAGAGATACAACATTTTCCGGTGGTCAATGTCGCGAAATCAGTGGCGGTACTATTCTGGCCGGCGCATTTACTATCCATCCAGATTTGTCTAATTCCGTTTTCCCAGCAGTAGGTACATATGACGTTTCTGCAGTATTCACCCCCACGTCTTCCGTAAATTACGGCACAGCCGTCACCATAGTACCTTTAACCGTCACAATAGGTACCCCTGTAATTACTGTTCAACCTGACGCAACCGTTGTTTATCCGAATAGACTGGATACCGCTATATTTTCAGGTGGCGCAACTCTTGACATGAGTGGTGGGTCTGCCCTTCTTGGTGGCACGTACTCCATACATCCGGATTTTTCGAATTCCGTCATTGCATTTAATGGGTCGTATTCCGACATTTCCGCGGTTTATAATCCACCGAATTTAACGAATTTCAAGACGGTTACCACAAAATTACGCTCATTAACCGTGTTTCAAGGTACGCCATTTATTTCAGCGAGACCTACGGCCACCGTCACTTACCCGAACAAACTGGGAAGTGTTGTTTTCACTGGCGGAGCGTGTCTGGACAGGGATGGAGGTTCCCTTGATATTTCCGGTACATTTACTATACATCCAGATTTATCCAATTCTCTTTTTCCAGTTGATAATTACCAAGACGTGTCGGCGATTTTCACCCCCTCTGCATCCTTTGCGAATTACGGCCCAGTATCCACCACTATACAAACATTGACCGTTGCAAAGGGCACGCCTTTTGTTTCTTCCACCCCAACTGCTACCCTTGTTTATCCGAATACGCTGGGTAGCGCGACTATTATCAATGGATCGTGTGTTCAAATAAGTGGTAGTTCTACCTCGGTAGCCGGTATTTTTACTGTACATCCGGATTTGATTAATTCCGTGAGGAATGCAGATACATATACAGACGTTTCTGCGGTTTTCACTCCTTCTTTTCCTGACTCTTCTAATTTCAACCCTGTCTCCACCACAATACGTACATTAACCGTGTCCAAAGGTACGCCTTTTATTTCGGTGAGACCTACGGCTACCGCTCTCTTTCCGAAAAAACTAAGTACAGCTACTATTACCGGTGGGGTGGCTCTTGATAAGAGCGGAGGTTCTTCTCTTGTTGGTACGTTTTCTATACATCCAGATTTATCCAATTCAGTGAAGGTTGTCGGTCAGTATACGGATATTTCTGCGATATTTACTCCGATGACCAGTGCGAATTTTCATCCAGTCACCGCAACCACCATACAAACATTAACCGTTACGGAAATGGATATTTCACTACTCAAAAATCTCGATCTTTCGGCAAATTATCTGCGATCTATAGGCTACTCCGCACCGCGTTTACAGACTGCTGGATATACAGCGGCAGAGTTGAAGACGGGTGGATATTCAAATTCAGAGATAAAGACGGCGAATTACAACGCTTCTGCACTAAAAGAAGCTTCTTACAACGCGACAACATTAAAAAATGAAGGTTACACCGCAGATGAATTAAAAACGGCTTACAATGCAAGTGAATTAAAGACGGGAGGGTTTTCAGCTGAGCAATTAAAAGATGCAGATTTTACCGCAAAACAGTTAAGGGAGGCTAATTATACGCTTGCAGTTTTGAAGGACGCGGAATACAGCGTTACTGACTTAAGTGCCGCCAATTATCTAGCCACGGAATTACTAGGTGCTGGATTTGCACTTACTGATTTAAAAACGGCCGGATACGAAGGACAATTGAAAGCGGCTGGAAAAACCCCTTCCGATCTGGTCAATGCTGGTTTTGCGGTAGATAAACTATACACCGTATTTTCCGCGAATATCGACGAGACCAAATCCGTGACGAAAGCGTTTGTTTCCAACTTATTGCCCGCCACGACGGGGAAGACAAACGTGACACTGTCTCAATTACGAGGGTATGATTTCACCCCTTCCGTGGTTTCTGCGGTGGCAGTAAAAGTAACTGACCCAGAGATTCCTGTTATAGTAGAACGTGACGAATTGTCGAACGGGTCTGCGGCGGTGTATGCTATCTTAGACGTGCTGGACTGTTACATGATACTCCCGACCTGGTCTTCTTCGGTACAAGTCATGAACGCAGGAAACGATACATACGAGATATATGATAGCGATGGAACGACTATTCTTCACGAAAATCTGGTCAGCGGCGATACTATTACAGAAGATGGTCTTACCATCGTCATCGGAAGTGTGACCGCCACTTTAGCTCCGATTGTAAGCGTGTCAAACACACCTGTCCGGCATCCATTTTTTATCAACAGCTATACGAACGGTGGCGGATTTTCCATGAATCGTTCCATTTACACGAAAACGCTGCAAACCTTTACAGATAAAGAAGGGACCGCCAATAAACAGTTTTACGGGAAGAAAAATAGAGACGCGTCTTCCGTCATCCATCGCCGTAAAATGCTCAATCTCGGACGCACGCCAAACACCACCACGACAAATACTATCGAAAAAGTAGAAACGAACGATGTACGGCAAGCAAAACAGCGGGTTCGGAATAGCGGATATGTCGTTCCCCAAACCACGAATAATATGCCTGGATGATTGATTAGTCTAAATGTAGATGTTTAGTCTAATTGTTTACTGAATAAACATATAGAACTAACTAAACCTCCTTAGTATTATATATGGACGAAAAACCTCGCTGTACGACGTGTAATATCGATTTCAAAAATTATTCTTGTTACAAAAAACACCTGAATTCGAGTCGGCATATTCTCCGCTCTTCGAATTCGAATATCATTAATTTTGGCTGTATCTGCGGTAGGTCTTATTCATACAACCAGAGTTTATACGTGCATCATAAAAAATGCAAACCTTTTATCGACAGTAAAATAATCGCGACTCCCGACGCATTCGTGTCATTACAGGTACAGCAACTTCAGTCCGAGAAAAATGAAATGAAAGAAAAACTAAGCTCGTATGAAAAAGAACATGAGGAAATGAAGGCTCAGATTGCTATGCTTTTGGACAAACACGCAACTGCACAGCCAGTACTTCATACGACGAACACGAGTAACAATAAAATCGACAACCAGACTAACCATAATATTACCATAAACATAAAAGCATTCGGGAACGAAAACACCGACTATATAGACAACAAAGCCATTCTGGCCTGTATTGGCCGTGTATATAAATCCATTCCCTCTTTACTGGAGAAAATCCATTTCGATCCGAGACATCCTGAAAACCATAACATCAAAATCACCAATAAAAAACTCCCTTATGCTTCCGTCATGGGAATGAACCAGAAATGGAAAACCGTGGATCGCAAAGACGCGATCGAAACGATGGTGCTGAATGGGTATAATTTACTGGATGAAAAGTACACGGAGAACAAGGACAAAATGCCGGTGTCGAAACAACAGAATTTCGAAGGGTTTCAATCCAAATTTGAGACCGACGATAAAGACCTTATGAAACAGTTGAAAACGGATGTCGATATGCTGGTTCTTAACGGTGGGATTGTTTAATTGTTTAATCTGTAAACATTTAGAGCGATTTGTAAACATTTAGAGCGATTTGTAAACATTTAGATTCGCCTTACTGATTTACGTAAGGGTTTTCGAATCTATGGTTTAAACCAGTGTTCTAAATGTTTACTTTTGATCTATTTGTTTACGAAAAGTAAACATTTAGATGATCTGGTTGGAGGGGGGGGGGAGATTTTTCTGAGAATTTTGAAATGAAGAATTTTGAAATGTGATGTCAAATATTTTTGGATGTTGTTTTTACAAAAAGGTTTTCTATCATTCTTTTTGATGTTTTCATTATCACGTAAACATTTAGATTAACACTAAACATTTAGATCTACCATACTGTTTAGAGTAAGGGTTTTAAAATAATGTAAAATATAAGTGTGCTAAATGTTTATGCTGTAAACATTTAGATCAAACCACTAAACATTTAGATTAAACACTAAACAATTAGATCCGCCTTACTGTTTCAAGTAAGGGTTTTGCAATAACGCAAAGATATCAGTGTGCTAAATGTTTATGCTGTAAACATTTAGATCAATCCACTAAACATTTAGATCAACAAACTAAACATTTAGATCCGCCTTACTGTTTCAAGTAAGAGTTTTGCAATAACATGAAAATACCAGTGTGTATAAAAATACTAAATGTTTACAAATGAGAATTCCGTAAACATTTAGATGAAAAAGTAAACATTTAGATCAGCCTTACTGGGTTACGTAATAGTTTTTGCAATAACGTGAAATAATAGTGTTCTAAATGTTTACTTTTGGTCTATTTGTTTACGAAAAGTAAAATTTAGATGAGCTGGCCGGAGGGGGGGGGGGAGATTTTTCTGAGAATTTTGAAATGAAGAATATTTTTTGGAAAAGTTTTGGGGAAGAATATTTTTGCATGGGTCTCTGAAAAGTTCAATGGTAAAAAATATTCATAGAAAAACCTAAATCCAAGTTCGTATGGAATAGTTCAGTAAGAATGGTACCACAGAAGTCACGAAATAAAGAGTATGTGCTGTTTTCAAAAGACGGGAAAAACGGGTTTTCGCTATAAAGCGTGATTGGGATAATATTCGAGCTCGGTGGTAGAGCATACTCATTCTCAAACTGAAAAAACAAAATAGAATAATCCAGAGAAGGATATTTTTCGTTCATAAACTTATCTAACTCTATCATTTGGTTCGATATCGCTTCACAAAACGTTTTATCTCTATGGCTGGGTTCATATAAATAATCTTCGGCGATATATACAAAATATACCTTTTTGGCATCTTGCGAACTTTTTTGTTGTAGTATATCGCGAAAACGGTCAATACGTCTGTTCATCTCTTCTACACCAAGTTCTATGTTCGGGTTAAAGTGGGGAAACAAAATATCATACTTGTTTCTATTCGTCCCTGTGTAAAAGGGCGGTATAAAATCCTGGAAATCGTTTTCCAGCACTCGTTGGATTTTACCGGGAAAAGCTGTATCTAACCAGTCCAGCGGTAGAGAAAAGTCTCGTAACCTTGCAAATTTTGTCGCTAAAGCAGAAGTGCACCTATGCCCGAATGGAACCACGTAGTATTCTCCTTTCGGTGGAATGGCGAACGATTCCACTGTATATGAAAACATATATAGCCTATACGAGAAACAGTTTCTTCGTTATGAACTTATGCTATTTGTTTATCGTATAAACATTTAGAGCGATTTATAAACAATTAGATCCGCCTTACTGATTCAAGTACGGAATCTTGCATTTACGGTTTAAACCAGTGTTCTAAATGTTTACAAATGGTCTATTTGTTTACGAAAAGTAAACATTTAGATCATCCGATTGGAGGGGGGGGGGAGATTTTTCTGAGAATTTTGAAATGAAGAAAATATTTTTTTAGGAAAAGGCTTTTGTCGTTAAAAAGTTATGTCTTCAGCAATGGTGACTATAGTTGATTTTAAATATGAAATAATGTATAGTAATGAATTTTTCCGGACTGACTCTGGATTTGGATATCGAAGATCCTGGAATAGAAGAGTTGATCGAAGATTTTTTCCCGGAGAAGATCGGATTATACAATTATGATATCCGGAATAAAGCAATCGTTTGCTATAAAGACATGATATCCCGCAGCAATCGGTATGAAACATCGCCTCAAGAAGAATCCCAGAATTCAATGAAAAGTTTTTTCACTTCCACTATAGAGTCGCAACATCTGATACTAGATGGGACGACAACACTCGTTATGGCGGCTACATGACGTAAAAAAAATACTTTCTTAAATTTTAATGATTCAATAATAATCATGAATGTTCTATCTACTATCCGTAATGATAGTATCGAAATGCCTCGAAGTCCTGCTGTTCCCGAATATCGCGCAGCTCTGCAAATTCATCAAGTAACTGTCCGATTTCCTTGAATTGCGGCTCGTCTGGTGTCTCGAGCAAAAAGCACGGATGTCGGCACATGGGACAAGTGACGTTTTTCTCCTCCTGCTGACAGTTTTTCAGTAGATTGACGGTACATGTCATGCAGAAATGATGTCCGCAAGAAATGGTCACGCGTTTCGCAGTAGGAATCGACTCTTCGTAACAAATCGGACAATCGAAGTGTCCTGTTTCAGATTTCGAAAGAAGGTGGGAAACGATAACCACATCCAGAGGAGGAGGTAAAATATTCTCGTCGGGGTCCTCATAGATTTCTCCCTCCTCGTACTGCTGATTTGCCTCGTCTTCGAAAAACTGCAGCGCAAGTCTTGCTCTGATTTCTTCGGCGGTATATCCTAAAAACGCAGCGTCCTCAGGATAAATAATCGCGGACGAAGAAGAAGAGGATGAGACATATTCAATCTCCATGTTAAATTCCTCTTCAAGCCGTCTTACAATCGATGACATAATTCTAATTCAAAAGGTGGATTTCTTTTATAGTTATGTGTGTTTAAGAAGTCCAAAACAAATCAATTTTGCGCGAGCCGTTTTTTTTCTTCTTTTGAAATCATTTGATGAGTTAGATATAAACATAAAATGATTCATAACGATATGAAGTGAAGGGATGGAAAAAATAATCAGTCGGATAATCATGTTATGGATGGTATTTATCGTGGCTTCGCTGTGTTCGCTATACGACAAAATGGATAATCAAACGAAAAGTTTCTATAGATTTGGTCCGAATAAGAATCTTATCGTATTTGGCATTGAAATCAATACATATTCCAAATATTCGGTCATTGTCGTATATGCGTTGATCAATAGTCTTTTGCGAACATCATGTCGTGACGTATTGATTTCGTGGCAAACCAATAATGTGCAGGATATAACAAAACCCAAAAAGAAAGAAATTAGAAGTTTCGCCTACGAGGTCGTTTGTGTTACGACTGTTTATTATTGGCTGGATTGGTATATTTACATAAATCTTCTTTTGGCTCAAGTAGACATGATTATCATCGAAATTTCCAGTGATTTACTAATGTCTTGTATTATTACAAGATATTATCTGAATTACAAAATCGAGACAGAAGACGCTCTTAGTAATGACGACGCTACAGTCTTTAATGTACTTTAGAGGACTAATCTGTTTTTGATCAATCGGCAAAAAAGGGAATTACACGATTTCTTTTTACATTGCGCGCAAACCTGCTTCTTGCGAGAAGAACGTGGTTTATTACGAAGTTTTTTGCTTTTTCGAGCCGTCCTTCTTTTCTTTCTTTTGCCTCCTCTCACGGATTCGAACATACTGGTTTTGCCAGATAGAGACACCGAATCTTTATTTGTCAACATCATTAATATATATTGTTCAGTTACATTTTCTTTTTATAGGAGCTTTTTTGTGAGGATGAATCAATTGGTCAATGAAAGGCACGTATTTCGCCAAGTTCTCCGTTTTTCTTCCTAAAGGAATCCACCGTTTGAATTTCCGGTTGAATATACATTCCATTAATACCTTCCTTTCCGTACGTAAATATTTATTCGGCTGTATATTTTCAAATTCAGCTTCGTCCTCGCTTTCCTCTACTTTGTCCAAACACGTATTTTCAGGTATCTTCCGGAAAATGGAATTCATCATCCGACTGGTGTCCATGTCCGGGATGAACGCGTACTCATAAAGCACATTTTTCTGGACGTATAAATAGTATAAATCATACCGCAAATCCGCGGTTATCCAAAACAACTGCTTGGAATTATACACCTGGTTCTGTAAATTCAAATTCCAGTCGGGAACATTCACGATGGTTTGAGTCCATACATGATCTGGTTTCGCCGCCGGGTCATCTTCTTCTTTCCCGAATCCGTTCTTGGATGGAGTCCAATTTAAATAGGGAATGACAGAGGAAGTCGATCTGTACTGGATAAACTTTATAGGATAAACCACGGTATCTTTCCAAGCAGGATGTACATGTCTGCCATTCATAATGATGGAATGAATATTATAGTTTCCAAAAACTTTCCCAGGCATCCGTGAAAAGAAGTCGATGAATGCCCCTAATTTCTGAGTTAAAGGCACCGGAAATGGATTGCAGAATTCGTGGCCATTCAAACAATATACGTCGTCGGCCAGGAAATATTTGATTTCCGGATTATCTTCGTACTCGACCAAATAACCAGAAAGAAGAGTTCCTAAAAATAGATTATCTGTATGTGGAAAAGGGATAATATGGATATTGTCTTGCAGTTTTTTATTGCGCCCACATTCTACGATACAACACAAGGGGTTTGATTCGAACATGGTGAACCAGAGGAAACATTTTTTCCCGTACGGAATAGCGACTTCTAAATCGTACTCGTCGGAAACCTTTTTATGTGTCATGATTTCATAAGAAGGTTTGGCATATTCCGGAAAACTTTTCAATAAGATGTGAGATTTCATTCCTGTATTCATACTAAACAATTATTTATATTGTTTAAGATTCTCTTCTATAAACTCACAAAGATCATGTTCCATTTCAATTTTATCATTTTCATGGATAAGCACCTCTTTCACAATATTGTCGTATTTTTCGTACTGGGTGTAATATTTAAGTTTGTTCACTTTCGGGACGTACTTTTCTTGTATGAATAAATATGCCTGGTGGGAGTAATAAATAGCGAAAAAAATAAAAACCATGTATGTCATTAAACTGAAAAATTGATTCATATAGTAATAAATTTTTTATAAAATATACTTAAACGAATTTACAAATTTATACTAACATGACCACCACCAATATTATCATCATTCAAAAGTCCGGCAAAGTGATCCAGCAATCAGTCCACGAGGATGTTGTAATAAATGAAGAGAATCTATACAAAATAGCGTCATTCAAGACGAACGATCATTTCGAGAAACAACAGATTTGGCGTAATGTTGTGGTGAAAAAGGTTCGCTACGATAAATTAGTTGTTTTTGGTTCGACTGAAGGAAATGCGGGACAAGAGAATAAATACGATTTCCCTCCACCCATCGATAATACCTTATTCTTTGGGAATACTTTGATTGTACGATACAATAAAGAAAACAAACCAATGGATTTGACTATAGACGATTGGACAGCTATTTATAGTTCTCTATTCGGAGGATTCGTGACTTTGGGTTACGACGATTCGGAAGAAGAAGAAGAAGAGATCGACCAATCGAAGTTGGATAAGTACGGGTATGAAAAAGATGGATTTGTCGTCGAAGACTGCGAAGACGAAGACGAAGACGAAGACGATGACGATGAAACAGACGATGATGATGAGGATACAGACGACGATGACGATGAAACAGACGAAGACGAAGATGAAGACGAAGACGAGGACGATGACGAGGACGATGACGATGAAGAGGAAGAAAGTGAATTAGAGGTTTCGGTGGACTCGGAAATAAAAGAAGAAGAATATTTCACGAAAATTGAATAAATAGAATGATCATATATTAATACATAAATAAGCAAAGAGAATGCAAATGTTATTTGAGCAAGGAGATCCTACTGTTTTTCGCAAGAGAATTTCAAGGTATTTCGGAGAAGTAGTAGAGAATGAAAGCATTGGTGAAAACATTGAGCTCAGTATATTTAATTATACGATCCAAGATGCCACATATCGCCAAATTATCAAAAAATGGACGAATCCCAAATTCTGTGAATTGTATTCTGCGCGATTGAGAACGATTATATACAACTTGAAAAAGGAAGATCTATTGGAAAAGATAAAAACAAACCAAGTAACTGCCGATATGTTGGCTTCCATGACGCACCAAGAAATGTCGCCGGAAAAATGGCGAGACCGTATGGAAATGAAAACGTTACGAGACAAGTCAAAATTATCTACCAATATAGAAGCGTCGACGGATTTATTCACGTGCAAGAAATGCAAATCGAAAAAATGTACTTACTACGAATTACAAACACGTAGTGCGGATGAGCCGGCGACTATTTTTATAACATGTTTAGATTGCGGGAAGAATTGGAAAAATTAAGGATAAAAAAGGTATATAAATATATTTTTTATTGTCTGTAAAAAAACGGAATGACATACGTCTTGCAAGTCGTTCAATTGATTATCGAAGGAGATCCGGATTGGAAAATCAATGGCGGAAAGCGTAAACACATTGGATTCATGAAAGCGAAATTTCCAACGAAAAAAGAGTGTTGTACTTATTATGATCTGCATAATCCTCATATGCGAAGTTTGAACGCACTCGGAAATTATGAAAGTGACTGGGATCC
>Ga0209443_1000325_pt1 | contig 32661 bp, 30 predicted proteins | sample LauGreBMM110DCMD_2_FD_187571 | JGI IMG/M metagenome (GOLD analysis project Ga0209443, IMG submission 187571) | Freshwater lake microbial communities from Lake Michigan, USA - Su13.BD.MM110.DCMD (SPAdes) (version 2) | ecosystem: Environmental > Aquatic > Freshwater > Lake | place: Lake Michigan... | reverse complement strand
TTCGCCACCGTCGCGGCGGCCGGCTTTTTCGCGGTTCCGTCGCCGGCGAAGAGGTCGTAGAGCGCCGTGAAATCGAGCCCATCGCTCTTCATCGTGAGCGCCGTGGGCGCGGCATTGTTCGTCGCCATGTCGATCTTGCCGGCGACCAGCAGCTCGTTGATGGCGATCGGCGTCGGCCCGAAGGAGAGGAGCAGCTTGCGGAGATCGGTCACCGTGCCGCGCTGTCCTGCATCGAAGCCGAGCCCCAGCGACAGCGGCGTCGTGGGCAGGTCGCGGCCGGGTTCGGCTGCGATGAACTTGGAGATGCGGAGGTCGCCTTTGACCGCGGAGTCACCGCCGGCGTCGAGCGTCGCCGAGCCGTTGAGGTCGAGCGCGACCGACACGAGCCGGCGCGGGGCGATGGCGTTGGCGATGAAGGGGGCGAGCCCGTGCTGGTTGAGGTTGACCGAACGGAACTCGAGCCGCCCGTTCTTGCGACCCAGGTCATATCTGCCGCTGAGGTCGAAGGTTCCGCCGGGTTCGAAGCCGTCCTGTAGGGCGACGCTGGCCCGGGTGAGCGTGAAGAGATCATCCGCGATGCCCGCGACCGCGTTGACGCGGGCCTGGTAATCTTTGAACTCCATGGCTCCCGACCGGCCGACGAAACCCATGAGAGCGACATCCACCGAGCCGTTGGTGCGGCCGGCCTTGCTGCCGTATTGGGCGGAGAACTTCAGGTTCCCATCGGTGGCGCTCACACCTGCGACGGGATAGACCGCCAAGGCGACCGGCACCGATACCTCTCCGGAGGTCTGCAAGTTCATCGTCTGGTTCTTCGAGTTGACGCTGGCCACGCCGGTGAGGGCCGCGAAATGGGATCCCCGATGCGTGAGGTCCAGGTCGAACTTGTCCATGCCGAACACCGCGAAATCCTCGATCGACCCGGCCGCCCCGAGACTGGCCGAGATGCCGCTGACATCCACTCCGCCCGCCTTCGCCGCGACATCGCGCAGGTCCGAGGCCAAAGTGTACTTCAACAAGCGGCCGTCGTTCTCGGCGGTGATCTTCAGGGTCATGTCGACGTTGCCGGAGGGCAGGGAAGGCCCGGCCACGGCCCGCCACGGGGCGAGTTCGAGCCCGGTGATGCCCAGCGCGTAGGTCGCTTCGCGGAAACCCGGGGTCGCCTTGTTCCACGAGATGTTCATGGGGCGGTCCAAGCTTCCGGTGACGAGCGGGCGCCCGGCCTGTTTCACGGAGAGGTCCACCTTCTCGATCAGCGCGGTCTTATCGCCCAGGTTGACCTTGATATTATAAGCCAAGTCGACGTCGACGACCGGCGTCGCGCCGTTCGTGGTGACAATGCTCATCCGGGCCACGGCGATGCGGCCGCTCGACGCGACCAAGCTGCCGAGCTGCGCCAGATCGACCCGGCCCGACGCGCTCACGGCGGTCTGCGCAAAATCGATCCCCGTGGCCGCTCCGGCGACGGCGAGCACCCGCCGGTCGAGGCCGGTGATGTCGTAGGCGATCCGGGCCTCCTTCTTGGTGAGGTCGTACGGACCGCTCAAGGTCACGCGGCCGAGCTCGTCCGCGCGCTGGCGGAACGCGAGCCGGATCTGGGTGATCTCGGTGGCCGTCGCGTCCGCTATGAGCGTGGCGCCGAGGCCGGCGGAATCTTTGAAGGCACCGGTCGCGGAGGCGAGGTCGGCGGCGAGGCTGCCTTTGACCGATTTGGGAAGGAGCTTGTCGTCGAGCGCCAGATCGAAGGAACCGCTCACCTTGCCGTGGATCTGGTCCGCGATCGTCTTGGCGAACCCGCCGTTGGCCACGATGGAGAGCTTGCTGGTGGCGCCGTTGGCGAGCCGGTCGAGGGTCACATCGAGGCCGGTGACATCGGCGACCGTGAGTTGCGCCGCGGCACCGAGCTTCCGCGTCAGCTGGAACGAGCCGTTCTTCAGCGAGATGCTCCGCACCTCGAGCTTCGGAGGTCCCGAGGACGACGTCTTGGCCGCGCTCTTATCGGACTTGGTCATGCCGTCGAGCAACTTGGAGAGGTTGCTGGTGCCGTCGGGCTGCTCGACGATCGTGACCGCCGGAGAATCCAGCGTCAGCTCATCCACCTTGATGTTGCCTCCGAGGATCGCGAGGAGACCGTACCGGACGCGCGCCTCGACGACCGTGGCCAGCGTCTCCGCCCCGCGAGGTGTCAGTTTCAGACCACGCAACGTGAGCGAGGAGAACGGACTCAACGAGACCTCCTCGACCGTCAGCTCGCAGCCCAGGTTGCTGCCGACCTGGGGCAGGATGACCCCTTTGATGAACAGGCTGCTCGTGAGAACGAGATAGAGGACCCAGAGGGCGGCCACGGCGCCGCCGAGGATCAGCGGCAGTTTGCGCTTCTTGCTGGGTAAAAGATCGGTGGACATGGCAGGACGACGGAGCGCGGTTGGGTTCAACCGATGGCCGAAGAGAAGAACACGAATCAAGCGGCAGGCAACCCCGTCCTCGCGAAAATTCCGCTCAGCCGCCCCTGGCTAGGAGCCTGCCCGAGATGCGTCGCTGACGCCCGCGACCCGGACCTCCAGCCGGATCCAGCCGGCGAGATCAGCGCGCGGAGATCCGCTTCGTCTCGTCGCGCCTTCCGGCGGCGTAGGCACCGAACACGGCCCGGATCTCATCGCGGACCCGGCGGAAGACGGCGAGCTTCTCGGCTTCCGTGCCGGTCGCGTGCGCCGGATCATCGAACGGCCAGTGATGGCGGTTGATCTGGCCCGGGTAGACCGGGCAGACCTGGTCGGCGTTCCCGCAGACCGTGATGACGGTCTCGACCGGCTGTCCAAGGAACTGCGTCATCGGCTTCGAGGTGTGCCCCGAGATGTCGATGCCGAGCTCCGCCATGACGGAGATCGCCAGCGGATGGACGTAGCCGGCCGGCTTGGATCCGGCGCTCTGGACGTCGAAGAGGTCGCCCGCAGCCGCGCGCAAGAGGCCTTCGGCCAGATGGGAACGGCACGAGTTGCCGGTGCAGAGGATCAGGAGGGTCGGTTTGGGGGAGGCGTTCATGTCGTCGTCGGAGAGGGATCGGGCCCGCAGCGTGCGTCGCAGCAACCGGGACCACGGACGCCGCGGCAAGCCGGGACCGCGAGCAAAGCGCCGAGCAGCGGTGCCACCAGATAGATCCAGACCGACCGGAGCGCCGCGGGGTCGCCGCCCACGATGGCCGGCGCCAAAGAACGCGCGGGGTTCATCGAAGCGCCGCTGACCGGTCCGGCGAACATCGCTTCCAGCGTGATCACCGAGGCGATGGCGATCCCGGCGGTGATGCCCTTCTCCTTGGCGCCGGTGGAGACGCTGAGGACCGTCATCATCAGGAAGAATGTCAGCACCACCTCGAGCACGACGCTTTGCAGGTCCGGCCCGGTCGGCACGGTGGCACCGAGACCGCTTTCCGCCGGAAAGAGGACCCGCAACGTCACGCATGCGAGGAACGCTCCGGACAGCTGGGCGGCGACATAGGCCGGGACCTCGCGCCAAGGGAAACGCCCTGCCGCGGCGAACGCGGTCGTCACCGCCGGGTTCATGTGCGCGCCGCTGACGTCGCCGAACGTGTGGATCATCGCGAGGACGACGAGGCCGAACGTGATCGCCACGCCCACGTGCGTCACCGAGCCCGCCGTGGCGTGGTCGATGACGATGGCACCGCAACCCGCGAACACGAGTCCGTAGGTGCCGAGGGTCTCTGCGAGCAGGCGGTTCATCGGGCGGGCGGGCTTTCCAGCGGCAATGGCGGCCGGAAGGGCTACATGGCGTCAGGTCCGCGACCGGTCGGTCAAGCGGGAACCGGTGACGACCCCGCGACGGCGGACCACTCCGCGGGCGTCGTGGATCAGGCGGCCCGGGCGGCGACCATCTGCCGGTACAGCTTGTCCTTGAGGTGGGCGCGGCGGTGCTTCACCTCGGCGATGCGGGCATCGCTGGCAGGATCGATCTCCTCCTCGATGCGGACGACCGCGCGGTCGACCTCGTGGTATTCGTCGGACCGCCTCCGGAAATGCGCGTCTTCCATCTTCAGCTTGTGGATGGCGTCGCGGAGTCCGGGGAATCCGAGGACGAGCGGGTGATGGAGGTCGAGGGCTTGTGACATAGCTGCCGGGAGCGAGGTTTCTTCGATGTGACGTCGCGACGCTACCGGGTCGTCCGCCCATGGCTCACCGGCGTTTGCCAAGATCGCACCCGGATCAGCCGGCGTCGCGGTGACCTTGCTCAGATCAGCTTGTACACGAGCAGCGAGAAGAGCATGCCGGCGACGCCGACGATGGTCTCGCAGACCGTCCATGTGCGCAGCGTCTGGCCCACGGTCAGGCCGAGGCAGTCCTTCACGATCCAGAACCCCGAGTCGTTCAGGTGCGACAGGAAGAGCGAGCCGCATCCGATGGCGACGATGATGAGGGCGATGTGATGCTGCGAGAGCTCGGGATGCTGCAGGATGACCGGCACGAGCAGGCCCGACGCGGTGGTGATCGCCACCGTGGCCGAGCCGGTCGCCACCCGGATGAAGGCCGACACCAGCCAACCGTAGAGCAGCGGCGAGAGATCCGCCTGTTGTCCCGCGCGGCCGATGGATTCCGCCACCCCGCTGTCGCGCAGCACGCGGGCGAACCCGCCGCCGGCGCCGACGACCAGGATGGTCATGCCCACCGAGCCGACGCACTGCTCGGTGAACTTCCACACCTCGGCCCGCGTGTAGCCGCAACCCGTCCCCAGCGACCAGGCGCAGAACAGCACGGCGATCAGCAGGGCGATGGTCGGGTTGCCCAAGAAGGTCAGGACCTCGCGGGCCGGGATGCCTTTCGGCAAGGTCAGCTCGGCCACCGTGGCGACGAGCATCAGCGCCACCGGGAGCATGATGGAGAACAGCGTGAGCCAGAACCCGGGCGGCCGGAACCCGGCGGCGGCCGACTTCGTCCTCGGCGGGATCGGCGGCGGATCGGCGACGACCCGGCCGGAGATGACCCTCGCGTAGATCGGTCCGGCCAAGGCGGCGGTGGGGATGCCGATGACGAATCCCCAGAACAGCACGAGTCCCATGTTCGCCTTGAGCGCCTCGACCGCCACGACCGGGCCGGGGTGCGGAGGCATCACGCCGTGCATCACCGAGAGGCAGGCGAGCAACGGCAGCGCGAGGCGGAGGAAGGGCTGCTTCGTCTCGTGCGTGAGCGTGAGCAGGATGGGCAACAACAGCACCAAGCCGACCGCGAACCAGGTGGTCAGCCCGATGGCCAGCGCGAGCGCCATGATGCACCACTGGATCCGTCCGGCGCCGAAGAACGCGGCGAAGCGCTTGGCCAGCACCTCCGCGCCGCCCGATTCCGCGAGCAGACGTCCGAGCATCGTGCCGAAGGCGATCACCGCCGCGATGCCGCCGAGCGTGGCGCCAAGGCCGTCGGAGAAGGACCTGGCGATGGACAGGACGGTGTACGGCACGTCCTTGCCGGCGGCATCCTTGGCGACGCGGCCGAGCGCCACCGCGCCACCGCCGACGAGCAGCGAGGCCAGGAGAAGCGCGATGAACGCGTTGACCTTGTAGCGCGTGATCAACAGCACGAGCGTGCCGATGGCGACCAGGGCCAGGGCGATGAGTTTCCAGTCAGCGGCATTCATGGAGAGCGCAAGGAACCTGGCACGGATCCGGCCAGGATAGGAAGCTTGGCGAACGGAGGCCGGACGATTTCACCGATGCGCCTGGACCCGCCCGGCGGCACGTCGGCCTGGAGGCTCACTCCGTGGGCGACAAACGCAGGGAGGTCTCCAACGGATCGGCGACGGCGAGCGGTTTCGATTCCGTGCCGCCGCCGAGCTTGAGCAGGCGTTCGCCGCCGGGCTTCACCCGGGTCTCGTAGCTGCCCACCGCTTCGTTGAAGGCCTTGGTCGACTTCTCCAGGCCGTCGCGGATGCGCCCGAAGTGTTCGGTGAACTTCGCCACGCGCTCGTAGAGCTCGCGCGCGGCCTCGGCGATCTGCCGCGCGTTGGCCGATTGCTCGTGCTGTTGCCAGCTCACCGCCACGCTCCGCAACAGCGCGATCAGCGACGCCGGCGTGGCCAGCAGGATGCGTCGTTCCGCCGCCCACATCAGCAGCTCCCGATCGCCCTCCAGCGCGGCGCTGAAGAGCGATTCCGCCGGCAGGAAGAGCACCACATGGTCCAGCGCCAAGGGGAACTCCTTGGGGTAATCGCGGTCGGCCAGCGCGCGGATGGTGTCGCGCAGCTTGCGGGCGTGGACGCCCAGCGCCTCGGCGCGCTTGGTGCCGTCCGCCTCGTTCAGCGCGTTGAGGAAATCGAGGTCCGGCACCTTCGAGTCCACGATGATGAAGCGGTCGCCCGGCAGCCGCACGACAAGGTCGGGCTTGCTGTCGCCTTCCTTCACCTGCTCGGTGAAATCGCAGTGCGCGCTGAGGCCGGACGCCTCGATCACGCGGCGCAATGTCTCCTCGCCCCAACGTCCGCGCGCCTGGTTGCTCGAAAGCACGACGCGCAGCCGTTGCGTCTCGCTCGACAGCGTCTGGCTCTGCAACGCCAAGGCGTCGAGCTGCTGCTTCACCTGGCCGAGGGTGTCCGCCTGCTGCGCCTCGGATTGCTGGAGCCTTTGCTGGTAGGACCGGAGCTGCTCCTCCAACGGCTTCACCAGCGCGGCGACGCCTTCCTGGCGCTTCTCCAGGTCGCCGGACGCCGAGGCCTGGAACTTGGCGAAGGTCTCGTTGGCGAGCCGGAGGAACTCGGGCGTGTTCGCGCTGAGCGCCTCGGCGGCGAGGGCCTTGAACTGGTCGCGCAGGGCCAGCAACGCCTTGTCGTTCGCCGAGCGCAGCTCGATCAGCGCGGCGGCGTGCTTCTCGCGCTGCTCGCGCTCGTTGTCCGCGTGGAAGCGTTGCTGCGCCGCGAGCAGCTCGGCGCCCTTCTGCACGTCCGCCCGCGAAGCGGCGAACTCCGCTTCGACCCCGGCCAAGCGCTCGCGGGTCGTCGACGCCTCGCGCATCGCGGCGGCGGCTTCCTGCGTCCGGGCAGACGCCAACTGCTCGGCCGCTGCCCGGCTCGCCTCGGCCGCCGCCTTCGCCGCGCCCGCGTCCGCCGCGGCGGCGCGGACGGCGCCCAGATCGGCCTCGCGCGCGGTCAGTTGCGTCCGCAGCTCGCCTTCCACACGGGTGTCCGGCGCGGACCGCCGGGCAGCCCGCACCAGCCAGCCCAAGGCGAAGCCCAGCAGGAGCCCGGTCACGATGGAGACGATGCGTTCGACAAGCGGCACCCTGCTACTCACCGGGCAGCGCGACACCATCGCAACGAGAAAGTTGGATCGTGTCGGACCGGCCGGTCTGCCGATCGATGGAAGCGGACGGAACTTCTCCTGTCGCGTTGCGCCGGAGAGATCGCCCGTTACCATCGCGCCGCCATGCGCGTCTCAAGGCTGCTCCATACCCGTTATCGGCTCGACGACCTCGAGCGCTCCGTCCGGTTCTACAAAGAGGTGCTCGGGCTCGAAGAGGTCCGTCGCCACAAGTCGCCGCGCGGTTCCGAGCTCGTCTTCCTCAAGGCGCCGGAGAGCGAGGAGACCATCGAGCTCTGCCATTTTCCGGGCTCAGGTCCGGTCCAGGTGCCGACCGACCTCACCCACCTCGCCTTCCAGGTCGATTCGCTGGAAGCGTTCGGGAGCCACTTGTCGAAGCTGGGGCTCAAGTATTCCGATGGCCCGACGATGCGGCCGGACGGCAGCGGCGGCTTCGCGTTCGTCGACGCCCCGGAGGGCTATGAGATCGAGCTGATCCAGCGAGGGGCCGCTGCCGCGACCGCGGGCCGGACCTACTGAACGCCACCCGCCTTGGTGCGCCCATGGAGATGATAGGACAGGGTTTTGGCGGAGGGGAGTCGCGGGGCGCGGGAGACGGCGTCCGGGCTCCGCTTGGATGGCGCGGCCGGCGGTTCGCGTTCCGTTTCCCTCGGCCGGCGATCGTGATGGGCGTCGTCAACGTGACGCCCGACTCGTTCTCGGACGGGGGACGGTTCATCGACCCCGCCGCGGCGATCGATCACGGGTTGCAGTTGGTCGCCGAGGGGGCCGAGATCCTGGACATCGGCGGCGAATCCACCCGGCCCGGGGCGGACTCCGTGGACGAGGCGGAAGAGCTGCGACGGGTCATGCCCGTCATCGCCGGTCTGGCCGCGAAAACGGCGGTGCCGATCTCCATCGACACCATGAAACCGGCCGTCGCGCGGGCGGCGTTGGCCGCGGGCGCGGCCATCGTCAACGATGTCGCGGCGAGCCGCACCTCGCCGGAGATGTGGGAGACCGTGGCGGCCGCCGGGGCGGGCTATGTCGCCATGCACATGCTGGGGACGCCGGCGACGATGCAGCAGGCTCCGAGCTACACCGACGTGGTCGAGGAGGTGCTTGCTTTCTTCGCCGACCGTCTCGGCGCGGCAAAAGCGGCGGGGGTCTCCGCGGAGCAGGTCGTGCTCGATCCCGGGATCGGGTTCGGCAAGACCGTCGGCGACAACCTCGTGCTTATCGCGCGCCTGACGGAATTCAAGAGCCTTGGCCGGCCGCTTCTGCTAGGAGTCTCCCGGAAATCTTTCCTCGGCAAAGTGCTGGGGGCCGAGGCCCGTGCGCGTCTGCCAGCCAGTCTGGCCTGCAGCGTCTGGGCCGCGCGCGAAGGGGTGCAGGTCTTCCGCACCCACGACGTCGCCGCCACGGTCCAAGCGCTGCGCATGCTGGAAGCGATCCACTCCCGCGGCCCGGCCGCACCTGCCTTTTGAACCAGTTCTGGCCATTGATCGAGCACGGATGGCGTCCCGCCGTCGAGGTCCTGATCCTCGCGGTCGGTATCTACTCCGCGTTCCTGTTCGTCCGCGGCACCCGTGGCGCGCCGGTCGTCACCGGATTCCTGGCGCTCCTGCTCACGCTCACCATCGTGACGCGGGTGCTCGAACTGAAGGTGCTGAACATCCTGCTCAACCAGTTCTTCGGCGTCCTGGCCATCGCGGTGGTCGTGATCTTCCAACCGGAGCTCCGCCGTATCTTGGCGGAGCTGGGGAACCTGCCGCTCTTCAACACCGCCCGCGAGCAGCGCGAGTACGTCGAGGAGATCATCCAGACGGTCGACCGCCTGGCGCCGAGCAAGATCGGGGCGCTGATCGCCCTCGAGCAGAACCAGCACCTGGCCGAAGCCGTCGAAGGAGGCATCATCGTGGAGTGCGAGCTCACGCCGGACATGATGGAGACCATCTTTTTCCCCAACAACGCCATCCACGACGGCGGGGTGATCGTCCGGGACGGACGGATCCTCAAGGCCGCGTGCATCTTCCCGCTCACCCAGCGGCAGGACCTGCCCAAGTCCGTCGGCACCCGGCACCGGGCGGCCATCGGGCTCAGCGAGGAGACCGACGCCGTCTGCGTCGTCGTCTCCGAGGAGTCCGGCGCCATCTCCTACGCGCATCGTGGTGCCTTCGTGAAAGGCGTCACCATCGAGGACCTGAGGGCGTACCTGACATCGGTCATCGTCCGGAAGGCTGAATCGCGCCACTGGTGGCAGCGTGTCCGCATCTTCCTCACGCGCATCCAGACCGCCGGTCCGCGCATCGACATCTGAAGCCATGCTGAAGGCGCTCTTCACCTACAACCGCTGGCAGAAGATCTTCTCCCTGCTGCTGGCGTCGTTGATATGGTTCGCGGTCCGGACCGGTATCGGGCTGAACCTCCGCGTCGACGACGTCGACCGCGACGACCGCCGTTTCGTGGGGTTGCCGATCACCGTGCTCACCACGGCCTCCGATCTCGGGCGCTACCAGGTCGTGCCCGCCACGGTCACCCTGGTCCTCCGCGGCGACCCGGTGGTGCTCAAGGATCTGGCTCCGGCCGACATCGAGGTCTATGTGAACCTCGTGGAACCCGGCCCCGGCCGGTCGACCCGACCGATCCACTTCCACGCGCCGCCAGGAACCGAAGTCGTGACGATCAACCCCGTCGAAGTGCAGATTCAGCGCCTCACGAACGCGCTCCTGCCGCCGGCCCACTGACTCCCCGAGAATCCTCCATGTCCCACACGAAACGCATCTTCGGAACCGACGGCGTCCGCGGCCGCGCCAACGTCGAGCCGGTGACCGCCGAGACGGCTCTCAAACTCGGCCGCGCCGCCGCCCATGTCTTCAAGAACCTGCACGGACAGGCCCGGAACCGCGTCCGCTATCGCATCGTCATCGGCAAGGACACCCGCCTTTCCGGCTACATGCTGGAGAACGCCCTGTCCTCCGGCGTGCTGTCGATGGGCGTCGATGTCGTGTTCATAGGACCGTTGCCCACGCCCGGCGTCGCCTATGTGACCCGCTCGCTGCGCGCCGATGCCGGCATCGTCATCACCGCTTCGCACAACCCTTACGACGACAACGGGATCAAGTTCTTCCGTCCCGACGGCTACAAGCTCGACGACCAGATCGAGAAACAGATCGAGGACCTGGTGTTCAGCGGCGAGATCGAGAACATCCGTCCCACCGCCGGAGAGATCGGCAAGGCGTACCGGATCGAGGACGCCATCGGTCGCTACGTCGAGCACGCCAAAGCCAGCTTCCCGCGCGGCATGACGCTCGAAGGCATGCGGATCGTCGTCGATTGCGGCCATGGCGCATCGTACAAGACCACCCCCGCGGTGCTCCAGGAGCTCGGCGCCGAGCTCATCGTCTTCGGCACCCAGCCCAACGGCACGAACATCAACCACGAGTGCGGTTCGATGCATCCGCAGAACCTCTGCCAGAAGGTCCGCGAATACCGCGCCGACATCGGCATCGCCCACGACGGCGACGCCGACCGCGTGCTGCTCTGCGACGAGAACGGTCGGATCATCGACGGCGACGACATCATGGCCATCACCGGCCTCCAGATGCTCGCCGACGGCACGCTCGACAAGAAGACCCTGGTCGCGACCGTGATGAGCAACGCCGGCCTCGATTCCGCCTTCACCAAGGCGGGCGGCTCGGTGATCCGCACCCCGGTCGGCGACAAGCACGTGATCGATACGATGCTCGGCGGGGGCTACAACCTCGGCGGCGAGCAGAGCGGCCACATGATCTTCCGGGACCACGGCACGACCGGCGACGGCTTGGTCGCCGCGCTGCAGATCCTCAGCGCGATGAAGACCAGCGGGAAGCCTCTCTCCCTCCTCGCCCGTTGCTGGACCCGTTATCCGCAGCTCGTGGCCAACGTGAAGGTCCGGGTCAAGACGCCGTTCGAGGAGCTCGACCAGGTCATGGACCTCGTGAAGCAGGCGGAGGCCGAGGTGGTCCCGCTGGGTGGCCGCGTGCTGTTGCGCTACTCCGGGACCGAACCGAAGGCGCGTCTGCTCATCGAAGGCCCGGAACAAGCGGTGCTAGAGAAATGGTCGGCCATCATCTGCGAGTCCATCCGCCGGCAGGCCGGCGACGTGTCTTGACCCTCGGGCCGCGTTCCACGGACCTGTGACATCGCTGAAAATTAACCGCGGTTCGTGCTTTCGCCGGGACGACGATCCGGCAATTTTTCGCCCCTTCGAGCCATGCCCATCCGTCTGATCCAATCGCTCGCGGTCTTCGGCAAGGCGCTGCTGGACAATCCCCGCGAAGTGGGGGCCGCGTGCCCCAGCTCCCCGCAGCTCGCCCGGCGCATCGCGCGGCTGGTGGCCCGGCAGCCCGGCGGCCACGTGCTTGAGCTGGGTGCCGGCACCGGGGCGATCACCCACGCGTTGCTGAGCGCGGGCGTCGAGCCGGAGAGGCTGCTCCCGGTCGAACGTTCCGCCCGGCTCACCGAGCATCTGCGCAAGCGATTCCCCCAGTTGAACGTCATCCACGGGGACGCCCGGTTTCTGCCCGACGTGGCCGCTTCGCTCCCCCGGAAGGCGCGCCAAGGCATCACCCACGTCGTCTCCAGCCTGCCGCTCCGGTCGCTGCCTCGCGAGGACGTCGACCAGATCATGGACGGCGTGCGGTCGGTCTTGGGCACCGAAGGGCTCTTCATCCAGTACACCTACGCCATCGGCGGAGGAACGGCCTCGGCGAAGGGCCTCCACTGGTGCGGACGCGCCGTGGTCTGGCTGAACCTGCCTCCCGCCCGCGTGGATGTCTTCGCCCTCGAGCCCCAGACCGCGGCGGCCTTCGCGCGCCGCGCCAGCGCGCCGGCGAAGCACGGCCATGCCGAGGCCGAATGGGCCCTGTCGGCCCGCGACCTGTCCTGCTGAGGACGCGTCGCCGGATCGCGGGTCGCGGATCCGATCCACGGCATCCAGCGACCCTCCGCCCACCCCGATCGCCACCCTCGCGCGGGTTGCCGGTCGACGGACGGCATCGATCCGGGGAAGTTCGGCCCCGATGATCCAACGTTTCGATGACGACCGTTTCCGGGAGATGCCCGTGGTGGGCATCCTCCGTTTCTTCCCGCTCGCGCAGGTCCGGCATCTGGTGCCGGCGGTGCTCGCCGGGGGCATCCGGAACCTGGAGGTCACCATGGACAGCGCCGGCGCGGAGGACCTGATCCGGGCCGCCTGCGACCTCGTGGGCGGGCAGGGGAACGTCGGCGCCGGGACCGTGCTCGACGTCTCGCAACTGGATCGCGCGCTGGCGGCCGGCGCGTCGTTCATCGTGACGCCGGCGGTGGTCCCGGAAGTCATCCGGGCCTGCGTCGAACGCGGTGTGCCGGTGATGCCCGGCGCTCTCTCGCCGACCGAGATCTTCACGGCCTGGAGCCTCGGGGCGCGCATGGTGAAGGTCTTTCCCGCCGACACGCTCGGGCCGGCGCACATCAAGGCCGTCAAGGCGCCGTTCCCGGAGATCCCGCTGATGCCGACGGGCGGCGTGACGCCGGAGACGCTGCCGGCCTTCCGCAAGGCGGGCGCGGATGCGTTCGGCGTGGGCAGCCCGCTTTTCGATGCGGCCCGGGCGACGGCGCAGGACTGGGACTGGTTCCGCGACCGCGCCCGGCAGTTCGCGGAAGCCTACGCCCGGTCGGCCACGGCATGATCGTCCGCGCGGCGCGGCCTCACTCGTGCCGGAGGGCCTCGACGGGGTCCATCTTCGCGGCCCGGAGCGCGGGATAGAGACCGAACACGACGCCGACGAGCGCCGAGATGGTGAAGGCGGCGAGCGGCGACCAGAAGGTGATGATGGTCTTCATGCCGGCCGCGGCCGAGACGGCGAACGGGATGGCGACACCGAGCATCACGCCGATCGCGCCGCCCGCCCCGCTGAGCAGCACGGCCTCGATCAGGAACTGCGTGGTGATGTCGCGCTGCTTCGCGCCGAGAGCGCGGCGGATGCCGATCTCGCGGGTCCGCTCGGTGACGTTGGCAAGCATGATGTTCATGATGCCGATGCCGCCGACGAGCAGGGAGATGGCGGCGATCGAACCGAGCACGATGTTGAAGATGCGCTTGGTCTTCTCCTTCTGGCGGAGCAGCTCCAGCGGGACGACCACGTCGTAGTCCTTCTTCTTGTGGTTCCGCTCCATGAGGTCCTTCACCGCGAGCGACACGGCGATGACCTTCTCCGGGTCGTCCACCTTCACGGTGACCTCGTGAAGGGCGACGCGCTCGCGCTCGAAGCTGCCGCTCCGGCGCTTGAACAACACCTCGCCATAGCGGCGGCGCGCCGTCTCCAGCGGGATGTACATGCGGTCGACGGCCTGCTGTGCCGAGGATTGACCGGTGTCGTCACCTTTGGCCCGGGAGAGCGGTTCCATGATGCCGATGACGCGGTAGTACTGGTCGCCGATGCGGACGGTCTTGCCCAACGGCGCCTCCAGCGGGAAGAGGCGCCGGGCCATCTCGGCGCCGAGGGTGCAGACGTTCTCGGCGGCGGCTTGGTCGGTCTCGGTGAAGAAGCGACCCGACGCGACACGATGGTTCCGCATGGCGGGATACCAAGAGACGGTGCCGACGACCTCGGCATCGACGCGGATGGTGATGTTCCAGATGTATTCCCGCATGACACGGGCCGGCACGATGGTGGTGACGCCGGGGATGGTGGCCTGGATCCGGGAGATGTCCTCGTACTTGATGCCGTAATCCAGGGTGTAATTGTTCTGGTTGTTGGAGATCTTCTGGTCCTCGGGCGGCTTCACGCTGCGGAGGATGATGTTCTGGGACCCGAGGTTCTTGATCTGCTCCTGTGCCTCGAAGCTGGCGCCCTCGCCGATGGCGAGCATGGCGATCACCGAGCACACGCCGAAGACGATGCCGAGCACGGTCAGCAGCGACCGCAACCGGTGCGACCAGAGCGAGCGGAGCCCGAGGCGGACGGAGCGCCGGAGCCGGGAAGAAGGAAAGATGGACAGACCTCGGATCACACGGGTGGCTAGGAAAGGGCGTTCATCGACGGACATCGGATTCCAACTGGCCGTCACTGAGGCGGACGATGCGCCGGGAGCGTTCGCCGACGCTGGCGTCGTGCGTGACCATGATGAGCGTCTTGCCGGCGGCGTTGAGCTCGTCGAACAGCGACAAGATCTCACGGCCGGAACTGGAATCGAGGTTGCCGGTCGCCTCGTCCGCGAGGATGACCAGCGGATCGCTGGCGAGCGCGCGGGCGATGGCGACGCGCTGCTGCTGCCCGCCGGAGAGCTCGAAGGGCTTGTGGTCGAGCCGGCGGTCCAATCCGACCCGTTTGGCCAGACCGATCGCGATGGCGCGCGCCTCTTCGTCGGACCGGCCCTGGTAGAAGAGCGGGACCTCGATGTTCTCCAGCACGTTGAGCTGCTGGATCAAGTTGTAGCTCTGGAAGATGAACCCGAGCCGACGTCCGCGGATGTCGGACAAGGCGTCGTCGTCGAGCGCCGAGATGTCCGTCCCGCCCAGCAGGTAGCGTCCCGACGTCGGGCGGTCGAGGCAGCCGAGCAGGTTGAGCAGCGTGGATTTCCCGCAGCCGGACGGTCCCATGATGGCCACGTATTCGCCGGCGGAGATGTCGAGCGACAACCCGCGCAACGCTTCGACCACGACGTCGCCCATCCGGTACGAGCGGCGCACGGCCTGCAGGCTGACGATGGGCTGCGGGGCGCTCACTTGCTGGCGGTCGGCTTGGCCGCGGTCCCGGCCGGCGCAGCAGCGCTCGCGGCGGGCTTCTTGCCGTCGTCGCCGGGATTTTCGCTGTCCGGCGCTCGGAGCAGCACGGTGTCGCCGGCTTTCACGCCGCGTTTGATCTCGATGAACTCGTCGGTGAACTCCCCGGCCTCGACCTCGACCTGTTTGGGCTTGCCGCCGGGCTGGAACACGACGGTCTTGCCGTCGCGTTGGCTCACCGCCTGGAGCGGCACGTGCACGACGTCGTCGAGCCGCTTCACCATGATCTCGATCTTCGCGCTCATGCCCGGCTTCAGCCACTCGCGGGTGCCATCGATGGCGACGGTGGTGGTGTAGAGCTTCATGTCCGGGTTCATCCAGCGGTTCTCCGAATCGGGCAGCACGCCGACCTTGGTGACCTCGCCGGTCAGCGGATCGTCGGGGAAGGCGTCGGCCGTGATCCGGACCTTGAGGCCTTTCTTCACCTTCTTGATGTGCGATTCATGCACGCCCACGTTCACGCCCATCTTCTTCGGGTCCGGGATGGTGATCAAGGCCTGCCGCTCGAAGACCTGCGCACCGACGGCGATGCGCTCGTTGTTGTTCCAGTAGGAGCGCTGGTTTCCGCCGCCGTAGACGACGAGGCCCGGCGTCTTGGCGTAGAGCAGGCATTTGGTGATCTGGGCGGCGAGCTCGTCGCGGTTCTCTTTCTCGATCTGGTAGCGGCCTTGGGCGCCATTCAGCTTGGCCTCGGCCTGGGCGAGCTTGGACACCGACTCCTTGCGGGAGCGGATGAGGCCCTGGAGTGCTTCGTCGAACTTGCCGAGCGTCTCCTCGGCCATCTTGGGGAACTCGTAGCGCACGAACAGGTCGCGGGCGGTGGCCGCGGCGTCGACCTTGAGGCTGGCCTGTTCGGAGGCGATCTGGTCGTTCTCCAGCTCGCTCTTGGTGACGAAGCCTTTCTCGAAGAGCCGCTTCGTGCCGGTGAGCTTGTTCGTGGCCTGGCCGGCCGTGGTCCTGGCCACCAGCAGCTCGTCGTCGCGCTTGCGCAGCTCCTGTTTGGCGGCGCCGTCGGCGAGCAGCTCGGCGCGGGCGTAGCGCGTGAAATCGACGACGAATGCGTTCGTGGCGACCGCGGCGGTGCTGTTGGTGAGCAGGTCCTCGCGCAGGCCCAGCTTGCCCACGATCTCGCCGGTGATCTGGGAACCGAGGTATTTCTCGAGGTCCATCAGGCCGAAGCGCGCCTTCTGCTCGGCGGCCTTGATGTCGGTCTTGTTCTGGTTGACCTGGATCTCGTACGCCTGCTGCGCCTCGGTGAGACCCGAGGCGGTGCTCTGGAAGGTGATGTCCTGGTTGACGAGGTTCTGCTTGAGCTTCGAGGAATCCAGCTCGATCAGGACCTTGTTGGTCTTCACGTCGTCCTCGGTGACCAGGTAGCCCTCGTCGACGATCTTGAGGATCTTGACCGGCTCGCCGCGGACCTCGGAGCGGATCTCCTGGGATTGGAGCGCCTCGATGCTGCCGCCGACGAGCACCTTGATGTCGAGCGGCCCGCGTTTGGCGACGACCGTGAGGTTGTCGGAAGCGGCCTTCGACGGGCGCACCACCGTCCAGAGGAGCCAGAGCAGCGCGATGCCGCCGAGCGCGAGCTGCCAGCGGGGGCGGGAGCGGAGAAAGGCGGAGAAGGTCATAGGAGAGAAGTGCGGCCGTGGACGGGCGGGCGGGCGGGCGAACCGGTGGAAGACGTGCGCGGGAACAGACGGTCGTTCCCGCACGTTTGCCTGCCGGTTTTCCGCTCAGCGCGCGCGGATCGGTTCATGGCTTGGGGGCGGTGTCCGGTGCGGCGGGCACGGGGGCCTCGAACCACGAACCGTCGTCGCGGACGAAGAGCAGGCCCATGTCGCGCCAGTAGCGGAGGCGGGCGAGGTTGTAGTTGACCAAGGCCGCGGTGCGGGCGTTGCGGGCGGCGTTGAGATCGGCCTGGGCATCGAGCAGGTCGCGGGTCTGGCCGCGGCCGAGCTGCATGCGGAGCTCCTGCTCCTCGACCCGGCGCTCCCCCAGTTTGACGCCGAGCTCGGAGTTCTCGTGGTTGCGGCGGGCTTGCTCGATTGATCGCCAATCGCTGGCCACCTGGAGCCGGACGTTGTCCACCGCGAGCGCGAACTCCCGCTTCGACCGTTCGGCACCGATGATCGCGCGGCGGAACTGGTTCCGCTGGCCCTTGCGGTCGAGCCCCAGGTCCACCTGCAGACCGGCGTTCCATTGGTAGAGGCGCGGGTCGGGCACGGGGACTCCGCTGGTGCCGGAGTTCGAAAAGCCCGCGCCGGCGACGGCGTCGACCTGCGGCAGGAGATTGCTCTTGGCGATGGGGACGCGACGGGCGGCGTCCTCGACCTGCTCACGGCCGGTCTGGAGGTCAAGACGCGTGGCCAAGGCGACCGGGACCGCTTGTTCCACCGGCACGCCCGGTTCGGTGATCTTCAGCCGCGCGAGCTCATGGTCGTCGAGCACGACCCGGGAGGTGACCGGGATGCCGAGACTGATCTTGAAGCGGTCCAACGCCTCCCGGTAGCCGCGGACGGATTCGCCCCAGCGCGTCTCCGAGTTGAGCTCGGCCTGGCGGAACTGGTCGAGCGAAGCGCTGGGACGCTGGCCTTCGTCGGCGAAGGCCCGTTCCCGCGCGACGTTCTGGCGGGACCGCGCCAGGTCGAGGAACGAGTTCTTCGCCGTGTCCCGCGCCTGGAGCACGTTGTAGTAGGCCGCCGCCGTCTCCACCGCGAAGGTCTGGCGGTATTGGGCGAAGTCGCGCAGCCCGTAGAGCAAGGTCCGCTCGGCCTGCGTCAGCGCCTCCATGTTCACCTTGAAGCCGGCCCCGCGCAGCAGCGGCTGCGTGAGCGTGGCGCCGAGGCGGGTCGAGGCGTTCTGGCCGGAACCGCCCGCCAGATAGCGGAAGAAATCGGTCGTGAAATCGGTGGAGAGCCGAGCGCCGGTCGACAGCAGCCAAGTGAGCCCGAAATCGCCGAACCCGGTCACCACCTGGTTGCCGTTCCTCAGCGCGGTCGTCTGCTGCTGGGTGATCGGGTCGATGCCGTTGACGCGCTGCGGCGTGTCGTTGCGGACGCTGCCGGCTCCGCGCGCGCCGAAGATGGGCGTGAGGTCGTGCCGGGCGAGCGACAGGTCGAGCGCGGTGAGATAGAGCAGTTCCTTGCGTGTCTGGTAATCGCGGCTCTGCCGGACGGCGAGGTCGAGGCAGATATCGAGCGTGAGCACCCGGGCCTCGCGCTCGGTGGCCGCCTCGGCGCCGAGGAAATCCCCGGGTTCGGGCGCCGTGCCCAAGGTGCCCAGATCGATCGGGGCGCGCGGTTCGATGGTGAAGTTCGTGTCCATATTGGGGACACGGGGCGTCTTCTCGCGGAGGAGCTTGGCCGCCTCGCGGTCGGCCGAGCCCTTCCAATACTTCGTCGAGCAACCGCTCACGGCCGCAGCCAGCGCGAAGCAGAGGACGGCAGGACAAGCCCGGGATAGATGCGGAGACTTCAAAGTCGGAGGTGGACCATGGACGGCGGGACCGCGGAAGTGTTCAAACATTTCCGTGTCGATCGGAGAGTGGAACGCCGTTGGCGGCAAAAAGTTGGGCGCGAAGTCCGGAGAACCGGAGGCAGTGACCGGTTGACCATTTCTCCGGGGGGCATCGGTGTCGCTCGTCGGTTTCCCGCGACTGCGTCGCTGCGACTGCGTCGCCGGTCACGGCTTGGGCGTCGGCGGCACCAACTCATCCAGGTCCACCGTGCCCTGCTTGTGCGCATGGATGCGTCGGGTGCCCGCGCCCTTCACCGCGTAGAGCGTGCTCTCCACGCGATAATCGGCCTGATGCGTGTCGTAGATGCGGTAGGCGGCCCGGGCCAAGCGGAAGGTGCTCAGGTTCACCGTCACCTGCTGGGTCGTGGTGGCGAGGCGTGGCACCTCCACGCGCTCGTTGCTCAGGCCTTGCCCGACGTACACGCCGTTCAGGTAGATCTTGTGCGCGCCGCCATCGAGCACCACGGCCGTGGGCGAGGCGTTCTGTAGGCGCAGCGTGAACACGAACTGGAACTCGCCCTCGGTGCCGTGCGCCGAGTCCACCTTCACCAAGGTCACATCGAAATCACCGTCGTCCCGCATCGTGGCGCAACCGGTCAGCACCAGGACGAGCACGGACAACGCCCCGAACAGGCGGCGGAGAGGGAAGGGGAGCTTCATGGCCGGAGCAAGGTATCGGGCAGGCCGCCCGCGACAAGCCAGAGGATGGGAGAGTCGGGAGGACGCGGCTCCACCCGCGCCGCAGATGCCGCTTTGCCCGCGGCAGGGTCGCTTTTCCGCCCGCTTACCCCGCTATGGCAGACCCAATCGAGCCCTCCTCACTCCGCCGGCTGCCCGAACTCGAGGACGCAGAACAGTCGTTGATCCATTGGACCCGGACTCCGGGACGATGAAACCGGTTCGGCTGTGGCTTCGGGTTGCCCTCGGCGGTGTCGCGGATCGGCGATCGGCAGGCTTCGTCCGTTTCAGCGGTGGTCATCCTTGAATCGGAACGCCGGACGGCCGGTGAGGTCGGTGCTGGTGAAGGTGGGGCACCAGAATTTCTCGACGTGCTCGACCACCAGGTCCGTGCCGGTGAAGTGGTCGACGCCGGGCGGACGCTCGGGGTTGTACATCGTGTCGGTGAAGTCGCGGAGCAGGGCGACGTTCTTCCCCAGATAGACCTGCTGACGGATGGCGAAGGGACGGCCGAGCACGCACATGTTCAGGTGCACGCCGCAGAGGACCACGTTCTTGATCCCGCGCGCGGCGAGGAGATCCCAGGTCTCCTGACCGTTGTCGGTGAGGGCGTCCCCGGGAGCGAGTTCGAGGATGGAGATCTGGCGCGTCCAAGCTTCGCGGATGGTGCATTTGGTGCCCGTGCACGAGCAGCCCATGTCCGAATCGTCGATGGGCAGGACGCGCTCGTGCTTGGGATCGGTCCAGCACCACGCGGTGCCCCAGCGATCGGCGGTGGCGAGCGGCACGGGCGTCTTCGCGAACGGTGCGGCCTGGGCGAGCCGGCGCTGCGGGGTGTCCTTGTAGAACCCGGTGACGCTGCTGGGCGCATGGATGATGAACACGCCGCGTTCGCGCGCCTGCCGGACGACTTGGTTGAGCGGGCCGGCCAGTTCGACGACGCGGCGGGCGGCCGACTTGCACCAATGGTCGTCCCACATGTCGCAGAGGATGAGCGCGGTCTGCTTCGGGTCCCACTCGGCGGGTTTCTCGACGGGCACGAACACGCCCGGCTTGGATTCCTGGCGCGAACGGAGGTTGAGACGGAGCGGGCCGTCGGCAGCCGAAGCAGGGGGGATCATGGCAAAGGAGGTGAAGGCCAGCAGGGCGACGAGAAGCCTGGAGAGGCCGGGAACCGGAGAGCGCGATAGGGAGGTCATGGGAGGAGGATAGGAAGAGCGGGGGCATCGGGGAAGCCGGAGGTTGGGGCGTTGCACGGCGGGACGGACCCTGTTCTCGTCCGGTATCGACATCGTGATCATCGGCGGCGGTCCGGCGGGTTTGCGCGCCGCGGAAGTGGCGGCGGCAGGCGGCGCGTCCGTGACCCTGTTCGACGCCAAGCCGTCGGTCGGCCGTAAATTCCTCGTGGCCGGACGCGGCGGACTGAACCTCACCCACACCGAGCCCTCCGCACGCTTCACCGCGCGCTACACCGGGCCGGGTCAGCCGGATGACTTGTGGGCGTCGCTGCTAGCGGACTTCGATGCCGAGGCGTTGCGGCGTTGGGCGGCGGAACTCGGGGTGGAGACCTTCGCGGCGACGAGCGGACGGGTGTATCCCCGGGAGATGAAGGCCGCACCGTTGCTGCGCCGCTGGGTGCAGCGGCTGCGCGCCGCCGGGGTGAAGTTCGCCTTGCGCCATCGCTGGACGGGCCTGCGGCCGGGTCCGCGCGGGTCGGTGGATTTCGCGGCGGAGAACGGACCGGCCACCTTCGAGGCCGACGCGGTGGTGCTTGCCCTCGGCGGCGGTTCGTGGCCGGAGACGGGTTCCGATGGCGGATGGATCCCGGTGTTGGATTCGTTGGGCGTGGCGGTCGCGCCGCTGGAATCGGCGAACTGCGGCTGGGAAGTCGCGTGGCCGCCGGCCGTGCTCGCGGCGGCGGAGGGCAAGCCGATCAAGAACATCACGGCCCGCGCGGGCGGGATCACGGCGGTGGGCGAACTGCTGGTCACCCGCTATGGATTGGAAGGCGGCGTGATCTACCAACTCGGCGCGGCGCTGCGCGCGATGGCGGAGCCGGAACTGGTCATCGACTTCAAGCCGTCCCATACCGTCGGACAGCTCGTGAAGAAGCTGGGCACCGCGCGGCGCGATTTTTTGGTCGAAGCCCGCTCGCGGTGGCGCTTGTGCGATGCGGCCTTCGCCCTCTTGGGGAATCTACCGGGGCAGGGGGAGTCCGCCTCGGCCGAAGCATTGGCCGCGACGGTGAAGCAGTGTGCGGTGCGGCTCATCGGACCGCGACCGTTGGCCGAGGCCATCTCGTCCGCGGGAGGCGTCCGGTGGATCGAACTGGATGCATCGCTGATGGTGCGTCGGTTGCCGGGCGTTTTCGTCGCCGGTGAGATGATCGACTGGGAGGCGCCGACAGGCGGGTATCTGATGCAAGGAAGCTTTGCGACCGGCACGCGGGCGGCGCGCGGGGCGCTGGGGTGGCGCGGTGGTGTCTCGTCGCCTTCGTGACGACACCTCCGACCTCGTGCTGGACGGCCGCCTGATGGGCGAGGCCCGCGAGGAGCTGGATATCCAGGAACTGCTCAAGCACGCCGTGGCCACCCTCGATGGCGGCGGGACGGTGCCCGAGGCGTCGCTCGTGGCCCGCTGGCCTGCTCTACGGGAAGATCTGCGTGCCGCCCAGCGTGCATGGGATGCCGGCACCACCGCGACAACGATCACCCCGACCACCATCGCCAGCTTCGGCTTCCCGGCCCCGCCGGTGCCGGCGGCGGCACCGAAGCCCGCGGTCCACCCCGCGCTGGCGTGGCTGCGCAAGCTGCAGGTCGCGTGAGCGGTTGGATCTGAAAAATGTAGCAATCAGCCGGTTTGAAAATGCTGTTTTCTTCCCCTTCGTTTTCTTCAATTCATTCAATTTAAACCAATTCTTCCGTATTTGGGGAAGATGTCGGGAGCCGGGAAGCGTTCTTCCAGATGGCCCTCCGTGTATTCCTCCCGTGGCACCGCGTCATCGGGCCAGTTCATCGGTCGGATTCGGACAATCCTTCCAGGACGAATGCCCTCAATGATCTGGTCCACCTTGATTCGGATTTGGGTCCCGCTGCTGCCCAGCGGGATGTCTTTGTCATGCTTCATCACGTCCAGGATGGAGCCCGAGCTGGCCACCAAGGAATGCCTAACCGTCCCATACTGATGCTTCAAATTCGTTTCGGACGCAGCCATCTGTCCATTGATGCCCTTCTGGAAATCGGCGTAGAGGGAGGGGTCCATGCCGCCGAACAAGGTCGCGGTCACGGTGGCGCTGCCGGACTTGCCATACTCGACGGCATCCACCCACGCGGGCATCCAGCGGCACCGGATCAGCTCCCGATGCACCTCGATCTGGTGCTGGGTGGCTCGCTGCATCGCCGTATCATCCAACCAGATATCTGAGATATGAAGCCGATTGCCCACACGTCGCTCCCAATGCCCATCCGGTTTCCAAGTGATTCCCAGATGGACGATCTGACCACCGAGGGATTTCTTCCCGTCGGCAGGCCACAGGCCTTCGGCGATCAAGTCCTTGAGCCCGAGTTGTTCGCGACCGCGCCAAAAGCGGGTGGCAGCATCGATGCTCATCTGTTGCTCGCCTTCCTTGCCCTCTCCGCCTGTCTTGGGTTCACGATTGGCAACGATCATTCCTTGGTTGTTTCCCTTGAGCGCCACCTCCTGCAACTTCCAGACTTTGCCCTCCCGGAGGCAAAAACTGGGCTCGTCCTCCAGCAGGATGGCGTGGTTCTCGGCGGGTTGGGTGAGGCTGGCTTTGGTGATGACCGGCACGGAGGAGAGCTTGGGATCTGGTGGCAGATAAAAGCGACCGTGCAGCATGGTGCCGAGCGGGACATCCCTGAGATCCGCTGGCGCACCGTGATAGCGGACCATGCCATACGGGAGCATGGCAAAGGGGTGCGGGGCCGTTGAGTGCAGCAACTCTCCGCCAGTCACGCGGATGCTGCCGCGGCGATTGGCATGGTCCACGAACATGAGTTGGCCGTCGTAGGCTTTGGCCTTTTCCAAAGGGGGGAACTTCCCCGCCTCGGGCCGGAAGGGCTGGTCCTTCTCGGCGGCATCTGCGGCGGACAAACCAAGAACCAAGAACGAAGCACCAAGAACTAGGAATAAGCGTGTCATAGTGCGATGACTTTGTTGCTGTCGCCAAACTGGTTGGCTTCCACGCCCATGCGCTGGGCCATGAGGAGGAGGAGATTGCTCATATGTGCGTCCGTGTTCACGGGGCGGCTGCAGAGCTGGTAATGCGCGCTGGTGAGCGTTCCGTCCGCGCCGAGCGCGTAGCCTTGGAAGCCTTTGGAGTCCTTGTTGAAGTCGAGATGACTTCCGTGCTTCAGGCCCAGGTCCGAGCCGCCGGCGAGCACCAGCGGGAGGTTGGCATTGCCGTGGCTGTGGCCGTAGCACATGCCGCTGCCAAAGAGGGACATCGTCGAGCCTAGCAGCGGCTTGCCAGCGAGGTCCTTGGTCTCGGCGAGCCGGGTGAGGAAGTAGCTGAACTGCTCGATGGCGAAGGTGTCGTAGTTGGTGAGCTTCTCCATGTAGCCCGGATCGCCGCCGTGGTGGCTGAGCTGGTGGCGCGACTCGGTGATGCCGATCTCGGGAATGGAGAAGGCGTCTCCCTCGCCGCCCAGGCTGAAGGTGGCCACGCGTGTCACGTCCGTCTGGAAGGCAAGCACCATGAGGTCATAGACGGTGCGGAAATAATCGCCCGCCTTGGTGGCGGCAATGTCACGGTTGGTGCGCTTGCGGTCGGCGTCGGAGATGGCGGGCAGCGGGGTGTCGAGCCACGCATCGGCCCGGCGCGTGCGGATCTCCGCCTCGCGGACGGAGGTGAGGTATTGGTCCATGCGGCCTTTGTCCTCCGCCCCCAATATTTTATCGAGCTGGCGCACTTCGTCGAGGTTGGCGTCGAGGACGCTGCCCTTGCGACGCAAGTTCCTTCTTTGGGCCGCCTTGCCCCCTTTCGGCTCTTCAAACATCGATGCGAAGATCTCACTGCAACGACGCATCGCCGGCAGCCGCACGCCATCCGCCGTCCAGGCGAGCGAAGCCCCCGTGAGGGCGACATCCATGGAGGGGTAGCGGGTGTGCGGGGCCGTGCTCTCCGCCATCTTCTGGTCCACGGAGATCGTGTTGCGGGCCGAGGGGCCCATCTTGCCGCCGGTGAGCCAGACGTTGATGCAGCCGTGGTCGTGGCCGAGGGCTCCCGGGTGATGCAGACCGCTGATGGGCGTGATGACTTCGCGATGCTTTTCCAGCGGCTTGAGCGACCGCGAGAACTGATAATCCCTGCCCGGCTTGGTGATCTGGTAGTTCAGCGAATGGACGCCATTGGCGAGGTAGATGAAGGCGCTACGCTTCGGCGAATCAGCGGCGTTTTCTGCGGCGCTGAGCGGCAGCATGCATTCGAGCATGGGCAGCGAGATGAAGCTGCCGAGCGCCTTGAGAGCGTGGCGGCGATTGATGAGCCAGGGTTGGGATAGGTAGTTGCTCATAGGATGGTGGGTTGGATTTGTGGAGTGATGGCGTCCTGGGTCTTGTCAGCGTTTGCGCATCAGGTTGGACAAAGCCACGGCCCGGACGACGTCCTTGACGCGGTATCCGTTTTTCTTCGCTTCGGCCTCGATGGTCTTGAGGTCTTCCTGGTCGTCAAAGGTGAGCACTCGGCGCAGGCCGTAGGTGCAGAGGTGCTCGATGAAGGCGCGGGCGAACTTGTCGCGGTCTTCGAGGAGGCGCTGCTTGAACTCGGTGGCATCCTTGAACGCACGTCCATCGGGCATCAATCCAGCGGGATTTATCAAAGGGTCCTCGCCAACTCCCGCCGGGACCTTCTCACGGGTTCGCCACTGGCCGATGGCATCGTAGTTGTCCCAAGCGATGCCCAGCGGGTCGATCTTCGCGTGGCAGGCGGCGCAGTTCGCGTCGTTGCGGTGCGCCTCGATCTTTTCGCGGAGGGTGGCTTTGGGGCTTTTCGGAGGGTTGGGCTCGATGGCGGGCACGTTCGCCGGTGGAGGTGGGGGAGTCTTGCCGAGGAGCACCTGGCTGAGCCAGACGCCGCGATGCACCGGGCGGTGGCGCGTGCCGTCCGAGGTCAGACCGAGCACCGCGCCCATCGTCAGCAGACCGCCGCGATGATCCTCGGGCTTGAGCGAAACACGCTGGAAACCGCCCGACTCCGGCTCCGGCAGTCCGTAGAAATCGCACAGCCGGGCATTGGCCATCGTCCAGTCGGAATCGATGAACCCATCCACGGACAGGTTCTTTGCGAACAGTTCGCGAAAAAACTCCACCGGCTCGGCCTTCATGCTGGTCTCCAGCCACGCCTCGTAGTTCGGGTAGAGCTTTTTGTCCGGCGGGAACATACCCACGCGGTGCAATTGCAGCCACTGCCGCGCAAAGTCATCGACGAAGCGGCCGGCTTTGCCGTCCGCGAGCATCCGGTCCACTTCTTTCTTGAGACCGTCGCCGTTGAGCGTGCCGCCTTTGGCCGCAGTAAAAAGGCCGTCGTCGGGCATCGAACTCCAGAGGAAATATGAGAGCCGCGAGGCGAGTTCCGGCTCGGTGAGCCGTTCGCGGGCCACCTTGTCGCCCTCGACGAGGTAGATGAAGTGCCTGGAGGTCAGCACGCCCTGCAATGCGACGCGATAGGCATCGGCCATCTTCTCGCCCGCCTCGCGCTCGGTGCGGTAGGATTGCAGATACCGCTCCAACTCCTCCTTCTTCACCGGCCGACGCCAGGCTCGTTCGGCGAAGCGTTGCAAATACTCCGCCACCACCTCGGGCGTGGCGTCATCAGGCGGCAAAACTTCCTTGCGCCGGGATTTTTCTGCGTCGGACACCAGCGGCCCCTCCCATTCGACCCAATCGAGGAGCACCAGCGAGTAGAGACCGTTCCCTTTGCCATCGAACAACTGCGGGAACGCCGGAGACGTGAGCAGTAATGTCTCGCTGCTATGGGTGAAAATAGTGCTGTCGAACAACCTGCGGAAGTGCACTCCTTTCACTTCATCGCTGGCCACCACGCTGAAGCCCAGCGTCTTCGGCATCTCGAGTGACAACTCCGCCTCATAGACCTCCGGACTGTCCTCCGGTGCGGCAATGTCAATACCGATGCGCGCTTCGCCGAGCGGCATTTCATCTTCTCCCATTGCGCCGATGCGCAGGTGTGCCGGCTGACCGCCGGGCGGGCGAATTCCGCTGGCCTTGATGCGGACTTTGTAGAGCCCACTGTGTTTCGGACCGATTCCTGTTCCTAGCCACCCTGGTGATAACGCGACCGGCGCCGGGGCTGAACCGGGGTAGATGACGCGACGCAGCGGCCGCTTGATGCCGAACTGGTCTAGCGCCGCCTGCTGGTCCTTCCCGCCACTGGGATACAACTCCGCAGCGGTCTTGCGGACTTTGAGAGGCTCCACGCTCGCAGCGGGGAAGGCACGGTCGAGCACGATCTCCGCGGCACGGTGATAGCGGTCCACATGCGACGGCGAAAGCGACAGCTCCGACCCGATGCGCTCAAAGCCGTGCCAGAGGGTGTCTTCGTTCAGCTCCCCCGGCTTGGTCGGATCATAGCGCACGCCGAGCAGGTCATAGACCGTGTTTTGATACTCCGTCCGGCTCAGAAGATAATGCGCCACCGCCGGCCGTGCCGCCATCCGCGAGGCGCGGCCCTCTTTGATGCGCGAATCCAGACTCGTCACAAACGCTGCGATCTCTTCCTGCGTCGGTTTCATCTCCTTCTTCGGCGGCATCTCGCCGGAATTGACCTGTTCCATCATCTCCGCCCAGTGATGCGTGTCCGCGCCCAACTTGAAATCGCGAGAGAGCCGGTCGATCCGCAAGTCCCCCTTCTCCTTCTCCGGTCCGTGGCAGCGGATGCAATGCTTCTCCAGGAAGGCCTCAAACGGTTCCGCTCCACGGACGGCACCAGCCATGCCAAGGCTGGCGGTGAGCAGTAGCGCGACGGCAGAGGACATGTGAGAGGGAAAGCAGGAAGTCATGGTTGGGTGAAAGTAATACGCCCTAGTGCTGCCTTCCTTGGCGTGCGGCTACCCACGAGAACTCGGGGGGGTGTCACGCGGGGTGAATGTTGGGCCGGCAGAGTCTTGCTTTGCCTGTGGCGAGTTGGCGTTCATGCCAGCACCTGCTTCACGACATGGCTTTCCTCGACGCCGGTGAGGCGGCAATCGAGACCGGCATGGCGGAACGTGAGTTTCTCGTGATCGAAGCCCATGAGGTGCAAGATGGTGGCGTAGAAGTCCAGAACGTGAACCGGCTTCTCGACGGCGCGCAAGCCAATCTCGTCCGTGGCTCCGTAGACGATGCCGGGCTGGGCCTGCTTCGATAAAACGGACAGAGGAAAGGGAGGTGTAGTGGCGCTGGCGGTTGTAGAAGACTTCGATGAAATCGAAGATCTCGGACCTGGCCTGTCGGTGGCTGGTGAACCTGCCGCGGTAGAGCAGCTCCAATTTGAGGGTGCTCCAAAAGCCTTCCATGGCGGCGTTGTCGTAGCAGTTGCCCCGCCGGATCATGGAGGCGGTTAGACCGGCGGCCTTGAGTGCGACCCGGAAGTTGCCGGCGGAAGCGGCGTCGCGGCGTCAAACCGTTCGGACACCCGCGAGCAGCGCTTCTATCTGTTGTCCGGAGACGCCCCCTTCGGTCGCTCATGGCCCTCCAGGCACCCTTCCGTTGCGGCCCGATGGAAACCCACGACCCGAGCTGGTCCTGAGCGAAAAGATTCCCATCTCCTTTCCTTCCCGATTGCTTGGCAGTTGCGCGGCAGTCCGAATAGTCTGCTGGCCAGCGCCTTCTCCCTGTCCCGTCCGCTTGGGCAGGCTTGGAGCGGCGTCCGTCCGGCACCAACCGTTCTCTATCGCTGATCATGGCCCGCAAACCCAGCAGCCCTGTAGGCACCGTCCTTTTCGGCTCCGGGATCCACGCGCCACCGCCGCGAATCTCCTCTACGCCCTCGGCGCAGAACACACCTACTTCAATTCGAGGGTGCCCTGACAACTATGCCTGTCCCTGATTTCCAAAGCATGATGTTGCCGCTGCTCCGCTTCGCGGGCGACGGCCAGGAGCACCATCTGCGCGATGGCATCCATTTCATTGCCGAGCACTTCAAGTTGTCGCCTGCAGATCGCGAGGAGCTCTTGCCCACGGGCAATCAGTCCCGGCTGGACAACCGCGTCGGCTGGGCACGGATGCATCTGAAGAAGGCGGAGTTGGTGAAATCCGTGAGGCGAGGCGTGTTCGGGATCACTGAACGCGGCCAGAGTGTCCTGAAACAGAATCACCCGGCGCTGAGTCTGAAATTTCTCGACCAGTTCCCCGAGCACAAGGATTGGTTCCATCAGGAGCCCGCCGAACGAGGCGCAATCGCGCAACCGACCGTGCTTCCGCTCGCCGTCGCCACGCCGGAAGAACAGATGGAAAGAATTTCGGCCGATCTTCGGCATAACCTGGCGGCGGAACTGCGCGAGCGCATGCAGACGATGGAGCCCCGCCGCTTTGAGCTGCTGGTCTTGGACGTGTTGGTCGCCATGGGCTACGGCGGCAGCCGGGCAGAGGCGGCCGAAGCAGGCAAGGGCTCGAACGACGGGGGCATTGACGGGCTCATCAACGAGGACCGGCTGGGACTTGATCGGATCTACGTGCAGGCGAAACGGCGGCAGAACTCCGTCGGGCGTCCGGAAATCCAGAACTTCGTTGGGGCACTGTCCGGACTGCACGCGCAAAAGGGCATCTTCATCACCACGAGCGAATTCAGCGCCGGTGCGCGGGACTACGTGAAGAACCTTCCGCAGCGCGTCATCCTCGTCGACGGCCAGCGGCTGTCCGAACTGATGATCGAGCACAACATCGGCGTGGCCCGTGCCTACGCCTACGAAATCAAGCGCGTGGACAGCGATTACTTCGAGGAGGCATGAGTTTCACGCACCATTCTCGCCTGGCCTCGGTGGATGAGTTGGAAACGCGGCTTGCCACCTCTCCCGCCACCGCCGCGAATCTCCTCTCGGACCTAGTCGCCGAACTCACCGCCGCCTGACTACCCATGCCACAATTTGAACGCTACCTCGGTATCGACTATTCCGGCGCGCAAGCGCCCACGAGCAGCCTGCCGGGCTTGCGCGTGTACGCGGCCACGCCCACGCAGCCACCGTCCGAAGTTCTGCCGCCACCCAGCCCGCGCAAATATTGGACCCGCCGTGGCCTCGCCGAATGGCTTGCCGCCGAACTTCGCGACGGCCCGCCCACGCTCGTCGGCATCGACCACGCATTTTCCTTTCCGCTGCGCTACTTCGAGTTCCACCGCATCCCGCCGGACTGGCCCCAGTTCCTCGATGACTTCCAACACCACTGGCCAACCGATGGCGATCACCTCTATGTCGATTCCATCCGGGACGGGTTGCGTGGCGATGGGGCCGCACGCACGGGAAATTCCCGCTGGCGGCGGATGACCGAGGAACGCTGCCGCGCGAAATCCGTCTTCCACTTCGATGTGCAAGGAAGCGTGGCGAAGTCCACTCACGCCGGCCTGCCCTGGCTGCGCTATCTCCGCCAGCAACTCGGCTCGCGCGTGCATTTCTGGCCCTTCGACGGCTGGACGCCGCCACCTGGCCGTTCCGTCATCGCAGAGGTGTATCCGGCTTTGTGGAGCCGGACCTTCCCAAGCGAAGACCGCAATCCTCACCAGCACGACGCCTACAGCGTGGCCAGCTGGATGCAGCAGAGCGACGCCACCGCCTCCCTGCCCGTTCATTTTCAGCCGCAGCTACACCCTGCCGAACGCACGCTGGCCCAGTTGGAAGGCTGGATCCTTGGCCTCGCCTAGGATCCGATGCCCCAGCACCCGCCCCCCATGCTCAAGACCAAGTCAGTCCATTCAGCCATCGCATGACCGTCTACCTGGACGACGGTCGCGTGGAGATCGACAACAATCTCGTCGAGAACGCCATCCGCCCCACCGCCATCGGCAAGAAGAACTGGCTCTTCGTCGGTGAAGCCGGTGCCGGCCAACGCGGCGCCATCCTCTACTCGATCATCGAGACCTGCAGGCGTCGCAAGATCGACCCCTACGCCTATCTCCGCGACGTCCTCACGCGCCTCCCCTCCATGACCACCGGCCAGATCGCCGCCATCACTCCCGCCAACTGGATCAGTCCGGCAAACAGGCCATCCCAGATCGCTGCATAAGTGCCATCGTCTTCACGCTATCACTCTTATGCACCCAGCAGGTGCTCGGCGTGACGCCTACGTTCGCTGACTGACACCGGCATGATCTTCGGGTCAGCGCGTTCCGAGCGGGAGGTGGAACCGGGCAGCCCTACTGTCTCGGCAAAAGCAGATGGTAGCTGGTGCTTCGCCCGCCCGCTTCGTCCCGTTCCAGAATCCGGCGGTCCACCAAGTCGCTGATGTCCCGCAAGGCGGTGTCTTGGGAGCATTTGGCGAGAATCGCCCATTTGGACGATGTGAGCTTTCCCTCAAAACCGTCCAACAACCGGTTCAGCATGAGTTGCTGGCGGCCGTTGAACGGCGCACCCGCATGGGCTTCCCAAAACCGGGCCTTGGTCAGGACGACGTGCAACGTCTCCTGCGACGCGTTGATGGCGTGCTTGAGGGAATCAAGGAACCATCGGATCCAGACCGTGACGTCGAGCGAACCCTTCTGGCTGCTTTCTAGCAGATCGTAATATGCCTTCCGCTCTAGCTGGATTTGCGACGACATGCTGTAGAACCGCTGGGAACTGCTTTCCGACCGCGCCAACGCCAAATCAGCGATGGCGCGCGCGATGCGCCCGTTGCCGTCATCGAAGGGATGGATCGTCACGAACCAGAAATGCGCCAGCGCCGACCGGATGACGGGGTCGATATCGGTGGGAGCATTGAACCATTCGATGAACCGGGTCATTTCGGCGTCCAGGCGCTCATGACCGGGCGCTTCAAAATGAACCGTCTCCCGGCCATACGGCCCGGAGACCACCTGCATCGGGCCACTGGCCTCGGTCCGCCAGCCGCCGACCGTGATGCGCTGCATTCCGCTTCTGCCGGTGGGGAACAACGCTGCGTGCCAACCGAACAGCCGTTCTGCCGTCAGCGGCGCGTCGTATCGGTTGGTCGCATCGAACATCACGTCCACGATGCCTTCCACATTCCGGTCCACCGGCGGCAGACCGCCGATATCCACCCCCATGCGTCGGGCGATGGAAGAGCGCACCTGCTGCGTATCCAGCATCTGGCCCTCGATCTCGCTGGTTTTGACCACGTCCTGGGTCAGCGTCTGCAAGGCGGCTTCCACCCGAAGAGAGAAGCCAAGCGACTGCATCCGGCCCAGCAACCGTCCTTGGAGGTACCGCACTTCCGCCAGCGCACCTGCCAGCTCGGCGTTGTCCCACCGGAACTTCGGCCACTCTTTTCGTTCGTGGATATACATGGAATCTCCGTGACTAATGCGGTGATTGTAGCGCCTATTCGCCGCAAATGCAACCGGTTCTACGCAGCTCTTGCGGTGATTGAGGTCAATATTCGCCGCAACTGAGGTCTGGAGCCAGTTTCACGCGCCAGCGGGAACCAGATTTCCACCCCGGCCGGCAACTCTGACGAACCGTCTACCGCAAGCGGGTCCGGATGGACTCTTCGCAGGCCTCGCGCTCGACCGGCCGGTGGCAAACACGCGCACCTAGAAACACGCCGCACGCGAGGCCATCGCCCAAGAGGCCGTTCTGCCACGGGTCCACCGACGGTTTGGCGATGAACAGGGTGCGGACCTCGTTCTCCTTGAGCCATCCTTGGACGATATTGGCGATGAACTCCGGGCCGTTGTCACTCCGCAGGAAGGCCGGGGCCCCCTGCTCTTGGATGGCCTTCGGAGCCATTCCATGAAGTCCTTGGCCCTCAGCGCCCGGTCGGCCCTCAGCACGTGGCATTCCCGCGTGTACTCGTCCAGGACCGTCAGGATCCTCAAGGCCCCGCCCCATCACGGTCGGTAGCCATACCGCGGAGGCTTTGCCGACAGCTCGGCCAGACGGCGGTGCAGCGCCTTCTTCCGCTCGCTGGGCGCCTTTCCACGGTACCGCCAGGCCGACCGGGCCAGCTTCAGCATCCGGCACCCAGTCCGGATCGAGCAGCCCCCTTCTTCGGTCAGCTGCCTCACGTGCTCCCGGCGCGTCGCCGGGCTCACAGCGCGTCTGAAAATGAGGAACGGTCATGTTGTCGGGGAAAAGGCTGGATGGCGATGCTCAGGTAAACTGAAGGAGTCACGCCACCGCGGGATGACCGGGGAGCAATCCCGCAGGCGCGGGACCAGCCGACCTTTTCCTCGACGACC
>Ga0209443_1000324_pt1 | contig 32705 bp, 27 predicted proteins | sample LauGreBMM110DCMD_2_FD_187571 | JGI IMG/M metagenome (GOLD analysis project Ga0209443, IMG submission 187571) | Freshwater lake microbial communities from Lake Michigan, USA - Su13.BD.MM110.DCMD (SPAdes) (version 2) | ecosystem: Environmental > Aquatic > Freshwater > Lake | place: Lake Michigan... | reverse complement strand
TGGTCATTTTTAGATAATTTAGTTGGACTATCGCGTGTCATTGTCTTATATTAGTTACCTTTAATTTTTAATTTTAAGTCAAAATCAATTTTATTATAAATTATAAATTATAAATTATAAATTATATCAATTTATATTTTATAATAAAATTGATTAGTAAAAACCAATATAAAACTATTGTATTATAATATAAGAGATGTCCAAGTACGCAACTTCCAATAATATGTCGAACAATATTTGTTCAAAGGTGATTGGTATACAATTTAGTATACTATCGCCTGATGAAATTAGAAAGGGCTCTGTTGCCGAAATTACGAGTCGAGATACATACATTAATAATAAACCTGTTATCGGAGGGTTATTTGATCCACGTATGGGTGTTTTAGAACCTGGATTAATATGCCCTACAGACGGTCTCGATTATATGCAAACTCCCGGATATGCAGGTCATATTGAGCTAGCTCGTCCGGTATTTTATATACAATATTTGAGTACTATCTTAAAATGTATGAGATGTGTTTGCTTTAAATGTAGTAAGCTTTTAACAAGTAAAGAAAAATATAAACAAGCATTAAAATTACAAGGTGATAGTAGATGGAAGTATGTGTTTTCGTTGGCTAGTAAAATTAGACGTTGTGGAGAAGATACAGATGATGGTTGTGGAACTTTACAGCCCAATAAAATTAGAAAAGAAGGTCTAGCAACTATATTTGCCGAGTGGAAAAATGAAAGTTCTGAAGCTGAACCGATTATTATAAAAGTTACTCCTGAAATGGTCATAAAAATATTTAAAAGAATTTCGGACGAAGATGTTTCATTTATGGGATTTAGTCCAGTGTATTCTAGACCAGATTGGATGATTTGTCAAGTGATGTATGTACCGCCTCCTGCTGTGAGACCATCTGTTAAACATGACGCACAGCAGCGTTCTGAGGATGATTTGAGTCATATTTTGGTAAATATTATAAAGACTAATAAGACGTTACAAGATAAAATTAAAAATAATGCGCCGGCTAATGTAATTGATGATTGGACTACTGTTTTACAATATTATGTTGCTACTCAGGTAGATAATAAAATTCCTGGTGTAGCATCAGTAGCGCAACGATCTGGAAGACCATTGAAATCAATTAAGGATCGTTTGAATGGAAAAGGCGGGCGCATGAGAGGAAATCTTATGGCAAAACGTGTTGACTTTAGTGCTCGTTCTGTTATTACAGCCGATCCAAATATTTCCATAAAAGAACTAGGCATTCCTATGAAAATTGCCAAAAATATTACAAAACCAGTTACAGTGAATAAAATAAATAAATCGTTTTTGACAAAATTAGTTCAAAATGGTCCTGAAGTTTGGCCTGGAGCTAAAATGTTGGAAAAACAAAACGGTGAAACAATTACATTGCGCTATTATTTGGATAGACAATCAATTGTACTTGAAGACGGTGACATTGTCCATCGACATATGATGGATGGTGATGCGATTCTATTTAATCGTCAACCAACTCTTCACAGAATGAGTATGATGTGTCATATTGCTCGTATTATGAAGCAAGGTGATACTTTCAGAATGAATGTGGCCGATAGATTTTGTGTCGGCAACAGGGGGCGTTAAAAGCGTGCTACCCCCTAGTGAAATAAATCAATAATGAGGCAAATAATATAAAATATTAAACTATTTAAAAAATAATATTCATATTAATAAAATGAATGTAACAGATACAAAACCTTTAGAAAAATGTTGTTCAAAATGTGGAATTACAAAAAATGAAAGTTTATTTATTCCTAAACGCAATATATGTAAGGAATGTAGAAATGATAAAAGCAGAGAAAACTATAAGGCATTAGAAATAAACAACGAATTATATGAAGAATGTAATAGTTGTAAAAGTCAAAAACCAATGTCCTCTTTTATAAAAAATAGAAAAATATGTAAAGAGTGTAACAATAATAAAAGAAGAACACTTTACATTGATGATGAAGAGCATAGAAAAAAGCTAATTAAATTAGCAAGCGACTTCAAAATCAAAAAAAATATAGAAAAAAATAAAAAAAAATAAGAGGAAATTGGAATTGATAATAAAAAATGTAGTTGTTGTAATTCTATTAAACATAAATCAACTTTTCGTAATAATCGTTTGAAATGTAAGGATTGTGAAAGAGATGAACCAATAGAAAAAATGAAAAGAGTTATTCGTTCAAGAATTATCAGTGCATTGAAACAAAAAAATAAACATACAATTGAATATTTAGGTTGCAATGTAACTGAATATTTAAGTTGGTTATTGCAAAATGATTCTGGATATACTCTTGAAAATCGCGGTAAAGAATGGCACATAGACCATGTTATCCCTTTATCACATTTTGATTTAGAAAATGAAGAACAACAACTTATTGCTTTTAATTGGAGGAATACAATGCCTCTATCTTGTCAAGAAAATTTGAAAAAAAGTAATAAAATTATAAAATCACAGATTGAACAACATTATAAAAAACTAGTTAAATATCACATAGAAAACAAACTTGATTTGCCTCAAGTATTTATTGATTTATTTTGCGACGTCGCCAAATTGACTGGAAGTTCCTTAGAGCCTTCACTACCACTCGCATCTGGAAACATTTGTGAGGACCACGATTAATAGTCGTTCCCAATGGTAAAAAAGTGAAGGATTGGATAATCAGCAGCCAAGCCCCTAACCTCGTTATGGTAAGAGTATGGGGAAGGTTCAGAGAGTAGATGACGACGGGTCTCAAATGATGGTCTAACCAACCTGATGAGGCACAAGGTGTATTCCAGCCTTACCAGAAATGGTAAGGAAAGTTTAGACAAAACCGTACAATGCCGATTTCGATAAACACACATTTTGTTACCATAAATGCTCTGTCGAAAACAGGAGGCGCTAAAAACGTGTAACCTCCTAGTCAATCCACCTTTTGGAAAGGTGGAGCCAAATAATTATAAAATATAAAAAAATAGAGAATATTTTGGCTCCACCTTTCTAAAAGGTGGATTGGCGAAACACCTTGATGCGGGAAACCCCTTAGAGTCCTCAACTACCACCTTATAATGAAAACATTTTAAGGGAACTCGGTTAATAGCCGAACACAATGGTAATAATGTTGAAGAATTGGGCAATCCGCAGTGTTACCTCCTAAAGTCGTTATGGTAGACTATGGAAGGCATTCAGAGACTGAACGGGTGTTGGTGAGCGATGAAGGATTAGCCATCCTGAGCTTGCTTAAGATACAGTCCGACCCCCTTGGAAACATGGGGGACTTCGTCGGGAGACGAAATGAATTTACATATGCCTCAGGATCCAGAATCTGAGGCAGAATTAAAAAATTTGGCTGCTGTTCCATATCAAATAGTAAGCCCAGCGAATAACTCCGCTATTATAGGAATTTATCAAGATTCAATGCTTGGTTCGTATCAATTCACACGACCAAATATTCATTTTAGTCCTAGAGACGCAATGAATCTATTGATGATGTTTAATAATGTAAATGAGAAATTACTTTTAGAAAATGTACAAAAAGATGGTGGAATTACCAACTTTGACATAATAAGTCAAATCATGCCACCTCTTTCAATGAAATATAAAACCAAAGCATTTAAGGAAGATAAAGATGATGCGAAAACCTCAAATGCCATTGTGGAAATTAGAAATGGTACATATGTTCGTGGACAAATGGACAAGATTGTTTTAGGCGCAGGAACAAAAGGTCTTCTTCAAAGAGTATGTAATGATTTTGGAAATATGGCCTCTGCTAAGTTTATTGATGATTTACAAAATGTTGTAACTGAATACATGAAATCGAGTTCTTTTAGTGTAGGAATTAGTGATTTAATATCTGATCAAAAGACGAATGACGATATTATTAAGGTTATTACTCAAAAGAAACAAGACGTCAAAAGTTTAATTGATAAAACCCAAATTGGTATCTTTGAAAATAACACTGGCAAAACAAATGAAGAAGAGTTTGAAACTCAAGTAAATAGTATTCTTAATCAAGCTACAGCTGAATCAGGCAAAATTGGATTGAAGAGTTTGGGAAAAAACAATCGTTTTGTCACGATGGTTAATGCTGGATCAAAGGGCTCTGATTTAAATATATCGTTTATGATTTCTTGTCTTGGACAGCAAAATGTAGATGGAAAGCGTATTCCTTATGGGTTCGAGCATAGAACATTACCGCATTTTACTAAATATGACGACACCCCTAGTGCTCGTGGATTTGTAGAAAGTTCATATATTAATGGTTTAACCCCTCAAGAACTATTCTTCCATGCTATGGGTGGTCGTGTAGGTCTTATTGATACTGCGGTAAAAACTTCTACTACTGGTTATATCCAAAGGAGATTGATTAAAGGATTAGAGGATTTAAAAGTGGAATACGATATGACTATTCGCACAAATAAAAATAAAATTGTTCAATTCTCTTATGGAGAAGATAATATTGATACCGTTAAAGTAGAAAACCAATCCATCCCTTTGGTATCCATGAGTACACAAGATATTTATTCGCATTATTTGATACCTGAGGAAACAAGTAAGGTAAAAACATTAAGTAATATATTTCTTAAAAATACTATGTCTAGATATAAAAAGCAACAAGTCGATTTTATGAAAAAGACGAATGATTATATTCAAACTATGATTGAAATGAGGGAATCTATAATAAAAAATGTGTTCAAAAACAAAAGTGATAGTATTGTAAATTGTCCTGTAGCTTTCTCTTATATCATTAATAATATTCAAGGACAATGTAATATTACTATCTCATCGTTAGTTGACATTACACCTCTTGAAGCATTACAAATGGTTGAACATTGTTTTGAAAAATTAGAGAAAAATCATTACGCGCCACCTACAAAATTATTCAAGACGTTATTTTACTTTTATTTATCTCCAAAAGATTTATTGGTTATTAAAAGATTTAATAAAAACGCATTGATTTTATTATTAGATACAATTATAATAAATTATAAAAGAGCTATTGTTACTCCTGGAGAAATGGTTGGCATGATTGCTGGTCAAAGTATTGGCGAAGTTTCAACCCAAATGTCTGTTCCGTTTAATTCACAACATAAAATAGTAATTAAAAATAAATTAACAGAAGAAATAACATTTAAATCTATTATTATGGGCGAATTTTGTGACGAAATAATTGAGTTAAACCCGCAATTAACCTTTAATACAGGACATAAAAATAGCGTTGAAACAATGATTGATTCATTAGAAAATGAATATTATATTATTGGTGTATCAGAAAATGAGAAAACTAGTTGGAATAAAATATCTCATATTAGTAAACATCCTGTTAATGGAGAGATGATGAAAGTTCTTACTAAAAGCGGTAGAATTGTTGAAACAACCACAAGTCACAGTCATTTAGTTAGAGAAAACCATAAAGTGGTTCCAATAATTGGCGCAAATATGAAAGAAGGGATGCGCATTCCTGTTTGTGCTCATATTGATAATTCATACGTTAAAGATACTTATAATTCATATAAGCTGGATGAATTATTTGGATGGTTTATTGGAGCTTATTTAGCTGAAGGAAATTTAAATTATAATGAAATTTCTATTACACATATTTCTGAATATTACATCGAAAATACTAAAAAAATCGCTAGTTTGTTTGGAAAAGAATGTCGCGTTATTGAAAAACAAGGCGAATTTGGTAAATCAATTACAACAAAATTTAATTGTAAACAATTGGCACAATTATTGTTGACTGAATGTGGAAATGGAAGTTATGTTAAAAAAGTACCTGATTTTGCCTTTACTGCGCCAGCTCAGTTTAAAAAGAGCATGGTTCAAGGATATTTTGATGGTGCCTGTAACTTTCAATGTGATAAAAATCATCAACTCAGATGTTGCGGCAGAAGCGAACAGTTGATAAAAGATTTAGCACTAATATTAAATTATTTCGGTATAGTTGGCAATTTAAAGAATGAACTAAATAAGGGAAACATGCTTTACCATTTAAATATTTCATCCAAATACGCAAAACAATATCAACTTACTATTGGAAGTGTTTTACACTCGGATAAATTAGATAATTTAGTAAAATTTATTGAAAGAAACGATGTAAAGTTTTTATCAGAGCAAATAGATAAAATTTGTGGAATGGGAGAAATTGTTGCGCATTGCGGTAAAATGCTTAAGCTTCCAGGACAAAGCAGAACTTATGGATTATGGAAAAATAAAGAAACCATTGGTCGTAGAACATTAGAAAAATATTATAATGTATTTAATGAACATCCAGAAAAAAATCTTATTGAAAATGAATTAATGTTAATAGAGCAAGCTATAAGCTCAAATGTGATGTGGGATGAAATAATAAATATTGAATATTATAAGCCATCGCAAGATAATTATGTGTATGACTTTACAGTTCCATTAAATCAAACATTTATGACTGATTATGGTGTTATAGTTCATAACACGCTTAATACTTTCCATTTTGCGGGCGTTGCTTCAAAATCCAACGTCACGCGTGGTGTCCCAAGAATTGAAGAAATATTATCTTTATCAAGTGATATTAAAAACCCGTCTCTTAGTATTTATTTGAAGCCCGAAGATGAAACACAGAAAGATAAGGCTCATACAATTATGTATATGTTGGAGCATACAAGACTAGAAGAAATAGTGAAAACAATTGAAGTTTGCTTTGATCCTGATGACCTCAATACACTTATTGGAGAAGACAAAGATACTATAGCTCAATACAGAGTATTTGAAAATATGGTGTCTGAGTGCTCTGAAGTATCATTACAAAATGATGAAAATGAAAAGTCTAAATGGATTATCCGAATGGAAATGGATCCAGAAATAATGCTTGAAAAGAATATTACTATGGATGATGTAAATTTCACATTGAATAATTGCTATGAAAACCAAATAAGTTGTGTTTATTCTGATCTTAACGCAGACAAGTTAATATTTAGAATTAGAATGAATGAAGTTATAAAAGCTGGAACAAGTAGAGGTGGACAAAAGAAAACAAAAGTAAATCCTCTTGACCAATCTGATCAGATTTATATTTTGAAAAATTTCCAAGATCAACTTCTAAAAAATATTGTATTGAGAGGAATTAAAGGTATTAATAAAGTAATTCTGCGAAAGATTCTAGACAATATGGTAGAAAATAATGGAGTGTATAAAAAGCAAGAAATTTGGGTTCTTGATACAATTGGCACTAATTTATTAGATGTACTTGGTCTAGATTTTATTGACAATAAAAGAACATTGAGTAATGATATTGTAGAAATTTATAATGTTCTTGGTATTGAAGCTGCTAGACAAGCAATTTATAATGAATTGGTAGATGTCGTAGAATTTGATGGTACATATATTAATTATCACAATTATAGTGTATTGGTTGATAGAATGACCTTTACTCATAAATTAATTTCAATCTTCAGACATGGCATCAATAATGATAACATTGGTCCTATTGCCAAAGCATCGTTTGAGGAAACTCCTGAGATGTTCTTGAAAGCAGCCAGACATGCTGAACTTGATACCTTGAGAGGCGTTTCAGCAAATGTTATGTGTGGACAAGAGGGCTTCTTTGGAACAAGTGCTTTTCAAGTGGTATTAGATATTGAAGAGATGCAGAAATTCGAAGCTGTTAGCGAATACAAACCTGTTGACGTTGATGAAGAAATAGAAAAATTCTTTGGAGCAATGACGCTTGAAGATGACAAATGTGGAATTAATAAAATTTCTATACAAAATAATGTCATTACAATTAAAGCTGAAGATATGGGTAAAGATACTAGTTATAACCCTGGATTTTAAAAAGAATATAAAAAATATAGAATGTAAAATATGTAAAAAATATAGAATGTAAAATATGTAAAAAATATAGAATATAAAATATGTAAAAAATATAGAATATAAAAAATATAGAATATAAATTTATAATTAATATATAAATATAAATTTATAAAATAATTTATGACTACTTATAGTTTAATAGTAAAAAAAATAATTAGAACTGATAACAATTTTTTTTCAATAAATTATGATAATAATGACTCAATTATATCGTTGTTTAAAATTATATTCAATTCGTTCATTGAAAATAAAATAAATGTAAAAAGTAAGTTTGTTTTTTTTTCAAATACACTTAAAAATGTGTTCTTGAAAGGAAAAGAAAATGAATTTATTAATTATTTTTGTAAAATTCAAAAAACATATAATTGTTTAAATAGATTTGTTTTTAGATATAAATATAAAAAATCTAATATTGTTGTAAATACTGATATGTGTTTAAATGAAATAAATATTAATGGGAAAAATGTTATTTGTATATTTCAAAATAAATCAAGATATTTATTTAACATTAATGATATTATACATATTATTAATACATCATTAACAAATAGTAATCTGTTTTTTTCTGAACCATTATGTATTAAAAATCCATATAATAATGTACCATTTAATAAATCAACATTGTATAATATTTATTTTTTTATTAAGTATAAAACATTTTTATTTCCGGAATTACTGTATAGTTTTTTTAATTGTAATTTTAATTTAACACAGTTTACAAAAAAGAATGAATACATATTACGCGATTATTCTATTAAAAATTTTGTTAATAATTCACCGTCGAATGATCTGGTTCATGAAATAAAAGCCATGCTTAATAACTTTAATTTACAATGTAAAAGAGCTAGGTTAAATTATAATTTTGAAATTGATCCCAAATTCCCTAATAAAAAATTAATAAAAATTATGAAACCGTATTTATTATTATACTGTATATCAAAATACGCATTCTTATCACATATAAAAATTGAAGCTTCTCGTTTACTTAAAAAAAAGCTTATACGTTTTAATCTTTTTAATAGTCAATTTGGAAGAAAAAAATATAAAATTATTATTAGATATAAAAATTTTAAAAAGACAATTATTGGTAAGACTATTGAATTTGATTATAACCATATACAATTTAATGATTTAGATATAGAAAAAAATAATTTTTCAACGGATCATTTATTATATAATGAAACCCCGTATATTTATAATGAACTGTCGTATATTGATAATGAATCAACTATAATAACAAGAAGTAATTTTTTATTTATTTTTGACGAAGAATATGGTGAAGAAGGTGAAGAAGGTGAAGAAAGCGAAGAAAGTGAAGAAAGTGAAGATAGTGAAGCAACTAATGAAGTGAATGAAGCGAATGAAGCGACTAATGAAGCGACTAATGAAGCGACTAATGAAGCGACTAATGAAGCGACTAATGAAGCGACTAATGAAGCGACTGAAAATATTACTTATATAAATAATGAAACTGAAACTGAAACGGATGAATCTTCTTATGAAGATGATGAAAATGATTCTATAAGTTAAATATTTTCAGAAGAACTATCTATAATAGGCTTAGGGATTCTTACATTTTTCTTTGTATTTTTGGTTCCTTTTAATATTATTTTCTTTTGTGTTTTTTTTTTCTTTGGACCTGGAACTGGAGCTGGAACTATAATGTCTTCAGGTATTACTGTTTCATCAATAATAATTGTACTCCTTTTAGGATTGATTTCTTCAGAATCAGAATCAATTATAACTGGTTTTCTCTTTTTATATTCAGTTTTTTTTGGTTTTGGTTTAGAAAAGTGCTTCAAATATTCTTCAATCGTAAAAGATCTATCAATTGCTGCTTTTATTTTCTCAACACATTCACTATTTAATTTATTGAGAGAAATAAAATGTTCGCCTTCGTTCGTTTCAATAATTCTAAATTTCGGAACATTCTCAGCTCTATATCCAGGTATAACAATAAAAGCAAACTCATCTTTTTCATCACCATAACATACGAACTCGTTTTTTTCATATTTTGTCTGTAAAATGCTTTTTTGAGAAATAATTATAGTTGGTATTTTATATTTTTGAACAAGTAACCACAAATCAAATGTTGTTAAAAAATAATTATCAGTATAAATAAAACTAGAAAATGATAACACCTCTGACAACACTTGATCGCCAAGTGTTTTTTTACCTTCAATAATTAATATATCAATAATTTGGTCTTTATATGAAGGTAAAAAATTTTTGTATTCTTCATACAATTCATTTTTAACTTGATTAACAGTTAATGTTGTACCTGTTTTCTTTTTGATTAAATCAATTATAAATATAAATGTACAAATTTTTGATTTGCTATATTCTATTTCTTTATAGTTATCTGGAAAACATTTTTTCCACATACCAGAAGTAATAGCATTCTTTGTAACCGTTTCGCATATTTTGTCATTTTTTATTCCAATAGCATGATCCAAAGAAGGTATTTTATTTTCATACATTTGTGTAATTATTGGCTCTGCTTCATCGTATGAATTATAATTAATGTATTTATTTTCAACATCTGGATTTAGCATTTCAAAATATTCCTGTGTTAGTAATGATTGAATCATAATAATTTCGTTATCTCTCAAATTGTACCCAATATTACCAAAAGATAAATAAGTTTGCGGTTGTAACATAAATGATTTAATTCTATTGTATCTAATTAATTCATCTGCCATTCTTCCATAATAAATTGTCTCATTCACTTTTCCGGTTATTAAATTTTTCTCTGGAAGAATTAGATTACATTTACCTGCCTCAGTTACAGTACATAAATTAGGAGTTGCGTCGCAATTTCTCTTATCTTTAACCACACAAGTAGAAACATCATTAATTAATTTATAATAATTTTCATCTCCGATAAACTGAATTTTATCTTTAACAAGCTCTCTTAACGATCTGTCTATATTTTTAAGTTTTTCAGAATATATTATATACTCTTTTAACATTTCATTTTCAATTTTTTCTCTAATTTGTACATTTTCATAATCATTAATCAAGATTCGAATAGTGTTTCTAAAAACATTGTAAAAACTGGTCTCGAGTTTAATCTTTTTAATATAATCAACGCGTTCTTTATCTACATCATTGGTTGTAGAAATAGGAACATCAATTGAAACCATTGGATTTGATTTTATATTAACAATATAATTTTCATTTCTGATAGATTTAATATCTAGATTTTTATTAATGTCTGTTTCGAGAATTGGGGTGGATAATTGAATAAATTGGTTTGTTTCAGTTAATATACCAACAACATGTTCATCCTCAATAATTTTAAAAGCAGGCTTACAAGGAATTTCAGCTATATCCTTTCTCTTCTTGCTTCTTTTTTCAAGATTATTTAAAAAATTAACTGTATTATCATATGTATTCCACAATGTTAAATCAGTCATAAATACATAATCTAAATCTTTCTTTAATTTTTCATCTAATGCTGAAGGATAGCAAGGAACAAACCCTCTTTTTCCAGAAACGGGTTCTTCTGCTACAACGCCAATAACTTTATTATTAAAATTAACAACCAGTTTTATAATTTTATACTCATATTTATCCAACTTTTGAATTAAACTATAAAGTAATAATGGACGTTTCGCTTTGTAAATATTTGGCATGCTATCTAATGGACGACATATTTCATTAAAAAACGGCTTGATTATTTCCTTTAATACAGCTCTAATTGTTTTTGATAATTGAGGATCATATTCTTTGAATTCCTTAGCTATGGTGAGTTTATTATTATTAGTTGTGTATGAATAAATTGGCTCATAATATCCATCTTCTTTCATTAAAATAATAGTTGGTTTTCTAGCTTCATAGAATTCATTTGAATAATGATTCGTTGGACAAAGCAGTTGTACATTGTTTGTAATATCATCATTTGGCAATTGAAAAATCACTAAATTCACGCCCGTAGGGAATAAATATTTGTTCGGCATACTAATAATATCCCATAAATAAGTATGATCTATAATAGCATCATCATCATTCATAAAACTAATGAAATTTTCAAAAGCCGTTATAACTTTTGTATAATAAGCATTATCTTCTTGTTTATTCATATCCAGTTTTGAAAATAATTGTGTATTTTTATATTTGTCAATGCTAACATTCCGAATAGGATCATGAAAATCTGTCACTAAGTTGCCATTTTGATATTTAATAAATGTATCAATTGTAATTGATTTGGAGATTCTTTCTCTCATTTCTTTAATAGTAAGCACTTTTGCCATATTGGTTACTAATTTATTTCCCTGATCTATTCTTTTTCCAAAAAATAAAACGTCAGAAATACAAGCCACAAAAGATTGCCTGTTATTTACTTCAACCCCGTGTCGTAATAAGCAAGGATGATTTTGTTTAATGTTTGTATTTGTTTTACTGATTTGACAATCCGCATTAATTTCATGAAGCATCTTTTGTATTTCAACAGGCAAATAACCCCAACGTCCTAATTCTAAAGGGAATTTATCAGGACCTTTAATATATTCGTCTTGTTCGGGTTGTTCTTGTTTTGGTTCCTCTTTCTTATCATCTCCATAACAACGATTTTTTGCTTTTATTCTTCCATCTGTATTATATTTGTCAAAACAGCATGGTAAGCAATACCCATCTGGATGTTTATCAGTTTGGAAACCAGGATAGCGTTTATTGTCATCGTCGCCATAAAATTCATAAATATAATAGCCAGGTTTCACCTGTTTACTGTCTTTACCTTTGCGAGGCAATACTTTGCCACAAGTAGGATGGACTAGTTCTTTTTTACCGTCTTTACCAACAACTTCCTTTAAATCATTTGGGTCAATTATTGTATTATTTTTTAAGCACCAATAACGAGGACAAATATAGTTAAACTTATTATTTGGATTTGATCCATATTTAATGACATCTTCATCCCTTAAAAACCCTGAGTGTTCTTTATTTATTTTTTCTAATTGGCTATCTGTTAAAATAACTGGTTGTCTTCTAGTATCAGAACTACAAGTTCTAGAATATGCGTTATATTGAGGAGTATCTTCTTTTAAAATTAAAATAGGATCTTTCTTTTCAATTAATGTTTGAAAGTAATATGGTTTATTTAATTTCATTCCATCAATATTTCTAATATTTTCAGGTTCTTCTTGAATTTCAGGTTCTTGATTTTCAGAATCACTTTCACTAATTATTTTTGTTTTTTTTTGAATAATTTTTTTAGGAGGAATAGATATTTTTTGTTTATTTTCTATTACAGACATTTCAATAGCCTTATCACTAACATCAGGTACTACTACAGGCACATCTGGTACTACTACAGGCACATCTGGTACTACTACAGGCACATCTGGTACTACTACAGGCACATCTGGTACTACTACAGGCACATCTGGTACTACTTCTGGTACTACTGGTACTACTGGTACTACTGGTACTACTGGTACTACTGGTACTACTGGTACTACTGGTACTACTACAGGCACATCTGGCTTTATAGGAGAAGATAATCCAAAGCTTTCGAATGCTTTCTGCATTTTTTGTAATGACGATGAACTATCCGGAGATGTTTCCTTGTCACTTGAAATAGTTTCTACTGAAGATTCTGATTCTGGTTTTACAGGAGAAGATACTCCAAAGGTATCAAATGCTTTTGTTATTTCTTGTAGTGGAGATGAAATGTCAGGTAATATTTCATTTGAAACATTAACATCTGATGTAGGTGATGGTAATGATACCGACGATTTATCACTAGAAATAGAAGATCCTGAATCATTTACTTCACCTCCTTTATATTTTTGAGTGTCTTCTTCGTCTTCTTCTTCTTCATCATAAAATAAACTAAAAGCACCCTTTGGCTTTTCAACTCCAAAAGGTGTCTCTTTATATTTTGTGTATTCAACACCTTCTTCTTCATCTTCTAAAAATGGAATTTCGCTTTTAGTAGCAGACACTTCACTAGATGAAATTATATCTGGAATGAGGATTTCTTCTTTTTCTCCTGTTGAACATAATTTCGTAATTTCTTTAATGGGATATCTCGTAGAATTCTTATCCTGTGTCAATCGAACCATCGTATCTAAATAAACGGGAATAGTAGATAAATAATTTATATCATTTATATTTTCAACAATAATCGTTATTATTCCTGTTTCTTTATTAAGAGTAATAGTTGTTTTAAAACCGGGATTATCTTTAATTTTAATGTCAGACTTTCTTATACCTCTCTCAACTTGAATTTCATTTGCGACTTTTCTTACTAAATCTTCTGCTTGCTTTAAATCTAAATCGTCTCGAAAATTTTCCAAAAGTAATCCAATTATATCACCTCCTCTATATCCTTGATTTGATTTCTCAAGAATAAAAGCCTCTTGACTTGTTACTTTACTAAAATTAGATACTCTTTTAAAACGTAAATAAATATTTCCATCTCCTTTATAGACATTTGTTTCATTTGTAAATATCGATGACACGCAACCTTTATAAGCATCAATATTAAACGGTTTCTTAATGGCGATTTGTGTTTCATATGTAAGTTGTTTAATTTCAACATTTTCGTCATTTAAACTATCGAATTTTTTGAGTTTGTATCCGCTTTGCTCTATTAAATTTTTAATTTCTTCAATTATTGGATTAATTGAATCGCGAAAAATTTTATCAATATCATTTTCACTAACGACAACTTTAAATTCTGAACTAATTGTAATATATCCATGTTCATCAAATTCACATATTAATGATTGGCTCATATTATCTTCGGACGTTTCAATAAACACAGCAACTGATTTATTTTTTGCTATGTTTCTCATCAGCTTAAAAATATTTGCTTTTTTAAGATACGGTATTTTTCTACCATCTGTAGCAGTTTTGTCAGCATACAACCTATAAATATTTTCTTGTCTAGAGGATGGATTATATTTTATTAATGGATTTGATTTTGAAGCGTGAACAATTTTAAAAATAATTTCGAGAGGAATTTTTACATCAAACTCTGGTTTAATAATAGCTTTAATGTACCTTATACCCTTTCTTTCATAATTAAGAGTTTGTTTTTTTGAGGAATACACGTCATAAAACATATCAATCGTTTTAAAAACATCAAGAGATTTAGTGTTTAATATTTTTTTATCACCTTCAATTAGTTTCTCTCTAGAATCATCTAATTCATCTAATCCATTAATATTTTTATTGTATAAAAACGGATAATATATTTTTATTGTAGACTCTTCAGAAATTTCTTTTCTAGAAACATACTCTAATATATCTTTTGCCAAACATAAGTAAATATTATTATTTATCATTTTACCACTACTTAAAAGCAGATGACTATTTAATGTTGACAATGATTTGCGAGCATTTTTTTCAAAAAATCTATCGTACCCTTTAATATCATATGGATCACACACAAACGGATACTCATTTTCAACAATAAAAAATTTTTGGCCTAACACATTATTAATTATATATTTTTTGTCATCTAATTTCATTTCTAAAATATCATCAAAAGTATAAATATCTTTATTAATAGGTGGTACAAAAGGAGTTCCATTTGCCTCGCTTACAATATTTGAAATAAATTGGTCGAGTCTAATTTTTGTCAATTCAAGCTTTTTATTTTGTGTTAATGATTGATAAAGAGAAACAGAGTTTAAGGTTTCTATTTTTTGACAGTATAAATATATCTCATCGAGAGAAATGGATTGTTTTAATTCAATAAGTATTTTAATTTTAACCGAACTAATACTATCATCAAAATGTATTTGTTGTTCTGAAAACTTTATTTTAATATTTTCGGATTTAATTTTATTATTTTCCTCATCGGTAAATATTTTCTTAAACAATTGTTCTTGATCTTCTTCATTTATTTTTCCATTAAATATGTATATTGTATCAATAGATCCATTAACCATATAATTAACTTTATAAATAGGATTGTAATCTAAAGTAGGTTCTTTTTTTGAAACAAGTGTATCTATTGGATTTTTAGAAGTTATTGACATATATATAAAGCTACTATTATTTTTAATTTAATTATTCACATATTAAATTAAAATCGAATTATATAATTATATTACCTAATTGTAATAAAGAATTAACAATTCCTCAAATTATAAATTCAATTGATATATACTCAAACTAAATCATAATAGGGATTATCATTTATCTTCATACCACAATACTCGGTTGGCTTCTTTTTATAATCGATCGGATTATAAATGCCTGCTTCTTTTGCGTTTTCTAATAAAAATTTAAAATTTTTCCAAAATTCTTGTTTGTGACCAATTGATTCGGTCATAATATGCGAGAGCTCGTGAAGTGCCACAAATGTTAGCGTATTTATATCAATTAATTTATTACCTTCTTTTGTAGTATTTAAACAAAACGCTAACTTCTCTCCTTTATTTTCACTATAAGCGGTTAATTCACTTGTTGGCAAAGTTTCGCTGATTTTTTTTGGATTGAACCCTTCTACAAGTCTAATTGTGCGAGGATCTGATGGATGGGTTTTATTCATATAAGTTACCATATCTTTCATTTTTTGAGTAACTTGTGCTAATAAGTTTGCAGCTAATTCTAACTTAACTCTTTCTCTAACACAATATTTATTACCATCTACTGAAGAAATAATACATTTTAAATTAAAAGCATCCGATTCATAATATATTCTTAAACAAAAAAGAAGAATAAATGCTATTAATATATAAAAGAAGATGCTGTGTTTTTCCATATATTCTAATGTTATAAAAAGTAGAACCAAAATATATACGTTTATATAAAATAAATTCGTTTTAAAAATTTGGTTAAATATTATTTTTACTATTTATCTATTTAACTAAAGTCTCTATGTCTAATAAAAATCCTAAATCTAAGTTTTGAAGCGATATAAATTAAAAATGTTGATATAATATATATGCCAAAAACAAAAAAGAATTATAAAAAACGTAGAACTATAAGAAAAAGAAAATCAGTAAGAGGGGCAGGATTTGCAGAAGAATTAAGAACAAGAACAAGAACACGACGTCTTCCACCACAAGAGCGTCAAAGAGAAAAAAGACGGTCAATCACTCCAAATAAAAGAAATATATTTCCCGCGTCAATAAGAAATTATTTAGATCCAGCTCCAGCTAGTGAAATAAATCCATTATCACAACAAGATGTGAGTGTACCAAACGGTAAAAATATAACAATTGTTTATCCAACAGGTCATATTTATAAGGGTGATTTTAATGAAGGCAAAAAAGAAGGAACAGGCACATTTACTGTTAAAGATGGTCCGTCATATACAGGTGAATGGAAGGAGGATAAATTTGTTCCATTTACCGAGTGGAAAAAATCACATAAATAAAAATTCATAATTTATTTTTATATTAAATTATGAATAATTTCGTTTTATTTACACCTTTTAACATTTCAAACGCCTATTATAAATAATAAATGAATATAAACACAATTTCATACTATAAAAAATGAATAGAGTAGAACAAATGAAAAAAATTCAAACTGAAGCATTAGAATTATTTACCAAAAAAAATATAGACTATGGTGATGCGTTTGCAAAATATGGAGTTATTGGTGTTTTAATGCGAATAGAAGATAAATTACAACGCGCTTTGTCTATAACAAAAAATGGAGTAAATTTAATAAATGACGAAAGCATTCGCGATACATTGATAGATTTACATAACTATGCAGCAATGGCACTAATGTTGATAGATGAATAATGGGCGTTTGAAATGAGAAAAGGTGTAAAAATAGAGTTCAAAATATTTATATGTGTAAAAATAATGAATATAAAGATTTTGATATTAATTAATTGAGACTTATGAGACCATAAAATTTATTTTTAATAAAAATTTATTGAGGACCTGAGCCTAAATTTAAAGGAATTCTCATAAAATCTGGCTCAATTGTAGAAGTATTCCATGGTCCAACATTCAATTGTGGGTTAGGAGGTTCGCTTCTAATTTGAAGATTAGCGTTTCTCAATGTTTGTCCAACAGTGTCGATACCAATATGGTATCCAGCTTTCAACAAGTTAATGTTAGAAAGTTCGCCTTTACCAGAAGGATTTAATTGAGCCCATTGACTATTGCTATCTTTGGGTAAAAGTTCAGCAGGATTTTGTATATTTGGCTTGGAACAAGAAGAAGGGACGCCAGGCATATTAGTTTGGACACCATTAGCAGAGGCAAAAACTTCGTTTCCATTAGGATCAGATGGGCGTACACCAGAAGATGGTTGAGCACTTGAATTTACATATTGAGATTGCATAGAACTGTTAGATTCGGAGCCAGGTCTTCCCTTAGCACCTAAATAACCAGCAAACATAGTAACTCCATAGGCGATAATTAATAAAACAATAATAGCTCCAATTCCATAATCATTCCATAGTTTCTTTAAAGAGACACTCATTATATAAAATTAATGATAAAATAATTTTTAGAATACATATTAATTATTCTAAACATTTGGGCTAAAGATTTTCGTAAAATTTACAATCCTTCTAATTCACTTTCAGATACTTCATCAATTTCAGCATCAAAATCACTATCGCTATCATTTAAATTTTCCAGCATATAAGTTTTCTTAATATTCTTCGCCTCTAAATAAGCTAAAAGTGCGTTTTTTTTTGCTATTTTAGCTTTATTTCTGGCTTCTTTATATAATTCAAAATAGACTTGATTCGGTTTTTTAAGTTGTAATATCTCTAAATTTGCTAAATTTAAATCAAAGTTGACCTCTTTTAATTCATTTGTATCTTCCTGAACTTCTTCAAAATTTAAATCTTCAATTTCAACATCTAAAGAAATATTATCGTCGTTTTTGTCTTCCTCATTCGTTATAATGTCTAGTGGTTCTAGTGGTTCTAGTGGTTCTAGGGGTTCTAATTCTTCTAAAACAGTTGGTTTATCATTAATTAAAATGTCTACTTTTTCTAAACCAGAAGATATACCTAAATGTTTAATGTCATTTCCTAAAGTGTCCTTGTTAAAATTTGTATTTTGAATATCTTCATTTGGTTGATATGATGGCTTATTTGTTTTTATTAGGCAACTAATAAATTGCGGTTCATTGTCTAAAACCATTACTTGTTTCATGTCAATCTCAATTTGAAAATTTCTAGAAGTAAATTTAATGCCTTGTATTTCTAAAATAGAAATAATATTTGTTTCATTTTTAACGTCTGAAATAGATAAGGTTGTTTCTTTTTCATCATAAATTTTAACAGCAGGAACATTATCGTGATTGTTTTTAATGTTTGTTCTTACTAAATAATACTTTCCAGATTTGTATATACGAATGATAGAATTAAAAGCAGTTTCAATGTCGTTTTCTTCTAAACTATTTTGAAACCACGTATCTCTTTTTTCAAAAATTAGTTTTTGGCATTTTTCCTCTAAATTCTCAAACCAGTTTATTAATACTTCGTCATTCTTATCAAACATTAAATCACAATAATATTTTTTACCAGTTTTAACAAATCCCTGTCTAGTTAAACTTTTACACGTTTGTATATACAATGGTTTAGCATTATATTCTATTTTTGTAAAATAAGCGCCGCCTTGAATCCCAGAGGGATGTGCTAAAGAAAGCTTTGTGAAATCGAATGTTTCATTTGGTTCAATAATGTTGTCCATACTTACTGAAAATATAGAAAAATTTTAATCTTTTAACACGCATAAAATACGATTAATTTTTATATATTAATTGTATGAAAGATTCATTAGTTCAGGCATCGCTACCGTTAGTCCAACAATGTTTAGATATTTTAAAAAGAGAGGACATTAAAAATGAATTTAAATTGTTATTGAAACCAGTTATTGATTTTATATTATATGAAATAAATCCATATATATATATTATTGTAGCATTAGTATTTATGATTTTTGTAATGATTTTAGCAATGTTAATTATATTAATTCTCTTATTGCGTAATAAACAAATCATCCACAAAATATTTTAATTGTATTATATATAATGCCAAAGAAGGGAACTAAAAGACGCGGCGGATTTTTAGGACAATTAATAAACCAAGCAATTGTTCCTTTTGGAATTTTAGGAATGCAGCAAACGTACAGACGCAAGAGAAGTGGTGGTAAAACACGTAAACATAGAGGCGGTCGTAGAAGTCGCAGACGTTAAATATAAATTACAAAAATTATAAATTATAAAATTATAAATTATAAATTATAAAAATTAAATACAAAAATATATTTAATAAAAATATATTTTTATTCTCATTAATCTATATAATATGGCAGGCAAAAAAAACAGTCGTAGACATAAAAGAGGTGGGTCTTATAGCTCAGCTTCTACTTATGGCTCATATGTGAATGGTTCTCAAAATGCTCAATATAATAGAGTTTTTAGCACATCTGGTGCTTATGGAAATGTTCCTGGTAATAATCTTATCGGACAACAGGGACAAAATGCTATCCAACAGGGTGTTCCAGATAGCAAAAGCCTTACTTTAATTCAATCCGCAGGATCTAAAGGTCGCGGAAAACGTGGCGGCATTTGGGGTCAAGTTATAAATCAAGCAGTTGTTCCTGTTGCTCTTTTAGGAATGCAACAAAACTATGGACGTAAGAGAACTGGTGGAAGAAGATCGCGTGGTAAAAATGGCGGATTTTTAGGTGAAATTGTCAATCAAGCAATTGTACCTGTCGCTCTTTTAGGAATGCAGAATACTTACAGACGTAAGAGAACCGGTGGAACACACACACGCAGACACAGACGCCATTAAATTAATTTACTAATTTACTAATTTACTAATTTACTAATTATTAGTTGTATAGTTTTTATATTTATACTATAAGCAGTATAAATATAAATAGTATATATTCCTATAGGAATGAGTTTTGAAGGACAAATTCAACAATGGGTTTTGATAGATAATAAACTCAAACAATTAAATGAAAATGTGAAGGAGTTAAGAGAGAAACGTAATAATCTGGAAGAAACTATTACAACTTATGCTTCTACTAATAATCTCTCTAATACAACTATACAAATAAGCGATGGTAAACTAAAATTTGCAAATACTAAGGTTCAAGAACCAATCACATTTAAATATCTAGAACGGACTTTAGGAGAAGTAATAAAGAATGAATCACAAGTTAAATTAATTATGGAACACCTAAAACAAAAAAGAACTTCTAAAATTGTTCCAGAAATAAAGCGGTTTTCTAATAATTAAATATTATATAGGTATTTTATATGAGCTATATTGGAGCAGACGATTTAGTTTATAATAATGATGTAGAAAGAGGTATACACAGTGGAGGATTTAGTGTAAAATCATTAATGATGAAAGAAGGTATATCTCCAATAATGACAATAAATAAAAATCAAAATGGAGGTTCTGGGCAAGTGTCCGATCTTTTTAATGATTTAGTTGTTCCTAATTGGGCGCTTTCTTATCACAATAAAATGGTTGGTGGCGAATACATAGAAAAAAATAAAAATAAAAAACATGAAAGCGATAGTGAAGATGATGTAATTGACGATGATTTACATGATAGACTATTGGATTTAGTTAAACATCATGAGGTTAAAATGAAAGAAACTCAAATGAAAGAAACTCAAATGAAAGAAACTAAAAAGAAGCCAACAAGAAAACAATCGACTAATAAGAAAGGTGGAACTAAAAAAAGAAGATAAATTATATTAAAGTATAACTCTAATATAACTTTAATAGAATTATGTTATTTCTGACATTTGAACCATATAATAATGATGAAACGAATGATTTATTGGAATGTTTTATTTGTTTTGAAAATAAGAATGAAGAAAATCAAGAGCCTTTAAATTTAAAAACACAAATATATTATTTAAAAAACTGTAATTGTAATGGATCTGTTCATAAAAAATGTTTAGATATTTGGTATGATAAAAATCACAAATGTCCTATTTGTCGTGAATTTATTGATAAAAATAAAGTTACGTCATTTATAGCTATAAAAATATTTAATAATTGTCCTCTAATATACCTTTTATATGTATTTTATATAAAAAAAATAAAATCACCAATTATGCTTTTTTTATTTTTGTTATTTATTTATTTTACAGTTGACTCTTATATCGTATTTTTTAGTATGTACGACTCTTATAGCACATTTGATACCTTATATAGCAATGAGAATTATGAGAATTATGAGAATTATGAGAATTATGAGAATTATGAAAATTATGAAAACAATTCATTATAAATTGCCCCATGAATTGTAGTTGAAAGGCGACACTAATATATTATCTACTTTATTTTTCCAAAAATCAACACGTTTTTGAAAAGCAATATCTTGCGCTGTTTGTGGATAAGGTGTACTGGTCTGCATCAACTCTTCCTCTTCTTCTGTGATTTTCGGTTTATGTCCGTAACAATTAACTCCAAATTTTATTTCTGGATTTGCCATATAACCTCCATTTATACCAGGTCTTCCACAATCATGTTCATGGCCTTTTATTGTTTTCAACGTATTATATGTTTCTTGTTGAGTTGGAAATAATGCCATTTGTCCCTCAGACCAACCATAATTACACCATTCACCACCATCTTGGTAAGAATTTTCTATCTGTTTATATGTAGCTAAATTAGAACCATATGCTTGACATAAAGCCTTTGCGTTTTCATAATTATAATAATTTCCAGGAACGTTAAACACCTGTTTTTTATATTTTATTTCTGGAACAGGAGATGGCTCAGGTTGATATGTACTTTGATCTACTACAATGTCCACTTGAGCATTTGGTGTAAAAAGTCCTTGAACGTAAGCTGATACATTTATACTAAAAAAGTATTGGAAAGCATTTATTAAAATTAAAACCACTAAAATAGCAACAATTATAACACTCATAATGCTAGTACTTTTACCTTGAGAGTAATCACCTCCTTCATTATTTCCTAAAGAAGAAGAGAATACATAATATGCTACTATTATCAAAAAAATAACAATAAACACTATAGGGTTTAAAATATAATTGTTTAAATAATTGTACATATTTACTGGATCCGTTGTTGATGTTGTGTTTACTACTTCCATATATAAATAAACCAATTTTTTAATTTATTTATAAATTATTATAACATTATTTCCTACGTGATTTTAATTTATGCGATTTTGATTTACATGATTTTAATTTACATGATTTTAATTTACATGATTTTAATTTATATGATTTATTTTTGTACATTCATGTTTTTATTTGTTTTTTCTCTCTTAATTATATTATTTTTTTCTATTTTTGCTTTTCATTTGTATTTTTTTCTGCCTTTCATAAACTATTTCTTTCTATAAAATAAACAATACGCCTTTGTAGAAATAATTGAATCAGTTAGTCCCACTTCAGATACAGAGGTGTCATTAAAATGATACCACTTGCCATTTGCGTTTTTTATATATGACGTATAATGACCCCCTAAAACTCCTCCACTATGATTTGCTACTCCATATAATTCATAATGATAATCTTCTTTTTTATATCCAACTATATATTTTGTTAAATCAAGATCATCTAAAGGAAATGTAACTAATATTTGATTTTTTTGATTCCTTGAATTAAATCGCTTCAAATCTATTACTAATATATTCGGAAATGACCAAAATTGGATCTTTTTCCTTATATTTACTTTTTCTTTTGTGTCTTCATTATACCATGCGTTTTCACCATCTAGTATTTCTCCTTCAACATAATAATCAAAACAATCAATTAAAGAAGGTGATTTGTTATTTTGTGGAATAGATAAATCTATCATAAAATAAGGTTCTGGTGTATAGTTTAGCTTTTCGCCAGTTTCCAAAGAAATTATTTCTGAAACATGAATGCCATAAAACAGGTTCCATATTTCAGAATATTCCTTAGAATACATATTTTTTATCATTTTAAAACACTTAATAGCAATTTGATCTGTTTCATTTTCAGGATTTCCAGAAATAGTCATTTTTATTTCCCTTGATAAAGAAGTATGAAAACAATCAATTAGAAAAAGTAGAAATTCTGGCAGATCATTTTGTGAATATCCTGTAAAAAGGTTCATACCTTTTAGCTTAGCTATTTGTTGAATTGTTTTTATAAATTTACCAGGAGAAACAATACAGTTACTACTCCATAATATTTTTCTTAAGTTATCCCACTCTAATAACAAAGCAGATTCATATATATTTTTTAATTTCTTTTTATAAGTGTCTTGTTCTAAAAAATAATTTAGTTCGTATGTATGAGATAAAATTTGAATACATGAATTAATAAAACAAGTATTTCCTAGATTTGCTAGCCCACTTAGTCCTTTGTCTTTATAATTATTAATATTCATGATTTGTATATTATATTAATTATTGTAATATATTTAAACATATTTAATAATATATATTTATGAGCGATAGATCGGATAATTTTAATATAAGTAATGAAAATTATTTACTTATTGATATACTTAACAATATGTACAATGATAACTTGAGACAAATAGATAATTTAACTGATTCAAATAATCATATTAGAAGATTAATAATTGATATACTTAATCCAAGATATGAAAGAAATAATTATAGAGGGAGAAATAATTATAGAGGAGAAAGAAATAATTCTACAAATGTACCTCGTACAAATGTACCTCGTACAAATGTACCTCCTATAAATATACCTCCTATAAATATACCTCCTATAAATATACCTCCTATAAATGGCTTAGGTAATATAATCCTTAATAATACTCCATATATAATTGATAGTTATTTAGAATACTATATACCATCACAAAGAAGTAATACTATAAATACACAAAATAGCGTTTCTAATATATCTAGCATATTACAAAGAATTTTAGATCCGAATTATTTAGCTCCAGTTGACGTATATCCTACTCAAGCACAAATGGACTCTGCTACAAGAAATGTTAGATATTGTGATATTGTTTCTCCAAATAATATAAGTTGTCCAATTTCATTAGAAACCTTTAATGATAATGATATGGTAACCGTTATAAGACACTGCGGACATATTTTTAAAAGAACTCAATTACAAACATGGTTTAGAGCTAATTGTAGATGTCCTGTATGTAGATATGATATTAGAGATTATAATTTAAATGTTATTCCGGCTCAAGAAAATAGATCTACATCTACAACTACAACTACATCAACATCTACCTCTACCTCTAGAAATAGCAATCCTAATAGAAATAGAAATAGAGAATCTTATCCAGAAACAGTAAATACGCTTTATTCATATTTATCAGAAAATGATCAAAATTTACTAAATCTTTTTTTACAAGATATGTCAGGAAATTTACTTTAAACTTTTTAAATTCGCAAAGGTGTAAATAATCCAGGAATAAATTGACCTAGTTTAATCATTCGTATTTCAGATGACTTTAGTGTTTTACGAACAGTACCAACATGTTTTTTTCTGTGATATTTACTAATACTTTTATATCCTTTGCCATTCTTAATAGAAACTTTACGCACTATTTTTCCGCCAGTTTGATGTTTTTCTTCAGTATTTTTGTAATGAAATTTATGTAATCTATGCGAATTTGTCATTATATATTATTACTATAAAAAATAATATATAATTATTTATATTATGGAAGCAAGTTCATTTGTTCATATATTTCATATATTAGTCGTTGGTATATTATTTTTATACGTAGGAATTACAAAAACAAATATACCTAAACCTATGTATACATTATTGTTATTATTAGGAATAACAATAATTTTGTATCACATCTTTAAAGTGTATAAGAAATTACTTGAAGGTAAAAATCCGTGGATTAATTATATACACATTTTAATTATCGGTCCTTTGTTAGTGTATATTGGATTAAATAAAGAGAACACTTCGCGCCTTTACTTTGAGATATTATTAATGTTAGGCTTTGCTTCAATAGGTTATCATGGATATTATCTAGTTACAAATACATAATTTACACCATTATTTAACACTCTGTTTTAACACTCTGTTTTAACACTCTGTTTTAATCCACTTTTTATTTAAAACCGCCTTTACACTAGAAAGCGCGCCATTTGTCCAACCTTGATCATCACTTACAACTTCGCCTACGACCAAAATACCTTGTTCGGGATGCTGTGCTTGATGAATAAAATCTTCTCTATTCGCATATTTATCTGATAAAGGAGTATAATAATGGGTTCCAATTTGCCAGTAAAAATCTTTGATCGCCTCTAATTCTAAGCTTCCTGCTGGTATTCCTAATGCCTTTTCCAATAGATTGCAATATATATTTCTATTTTTTGGCGTATCTTCCAAATATTTTTTAAGAAATGTAGCATTTACATTATCAGAGTAAGCAATCATATATACGCCTTTATTTGCATTCATAGGTATAATTTTTTGTAAAGGTCCGGGAACAATAGTATAATCTTTTACGTATTGCTTCATTATTTCAGCTGATGCTTTAGAAAACTTACCATACATTCTAATAAAATTTTGCCCTTGTATTTCATTATAAATACTGTTTTTAGAGGAAGCGCCAGGTAATATGTGTCTTATGCTATCAATAGTAGTAGCAATAATTACTTTGTTTGATTCAAATGTAGTACCTTCTTTAGTTTCTATTGAGAATCGACAAGGATTCTCTCTCATTTTATTTATACTAACTACATTCATCGATGTTTTTACTTTACCAACGCCAATTCCATTATAAAGAGCCAATACTAATTGTTTCCAAGGAATATACAAGCCTTTCCAACAGCACGCATTATCATCCATTCCATAATTTTGAATAACGTCAACCGCGTCTGCGTTTTCATAATCAGTATATCCTGATGACACCAAAAAGTCATCATATAATTTTTTGCCTAATATAGGTTTTGCGAATTCTTTGAAAGTAACATGTCTTTGATGTTTATTTTTATTGTATTCGTTTTTAAGGCATTGAATAATTTTTTTAATATCTATTATGTCATTAATTTGGTTGGAATAATAAGTTTTAAATGAGAATTCATCATATGGAACATCAATGTCTTTTAGTAATTTAATTAACAATTTATCTTTATTTTTTCTTCCTATATGCGCGCCAGTTACAATCTGTGTTCCATAAAATGTTTCGTTACTAGTTCGTCCACCGATCCATTTTTTTTTGTATTTTTCTAATATGATAAAAGATGTCGTTGGCGACATTTTTTCTATATTATATGCGGTATATAACCCAGCTATCCCGCTTCCAATAATAACTATATCATAATACATATGCGACATATATTATAATAATACAATTTTTTTAAATTTATAGAATGATGATGTTTTATTATTCAATTAATTTATTATGCTTATAAATGATATATTAAGATTATATAAAGATAATCTATATTTAAAAATAATATGTCAATAAGAAGACAAAAAAAAATTTTGTGTTCTAAAATAGAAATAATTGAAGGAGACCATGAAGACGAACTTAAAGTAGAATATCTTAAAGAATTACAAGATAATGAATTAAATAAGTATAAATCAAGATCTGATTATTATATTAAAAAAGGATATAAGTGTGTAATTTATTGTTGTAATTTTACTTCTAGAACTATTTGTGTATTTATGAAAGTATCAGGTATTTATTTTTTATGGATTTTTTTACATTATATAGCGTCACATTTATATATTAAATTATGTGTTCCTAAAACATTTATAGGTTTTGTACTGTCACCATTTATGACAGCAACTCCACATTGTCAAGGATTGAGATGGATTGTGTATAACGCAGCTAACATGATTAACAATATGTGGATAATGTTAGGCGCGTGGATATGTTCTACAATATTGATTGTTAATAAAAATAATACAAATATTCATAAATAATATAAAGAGATATAATATAGTATATTATAATAAAATGACCACATATAAGAGACACGGAAATCTATGGACTATTAATGAACTACTATCTCTTCAAAGAGAATATGAATTATTAGAATGGTCTATACAGGATATTTCTACAAAGCATCAAAGAAGCGTAACATCTATATTATTTAAATTACAACAAGAGGGATTTATTTTGTCGTTTAATGACGCAAGAGGTTTTTTAGAAACTAAGTTTCAAATTACTGGAGTAGATTGTAATGATGAATCTGAATCTAATGAGGTTTTTGAATATTCATTTCAAAATGAGGATACGATTAGTGAAACTAGCGAGATTAATAAGCTATCTGAACGTGTATGGGGACTAGAAACTTCTGTTGGCGAGATTGGTACTATGGTGAAGCAAATGTTTGATTCTATGATTTCATCAAAGCCAAAGAAGCGTTTTCAATTGAGAAAGGACTAAATTTTTATATTTTATATAAATGTTATATATTTTTTATGAATTAAAATAATAAATTACGATTTTATTATTTTATATATTTGAAATTGAAATACTTTTAATTCTTACGTTTATGACGACGAGTTCTTTTCCCCTTTCTTCTTCTTCCGCCAACAGGAGTGTAAATATCAGGTTGTTGTTTCATATTATACTCTTCTTCGGGTTCATATCCTTTATATTCATTGGCATCATTTTGACCTTTTAAGTTTGATTTAAAATTTAATTCAATTTGTTTACAATAAGGAGATGTATTTTTAAATCCGAGTCTTGATTTAGGACAGCACGATTGGTATTTTTTATGCATTTCTTCGGGTGTAGTTAACTCTGTTATGTTGCTATAATCACATACCGCACTTTCTGGGATAACACTTGAAGTATCTACTACAGAAGGAGTTGTAGGAGTTACAGGAGTTACAGGAGTTGTAGGAGTTGTAGGAGTTGTAGGAGTTGCTGACTTACCAAATAAAAAATCAAACATACCGCCTCCCCTCTTATTTTTTCTACTTCTACGAGTTTTCTTTCTCAAAATTCTTTTTGATTTCATATATATATATTTCTAAACATTATTTTTTTACAAAGAATTTTGTTAAACTTTGAACGCCTTCCTTTTCATTGTTTGTTTCTCTCAAATACTCATCAAATAACAATGTTTTTACTTCTTTATTCTTTAATTGTTCTAGCTTATCTTCAAATTTATTTTCATCTACATTTATACGCAAATTCTCTACTTCTTTTTTAAACTTGGCAATCTTTGATTTTTTATTTTGCATTTCCCAAATCTTTTCAAGAACTAAAGCAAATACTTGCTGGACTGGCTTCATAATCTGATTTGTAATGTAAAATGAATAATCTATTTTAAGATTGTTTTCCGTGATAAATGTTGGCGTTTCAATTTTTTCACCTTGAAGAGCTTTCTTATCTTTTGAAGCAATATAAACAAATGGAATTCTATCACCTGAACTTGGTTTGCTTCCTGGATCTCTTGCGGTAATTCTATCTGCTAATACTTTATGCGCAATTGATTTGGGATTTTTATACCCAGAACGCAAAGATTTTGTAATAATTAATTTATCCATTGTATATTTTTCATCAACAATATTTTGTAAGCATGATTTTAAGAAATCAATCGCCTCTTTTATATTTTGGTTTTTCATCAAAATATCAATAATTCCACCATAAATATCTTTTACAATTGGCGCATTATCTCGTCTTTTTAATACGATTCCCATTTCTTTTCGCTTACCTTTATTCGGGTCAGTTTCATAAAGCATACCAACATATCTTTTCTTTGATAATAAACAAAATGGCATAAATGTTTTCTCATATTCTAAATCGTGTGGACCTTTTAAAAATTTAGATGCTAAATGTCCTGCCTCTTGTGCGATTTCAATCGTAATTTCTAATGCTTCTTTGCCACGAATTGGTATACCATCGGGAGTTTGTAAATTAAAGGTGAAGAATACAGAATCCGTGTCACCATATATGTATTCAGCTTTTGTTAACACTGGTCCATGTGATATTGTATTACATATTTTATTTCCATAACATTCTTCAATAATTCTTTTTGCATAAGTTAATAGAGTTCTTCCTGTAGCGGTTGTACAAGCGGCAATATCTTTTTCATAAAAAGTGCTTGTTTTAGCACCACATTGACCATAAAGCGAATTTGCGGTTAGTTTATAACCAATTTGTCTTTGATCTAATACATTCTTCATAAATTCATCTTTTTCATTTGGAATCAACTTTTTAGTATCTTTTCTTGCTTTTAATAATTCTTTCAAAATAGAAGGCATAATTGCTTCACCTTCTCCATTTACATCAGCTAAAGGCTGAGCAAATCTACACATTTTATAACCGCATTTAATTTTTTCAGCGGCTGCGTTAGGATTTTTTCTATGATATCTATAGGTATCATATGTTATATCTACATATTCATAACCAGGTAGATTATCATATAAATAAACATCATTCTCTTTTTCACCCCATTCTTCAACCAAATTTCCGGCTAAGTCATATTCTCTCGTCCACACTTTACTATCATGTGACAAATTTTCACTAATCATTGAACTCGGGTAAAGCGACGCATAATCTACGCACGCTACTGGATTATCCAAATAAAGATCGCATTTCGGATCCAATACAATAGCCCCTTCATACCCTTCATCTAATCCACCTTTTTCTATTACTGGCATCAAAGTGCGTTTTTCTCTACATTTTTTCGAAACAAAACTGGTAAGCTTAATACCTTGTCCTCTCATTACCAAGAAATTAATAGGAACACTACAAATTTTTGCCATCTCGATAAATCCTGTCAAAATATCTGATTTATTAAATAAATAATGAACTAGGTTACAATCTTGAATACAATATTTTGCAATTACAGATCTATCATCAGCGGATCCATTCGTCATTCTAAAAATATCTTTTGGAGTTACATCGTCCTTAGCTAAACACCATCTTACTTTTTTTTTGAAATCTGGATTAACAATGCCTTCTATTTTAAATTGACAGTTTAATTTATCAACCTCAATAACTAAATATTTTGCACCATCTGCGTAATAATCTACCGAATATCCAATCTCTTCAAAATGAATAAAACTTCCAACTAAAAGACCTGTCATATTCGACGTTTTTATTTCAGAATTTGACGAAGAATTGTCTATTGTTTTTATAAAATCTCCAATAAAATTACCAGCAACATAGTCTAACTTATATGAAATCAAGTTCGCTTCGCGACGGTAGAAATTATATAAATCAACTTGTAATCTACCATTTATCTTAATAAATCTTATGTCATGTTGACCACTAGCAATATGAATGCTACTTTCTTCAATTTTATATCTTCCCGTATCATTATCTTTAGTACCACAAATCTCATCTTTATTTCTTGATAGACGTAGAAAGTCCTCTACACAATTATTTTCTTCGGCTCTTCTAAACATAAACTCATAATCAAACCCAAATATATTATATCCTATAATAATGTCTGGGTTTTCTCTCTGAACTAATTGTTGCCAAGCTAATAATACTTCTTTTTCTGTATTATATGTTTCTAATATACTATTGCTAATAGGTAACTCAGAACATGTGTTCAAAACAATACAATGGTTCATAAATGGTTCTGGCTCTCCATAATTCATGAAGGTAGAACCAATAAAAGTACATTTATCGCCTTCTAGCTTTGGAAAATTCGAATTTAAGGAAATATTTAATTCATTCAACTTTCCATCTCTTTCAAACTTTTTATCACATAATATATCAACTATTGTAGCTTTTTTATTATCATATGATTTTACATAACTTTTATATTCATTTTCGTCATCTTCATCTAGTGCCATTTTTTCAAATAATGCTTCTAATGTTGTGGCTTCATTAAAATTGGCGGATTTATTCACATTTCTAACCTGTGAACCTAACCACGTTTCACACATTTGGTCTACATCTTTTCTTGACTTAGGAATTGTCTTAGGATACACAATGTCTATTTGATCCATTTTTTCATAACCAAACGCAGCTAAAATAATTCTTCTTAAAATATTTTTACACAACTCCTTTGTCATTTCCATTTTTAAATTTTCAAAATATTCTATAATATTTGTTGCTAACTTTTTATAAGATTTGATTGGCACTGGAAAATCCCCATGACTACTACTAGCCTCAATATCAAAACTCATGATCTTATATGGCACTCTTGTTTCTATATGATTTAAAGGTACTATGTTTTTATAATTGACGGAAAACTCGAAATCACATGTCGTATTTTTAGAATCGCCCTTTATTTCTATCGTTTTCTTTTTTGGCAATGCTATCCAACCAGACGGACTTACATCTTTAATATGAAAGAAACGTAATAAAGGTGGTATATTTGCTTCATACAATTTAATATTTGTATTATTAAAGAAATAACCTTCGTCTCCATTTGCGTCTTTTATTAAAGACCGATCTTGACCTGTTTGATAATTTGTATACCATAAATTTTTAACTTTATTAAAAGCACTCATACTGGCAAATTCAAATTTTATAAATTTATGTTTTTTCCCACCATCAAAACCATATAGTTTTTTTCTTTTTATAATTATACAATCCGTTATTGAATCTTTATAATATTTACCGATTTTTTCTTTTATATGTGATAAGAAACTGTCTTTCATTTTGATTGTCCATGTATCATTTACCATAACATAAAAGAATGGATGATACTCTTCTGCAAGAATAGAACATGTTTTCCCTTTATCGTCTACACCAAATATTTGAATCATAAAACATGACGCGTCTATATAGGTGTTTACTTCACACTCAGGCTCTTCTTTTGAAGTATCCTTACCATTATACACGTTGAAATCGAAAATTCTGAAAATGTGTTCCATTTGTTAAGTTAATATATTGACTTATATTTATCTTGTTTAAAAATAATCAATTTTAAATAAAATAATTAATAAAATAATTAATAAAATAATTAATAAAATAATTAATAAAATAATTAATAAAATAATTAATAAAATAATTAATAAAATAATTAATAAAATAATTAATAAAATAATTAA
>Ga0209443_1000323_pt1 | contig 32720 bp, 31 predicted proteins | sample LauGreBMM110DCMD_2_FD_187571 | JGI IMG/M metagenome (GOLD analysis project Ga0209443, IMG submission 187571) | Freshwater lake microbial communities from Lake Michigan, USA - Su13.BD.MM110.DCMD (SPAdes) (version 2) | ecosystem: Environmental > Aquatic > Freshwater > Lake | place: Lake Michigan... | reverse complement strand
CGAATGCAATCGCAGGAATGATAGAAACCAAAGCGTCTTCAGTAACAGACATGTTAAAAAAGCTTTCGGAAAAAAACCTAGTTTCTTATCAAAAATACCAAGGGGTAACATTGACTAAAAAAGGATTACACTCTGCAAAAATGATTGTTAGAAAACACAGATTATGGGAGGTGTTTTTAGTTGATAAATTAAATTTTTCTTGGGATGAAGTTCATGAAATTGCAGAAGAATTAGAACACATTAGATCTGAAAAATTAGTAGATCAGTTGGAAGCGTTTCTTGGATTTCCAATGTTTGATCCCCATGGAGATCCAATTCCTAATGCAAAGGGGGAAATAGAGAAAATAGACAAATTTTTATTGTCTGAAGCGACATTAAATACTGATTATTTATGTGTTGGGGTTAAAAATTCGTCAGCTCTGTTTTTGCAATATTTAGACAAACAAAATATTTATCTAGGTTCAACAATAAAAGTTATCTCCTGTGAAGAATTTGATAAGTCATTAACAATTATTTTGAACGCAAAGACTATTTCTATTTCCAATAAAATAGCAGAAAATTTATATATAAATTTACAATAAATTATGAGCAAATCACTTGAAGAAGTTAACCAATCGGTTCAAACACAAAATAAAACAACTGTTTTTAGAAAAATAGTAGCATTTTTTGGCCCAGCCTATTTAATATCCGTAGGTTATATGGATCCTGGAAATTGGGCAACCGATTTGGCCGGAGGAAGTCAGTTTGGTTATGCTTTGCTGTGGGTTTTATTAATGAGCAACATTATGGCGTTGCTTTTACAAAGTTTGAGCGCACGTTTAGGAATTGTTACCCAACGCGATTTGGCACAAGCCTCCAGAGAAACCTATTCAAAATTCATTAATTACATACTTTATTTTTTAGCCGAAATAGCAATTGCAGCGTGCGATTTGGCTGAGGTTTTGGGAATGGCAATTGGATTGAATTTGCTTTTTGGAATCCCGCTTTTGGAAGGTGTTTTGATTACCGTTTTAGATACTTTTTTATTGCTGTTTTTAATCAATAAAGGTATCCGAAAAATGGAAGCTTTTATTATTGCTTTGGTTGCTATTATTGGGTTTTCATTTGTTTTCGAAATGATTTTTGCGCAACCAGAAGTTGGAAGTATTTTGAAAGGTATGATTCCGAGTTTGCCGAGCGAAGAAGCACTTTACATTGCTATTGGAATTATTGGCGCCACGGTAATGCCCCACAATTTATATTTGCATTCTTCTTTGGTTCAAACCCGAAAATTTGATAGAAGCAAAGCTGGAATAAAACAAGCATTGAAATATAATTTTATAGATAGTACAATTGCCTTGAACTTGGCTTTTTTTGTAAATGCAGCCATTTTAATTTTGGCGGCCGCTACTTTTTACAAAAATGGCTTGTTCGAAGTGGCCGAAATTCAAGATGCACACCGATTGTTAGAACCAATGTTAGGCACTCAATGGGCGCCTATATTATTCGCCATTGCTCTAATAGCCGCTGGACAAAGTTCGACAATTACAGGAACTTTAGCGGGTCAAATTATTATGGAAGGGTATTTGAATTTACGGATTCAACCTTGGGTTCGACGCATCATAACGCGATTGATAGCCATTGTACCAGCCGTGATTGTAATTTCTCTTTTTGGCGAAAGCGTAACCGGAAAAATGCTAATTTTGAGTCAGGTAATTTTGAGTTTGCAATTGGGTTTTGCTATTATCCCACTGATTCATTTTGTTAGTGATAAATCAAAAATGAAAGATTTTCAAATTTCTAAAATCACTCAAATTGCTTCATGGCTTGTGGCTACAATTATAGTTTCGCTGAATGCAAAATTGGTTTTCAACGAAATTCAAGGTTGGATGGAAATATCGGAAAATCCTATTGTTTTGTGGTTAACAGTGGTTCCGTTGGCGGTTGGCTTTTTAATTTTATTACTTTACATTGTTTTCCAACCGTTTTTTTCAAAATCAAAAAACAATATTGAAAACCATTCTCCTCACAATTTAGTTTTAAAATTCAAGCCTTCCGAAACGTATAGTAAAAAGAATATTGCCGTGTCAGTTGACTTTACAGATGCAGATGAAATTGCAATAAATAGCGCTTTTGAACTTGGTGGAATAAAAGCTAATTACACTTTAATTCATATAGTTGAAACCGTTGGCGCCTTGGTTTATGGAGAAAACATTGATGACCATGAAACTTTAATAGATGAAAAATTATTGAAAGAATACCAAGAAATGTTGACTAATAAAGGTTTCAAAGTAACAACTAAATTAGGCTTTGGAAAACCAAATTCTGTAATTCCAAAAATTATAAATGAGGGTGATTTTGATGTTTTAGTAATGGGAACCCATGGACACACAGGATTTAAAGACCTTCTTTTCGGAACTACCGTAGATAAATTACGCCATAAAATTGGCATTCCATTATTGATTGTGAAAAACTAAAATGGAAATACAATTCTTTCAATTGTCCAATACAACGAAAGCAATGACTATGGGAATTGGGTAAAAGATGCTTCTTTATTCTTTCAAAAGTTTAACAGTTGTGGTTGAGCTATCTTTTATTTTCAAGAAGTAAATTCCATTTGATAATGCTGAAAAATCATGATTTTCAATTGCATTTCCTTCGTAAATAAGTTGCCCTAAATTAGAATAGAGTTTGTAATTCTCATTTCCCGAAGTCGATTTTATGGAGATAAAATTATGAAATGGGTTTGGACCAACAATAACTTTCGACTCAATATTATTTAAACCTAAAGGATTACAAAATGAAGTTCCTCCAACTAAATTTGTCATTTCACTACACAAATAATTATAAATGGTAATTTGTGTTGAAGTTAAAGTTAAAGTTCCGTTTAATAAATTTCGGTTATTAGTTTCAAGCGGGCTATTTGTTAAATTGAAAAATTTCTCGGTTCCGTTATCAAACTTGATTAATTTATAATCTTCATTTCGGATAGTCTTTCCATCACCAGAAGTAGGTGCCAGTTTGAAAATCTCTGTAAATGCCCATGGCCTTACAGTTGTGGCTTGGTTTAAAAGAATTGGCATCAAACTTTTACTGTCAACAACTGTTGTGGTTGGAATTCTGGTTCTCCAGCTGGTATCTCCAAAAAGCTCTAAAATGGTTGCAAACAAATCGGCGGTATTTACAAGTGCGTTGCTCGTTCTGTTGGGATTTACAATGTCTGGCCCAGAAATAATAAAAGGAACGGTAACACCTGCTTGATATAAACTTCCTTTTGAAGGACTAGTTTGCGCCACCAAAGGATCACCGCCGTTATCACCAATAAAAATAATATCGGTAGTATCCCATTTTCCAGAGGTGATTAAATAGTCAAAAAAGCGACCTATTTCTTTGTCCATCGCCTCTACCATCGCTTGAAAATAGGGAACAGGATTGGCAGTTATATCTGCTTGAGTTCCTGAAAGAGTGGTATTGGTAATTAAATTTGCTGGCGGTAAATGATACGGAGTGTGAGGCGCATTAAATGCTAAATGTAAATAGAAAGGTTTTGTTGCAGACTGGCCGTTAATATAGGATATTGCATTATTAACATTTTCCGTAGTTGCATAATTGGTACAATTAGAACTTACCCCATTGGTTATTTTTGTCCAATTATTAAATCCTGTAACGAGTTGTCCAGGCTGCCCTAAAGCACCTGATAAATTTCCTTCATAGTGGTCAAAACCCATTGATCTAGGATAATCAATTCCTATGGACCCAGCGGTAGTAACGTGCCATTTTCCAATACATGCTTTAGAAATTCCGTTTGGAGAATATAAATTCAGCATTTTTGGAATGATATTTTCAGTTAAACTCAGTTTGGTATTAGCTCCATCGACTACATCACCAACACCCGTTCTAAAACTATATCTTCCGGTTAAAATTCCTGCTCTTGTTGGGGAACATAACGGATTTGACCAGGCGTTATTAAAAACTACCCCACGTGTTAAAAGCCTTCTAACGTTGGTTAAATTAACAACACTTGGGCCATGATCGGGATACATATCGCAGTAATCTCTTCCTAAATCATCAGCAATAATTAAAACCACGTTGCGCTGTTGGGCATAATTATTTAAACCAATTAGGGATACTAAAATTGCGATACATTTTTTTATCATTAGTTATTTTTTATAAGTAGCTTGAAAGTTTGTTTTGAATTGTCATTCATTATATTTATGAAATAAATTCCTTCTGAAAACCCTTGAATATCAATTTTATATTCATTTGAAATAGGTATAACTTCATTGGCATAAATAATTTGTCCCATGGCATTTGTCATTTCAATTTGAACCAAATTTAATTCATTTGGGAAAGATAATACAACAAAATTTGAAGTTGGGTTTGGGTATACTTTTATCGTGTTTTTGGTTGTAAATTCAGTAGAAGCCAAAACTGGATTTCCTCTAACACAAATCACATAATTAGGGTTTGTTTTTGTGTCATAAGTAGTAATTCCATAAGTAGTACTCCAATACCAAGCACTTAAAGATTGGTTTGGCAATGTCGTTGACGACCAATAATTATGAATTCCTAAACTTGAAAAATAAGGTGCAAAAACAGACGGATTCGTTGCCAATTCATTATTTATCGATTGCAATTCTTTGATGTTCGGCAAACGCCAATCTGACGAAGTTCCAATTGTGAGTCCTTCAGCATAAACCAAAGCTCTATCCCAAATAAATGGCTCTGTGCTTGGAATTTTTTGCCAAACCAATTGCGTTAAATTATCGGTTATAGTTCCATCTCCATTATCTGTAAAATGATTAGTAATTGTTGTTGGAGTGGTAACATTTCGAACTGCTCGGGCGTGAAATCTTTTTGTTCCGCCAGCACTTATGGTTTCTACTTTTGGATGATTTCCAATTCCGCCGCCTGAATTGGTACACCATACTTTCGTTGTAGAATTCAATTCAAAAACACTCGTCCACCAATATTCTGCAGCTGTCAAAGTAAAATAGGTTGTATTAATTGCAGGATTTGAATTTTGATGATTCAGAATACTAAATGCCTCTATGGGAATAGGTAATCTCCAATCGGAATATCCTCCCAAAACCAAATTATCACAATATGTAATAGCATTTTCATAAGTCATTTCAACACCATCACCTTTCTGCCACATTAATCCCGTTACATTATCTGTAATTGTTAAATTGTTATTATTGGTAAATGAAGGCATATTTATCAAATAATCATGGTCTTCACCATAAGCTGTAGTGTAGCTTTGAGTTTGTCCAGTGTCAGGCAATAACTGAATAGTTTTAGAAACACTTTGCCCCAAAAGCAAAGTTGAATTTAAAAGAAGAAGTCCAAAAAGTAATTTTTTTTTCATTTGAAATACGTTTTAAAATTATTCAACCATCAATTTTTTTGTAACTTCAAAAGTATCTGAAATTATTTTAACAAAATACATTCCCGATGGAATTGTACCAAATGTAATGCTTTCTGAAATGGTATTGGTTTCAAATACTTTTTCTCCCAAAGTATTAAAAATCTGTACTTTGTTAATTCCAAAAATCGTTTTGTCACTATTTAAATTAAAGTGGTTTTTTGTAGGGTTTGGATAAATAGAAATTTTATTTTCCAAAAACTCATTATCTGATACCGACAAACTAGCCACCGTTTTTCTAACAATAACTTCGTTGTCTAAAATTACATTTTTACTCCAAATAAACTGAGCATCATTGGAAACATCATCAAAAATAGTGATAAAATTGGTATAAGCTGGTTTATTATCAACGCCTATTGTTGCATTTGTATACGTGGTTGCAGCAGGCCATGAAGAATCATCAAACGTTGCCAATGTCCAGTTTGCGGGTCTTGCCCAATGCAAACCATAATACGCTGTCCCTGAATTGGAATCTGCTGTACTACAAGTACTTGAATTTCTAGTCGTACCACTTTCAGTAGGACACGATAAATTCATGATTGGTGCCGTATAAAATGTTTGTGCTTTCCAATCGCTTCCTGTTTTTGCAATTATCGTGTTGCTTGCATCTTTAAAAACGGCCACCATTCCACCATCGCCACAATGGTATGTGTATGAACCATTAGTTTCGCCACCAACACCCAATCGCTCTTCCCAATCGACTAAAAGCATAGAAATTGTAAACGGGCGATTGACTTTAAATCGGATAATATTGGAATTAAATTGTGTAAAAGGCACATTGTCTTTTCCAACAGGAACACCATTAATGTACATTTCAAAATAGTTGTCGGCAAAGATATAAGCTGTAATTATTTCTCCATTAGCATCAACAGTTACAATATCGGAACCATTCAAAGCAGCCAAAGCGGTTGCAGCGGTTGAATAATTATTTCCGTTACAAGCATTATTCAAATCAGAGGCAAATGGAAAAGAGGAATTGGTGTAATTTGTGACTGCGGGAACCGTCCAAACCGAATTATCTGAAGCCGTAATGTTTCCAACAGCTGCAATTCTCCCACCCGTACAAGTATATAAGTTTGCCGTTGTAGTTGTAGCCAATCCTTGAGTAATAGAAGCAGTTCCAAGATATTGTGCAAAACCACAGGTAGAACACAAAAGTAAAATTATTAACTTTTTCATACCTTATTTTACGATTACTTTCTTACTTACAACGGAATTAGAAAACTGGATTTTCACTAGATATGTTCCTTTTGATATATTTTTGATGTTTAAAATGGGACTAAATTTCAGTGTTTTAGATACTAAACTTCCCTTTAAATCATAAATGGAAATAGTTTGAACATCATTTTCTAAAAATGCGTTTCCTACATTTATTTGTAAAATATCAGTGGCAGGATTTGGGAAAATTGTAATGTTTTTCTCTATTGAAATAAAATTTTGTGCTGACAAATTTGGAACAACACATAGCGCTGTACCATTATAATTAATTGACGTTGTTCCTGTTGGCGTTACATATTGAAAAGTATATATTCCAGCTTGAGTTGCTGTATAATTTGTTGCAAAACCAGGAACTCCGCTCAAAGTGTAAGCGGTATTATAGCCGTTATTTGCATTAGCAACACAAGAAGTGATTAATGCTCCCGATAATGGAGTCCAATCTTCTGTTCTAATTGGGCGTCCTTGTGGTTGTGGAATAATTTGCAAATTGGCATCTTCCGTAACCACTCCAACCATATTTCCGATCATATAAGGAGCAGCGGCGGTACCGTGATAATGATAAACTCCGTTGGTTCCATAATGCCCATGATTGGCATCAAGAGTTGTCATTGCCGAACCATTAGGTTCTAAATTTCCATAAACCGCATAGCCATCAAGCCCAAAAGCAATTGGCAACGTTGCAGATGCTTGCCCTAATGTTATTAAATGCAAAGGCGCAGTATGATAATGATAATCATCGCCTCTTCCACAATGTCCACCATAAGTATCGAGTTGTCCGTCAAGAAAACTATCAACTCCTGTATTGGTGTGATAATTAAAAATGGGAACGCCATTAACTGCCATCGCAATAGCGCCTTTCAAAAAATGAGTGTTAGAGACAGGTACAGGAGTTGTTGCTATAACTGGATTCAACGGAATAGTCCAATGACTCGTATTGATATAACATTTTGATGTTGGAACTTGTTGTTGCCATCCCGTGCTTGAAATTCCAACCATCATTGTATGGTTTGGAATCCCAGTTGAATTCACGTAGAAAAAATTGGCATCATAAGTAGTGCTAATTGTTGAAGAAAACTGTGCAAAAGCAGAAGTTAAAAAAGCGGGATCTGTTGTAGAAAGTGCTTTTTTTGTAAAACTATACAATGATATTACTATCCCAAGAAACAAAACAGGGTATAAATATTTTAATTTTTTTCTGTCGGAAAGGGAATACACATAATATCCAAAAGCAAATAATGAAAATAGAATTATCCAAAATTTGTAATCGAAAATGCTTTGAATTCCTACTTGTTTTTGTAGTGAAATGGTATTTAAATTTTTAACCCAATCTTCTTTTTTCATTACAAATGCCTGATCTTCCTTTGATAAATCCGCTAAGGGGAATTTTAAAATGGAATTATTGGCATCTTCAATAAAAACAATACCGTTTTTAAGCATCATAAAGGTCCCATCAAAATGTTTATGATGTTTTTGAACGGACCAATGTCTCAATACAATATTGTCGTGATTGATGGTATGTGAAAACATGAAATTGCCAATTAAGCAAATTAATAATAGAGTTATTTTTTTCATAAGTATGGCGTTTCATAATTAGACGAAATATATAGATTTTTCTTGTGTTTTTTAAATTAACCTTTTTATATAATTAAATCACCTTCAAATATAAAAAGTAATTTAAAGTTAATTTTTAAATAGTATATATTTTCAGACTATTATAAGTGAATTTTAAGATTAAGCGATTATCTTTGAATTATTAATTTAATTTGAAAAAAACATGAAAAAAGCCATACTACTATTTTGCATCTTGCTATTGGGATCAAAATCATTTTCACAAAACACAGATAGCGATAAAAAAAAGATAAATACCACACTTGATTCTTGGCATAAAGCTGCTGCAAATACTGAGTTTGATAACTATTTTTCTTACATGACTTCCAATGGAGTTTTTATTGGGACTGACGCAACAGAAAACTGGCAATTAGATGCATTTAAAGCTTTTTCAAAGCCCTATTTTGATAAAGGAAAAGCTTGGAATTTCACTTCATTACAGAGAAATATCTATTTTGATAAATCTCAAAACACGGCATGGTTTGATGAGTTATTAGATACTCAAATGAAAATTTGCAGAGGTTCCGGAGTATTAATTAAGGAAGGTAAGAATTGGAAAATTGCTCATTATGTTTTGTCAATGACCGTTCCAAATGACAATACAGATGAGGTTGTAAAAATTAAAGAAAAAATTGAAAATGGGTTTATTGAAAAATTAAAATCGGAATAATCTATTTTTTTACGGGTTCTGATTTCATATTGGAAACCACATAAGTTTTTCCATCTCCAGTTTCTTGAACCGCTTTTAATAAAAGATCTGGTGTTTGTTTTGATGCATCAAATTCTACTGTAGCAAATTTCTTGTCAAAATCTACAGTTGCACTTTGAATTCCATCCATTGATGCTAGTTTATCTTGAATTGTCTTCGCACATCCAACCGCACAAGTCATTCCTTCAATAGTAAAAGTAGCCATTTCAGGTTTTGCAGCAACAGATTTAGAATTTACTTTTACAGTCTTTTCTGTTGTTGTAGTTTGAGAAACTTCCGTTTTTTTACAACTAAAAAACAATAAACTAGAAAGTGCAATTGCAGAAAATAAGGGAGTAAAATGCATATTATTTTGTTATATAGGATTAAGTCCAAAAATTAGTTGGATTTCAATTACAAAAATAACAAAAAAATAAAAGGGATATCCATAAAATTATTACAAATTTGCAGAATAAATTACCACTATGAATTCTAAGCAAACCAAATGGGTTTTTTTGCTTCTTTTAGCTTTAATTTGGGGAAGTTCTTTTATACTTATTAAAAGAGGTTTAGTTGGATTAACGCCGTTTCAATTGGGTTCGTTGCGAATTGTTTTTGCCGCAGTATTTCTCTTGGCTATTGGATTTAAAACCTTGCCAAATATCCCTCAAGGGAAATGGAAATATATTGTAATAACCTCTTTGTTTGGAACATTCGTCCCAGCTTTTCTTTTTTCAATTGCCCAAACTCAAATGGATAGTTCAGTAAGCGCTATTCTTAATTCCTTAACGCCATTAAACACATTGATTTTGGGGGTTTTAGCCTTTGGATTAAATTTCAAAAGAAGTCAGTTGTTTGGAGTTATTATAGGATTTGTTGGTAGTATGCTTCTCATTTTTAATGGTGCTTTTCATCATCCTGAGCAAAATTATTACTATGCAATTTTGGTAATTATAGCTTCTATTTGTTATGCTATTAATGTAAATTTAATCAAGAAATACCTATCTGATTTATCGCCACTTACTATTTCTACTGGTAATTTTGCAGTAATGTTGCTTCCCGCTTGTTTGATTTTGTATTTATCTGGATTTTCTGATGTTTTAGTTTTAGAAAAAACCCAACATTCTATTCTATTTATTTTGATTTTGGGGGTTGTTGGAACTGGAATTGCAAACATTATTTTCTTTAAATTAATCCAAATTTCTTCCCCTGTTTTTGCGACATCTGTAACGTATTTAATTCCAATTGTAGCTTTCTTTTGGGGATTATTAGACAACGAAATGCTTACCCCAATTCAGTTTTTAGGAGCATTTATTATTTTAATAGGGGTTTATTTGTCTTCTAAAAAATAAAAAAGGCTACCTTTTCAGATAGCCTTTGATAAATTTTTATGCTTTTATTTATAGGAAATCAGCATCAGAAACACCTTCATTGATTTTAACTTCTGTTGTTTTGAATTCAATTTCTTGAGGCCCAAAAGACAATGAAGTTTTGAAAGGGAATTTAATTCCTTTCACTTCCTTATAATCCCCAAAGTTTGTAATTTGAGTCATTTTTTGTCCATTTGCTTCTTGAACAACAGCTTTTCCAATTTTCAATCCTGATTTAACATCGTAATACAAAGTGGATTTACCGTCTTTGATTACATATGCTTCAGCTCCATTAAATGATTCTATACCATCTAAAGTAACACCTGTTTTTATAGACATTTTTATTTCGTCAAATGGCATTGCGCTTGCTTTTAATTCCGCTAATTTATCGCCATCGAGGTCTTTTCTTTGTCCTTGTTGAGTAACATAAGCCCCTTTTTCGTTCACTACTTGTTTCATCATTGTCATTCCCATTGCTTTCATTTCAATGGCTAATTTATTTGACGAAGTGATTTTTGAAGTCATTTCTAAAGCCGTTCCTTGAATTTCTCCTGTTGCAATTGTACTCAATGATTTCACAGCTAAAACAGCTTTTTCGCCACCAATAGCTTTAATGTAATTGTCTAAAACAATTTTTACGGTAACGCCTGCTGGAACATCTTTTTTCATTACAGGTTTACTTGATGGAGCTCCAAATTTATCAAAATAAAACATTGGAATTTTCAACTTTTCTAAACCAGGAAGAACCTCACTTCCTTTTCCTACAATGACAACTCGAATATTGTCTTCAAGGAAATATTTATTGGCAGCAGCCATAACTTCTTCAGCAGTTACAGCATTAATATTTTTGATATAATTTTCGTAGAAATCTTCAGGAAGCCCTTGCGTTTTTATACGTAAAGCATATCCAGCAACTGTTTGTGGTTTTTCAATTTGCATTACAAATTTTCCAACGTAACCCGCTTTCACGTTTGCTAACATTTCTTCTGTAACTTTCTCCGTTCTAATTTTCTTAATTTCTTTAAAAAATTCTACAACCGCACTATCGGTAACTGCATTTCTTACTTGTGTAGAAGCTCTGAATGTAGATACATATTTGCTTCCACCAATACCTGAACGAGCACCATAAGTCCAACCGTGAGCCTCACGAAGGTTCATGTTTAGGTAGCTATTAAAATCACCTCCAAGAATTTGATTGGCAACAATTGTAGCAAAGTAATCTTTATCATTCATTTTCAAATTTACTGTGTTCTGTAATGCAATTTCCGATTGAACGGCATTTGGCATATCCACAAAATTGATTTGAGAATACTGAACATTTATTGGATCTGTGTATGTTAATGATGGTGCTGTTGCTTTTGCCCATGAGCCAAAAAGTTTCTCAACCGCTTTTTTTGTTTCTTTAAATTTGACGTCCCCAATAATTATAAGGTAGGCATTTTCAGGAACAAAATAAGTGTGGTAATTATTTTCTACATCAGAAAGAGTAACATTTTTAATAGTTTCTTCGATTAAAAATTCTCCTGAAGGATGGTCTTTTCCAAAAGCCAATACATTTTGTACTCTTCCAGCTACTGCTGCGACACTTTTTTCTTGAGTTTTTATGTTTTCCAGTAATTTGTCTTTTTCTTTATCAAATTCTTCTTGAGTAAAGTTTGGATTCAAAGCACCATCAGCCATTAATTCTAAAATTCTACCTGAATATTTAGACAAACTACTTCCAGAAGCGCCAGAAGCATAGAAATTTAAATCTGCTCCAAGAAAATCAATTTCTTCATTAAAAGCATCCTTTGAAATTTTCACACTTCCATTTCCAATTAAACTGCTCGTTAAATCGGCAACTCCTTTTTTAGCACCTTCGGCATAAGGAGTGTTGTCAATGCTTAAATTGAATGAAACTCTAGGGAGTTTGTGGTTCTCTACAACCATTACTTTCAGTCCGTTTGGAAGTGTGAAAGATTCTGGTTTTTTAATATTTATTACTGGAGATGGTCCAGGTTTTGGCTGAGTTCGGTCTTGTGCTTGCATAATTAAAGTTAAAAACAAGCTTGATAAAATGATAATTGATTTTTTCATGATAGAATATCTTAGTTTTGAGCTTTGTCTTTTGATGGAACATAATCCAATATCAATCGTTGATTTGGATTTAAATATTTTTTGGCAACGTCTCTAATTTCCTGAGCTGTTATGGAGCGATACATTTCGATTTCAGTATTGATCAAATTAATATCTCCATATAATAGGTAAAAAGAAGCTAAGTTTTCTGCAATTCCTTCAACGTTAGAATTTCCATTTACATAATTATTATCGTAAATGTTTTTCAGTTTTTGCATTTCTTTATCTGACAATAATTCTGATTGAAGTTTTACTACTTCTTCATCTATTTCTTTTACGATATCTTCAGAGGTAAATGTTCCTTGAGGCATTCCGTATAAAATATACATTCCATAATCTTCTTGACTGTAACTAAAAGCTCCGATTTGCAATGCCATTTTCTTGTCATCTACAATTTTCTTGTACAATCTTGAACTTTTCCCTTCACTTAATACAGTAGAAATCATGTCTAAAACTCTTGCATCACGAGTTTTCATTGAAGGAGTTCTATAAGTAGCTACAATCATAGGTTTTTGAATGTTCGGATCTTGATACGAAGCGTTTAGGGTTGTTGTAATAGGTTCTTCAACAAATTTTTCAACTAATACGTCTTTTCCTTTTGGAATGGCTCCAAAATATTTATTAACCCATTCTTTTGTTTTTGAGATATCATCTAAATCTCCTGCAACCACTAATACCGCGTTGTTAGGAACATAGTATTTTTTATTGAATGCTTGAAATTCTTCTAATGTTGCTGCATCTAAATGTTCCATAGAGCCAATTGGAGCCCAACGGTAAGGATGATTTACATACATATTTTTCTTAACCTCAGCAATCAAACTTCCGTATGGCTGGTTGTCAACACGAAGACGTTTTTCTTCTTTTACTACTTCATTTTGCGTATCCACTCCAATTTGGTTGATAATAGGATGCATCATTCGTTCTGATTCCATCCAAAGTCCCAATTCTAAATTATTAGAAGGAAATACTTCGTAATAATAGGTTCTGTCTTCAGAAGTGTTGGCGTTGTTTGTTCCGCCATTAGCAGTTACAATTTTGAACCATTCGCCCCGTTTGATATTTTCTGTTCCTTCAAACAATAAATGTTCAAAAAAGTGGGCAAAACCAGTACGTTCTGGATTTTCGTTTTTGGAGCCTACGTGATACATTACCGAAGTAATAATTACGGGTGCCGAGGCATCGTTGTGCAGAATTACGTGAAGACCATTGTCTAAAGTAAATTCTTCAAAAGCAACTTTTTGAGCTGAAGCAACTCCGCCAAGCATAAGCATTGTACTTAGAGCCATTAATGAATTTTTCATAAAGATTAATATTTGGTTTATATTTTTCTATTTGTATAAAATAGTACTTCAAAAATAACTTATTTTCAATTAAGTGAAACTAATCGGCTATTTATTTAACAGAAATTAACTTTTTAATGTTGAAATAGTAACTTCATAAATAGGAAACCCATACAATTTCAGATAAACTCGGTTTTTTTACTTAATGGGTTGCACATTAAATATTAAATGGTATATTTGCACTCTTAAAAATTAATTAAACAATATTGTTATGTACGCAATCGTAGAGATAGCAGGGCATCAATTTAAAGTTAGCAAAGATCTAAAGGTTTATGTTAATCGTTTAGCAAGTGAAGAAGGATCGAAAATTACTTTCGATAAAGTTCTTTTGTTAGATGATAACGGTACAATCACTTTAGGCGCCCCAGCTATAGAAGGTGCTTCAGTAGAAGCCAAAGTGTTACAACACTTAAAAGGAGATAAAGTAATCGTTTTCAAAAAGAAAAGAAGAAAAGGTTACAAAAAGAGAAACGGACACCGTCAGTATCTTACTCAAATTGTAATTGAAGGAATTTCGACATCAGCTCCAAAAAAAGCAGCTCCTAAAAAAGTAGCTGTTGAAATAGTTGCCACTGAAGAAGTAGCAGTACCTAAAGTAAAAAAAGCTCCAAAGGCTAAAAAAGAAGATACTCAAGAATAATAACAACATAAAAATTATACGTCATGGCTCACAAGAAAGGTGTCGGTAGTTCGAAGAATGGTAGAGAATCAGAATCAAAACGTTTAGGCGTAAAGATTTTTGGAGGACAAGCTGCTATTGCTGGTAACATCATCGTAAGACAAAGAGGTTCAAAACACAATCCAGGTGCAAATGTTTACATGGGTAAAGATCACACGCTACACGCTAGAGTTGATGGTCTTGTTAAGTTCCAGAAAAAAGGTGAAAATAAATCATACGTTTCTATTCTTCCATTCGAAGCATAATCACGAGATTTTTCATAAAATTAGAAAACCCATTTCGAAAGAAATGGGTTTTTTTGCGCCTAAATTTTTTGAAGAAGACTGTGATTAAAGGGCCTCCCAAAAAAGAACACATAAATCAATTGACTTTTTTTCTCCGTATTTTATTAGTCTTTTATATAAAAAAATAAAAAAACTTATATTTTATTAGTTTATTAAATATTATTACATACTTTTACGTTAAGTTAATGTTAAGTTAACGTTATGTAAACGTTATTAAAAAAGTATTTTATCGTAATAAATTATTAATTAATAAAAAATTGAATTATGAAAAATGTAAAAAATCACGGAGTAGTGTCATGTAAATGCAGCTCAATTTTAAGTCAACTTATTTTAGGTTCGTTATTTTTGTTTACGCTTTTTTTTAGTCAACACATTTTTTCGAAAACCGTAATGTCTTATGTAAATATGAAAACCACAGACACAATTAAACAGAAAAAAATAATTGTTGACTTGAAGGAACCTCAAAAAATGGCTCAATATCCTGGAGGGTTAGAAAAATTTTATGCTAAAATCAATGCGAAGTTTAGTAATTCAGAAATCGATTACGAAGGATTTGACAAAATTAACGTATCGTTTGTAATTGAAATGGATGGCAGCATGAGTGCAATCATTGTAAATGACCAAACTATGAGCAAGAGCATGAAAAAAAGCATAGAGCTTGTGCTTAAATCTATTAAAACAAAATGGTCTCCCGCAATTATAAAAGATCAACCGGTGAGAACACAGTATGAACTGCCATTGGTGTTTAATGATTAATAGCAAAAGTAAATAGTTACTCTATAAAAAAACCCGTTTCGAAAGAAACGGGTTTTTTTTATAACTTTAGTTTATCACTAATATCTGTAATACTCTGGTTTGAATGGTCCTTCAACGGGAACACCAATATAATCGGCTTGATCCACACGTAAAGTTTCTAATTCAACACCTAATTTAGCTAAGTGTAACATGGCTACTTTTTCGTCCAAATGTTTTGGTAACATATACACATCATTGTTATATGCCGCGCTGTTTTTCCACAATTCAATTTGAGCTAAAGTTTGGTTGGTGAATGAATTACTCATCACAAAACTTGGGTGACCTGTAGCACAACCAAGGTTTACCAAACGTCCTTCTGCTAAAACGATAATATCGTTTCCAGCAATGGTATATTTGTCAACTTGTGGTTTGATTTCCACTTTTGATGCACCGTGGTTTTTGTTCAACCAACCCATATCAATTTCGTTGTCAAAATGCCCAATGTTACAAACGATAGTTTTGTCTTTCATTTTTTCGAAATGAGAACCCAAAACAATATCTTTATTTCCAGTTGACGTAATGATAATATCTGCGGTTGCAATAACCGTGTCTAATTTTTTCACTTCAAAACCGTCCATTGCCGCTTGAAGCGCACAAATTGGGTCAACTTCTGTAACAGTTACAATAGATCCCGCACCTCTAAAAGAAGCAGCTGTTCCTTTTCCAACATCGCCATAACCACAAACTACAACTCTTTTTGCAGCAAGCATTACATCAGTTGCACGACGAACCGCATCAACTGCTGATTCTTTACAACCGTATTTGTTGTCAAATTTCGATTTTGTAACCGAGTCATTCACGTTAATTGCTGGCATTGGCAACGTTCCCGCTTTTACTCTTTCATATAATCTGTGAACTCCAGTTGTAGTTTCTTCAGACAATCCTTTGATTCCAGATATTAATTCTGGGTAACGGTCAATAACCATATTGGTCAAATCTCCACCATCATCCAAAATCATATTCAATGGTTTTCTGTCTTCACCAAAGAACAAAGTTTGTTCGATACACCAGTCAAAATCTGGCTCGTTCAAGCCTTTCCAAGCATAAACTTGAATCCCCGCAGCAGCAATTGCAGCCGCAGCTTGATCTTGAGTAGAGAAAATATTACAAGAACTCCAAGTCACTTCTGCACCCAAAGCAATTAATGTTTCAATTAAAACCGCAGTTTGAATGGTCATGTGCAAACATCCTGCAATACGAGCACCAGCAAGTGGTTGTTCGTTTTTGTATTCCGCACGAAGCGCCATTAAACCTGGCATTTCAGCTTCTGCCAATTCAATTTCTTTTCTTCCCCAAGCTGCTAGAGAAATGTCTTTTACTTTGAAAGCCACATAAGGCATAGTTGATGTACTCATTTATAGTATATTTGTAATTGTAAATTTTTTGCAAATTTAGGCATTAACTTTATGAATTAATAATTTTCATTAATATTTATGAAATGTTTATTTTGTAAAGGTTTGAATTTTAATCAAGTAATCGAAAGAGTATGATTTTTTTGGAGCTACCTGCCGGCAGTCAGGTTTCCTGCTATTCGCTATATCTCTTGTGGCGAACAACGCCACAAGAGGATGCCGCTGCTATCAGGGCTAGGGTTCAGTAGTAATTATGAAATTCATAACTCAAACTCACAATTCATAACTCATAACTCTTAAAATGCCACTATATAAGACCATAAATTTCAGCCCAACAACCCAAATTCTCGTCTGGAAAATAACGGAATCATTGGCGCAATTGCGCAACGAAGTAGCATTAAATGCATCAAACACACTTCGGTTCAACGCAATGAAATCGGAATTACACCAACGCGCTTTTTTGAGCGTGCGCAAATTATTACAAGAAAAAGGTTACACCGATTTCGATTTGGAATACGACGAATTCGGAAAGCCACATCTCAAAGATGGAAAGCACATTTCAATATCGCATTCTCACGATTTTTCGACAATCATAATTAGCGACCAAAAAGCAGGAATCGACATCGAGTTGCAAAGAGAAAAAATAATCAAAATTGCAGATAAATTTGTGAATTATGAGTTTGAGTTCTTGAACAAACAAAACCAAGAAGAATATATCCGAAAGCTAACAGTGATTTGGGGAATCAAAGAATCAATTTTTAAAATCCGGAATGAAATTGGAATTAGTTTCAAAGAGCACATCCAAGTAAAACCATTTCAGATAAATGAAAAATTGGGGAGTGCGAGTTTACATTTTCAAAATAAAACAGAAGATTTTTCGTTCCATTTTGAAGAAATTGAAAATTTCACTTTGGTATATGTGTACGAAAAGCACTAATTTTATAATAAAATTAAATGATAGAATATCTATTTCATCAATATAAAGAGTACCCTACATTTGAAATTTATCTAGAAATTACAGCCGTAATTTTTGGTTTATTGAGCGTTTGGTATGCTAAAAAAGACAATATTTTAGTATTTCCAACAGGAATAATCAGCACTTCAATTTATGTATACTTACTATGGAAATGGTCATTATTGGGCGATATGATGATCAACGGATACTATTTTATTATGAGTATTTACGGCTGGTATTTATGGACTCGAAAAAAAGAAGGCGAGGACGAATATCCAATTTCTTCGCTTTCAAACAAGGAAAAATCAATTGCTTTAATTATATTTATAACAACAATTGTCTTTGTTGTCGGAGTGTATTTATTTTTTAATAAATTTACAACTTGGTCGGCTTATGTAGATACTCTTGTTACAGGGATTTTCTTTGTGGGAATGTGGCTCATGGCCAAGCGTAAAATTGAAAATTGGATTTTGTGGATAATTGGTGATATTATCTCAATTCCACTTTATTTTTTCAAAGGATATACATTTACAAGCATACAATATATAGTATTTACAATTATTGCCTTTTACGGCTATTTAGAATGGAAGAAAACCTTAAACAACACCAGATTACTGGAAACGACATAATAAAAATTGCGATTTACGGACCTGAAAGCACAGGGAAAACAACTTTGGCAAAGCAATTGGCCGCTCATTTCGATACGGTTTGGGCTCCTGAATTTGCTCGGGATTATTTGCAAGAAAAATGGAATACTAAAAAAGAAATTTGTGCTCCCGAAGATGTATTACCCATTGCAATTGGGCAAATGCAACTCGAAAATGAAGCGTTGCAAAAAGCCAATACCTATCTTTTTGCCGATACATGCTTGATGATTACTAAAGTTTTCTCTGAGATGTATTATGGTTTTTGTGACGCGAAATTGGATAAAGCAGCCCGAAAACATAAGTACGATTTATTTTTTCTTACCGATGTTGATGTGCCTTGGGAACAAGACGACTTGAGAGACGCCCCAAATGACAGAGTTGAAACTTTCGAGAAGTTCAAAATGGCATTAATTGAAAACAACAAGCCTTTTATTGTGCTTTCTGGCGATGCCGAAATGCGTTTTCAAAAAGCGATTGCTATAATTGAAGAACTTACTAAAGCCAAGGAAATAGGTTTTTCTAGTCAAGATTATCTGCAAATTTTAGAAACAGGAATCCCACTTATTACCATTAAAAAGCAGTTAAATATTTTTAAGAATGGAATTGCTAAAGTAATTTTAAATCGACCAGCAACAATAAATGATGGTATTTTAAAACTATCCGACGTTGAATTTCAAAAATATTCTGATTATTTTGACACTAAAAAAGACAAACTTAAACTAAAGAAATTCGTTCCCGCTTCTGGTGCGGCAAGTAGAATGTTTAAATTTTTAAACGAATTTCTGAATGAATTCGAAATTGAAAACGAATCTATAAATGCCTATATCAATAGAAAAAAGGCAAATAATTTATTGATTTTTTTAGCAGGATTAGAGAAATTTCCATTCTTTAAAACAATTGATAAAAAACTCAAAGAAATTTATCCTGATTTTGAATCTTGGAATAAAGACCAAAAAAATTATCACTTCATAAAATTGATGTTAGATAAAGAACATTTTGATTTTGCGAACAAACCGAAAGGGATTTTACCCTTTCATAATTACAAAAATTATATTGCAACTCCAATTCAAGAACATTTAATAGAAAGTGTTTTGTATGCAAGTTCCAACGGAAATTCAAATCTGCATTTTACGGTTTCAGAAATTCACAAAACCCAATTTGAAGAGACATTAAACAAAGTTAAAAGCAAAATTGAAACAGAAAATAATTCAACAATCGTAATTACCTTTTCATATCAAAAAACAGCTACAGATACCATTGCCGTTGATTTAAATAATACTCCATTTAGAAGTAGTGATAATAAATTGGTTTTTAGACCTGGTGGTCACGGTGCTTTAATTGAAAATCTAAATAGATTGGATTCCGATATTGTTTTCATAAAAAACATAGATAATGTTATCCAAGACGAATCTGAAACTATTACTTTATACAAAAAAGCATTAGCAGGAATTTTACTTGAATCGCAACAAAAAATAACTGGTTATTTATCCAAACTTGATAAAATTTCCGAAAATGAAATTAGTGAAATTGTGATTTTCATAGATGAAAAGTTAAACAACAAAGTAATTTCAGATTTTATAAAATATACTTTAGAACATAAAATTATTTATTTAAAAGAGGTTTTAAATCGACCAATACGAGTTTGTGGAATGGTAAAAAATGAAGGCGAACCTGGTGGCGGTCCTTTTTGGGTAAATGATTCAAAAGGAAATGCGACTTTGCAAATCGTAGAAACGGCACAAATTGATTTAACCAATGAAAATCAAGTTTTAATTGCTAAAAACGCAACACATTTTAATCCTGTAGATTTGGTTTGTGCGATTAAGGATTACAAAGGTTCTAAATTTGATTTGAGAGAATATATAGATGCAAATAGCGGCTTTATCGTTGATAAAAACAAAGAAGGAAAACTGCTAAAAGGTTATGAATTGCCGGGATTATGGAACGGCGCAATGGCTAATTGGATTACTATTTTTGTTGAGGTTCCACTGATTACTTTCAACCCTGTGAAAACCGTAAATGACTTATTGAAAGCTGCGCACCAACAAAAATAACGCAGTTAAAAGCAATCTGCAATAATGGAAAAGGATAAATTAATTAACGAATTGCAGTTCAAAGCTGTCAGAAGTAGTGGTGCTGGCGGACAAAATGTAAACAAGGTTTCCTCGAAAGTGGTTTTGTCCTTTGATTTAAAAAATTCTCAAGCCTTGTCCGAAGAAGAAAAATGGCGCCTTGAAACGAAATTAGCTTCAAGATTAACCTCAGATTTAGTTCTAATTCTAAATTGTGACGAGGACAGAAGCCAACTCAAAAACAAAGGAATTGTCACCAAACGATTTTTAGTAATAATTGAACAAGGATTGCATATTCCAAAAATTAGAAAGGCCACAAAAATCCCAAAATCGGTCATTAGAAAACGAATTAAAGACAAAAAAAATCTATCCGAGATTAAGAAAAACAGGAAAAGACCAGAATTTTAAATTTATTGCAATTCATAATCCATAATCCACAATTTATAATTAATTTTGTCCTGTCTCAAAGGGGTGCTCTAAATAACGAGCTGAGATTATACCCAAAGAACCTGGGCAGGTAATGCTGCCAAGGGAAAAAATGACAAAAAGTAGCGTGCACACTATTATTTGCCATAAGAACAATCAATTATTTTAACAAAAGAATAATTTCCCCCTTGTTATTCGTAACTATTTACGAATGAAAACTATTATTTGTCAAAAGTCAAAAGTCGAAAGTCGAAAAGTATTCTTTACTTATTTCTTTTTATTTCTTTTTTTTATTTCTTTTTCACAAGAAAAGCAAACAGATTCTACTAAAGTCAATTCGCTTGATGAAGTATTGGTCGCAGCAATTCGAGTGGATTCCAAAACGCCTGTAACGTTCAGTAACATGACCAAAAAAGAATTCAAAACTCGGAATTTAGGGCAGGACATTCCCATTTTAATGAATTATTTGCCATCGGTGGTAACGACTTCTGATGCTGGAAATGGTATTGGTTACACAGGAATTCGTGTTCGTGGAAGCGATGCAACCCGTGTAAACATTACTATAAATGGGATTCCCTATAACGATTCTGAAAGTCAAGGAACGTATTGGGTGAATATGCCCGATTTTGCTTCATCGCTTGAAAGTATTCAGTTGCAGCGCGGTGTGGGAACTTCAACGAACGGTTCGGGAGCATTTGGCGCAAGCTTAAATATGCTCACGGATAACTATTCCAAAGTGAGTAGCGGTGAAATTTCAAATTCAGCGGGTAGTTTTAACTCAAGAAAAAATACGGTAAAATTCGGCACGGGATTATTAAATGCTGAAACAAGTTCAGCACAAGGTTTCGAAATTGCAGGTCGCTTGTCGGTTTTGAAATCTGATGGTTATGTTGACAGAGCAAGTTCTGACTTGAAATCGTATTTTCTTCAAGGTACTTATGTAGGAAAAACAACCTTAATAAAAGCATTGGCTTTTGGTGGTAAAGAAAAAACATACCAGTCTTGGAACGGAATTGATGGAGAAACATTAATCAATGATAGAACTTTCAACTCGGCAGGAATGTACACGGATGAATTTGGTAAAACTCGTTTCTATGACAATGAAACAGACAATTACCAACAAGATCATTATCAATTGCATTGGAATGAAAAAATATCGGATAAATGGAATACCAATTTGGCTTTTCATTACACCAAAGGGATAGGGTATTTTGAAAATTATAAAGAAAATGCTGCTTTTGCCGATTATGGTTTAGCGCCTGTTGGTTCTGAAGTTGCAACCGATTTGATACGTCAAAAATGGTTGGACAATGATTTTTATGGTACAACTTTTTCATCAAATTATAAAGATGAAAAATTGAATTTGATTATTGGTGGCGCTTACAATAAATACGAAGGAGCACATTTTGGAAAAGTAATTTGGGCTCGATTCGCTTCTCAAAGTGAATTAGGGAATCATTATTATGACGATTATGCTAGTAAAACAGACGGGAATATATTTGCGAAAGCGAACTTCCAAATTTCAGAAAAAATCAGTTTTTATGGTGATTTGCAACTCAGAAATGTTCGTTACAAAGCCAATAGTTTAGAAACGGGTTTGGTAAACGACAATTTCAATTTCTTCAATCCAAAGGCAGGTTTGAATTTTGATTGGAATTCTAAAAATACACTTTATTTTTCTTTTGCGCGTGCCAATAGAGAACCAAATCGTGATGATTATTCAAGTGGAACACCAAAACCAGAGCAGTTAAATGATTTTGAATTGGGTTGGCGATTGACTTCAGAAAAATCAAAATGGAATGTTACGGCTTATTATATGAAATATAAAAATCAGTTGGTTTTAACAGGTGCTTTGAGCGACGTTGGGGCGCCATTACGAGAAAATGTTGGCGATAGCTACAGATTGGGATTGGAAATTGATGCGACTTTGTACCTTTCTGAAAAATGGTTGGTACGTCCAAATATCGCTTTAAGCAAAAACAAAAATCAGGAATATTATTTCCAAAAAGATGGTGTGTTACAGGATTTTGGAAATACGAATATTGCTTTTTCACCAAATGTAGTGGCGGGAAACTGCTTGACATTTGCGCCAAGCGGAAACTTGCAATTTAGTATTTTATCGAAATTTGTTGGCAAACAATTTATGGGAAATATAGATTCTAAAACATCTGAATTAAAAAGTTATTTCGTAAATGATTTGAATGTAGCGTATGAAATCCAAACAAAAAAAGTGTTTAAATCGATATTATTTTCTGTTTTAGTGAATAATGTATTGGATTATAAATATGTTTCTAACGGCTATTATTTCACATATGATGATACTTGGACAAGTCCGGGAACAACGATAACTTTAGACGGTGCCGGATATTATCCACAAGCGGGAACTAATTTCTTGGCAGGCATGACCTTGAAATTTTAATAGTAAATCAGATTTTCAAAACCCTTGTTAAGTAATTTTCAAGGGTTTTTTTAATTATAAATTTTGACAATCGTGCCATTTGTTTCCACACGATACGGTTTCATAGGATATTCTTTTCCCGGACATTGCCCAGAAAACAGGTTGTATTCGGCATTATCACAGCTGCAAAACGCATTGATACCGCGAACAGACATCGTCGAACAGGAACTCATCGCTTGATTTGGACACGCCGCATCATAAGCAACATAACCACTTCCATTATTGAAAACGATAACGCCACGAGCACCTGCATTTGGAATATATTTTCCGTTGCTCACAAATTTTAAGCTGTTATACGATGGTAAATCAGTATTTATTTCAATTGTAAAGCTATAATTGGGAATATTTGGATTGTGATTATTAAAGGTTCCGCCATCGCAATTCCACAGTAAAGGCAATAAAAGTAGGAAGATGTATTTTTTCATTTTGAAATTTTATTAAAAGAATAGTTGAAACAAATTTAATTTATTTAACTTTGAATTATATATGATTAACATATATTTATTGACTAAAAGAAATAACAACTATCTTTGTAAAAAGAAATCCCGTCCCGATGGGATTTTTTCTATTTTATATAAATGATGAAATTATGAGTGCAGTATCGTATTACACAGCAGAAGGATTAAAGAAATTAAGAGAAGAATTAGATTATTTAAAGAGCGTGATGCGTCCAAAAGCGTCCGCCGATATAGCAGAAGCACGTGATAAAGGCGATTTGTCAGAAAACGCCGAATATGATGCTGCCAAAGAAGCACAAGGAATGTTGGAAATGAGAATTGCTAAAATGGAAGAGGTGCATTCCAACGCAAGATTAATCGATGAAACGCATTTAGATGTTTCAAAAGTATTGGTTTTGTCGAATGTAAAAATCAAAAATTTAACAAACGGAATGGAAATGAAATACACCTTGGTTGCAGAAAGTGAAGCCGATTTAAAAACAGGTAAAATATCTGTGACTTCTCCGATTGGTAGAGGTTTATTGGGGAAATCTGTGGGCGAAGTAGCCGAAATTACGGTTCCAAATGGTGCTTTGAGATTTGAAATATTAGAAATTTCGAGAGACTAAATAGTTGAATCGTTTAGTTGTTAAATCGTTTAATCGTTTTTCATCTAACCAATTAAACAGTAAAACAATTAAACATTTCTTCTATGTCAAGTATTTTTACAAAAATCGTAAACGGAGAAATTCCGTGTTATAAAATCGCAGAAGACGATAATTTTCTTGCTTTTTTAGATGTAAATCCAAATGCGATTGGTCATACTTTGTGTATTCCAAAACAAGAAATAGACAAAATTTTCGATTTGGACGATGCGCTTTTTTTAGGATTAATGCAATTCTCGAAAAAGATTGCAATTGCTCTTGAAAAAGCAGTTCCTTGTAAAAGAATTGGAATGAGTGTAATCGGTTTAGAAGTTCCCCACGCTCACGTTCATTTGATTCCATTGAATGAAATGGACGAAATGCGATTCCAAAATAAAGTACGTTTGAGTAAAGAACAATTTGAAGATTTGGTTAAGAAAATAGAAGATAATTTGTAAAAATTAAGTGTATTTAATTTTTTGCTTTTCTAAAACTAATCTGCATCGTAGTTCCTTTATCGATTTCAGAATGTAAGACTTTAACTTTACCATTATGGTATTCTTCGACGATACGTTTTGTTAGCGAAAGTCCCAATCCCCAACCTCTTTTTTTAGTTGTAAATCCAGGTTCGAATATAGTTTTGAATTGTTTTTTTGGGATTCCTTTACCTGAATCAGTTATATTTATTTTTACAAATTCACCTTCTAATATAATTACCACAGCTAGTTTTCCTTTGCCTCTCATGGCATCAATAGCATTTTTTACTATATTCTCAATTGTCCAACTAAACAAAGCAGGATTTAAAGAAACAGTAATTGGAAACTCGGGAGCGTTGAATGAAAAAACAACTTGTTTTGAAAATCTGGATTGTAAATAGGCGAATGATTTTTCGGTTTCGGAGATAATATCTTTCTTTTCTAAAATAGGTTCGGAACCAATTTTTGAAAATCGCTCTGTGATATTTTGAAGTCTATCAATGTCTTTTTCAATTTCTGAAATAGTAGAATCGTCAACATTTTGAGCTTTTAATATTTCTAACCAACCGATTAATGATGAAAGCGGTGTTCCAATTTGATGCGCAGTTTCCTTCGCCATTCCAGCCCAAAGTTTGTTTTCGGTGGCCATTTTGGTGCTTCTGTAGAAATTATATACTAAAAGAGCAAAAAGTAAAATAATTAATAAAAAAGCAATTGGGAAATAAATTAGGTTGTTTAATCGGTCGGAATTTCCGTAGTAGATGTATCTAAATTTACCCGGGACATATTCAAATTTTATGGGTTCATTTTCTTTTTTTAATTTTTTTAAAATGACTTTTGCTTCCTTTGGAATTGACATTAATTTCTCGTCAATATTGTTATGACCAATTATACTATCTTTTTCGTCTGTTAAAATTATTGGAATTGTTTTATTGTCTTCGATTATTTTAATTGGCAGCGCTACTTCAGTATTGATATCAGAAGTGATCAAAGTTTTTTGAGCTTCCGACCAATATTCCATCTTTAAACGCTCCTCATTTTTGAAAATTTGAAAAAAGGAATAGGTGTTCCAAAGTATGAAAACAATGAAAATAAAGGAGGAAAATATAATAAACCAACGAGTATAATTCCTTTTGTTCGAAAACTGCATAAACTTTATTGTAAAGTGATATTCAACGATAAATATAATCAAATATTATCATTTTGAATGTAGAAATATCATTTTGCCTTTTTGTAAAGGAATATTAGATTGTAAAATTCTGAATTTCTGAATCCATTTTATTATATTTGTTCAAATTGATTTCTATGATTAGCATCGAACCAAAAGACATTTCTTCATCAAAATTACAGAGCTATTTACAAAGTTCTGTAGGCCCTCGACCTATTGCTTTTGCAAGTACAATTGACAAAAATGGGAAGCCCAATTTATCGCCTTTTAGTTTCTTTAATGTATTTAGTGCGAATCCACCAATTTTGATTTTTTCACCAGCAAGACGTGTTCGTGACAATTCTATCAAACACACTTTAATTAATGCCGAAGCAACTCGCGAAGTAGTAATAAATGTGGTGAATTTTGATATGGTGCAACAGACATCATTGTCAAGTACTGAATATGCTGACGGTGTAAATGAATTTTTAAAAGCCGGATTTTCCGCAATTCCATCGGATATTGTGAAACCCTATCGTGTTGCTCAATCACCAGTTCAATTTGAATGTAAAGTCAATGAGATAATTAGTATGGGAAATCAAGGCGGTGCAGGAAATTTAGTGATTTGTGAAGTAGTAAAAATCCATATTAATGAGTCGGTTATGGATAATAATGGAAATATTGATCCTTATAAAATTGATTTAGTTTCAAGAATGGGTGGAAATTGGTATTCCCGTGCCAATCAAGGATTATTTGAAGTTGTAAAACCATTGACAACATTAGGAATTGGTGTAGATCAAATACCAGATTTTATTAAAGAAAGTTCAGTTTTTGATGGAAATGATTTAGGAAAATTAGGAAATATTGAAGCATTGCCTACAACAGAAGAAATTAATATATTTGTAAAACAAAATTTTGTAGTAAAAGGCGTTTTAAGTGCTGATGATTTATTGAAACAACACCAAAAAGCCAAGGAATATTTGAACCAAAACGATGTTGATTCTGCTTGGAAAGTGTTGTTGGCGAAGTAATTAAATAAAATAATAATAAAAATAGTTAAGATGGAAGTATCAGGAAAAATTAAAATGCTTGGAGAAGCAAAAAATGTAGGAAATGGAAGTTTCTTAAAAAGAGAATTAGTGGTTACAACTGACGAACAATATCCACAACATATTTTAGTTGAATTCGTTCAAGACAAATGTGATTTATTAAACAGTTTCAATGTTGGAGAAGCGGTAAAAGTTTCAATCAATTTAAGAGGTCGCGAATGGGTTGACCCACAAGGAGTGACTAAATATTTCAATGCAATTCAAGGATGGAGATTAGAAAGATTGGCTGTTGCTGCACCAACTCAAGAGCCACCAATGCCAGCTGCCGAAGCATTTGCACCAGCGGAAACATTCAAAGAAGAAGAGCACGACGATTTGCCTTTCTAATTACAAATCATAAAGGATTATAAGTCAGAATTTAATTTTCTATTTCGGACTTTAAATACTCAATAAATTGTATTTCAAACTTCGCATTTAAAAAATGTACTTTTTAACTAAAGATTTGTATTTTCCACCAGTTCATGATGCTAATTATGAAGGCATTCTTGCCATAGGAGGGGATTTATCAGTAGAAAGAGTATTATTAGCATATAAAAGCGGAATTTTTCCGTGGTTTAATCCAGGCGAACCTATTCTTTGGTGGGCACCAAGTTCAAGAATGGTTTTATTTTTCGAGGATTTGATTATTTCAAAAAGTATGCGAAATATCCTCAATAGAAATGTTTTTAAAGTTACTTTTAATCAGGAATTTAAAGCGGTTATTTCAAACTGTCGTTCCATTAAAAGAGAGGGGCAAAATGGAACTTGGATTAGCGATGAAATGATTGAAGCGTATTGTAATCTTCATAAATTAGGCATTGCAAAATCTGTTGAAGTTTGGCAAAATGAAGAATTAGTTGGCGGATTATATGGTGTCGATTTAGGAAATGTATTCTGTGGCGAAAGTATGTTTTCCAAAGTTAACAATGCTTCCAAAGTAGCTTTCATTACTTTAGCAAATCAATTAAAAAACGACAATTATAAATTATTAGATTGCCAAGTTTATAATGAACATCTCGAAAGTTTGGGTTGTATTGAAATTGACAGAGAAGATTTTATGAAAATTTTGAATTAAGATTCTTAACTTCTTTTCCAGCAATCTTCTACGTGATCATTTACCATTCCTGTTGCTTGAATATGAGCGTAAACAACTGTTGACCCTACAAATTTAAACCCACGTTTTTTCAAATCTTTGCTAATTGCATCCGAAAGGGGAGTAGTGGCAGGAACTCCTTTCAGTGTTTTAGGGTAGTTGATAACAGGTTTTTCATCTACAAATCGCCAAATATATTTACTGAAACTTCCAAACTCTTCTTGTATTTTCATAAATGAAATGGCATTCGAGACAGCAGAACGAATCTTCAATTTGTTGCGAATAATTCCCGTATTTTGCATTAATTCTTGGATTTTTTCTTCAGAATATAATGCCACTTTTGAATAGTTAAAGTCGTCAAAAGCCAATCGAAAGTTTTCTCTTTTTTTTAATATTGTAATCCAACTCAATCCCGCCTGAAACGTTTCTAAAATAAGAAATTCAAATAATTTTTGGTCGTCATAAACAGGAACTCCCCATTCTTCATCGTGGTATTTTTCGTAAATATCGATTCCAACGCACCATTTACATCTGATTTTTTCTTTCATCATATTAGTTTTGACAGTTTCAAATATAAAAAAAATCCCATTTCAAAGTAATTTGAAATGAGATCTTATTTTATAAATCTAAACTCAGAAATCTAAATTCTAAAATTAGATTAACCTAAAGTGGCTCTTTTGAAACCTGTAACAACTAAGTTTTTATCTAAAGATTGAACATAGGCAGCAACGCTTAATTTGTTGTCTTTGATATAATCTTGGTTTACTAAAGTATTGTCTTTAAAGAAACGTGCTAATTTACCTTTTGCGATAGCGTCTAACATTGCTTCTGGTTTTCCTTCTTGACGTAAAACATCTTTTGCAATTTCAATTTCTTTTGAAATAATATCTGCATCAACACCATCTTCGTTCAAAGCGATTGGAGCCATTGCTGCGGCTTGCATTGATACGTTTCTAGCAACTTCGTCAGCTCCTTCAACATTTGCAGATAATGCAGTTAAAGTAGCGATTTTGTTTCCAGAGTGAATGTATGATCCGATGAAAGCGCCTTCTAATTTTTCGAAAGTTCTGATTTCCAATTTTTCACCAATAACTCCTGTTTGCTCGATTAATTTATCAGCAACAGTAATTCCGTTGAAATCAGCTGCTAAAAATTCTTCTTTAGTATTGAAGTTCAAAGCCAAATTAGCCATATCAGTAGCCATTTTTACAAAGCTTTCGTTCATTCCTACGAAGTCAGTTTCACAATTTAATGTAATTACAACACCAGCAGTTTTTGCAGCATTTACAACTGCAATTGCAGCTCCTTCAGTTGATTCTCTGTCCGATCTGTTTGCAGCAACTTTTTGTCCTTTTTTACGAAGGTTTTCAATTGCTAAATCAAAATCTCCATCAGATTCTACTAATGCTTTTTTGCAGTCCATCATACCTGCACCGGTGATTGTTCTTAATTTATTTACGTCTGCAGCAGTTATAGTTGCCATATTTTTTTTATTTTAAAGATTAAAAGACTGAAAAATTTAAAGAATAAAAATAATGCTAATTTTGAATCAACACATTAAGTAATCTTTAAATCTTCCAATCTTTAAATATATTTTTTATTCTTCAGTTGCAGGAGCTTCTTCTTCAGCTAAAGGAGTTTCAACTTCCACATCTGCTACAGGAGCAACTTCTACTTCAACAGCAGGAGCAGCTTCTTCCACATCTGCTACAGGAGCAACTTCTACTTCAACAGCAGGAGCTTCAACAGCTTCTACTTCAGCAGCAGGACTTTCTGTATCACCTTCTTTATCAGAAGTTCTATTTGCAAGTCCATCAATAATAGCAGCAGTTACTAAAGTTAGAATTTTATCGATTGATTTTGAAGCATCATCATTTGCTGGAATTACGTATTCAACCTCTCTTGGGTCAGAATTGGTATCTACCATTGCAAAAACTGGAATGTTTAATTTTTGAGCTTCTTTAATCGCGATGTGTTCTGCTTTAATATCAACTACGAATAACGCAGCTGGAAGTCTTGACATATCTGAAATTGAACCTAAATTTTTCTCTAATTTAGCACGAAGACGATCTACTTGCAAACGCTCTTTTTTAGAAAGAGTCATGAATGTACCGTCTTTCTTCATTTTATCAATAGTTGCCATTTTTTTAACGGCTTTACGTATAGTTACGAAGTTAGTTAGCATTCCACCAGGCCATCTTTCTGTGATGTAAGGCATGTTTGCAGTTTTTGCTTTTTCAGCAACGATATCTTTTGCTTGTTTTTTGGTAGCAACAAATAATATTTTTCTACCTGATGCAGCGATTTTTTTCAAAGCGTCATTCGCTTCTTCAATTTTTGCTGCAGTTTTATATAGATTGATAATGTGAATTCCATTACGTTCCATATAAATGTATGGAGCCATATTTGGATCCCATTTTCTAGTCATGTGTCCAAAGTGAACACCTGCTTCTAGTAATTCTTTTACTTCTACTTTGTTTGACATTTTTTCTTTAGTTTACGTTCTGTTGATTAGCAATGTTCCTTTTGGCTTTTGGCTTTTGGCTTCATTTAGATGCTAAACTAATTTCCCAACACATTGGGACAACAACAACATTGTTTTTAATTTATTATCAATAAGTCTTGCACGAATTGTACAAGACAGGCACTATTAACGTTTAGAGAATTGGAATCTCTTACGAGCTTTCTTCTGACCGAATTTCTTACGTTCAACCATTCTTGGATCTCTTGTCAATAAACCTTCTGGTTTCAAGATGGCTCTATTTCCTTCGCCAACTTCACACATAACTCTTGCAATAGCCATTCTCACAGCTTCTGCTTGACCTGTTGAACCACCTCCGTAAACATTTACTTTTACGTCATAGTTAGAAACATTGTCAGTTAATGACATTGCTTGCAAAACTTTGTACTGTAAAGTAGCTGTTGGAAAATAAGTTGCAAAAGGTTTTTTGTTTACAACGATAACTCCTGTTCCTTCCGAAACATAAACACGTGCAACAGCGGTTTTTCTTCTACCGATTTTGTGAATAACTCCCATTACTTAAGATCGTTTAGGTTAACAGTTTTAGGTTTTTGAGCTCCTTGTTTGTGCTCTGAACCTACAACAACATTTAAATTTCTAAAAAGTTCAGCTCCTAATTTGTTTTTAGGTAACATTCCTTTTACGGCTTTTTCTACTAATAATGCAGGGTTTTTTGCTTGCAATACTTTAGCAGTTAAAGTTCTTTGTCCTCCAGGGTAACCAGTGTGACGGATGTATGTTTTATCATCCATTTTTTTACCTGTTAGGTTAATTTTCTCTGAGTTGATAACGATTACGTTATCTCCGCAGTCGACGTGTGGTGTGTAACTTGGCTTGTACTTACCTCTCAAAATCATTGCGACTTTTGAAGCAAGACGACCTAAGTTATGCCCATCTGCATCAACAATGATCCACTCTTTTGTAACGGTGGCTTTGCTTGCTGATTGTGTCTTGTAGCTTAATGCGTCCATAATATATTTTAAATTAAACATTCCATCCCCAATAAAGGGGTTGCAAAAGTACAATTAATTATTTTAAATACAAATACCTGATTAAGATTATTTTAAAGCATCAATTATTACTCTAAAACATTCTTTAAATTAAAGCTCTGCAATTATAAATCAGCTATTAATTCTTTTGAATTTTAATAAATTTCAGCATCTAATTTCTTAAATATTTGATTTTTATTAAATGTAAATGACTTTTTTACATTAAAAAGCCGTTAACATTTCATTTTTTTTAAATTATTTGTTCCCTTTTTCATACTTTTACATTTAATTACATTTTCAATGAAATCCAAAGCTACCTTAAAACAAATTGCTAAAGAACTTCTCGTTTCTGTTTCTACCGTTTCGAAAGCATTAAACGATAGCCCTGAAATTAGTATTCAAACTAAAATCAGAATAAAAGAATATGCAAAACTCAAAAATTACAAACCCAATGTTATTGGTATCAACCTAAAAAGCAGAAAAACTAAAACCATTGGTGTAATTATTCCGAATATATTAAATTCATTTTTCGCCAAAGTTTTCACTGGAATTGAAAAAGTAGCCGAATCCAAAGGATATAACGTGATTATGTGTATTTCTAATGAATCCATTGAAAAAGAAATTCACGCACTCGAAATTTTGAGTAATGGAACAATTGATGGATTTATTTTGTCGATTTCTGAAGAAGCACAAAAATTACAAGAATACAGTCATTTCAAAGAAATTATAAACGACGGAACGCCAATTGTTATGTTTGACAGAACTACCGAAGAAGTAGATTGCGATAAAGTAACCGTTGACGATTTTGATTCTGCAAGAAATGCTACCCAACATTTAATTGATTTGGGATGCAAAAATGTTGCTTTGTTTTCTTCAATTGATAATTTAAGCGTTGGAAAATTAAGGTATGAAGG
>Ga0209443_1000321_pt1 | contig 32751 bp, 47 predicted proteins | sample LauGreBMM110DCMD_2_FD_187571 | JGI IMG/M metagenome (GOLD analysis project Ga0209443, IMG submission 187571) | Freshwater lake microbial communities from Lake Michigan, USA - Su13.BD.MM110.DCMD (SPAdes) (version 2) | ecosystem: Environmental > Aquatic > Freshwater > Lake | place: Lake Michigan... | reverse complement strand
TCTATAATATCGTGTTAGTAAACTAGAAACGTCTTTTACATTTTCAGTTAATAATACTTTTTCAAATTCATCAACTTGAGGCATTTTTTCCTCTGCAGCTTCCGCTTTTACTGTGCTAGCTTGTACTGTGCTAGCTTGTACATCTTTTAATTCTTCAAACTCAGTTACCTCTTTTATTTTTTTTGGCGGTTTATATTTTTGTCTATAATTTATTTCACCATGAAAAATGCCAGTACCATTATCTAAATCACGCATTATTGATAATAATTTTTCCAATTCTTCTGTAACATGAGGATGACCGCCGTTTCCGCCTTCACGTTTATCAACCCTTTTTCTAACCTGTACTGTTTTATCTAAATTTGATAACATTAATCTAAATGGCTCATATGCTGTTTTCCATGATTGACCTTCTTTTCCATCTACATTTTCACGAAGGTATGTTTTTGCGTCGTCAATTCGATCTTGTAAATATGTAGTATCAACAAATCCGATTTGTTTCCCGTCTTTAAATATTAGTTTTTTTTTTGTTTTTTCACTAAAAACGTCATTATAATTATATCCTTTTTTTGCTAAAAAATTTAATACCACAAGTTCTGTTGCATGATATTCTCTAACATCAGGGTCATCAGACTCAGCTTTAGTAAGTTTCATAGTCCATTTATTTGTTTTAGAATTGTAGACGTAATCCCCGCCTTTCATTTTTCTAGTTTTCATTAGTATATCCGTTTATTTAATTCCTTTAATTCATGAATCCATATCTGTTCGACCGTCATCGCGGTTAACCTCGCCACTTCTTCTTGTATCTCTTTGAATTCCTTTTCTAGAAACTCTACCTTTTCCTGCGTTACACTATCCATTGGCATCTTCGTCAAATACGAATAAGATTCCTCTCGCATCTCAATCTTCAATGCCTCTAGTTCTGCATACAGTACATCCTGTTTCTTGTTTCGCAGATCTAGCTTTCCCGATAGAACAGCCCGAATATACTTGACTTTTTGTTCTACCTTGTGCAACGTATCACGCAAGACCTTCAATTGATGCACCTTGCGTTTCTCATACGTGGCATATCGTACGTCATAAAATTCATTCATAATGTCATGAATCTCCGTGTACTTTTTCAAATGTTCATCTGCATCAAATAAATTCATATTACTAATCGAAAGACTAGTGGCCAGCTTGAGTACCTTTTCTACATCACATTCTGCCATGAGTTGAATCGTCATGTCCACCACTTTGTCTGTTGAATTATCCGTGTATCCTTTGATCGTCACACCAATTTGTGATTCTAAATGTTCCTTGTACTCGACGGTCCATACACCAATTGGTAACTCGGTCAAATGAACCACCAACTCTTTCTTAGAGTACGCACCCTTGACAATATACTTTCCCTGTTTCAGTTCAATCGTTCCCTGAAATCCCCTGTAATGAGGAACCAGATCCAACTTATCGTCGGAACCCTGAAGACGTGCTATCAAATAGTCAATCAGTTGACCTGGATGATAGCACAAGACATTCGTACTGGTTCCAGTACCAATCCCTCTGCATCCATTCACTAATACCATGGGTAGAATAGGAACATAATAGATGGGTTCAATCGGATCACCATCATCGTGATTGTAGACGAGTACTGCATCATCTGCCTCTGGAAAGATCAATCGTGTGTACTTGGCCAACTCCGTGTAAATGTATCTCTCGCTTGCGGAATCTTTACCTCCTTCCAAACGAGTTCCAAATTGTCCGTTGGGAGTCAATAGATTCAAATTATTGGATCCGACAAAGTCTTGTGCCATGTTCACAATGGTTCCATTCAAACTTGCTTCACCGTGATGGTACGCCGAATGTTCCGATACATATCCGCTCAACTGAGCCACTTTGATTTCTTTCGTCAACTTCTTTTTGAAGACACCGTACATGATTTTACGTTGACTTGGTTTAAATCCATCGACGACACTTGGTATCGATCGTTTGCAATCATAAATCGAAAAGTGACTCAGTTCATTATCAATAAACTGACTATACGAAATTGTACGATGCGTTGTATCGAGAAATACGTCTTTGGAATACGCTTCCAACCATCTCTTACGGTCATCAGCACGCTTCTTGTTAAACACTTTATCAATGGAATCACCACATTGTTCTCGCCATTCAAATTGGACCACATGTTTTTGTTTTTCTTGAAAGTACTGTACAAATTCTTTCGACGTACTCGTACCAAGACCTTTGTAATACTTAATATCCCATCCCTTGGGATCCGTTGTCTTCCAACTATCATATTGACCCTCATTGTAAAACACCACTTCTTTTGTACCTTTTTTCGCTTTGATAATCGGCGTATTCATGAAGCCAATGAATCCTGGTTGCTTCAATAGAGACTCCCACAAACTACCAAAGAGATTAATACCAAGTCCTTTGATGTGACTACCATCTGGATCTTGATCTGTCATGAATAAGATTTTACCATACCTCAATCGGATGCGCACATCGTCTACGGTATATTTTTTACCAATTTCCAATCCCATAATTTGTTTGAGTTCATGAATCTCCTTGTTATCGTTAATACGCGTGAGCGATTCATCGCGTACATTCAGCATCTTACCACGCATCGGATAAACACCAAAGTTGTCACGATCTTTCTTGGAAAGACCACTCACGACACTTGCTTTCGCTGAATCTCCTTCACATAAGATCAATGTACAATCGCCAGATTTGCTTGTACCCGCCAAATTTGCATCGACCAACTTTGGAATACCGCGAATGGTTCGCGTCTTCGTACCATCTTGTTTCTTTACAGTTGCTAGCTCTTTTTGTTCTGTTGCCTTTAGAGCAAGTTCCATAAAGCCAAGCTTGGCCACTTTTTCAACAATTTTATCGCTTACTTCACATGCTGAACCGAATTGAGTCACTGGTGTCGTCAAACAATCTTTTGTCTGACTATCAAAGGTTGGATTTTCAATGGAACAGTAGACAAAGATAGTAAGACGATCTTTAATCATGCTCGGTCTTACCTCCACCTTTTTTTTGAGCAAAATGTACGCACACAGTTTACGGGTTAATTGATTGACGAGGTAATCAACATGACGTCCGCCTTTTTGGGTATGAATGCCGTTTACAAAGGATACTTGCATGAATTCGTCGCTGAGAGCAAAAGCATATTCCCATCTAGGACATGCATCTTGTACCTTGGTTTCAATACCGTATGATTCAATATAAGAGGAAAAGTTTTGAATAGAAAGTGAATTCCCGTTCCAGCTGACTTTTACTTTTTTATCGGTAATACCGGCAATGTCCATCATGCGTCGTTCCATTAATTGTTGCATATCTGCATCCAAACCTGGAATACCAAGTCTTGCATAATCGGGTGTGAAGGACAATGACGTGTATGGTTTCTTCGTGTATTTGGTAATAATAGGAGGTTCAATGACACTAAGATTGTTACGAAACACTTGAGTATACTTTAGTTTACGTGTTGCATCGACTGTTTCCAGTTTCGCATATGTTGACCAAATAATGGCAAGCTTGGCACCAAATCCGTTCTTTCCCCCCACAATTTTTTTTTCTTCCTTGTCATAATTGGTAGACGTACGAAGTTCACCAAAGATGAGCTGAGGAATATAAATGTTGTACTCTGGATGCATGGCAACGTCAATGCCCGGCCCATCGTTCATTACGGTAATCGTTCCATCGACGCATGAACCTTGAATATAAGACACTGGTGTTTTGTCTTTCATACGAATGTATTGATCGTGAGCATTCACCAATACTTCATCAAATATTTTAAAAAGACCAGCAATATGCATGTGTGTTTTGGGAATAATTTTACCCTGCTCTGCAACCCAACTTACCGTTTCTACTGGCTGAATGGGACCGATATACATGTCGGGTGCATCGAGAACGTGACCGATATCAGTTTTGCGTTGATACTGAGAAAGATCCATTATATAAAAGTATCGAAATGTCTTCATATCAATTTTTAGCAGAAACTTATACAAAGCCCAGTAAAATTGAATTATTTATCTATTTACTTTAAAAATGTTTCAACAGGTTGAAGTATCCGATCTCTACTACAATCGCAAATATAAGATTATAGCAGGAGATGAATATGTCGGTGTGTATAAAGGAAAGTTTTGGAATGATGAACTTTACTTAGAGTTTGATCAGACACGCAATTTAACAGGACGATTTTCACCACCGCAATACTTCCTACCTACACGTAAAATTTATCAATTCGTATCCCAAAAAGCACGTATTCAATCGAATATGGAACGACGCGCGGTAAGCATTATCGTTCGCAACTTGATTGGAGATCCATGCTTCAAGTGGTAGGGCTTGCCCCCTACAAAAGATCCGTTGCAAATCACATAAAATTGAAATGATTTTTCTTCTTTCATTTTTATAGCTTAACCATGAAGTCTCGTTACATCATCAATAACCACAACAACCACAAGGCGAAGGGAAAGATCCATTTCCCCAAGTACGTACAAAAAACACCTTTCGTTCACACTCGTTTGCCCGAAATCGCAGAGAAGGTGCAGTGGCATCTCAACTGGGACGACGTAACTTTTCGTCCGGGTTACTATGTCGGCACGCCACGTCTCGAGCGGATGTAAAAAAAGAAACGGGGAGGCGAACCCCACTTTTTTTTTACATTTAGTAACAGTATGAATATACCAGCTTATTTTTTTCCATATAAACGTGAAGAAAATCTGGATGAAGAACCTATTCCTTCAAAAAAAAAAGTCCCGCCTTCTATTACAAGAGAAATATCGGCAACTTGTACGGATCAAGGTGGAGAAGGAACGTGTACATATCATTCTTTAGCAAAAGTAATAGTACAAAATGTATTTGGTGTACTCATAGATCTTCGTATGACTTCAGAAGAAACTACAAAGTATAGACAATGTTTGGCAGAAAACCCATTACAAACTGATTTACCATTTGTTGATTATACAATTGAAAATTGTACTGAAAAGGGTGTTCTTAAAATTATGTTATTTCATTATGTCTATGAATATTTAAAAAATAACTCGGTACGGGCGGATATACCTATTTTTGATATCATCATAAATATGAAAACATATACCCCAATTCAACCTCTATTTGAAAAGGCAAGTTTCGATATTTTAATAAAAACTACAGATTATGAATTAACATGGAGACAAATAAGTATATCCGTTTTAGCAGAAAGTTTTTATGATGTAATACATCATTTATTACCATTGTTTGAGTTTGGATTATACATCAAAATGTCATTATTTGGACATGGTGTTACTTTAATTGGGTTTGAAAAAAATCATTTTCTTATTAAAAATTCATGGAATGAAACACTTGATGTTGTTCCTTATGATTTTTTTGTTACATTAAAAGGTGATCCTAAACTATACGAAATACGTTATTTAGATTTACTTCTACCTATGAAACATGATTTTTCTTTCGCTCATAAAACAGCTCCTATTTATTATGATGCTATTATGGACACGTTGTATCCTTTTTTAAAGACATATATTGAAGCTTATCCATCTTTTTTTCAAATTACTAGTGTAGGTGGTAAAATAAAAAGTAATACTATGAAAACTATAAAAACTATAAAAACTAAAAAATTTAAAAGTTGTAAGCATAATGCCACATATATAGGTCTGCATCAATGGTTTAAATCAGACTATGAAAAACTTGGATGGATGGTCCTTGCTAAAAGTAAAGGTATGCACGAAAAAGTACGTGCTTACGTGCATAGTGTACAACGGTTACATGATCATTTAGAATGTAAAATTAGAGATACTATGGATAAAGATCGTTTAGATGATTTAACTATTATGTTAAATGACGTTAAAGTTTTACTTCACCATTGTAAACGTGATTTTTAACGTATCCGGCTACTTATCCAAATTATCTGTAAAAGAGTTAAAAAATAAAGCTTCTTTAAAGTATGGATTTAAATATCGATCATTATTCTTTGGAAGATTTATTAAAACTATTCAAGTTACCTCAAGAATTTACAGAAGCTGATTTAAAAGAAGCACGAAAATGTGTCGTTGCCGTGCATCCTGATAAATCGGGATTAGATAAGGAATATTTTATTTTTTTTCACAAAGCGTATTCTCTTCTATCTTCGGTTTATTCTTTTAAAAGAAAAGCAGAAGCCAACATGTATGAAACACAATCCTTTGACGACATTTTACAAAGCATGGAAGAAACCGATAAACGGTTATTAGCGGAACGATTCAGTAAAAATGCATCCTTTTCCAAAGAATTTAACGTATTATTTGAAACATTGTATCAAAAAGAAGAAGATGGATACGGCGATTGGTTACAATCGAATGAAGATTTAGACCAATCGTTTGACGATCGAAAAAAACAAAGTCGTGCCATGGTAGTGTCTACCATCGATGCAGCAAACACTCCGTATTATTCTGACTTGAAAAGTGTTTATACAGTGGATACTGTCATTGGTGTATCGGAAGAAGATTATCGTCGTGGATTTTCTACCGTAGAAGAATTAAAACAACACCGAAGTCAAAAAATAGTTCCGTTAGAGAGAGACAAGGCTGAACAATTATTATCTATGCAAGAAGAAGAAGAAAGTCGATTAGCTACAGAAAGAGCGTTTCGATTGTTGCAAGAAGAAAAGGTAAATCAAAAGAAACAACAGACTTTTTGGGGAAAACTACTCCAATTACAATAATTGTTGTTGTTGCAACCATAATTGAAGATTATCTACACACCGTTTACTTCGCATTTTATGCATCATTAAAAATGGATTATAAGGCTGACTCAAAATGGTCGTTTTATATAAAGTAAACAATACATTCATGGGCATTTGTTTATATTGTCCCATTCCTTGTAGTGGAAAAGGCGGTTTTCCAGTATTTTGATTCACTACATTATGAAAGGTATAAAGGGTTTGTATGAATTGATCTTTGGTAGAAGGTACACGTATTTTTGATAAATAAGATGTTGCATGAGACGAACAATCTGGACAAGGCAATGTATTACAAATTTCTTTGATAAAATTCCACAACGTATCTTTTACAAGCAAATAATGAACGGGATGAATTGTTTCCGCTAATCCATGTAAAAAACACCATATAACAGGACCCCATTTATTTTCTACCATGTATTACAACCCGAAAATAATTACCATAAATAAGATGCAATTTGAGTATTGACACAATCATCAAACGGCGCGCGTTTAAAAAAATAATGAGTAGAAATAATTTGTTTTAGCAAAACACAATAAGATAAATACTCATCATAAACATCTTTACATGTATTACAGGGCGACCATCTACATGTAACAGAAAAACAACAAATGCATTCCATTGGAACATTGTATTGGCTGATAAAAGGTTTATATTGACTGTATAGTTTTGCTAAACAAGAAATATGGTCTTTGGAATGTATTTTTAAAATAGGAGGTGAAAACGGATATTTGTTTGATAATTGAAATAATATGTTTGGAGTAAGGATATATTGATTTCCCTCTAATGTTCCAGGTAAATTTTGCAATTCACGTGTCATTCGTTTATTCATTTACTTTTATACTACAAATGTGTCTATATTCTTTTTGATTTTTTCTTAGATTTTCTATTTCGCGATTGTTTTATTTTTTGTAAAGAAGGAACGGTAGTTACTTTAGAAGCACGAATTAATAAAATAGTTGGAAACCCATTTACGTGAATCGATGCTTTACGCGGTGTCATTTTTTGTTGAAACTGTTGTAAAAAAGAAGATTCAATTTCTGCTAAAGCTAGGTCGCCAGAATATTTGGACGTAAACGTATCCCATTCTGGTTGTGATTTTACGCACCAAGGACAACCATTCATCACAAACCTCGCAAGAATATTTTTTTTACGCGCCAAGTGATTTAATTTATGTAAATCTTCTTCTGAATGAATAGAAATCATAAAATAACCTTTTAAAAAAATAATGCGTTATTATAAAATGCTATGGATTATTCTTCTTGTATTTTTAGCAGGTCTTTACGTTTGCTTAACGCAATCGTCCTATGCTCTTCAAGAAGGATTTAAACCTCGATGTCCAAATGTTCTGATTGATCATGGTAATGAAATATGGCTCAAAAATACAAATCTAGCAGATATACCTGGAGTGAATCCAATCATTTTCCATAATTTAGACGAATATACGCAATTTGTGGAATGGCAAAAATCTCAAGGTATTAAATGTCCTTTGCTTTATATGCAAAAGGGATTTAACGCACAAAATGAAACGGTGTATTATGTCAAACCACCGCCTCTTAAATTAACGGACGCGTCAAGAGATGATCCACCTTATAATAAAAATTCTTATCCAGGGATGGATCCCATGGGACAAAATATAGGAGATACGACCGTTTTGGATGAATATCACGAAATTGGAACAACTCAAGAAACAAGTTTAAATGCTATGGATCCCAATTGGGAAGAAATCTAAGTATAGAATATGGATATTGGACAAGTAAATGCGGAATTAGACAGATTAAATGCATCCGTTACAACAAGACTTGCTGCAGAAGTCACTTTCAAAAGAAATGTATATGATAAAATAAATAATATTTTGAATAGTTTAATAACTTGTGCGGGTGCTGTAGCGTCAGCTCCACCTGGTGCTCCTTCTGCTGCAGCAGTACAAGATTTTACCAGACAAGTAACAAGATTACGAGATGAAATTGCTAGACTTGATGATCCGAAAGAATTAAGTGATATAGAAGCACAATATTTAGTACAGCCACTAGGGGCAGAAGCGCGTTCTCAAAATGTAAGGTGGCATACACCTGTAAATAAAACAACTTTTTCAAATAGCACAGTCCCTTATGCATTGTCTTCAACTAGAGGAGGATGGACACCAAAACGTAAAAATCCTAAAAGAAGACCTAGGACATTTCGTCGGTAATTTTTTTTACTTGATCTACTTTTTTTAAAATTCGGTTATGTTCATAATCTAATTGATTAAGACCAGATTCCGTCAATTGATTCGTTTCCATGATGTCTTCTAAATAATTCTGAATAAATAATAATTGTTTATAATGAGCGTCATCTTGATCTTTCATGTGTTTTTCATAGTTTTGATAATCTTTTACGATAGACGTAAGCAATTTATTTTGTTTACTTCTTTCTTGTAACCGGTCTAAATTCATTTTGAGTTTATTTCGTTGATATCGAATTTCTTCCATAGTAATATGTTCGACTTTCCTGTTTATTATGGAAACTATTTAGACAAAATAGAAAAAAGCAAATATTATCAATGGTTGCAATGGTATCAACTAGTAAAACGTCACCATTAATTTATATACTAAAAGAAATGATGGCCATCATTGAAATGCCTTCCTTAAAAAGACACACACCTCACAATTATATAAAATGGCTAGAATCCGTAGGCATCATTCCCGTTTGTATTCCATATGATTTATTGAAAGAAGATCTCTTGATTTGTTTAGATAAAGTGAATGGCGTGTTATGGACTGGCGGTGCCATTGAAAATAAAAATTATACAGCACATCAAAAAAAAGTATATACAGATACTTTGTATACTACATTTGAAGTAGCCAAGCAATATAATGATCAAGGTAGAAAATATCCCATTTGGGGTACATGTCAAGGGTTTGAATTTTTAGTTTTGTTTCATAATGGAAAACATACCTCTATTCATTCTTTACCTAAACATCATGCAGATGGACAATTTCCGATTACGTTTAAAGGGAATTCCATCATGCGTAAATGGTTCGGATCGTTAGTAGAAGAAATGAAAGAAAAAAACTGTGCTACACATTATCACAAGTATGGTGTTGATATTCAAGACATGAGTCATTTAGTCATTTTATCAACACAAGAAGATTACATCAACATTATAAAATACAAAGAGTATCCATTTTATGGTGTACAGTTTCATCCAGAACGTCCCTTTGATGCTTTTTCTAAAAAAGTATCCAAAAAGTTTGCCCTTTTTGTAAAACAGTTACTCTAACATAAGAGCCATGGCAGCATAATTATGTAAATCTATCAGGGTATCTCGCAAGGTCTCATCGTCCACAAGGTGTACTTTTTTGTTAGAAATAGAAATGCACCGTTTGATTTTGTCTTCAATACGGACCAGAACACCAATCGTACCGAAGGTAGCAAAAGCATCGCCATAATCTGCATTCTTCTTAATAAACAATTCCAACGCTTCTTTTTGGATTTGTTTCATTTGTTCTACGCGGTCCATAATAGATAGAAATTGATTCTGTTTATATCTTTTACCAAGTAAAATCATCATTCACTATTCTTTTCAATATGATATCCAAACACTTTGCATCATATTTTTCTTTTACTTTTGTATAAAATTCTTTTTTACTTATATATCTATAAAATTCATTTAAATCAAGATCCAATTCGATTGGTATATTTGTCATGACCCATGCAAACCCTTCAAACTCATCATTGTAACAATGAAATATACAGTCAAAGTTTTTTGGATTCTGTAAATATCTTGGTTTTCTTTTTACATAATATTTCTCTCCTTTGATCAATGTATTCTCATTCACCAATTCAAGCATAATTATTGTAATGTATACATTTATTCAATTTTATACGAGTTTGATAAAATCATCATTGTAAATGAGACCAGACGGTTTGTAAGACGATGTGGATTTCAAAATGGTCTTTTTGGGCTCTTCTTTTTTGACTTCTTTTCCAAATCCATCAATCACTACGCCCGTTTTCTTTTTGTATTCATCACGTACATAATCGGGTACCCAATGTGACCATGCAATAAACAAGAGATTCGGGTGCGTATACTTTACTTTGAATCCATTTTCTTCTAATTCATGAATAATGTATGCTACACACGACTTTACATCATAACGAGGAATGCCTAAAATAAATTCAGGAACTACATACCAACAACATTCTGTTTTTTGGCGTGATGCCGTTTTAATTTGTTTGTGAGCTCTTTCTAATAATTGATTGAATGTTTTTAATGTTGCTAAATCCTGTTCTTTTTTTGTTTCAAATAATTCATCTAAATTTAGTTTCATGCTATTCTAATATAAATAAACAATAAGAATTAAAACGTATGGAACACATTGTCATTTCTTCCGCTGGTCCGAATGGATTGATACAATTAGGTATGTTAGCACAATTATTGGAATCCTCTTATTTTTCATTGGATACGATCAAAAGTATACAAGGAACCTCTGCAGGTTCTATTTTGGCCGTATTACTGTGTTTAAAAGTTCCTATAGAAGAAATAGTGGATTATTTCATCAAACGTCCCTTACATAAATGGTTTAAATTAGATGTATCTCATTTTATGCAAACCAATGGTATAGTTTCTTCTGAATTTTCGGATTTAGTGGCACCCTTGTTTCACATACAGGATATTCCATTGACGATTACAATGAAAGAACTCTATGATTTATCTTCTATAGATCTTCATATTTACACGACGTGTGTTACCAAAGTAGAAGCAGTAGATCTACATTACACTACCTTTCCAGATTTACCAGTGATTCAAGCCATTGCAATGTCTTGTTCTATTCCATTATTATTTCCACCAGTCCAATATCAAGGTGATTATTTTATTGATGGTGGTTTATTCATGCATTGTCCTTTGCCACCGGATGAAAAAACAATTGTCTTGTATATAAAAAATACATCTACGCTTAGTATGGATACACCTTTTCACATGATACATCATATTCTTGTTCAATCTTCTAACCGATTATCCCCACCAATTACTATAGGAAAACGGTTTGAATATGCTACGGATAATCATGGGTTAGATCCATTGTTATGGGAAAAAATGTTAATGGATGAAGCCTTTCGTAAAGAATTAATACAACACGGAAAGGATCATGCAACGGATCTTTTAAAAATTGAAACGCAAAAAGCATCTACACTTTCATAACAAAAACCATGTCTCTTCACATTTCATTCGTGCAACCTTCTGTCAACGAGGCGTACGTCGTGGAGGCGTTTGAGGATACGTTTGGCGCAACCGTGTCCGTTGAGCTTACCAAAGCTATGAAGAACAAATACGGCGCGAACTACAAGATGGCGACGATTCGGATCCTAGAGCCTTCACGCGACCTTTCACGTTTCATCGATCAGATACGGCAACACGGCAACAACTCGTTCTTCCATCGCGGATGCGAATCATGGAACATCAAACTCATCGAGCAGGCGAACGTCACCACGGTAAAGGCAAGAATCGTCTAAAAAACGGTTAGGGGGGCGACCCCACGTTTTTTTTACATTTAAATGATATGGGAAAATCTAAAATGATGGGTGCTGGACATGCTTCTTCTACACTTTACAAAAGTAATCCAAATCTTGAAACGGGTGGTGGTAATAAAAAACAAGGAATTACTTCTCGTGTTGGACTGGATAATTGGGAAAATCGTGAAATTCAAACACATTCAAATGGTATAGGAAGATTTAAATTAGTATGCATGAATCAATTAGGCGGTGTTGGTCCTGGTATGAGTATGTTTGGTGGTCGATGGAATCGTGCAGATGGTGTTCATTGTCCTAGACCTATTATACCGAAACCTGTGTATATGTTAGTGTTATCAGCAACTACTAATGGTATAACCATGAGTTTAAACAATAATATATTAACATTTTCAAGTGTTCCTTACAATTTACTTCCTATTACGCAATTAAGCATTACTATTTTCAATCAAAATGTAATTATTCCAGTTACTTATGATTCACCAAATTCGTTAAAAGTTGAATTATCACCCGAAATTATCGCATTCATAAGCATCATTCCTTTGAATATGCTTTCGTTCAATTCATCAATGAGTGAGTATTTATTGCCTACCATAAATATAACAAATGATGTTAGTGGAATTGATATAGTTACTTATACAATAAATAATCGTAATTCGAACACTATTAATATTTTGACAAATAAAACTTGTTTACCTGCAAATGTTACCTTACATTACAACAATACTATCATTTCATTGATTTATTTATCTAATAATTCTCCTGGAGACTATACATTTAGATCAGACACACCAATACCATATGATACATTTAATGCAAATTGTTTTTTTGGTGATTGTAATTTTTTAGCCACGATCCAATGTTAAAATACCTATCAATCCAATGTGTAAAAGGAGCAACTGGTTTATTATTTTTTAATTGTTTATATCGTTCCAATGCATATTTCAAAAGCGTTTGGTCATGTATATAAATCCATGTTAAAAAAATCATAAAATAAATGAATAGTGCATAGGCATCTTTTGTATGGTACGCGGTTCGTCTCAGTCTCCAAAAAGGAATTACTTTTAAAAACAGATTGACAAAACAAAATAAAAATAAGTAGATCCATGCATTGTTGAAATAAATCATCATGCCTAGTATAAATGCATTTTCGATTAATCCTAACAAGATTGCCAGTTTAGGATTATAGGACGTTAGTTTTAATTCATATAGTATGTACCAAAAAAAAATCCAATACGAAAATACAAAATCAAAACGATAATCCATACATTAATATAAATACTTTACTTTAGAATAAGGATAAAAAACTGTATCCCATGCACGTTCAAAATAATGTACTTCTTCTGGATTATGATGATCATTCACATGACTCAATAATGATTCATAATAAGATTTAGGTTTTTTAAGAATGGTTTCTTTGGTTAATGCAAAGATTGAATTCATTGTAAAACAGGTACTTTTTTTGTGAGTTTGTTTAAACGTTTTGTTATACCATTTACCAAAAGGTCTTGTCTTTGATTTTTTTATAGTAGAATCTGGATTCAATGCACTATTTTTTTTATTCGTACATAAATAATCATCTATTTTGAAATTTTTATGTTTTTCAAATACAGGTTCACGAAGACATGCAAATGTATCCCCCTTTACTTCTTTCATCAAACGTACAGATCTAGTATACTTATTTTTAGATTCTAATGATCCAGGTACAAATATGGTAATATCATCTAATGCATCATAATTGGTCACAATATGCGTAAAATAACTATGTGCTTCTCGTCCTACATTTTTTACTTTTATTTCTTTATCAAAAAACCTTGATTTTAAAAAAGTAGAGTTTGGTCCTTTATTATACACAATATATGGATAATGAAAAACTTTTTTTTTCAACCAATTTAATGGTTCGTTATATCTCGCAATAACTATTTTATGTGTCATACTATTATGACACATAAACTTACAATGCGTCGCATGAAAACGTACAAAAGACATCGTAATAAAAAAGATGATGCATGCAATGATGGTTTTTGTGAACGTTTAGGACCACCCAGCATGTCTAATTTGTTACCACGTTATGCCATGCCTCAATTTTCAGATTTAAAAGACATGAAAGAATTTTCAAAAAAAATAGAAATAGTAGGTAAACGTATCACTATACCACTACATCAATTACGTGTTTCTCAACGTGAAATACGTACCAGTCGTAGTAAACAAATTGCAGAAGCTTGGAAAAAACATCCACACAAATTTACATCACCTCTTCTCGTTTCTAAAGAAAAAGATGGTAGTCATGCCATTGTCGATGGTCATCATCGATTGATGGCAGCGTTTTTATTGCATCAAGAAGGACATTTTAAAAAAAATCATCCGATCCGTGTCTACTGTATTGATGCACCAGCATCTACCTTGTTAGAAAAAGCAAATGCTTTAGGATATAATCAAGTACCGCAATATTTTTAGATTTATTAAAATTGAAAGATGTTGTAGTTACATCTTCAAACCATGGAGCACGTAAAGAAGTACGAGAAGCGATACGGCGCGGATGCGGGATACCATTCTTCCAACATGGACCCGATCAACCGTGAAGGATGTGTGGGAAAATCCGGACTAGATAAAACATTATCGTTAGAAGACGTTTTGATGATTGCCTATAAAATGGCCGTCAAACCAAACATCATTATTAAAGCGGGACCCAATCGTAAATGGTACCTAAAACGTTTTCCATTAAACGCATTAGATCATGAAATCGAAAAACAAAAATGGCGAGATACATCTAAAAGCATTATGCATGTCATCGAATGGAATTAAATACGTTGATAAAGGGTCAATGCAGCAATCCCGCCGGCTACCTGTGCAACAATGTAAGGTAATGCTGTATCCATGCTCTGTTTCTTAGCAACAATCATCATAATAGTTACGGCAGGGTTGAAATTAGCTCCCGAAATTGGACCTCCTAAATAAATGGCAAAAGCCAATGCTGCGCCAATTGCTAAAAAGTTACCGGTAGCTAAAATAACATACAGAAAGAAGAACGTTCCAATAAACTCAACCAACACGGCCTTCATAGTCTATGTTTTGATTATTTACTTTTCCTAAAACATAGGCACCCGCCAATAACCACATAGATATCATTTTATTTCCGCCCGTAAACACCATCCATCGTAAGCCAGTACAGTGAAACGTTGGTACAATAAACGGTGATACCAATAATCCTTTCCATGTTAAAGGAACACAAAAGTAAGTATACGCATGCGCTGCACCATAATGTAGTAGCAACCAACTTATGTAAATAACGATCGTCCATTTGAGCGACATTTGTTCAGTTTCTTTTCACACTAGTTTCAATTTTTTTCGCCAAACAATGCATTTTTCACTTCATCCATGTTTTTTACATTAATCAAATTTCCTTGTTCATCAATGGTCTGAGTTAATTTGTTTCCATGCTCCATTGCCTTTTTCTTATTTTCCTCATGCGCCTTCATTTTTGTCTCCTTGACACGCTGATCAAAATATTCCTTTGCACTTGCCTCATTTTGTTGCTTGTTCGCCATCAACTCATTCAATTGAGCTTCTAAATGCTCCACTTTTCCAGTGCGATAAGCATCTGGATCCCATGGCATCCAAATGCCTACGGGACCAACAAATACATCAAAATGTGGATCATGCTCTCGCAAAAGTTTTGCCCTCATTTCCGCCTCTTCTTGGGAAGGATAAACACCGCGAATTTTTAGGCCACGTGTATTGGTTTGAAAACTATTTTTCTTGTTAAACTCCAACTCCAGAGACTCAGTATACTTGTCCAAAAAAGTCTTGTAATCATCCAACAACGATTCTTTAGACAATTTCTCTGTTTCCTCTTTGCAAAACTCTGAAAAATCTTGAGTTAATTGATCGGCTGGCAAATTGTATTTGTAAGAGAGAAATCCAGTAAATGCAGAATACTTTTGCATGGACTTTAAAAAATCCCAATTTTTTACAAACTGCTCAAAAAAAAAGTGTTCCTTTTGCTTTAAAATATTTTCAGGCGAAATAAAGGAAACACATACAAATTTTTGTTGAGCAATAGGCTTATCCTCCTCTAATAAATCAACATAAGGCATAGTAGTACCATTCTTTTTTTATTTAAGTTTTATTCATCCAATATATTTTTTTCTATTGAGATACTATGTTTGATTTAGGAGAATTGTTGAAACGTGCCATCAAATACTTAGTAGAGGGATTAATGGTTGCAATTGCTGCATACGCCATTCCTAAAGGAAAAGGTCTTACATTGGATGAAGTTGCTCTTATTGCTTTAACCGCGGCTGCAACATTTTCTATTTTAGATACTTACATTCCAAGCATGGGAATGACTGCGCGTACAGGTGCAGGTTTTGGCATTGGTGCCAATATGGTAGGGTTCCCTCGTTAAGATTTTCGACACAATTTATATTGTTTAGAATAATCCATGGATTGAATGAGCTCGGGATATTGACAGCAAAATGGTTTATCAATCATCATACATACTTTTTCACGAATCATTTGACGATACTCTTGTATGGTCAATGAACCAAAATATTTGGATAATAAATAATAAGGAGGTGGTGCCGGTACAATGGCTTTTTCATATTCATAAAATTGGTGTAACAAATGGTATCGTTCCATTTTTGTAGAATGGTCTATTTTTTCACGAAATAAATAACCAGTTGCACATTCTGGACAACAAAAAGAACCATACACTTGATATTGATTTTGTTGAATACATTTTGGTATATAAAATGCCGGCGTATCATAAGAACATGTACACCAAAAACAATCAGACCTCCCATTTACTTCATTCGTATGTAGGCGTGAAGATATATTTTTTATTTTTTGATGTAGATTATCTTCCGTGTATATTTTCAAAGGTTCTTGACATTCTTCTTCAATAAAAGGTTCTACAATCGTATTGTTATAACGTATTTCTGATATATCTTTACTACTACATTTCAGATGTAAAATAATATTTTCTAACACTGGCATTGCTACTTCTAATTGACTAGAATCCATGATCTTTCCACCCTTTGGTTTTCTACCCCGTTTCTTATTTTTTTCCATACCCTTGATAGATGTTCCCTTCTAAATACCTTTATGATATGTTTTTTATTCTTGTATCATTGTAAAAAAATTGTTTTTCTGGAATATTAGCCTTAATTCCATTATTGCTGGTTCGAACGGATTCAAATAAATGCGTATGAGGTTGCGACATATTAGTAGATGGTATTGTGCGCATTTGATATAAATCACTTTGACTAGAAGGGTAATAATTTTTTGGTCTATACAATTGTGTTTCTATATCAATAGTACTTGCTTTACCAGACCAAGGAGCATTTGAACCGGGTAAAAATTGTGTAGTCGTATCAAAAATAGGTTTACATGTAATATCGATTTGATTTTTCATCCGTTCATCAATAATAGGTAAAGTAGTATATTTGGTAGGTACAGGTCTTGGTGAAAAATAAAAAGCCGGTACATCGCCTTGATTTCTAGAATAGATACGCTCGTTTAATTCTTCTACACGACTCATACTTATTCTTCTTAAAAAAATTGATTTTCTTTCCCTTTAAAATAGCAAAGATGAATTTTCCGGATCGCATTCAGGATATGGTGAATGAAATTCAGAATTCGTTGGGATATGGCTACACCAAAGAAGTTTATAAAATTGCATTAACGATTGCACTGCAAGATGCAAACATTGCATATGAAATAGATAGAGCAATACCTATTACCTTTCGTAATCGTTTCGTCGGGACGTTGACTGCAGATATTTTAGTAGATCATCGTATGGTTATCATGATGTGCGGTAATAGAGAAGAATTAATCGATCAATGTACAATGTACAAAAGAATGAGTCAATTGCCTTTTGGATTAATTATTCTATTTACACCTCAAGGACCATACATAGAACAGTGTTAATACTAAATTGAAATCACTTAAATGGTTATCGAAAGAGTAGACATGTTCACTGAAAAAAAACAAGCAGGAAAACATTTAATTTGTGATTTTAAAGACATTCCTTCCTTTGATATAGATTTCAAAAGAATTTGTAAAGAATTATGTTTTTTACATAACTATGAAATAATAGGTGAAGTAGAACACGTATTTTGTCCAGAAGGATATACTTTTTTATTTTTATTATCTGAATCACATTTATCGGTACATACTTTTCCTGAAAAAAAGTATCTATCGTTTGATTTATATACATGTCGTGATTATGCAGACAATACAACGTATGAATCTATATTTGAATGGTTGTTGCATGCATTTCAAGCAACTGGTACTTATCAAATTATCGATCGAACTTTTTAAATAGGTATAGACAAATTTTCTTAGTCATACATTTAAAATTGACTCCATGCAGTATAATTAAAAGGGGATATTTTTCCTTGTTTTGGTAAAGGGTATTTTGTTACTACGGGAGAAACTTGAATTGGCATTTTTCCAGTTGGTTTTACGCCATAACAATTTACGCCTAAACGTTGATTGGTTCGACGATTGTATCCTCCATTAATGCCAGGTATTCCACATTGATCTTTATCACCCTCTTGATACTTTTTCCAAGATGATTCTTGTGTAGGATAAAGAACCATCCCATCTTCTGACCATCCATAATCACACCATTCACCACCTTTTTGATAAGAATCTTTGATTTGAGATAATGTAGCTAATGTTGCGTTGTATGCTTTACAAATAGATCTTGACATGGAATAATCAAATTGTCCTTGAATGTGATATGCTTCTGGATTTTTATTTTTATTGTTGTCATTGTTGTCATTGTTGTCATTGTTATCATTGTTATCATTGTTATCATTGTTATCATTGTTATCATTGTTATCATTGTCATTGTTTTTACGGTTTTTGCTATTAACAATATCTACATCTATTTCTGGTTTTGAAAAAAGTGAAGATAAAGTTGTTGTTAATTCTACTCCTAAAAAATATTGTGTTCCAATGACCCCTATGATACAAAGAAAACATAATAAAAGTATCCATTCTAAAGCACTATATTGATTCACCATCAAAAGAATAATAAAAAAGACTATAAACATGGGTAATACCACATAAAGAGGGTTCATAGTATTTACACAGTTTTTTTCCTAAACAGTAAACAATAGGCATGATTTGTGATTGGATTGGCTGGTTGTATAATTTCATCATTACATTCATACCATTGATCTTTTTTTACCATAGCCGTATAATGACCACCCTTTGTATTTCCAAAATGATTGCAAATCGCAATTAATTCATATCCATTCATTTCTAATGGGATTTGAACAAAAGATGTATTCTTTTGATTCTTATTATCAAATCGTTTCAAGGTAATCCATAATAAAGTAGGATAATCTATAATTTCATACCATTTGGATACTTGTTTACCCATCCACTCTACTTGTTCTGGTTCGAAATAAGCTTGCATAGATTCTTCCAATGTAGGTCTTACAGGAACTTCTAAACTAAAAAAAGTTTCTTCTACACGCGTTGTTTCTATATGAGATATTTTTTTTCCGTGAAATAATGGACATTGAAAATCATCTAATAAATATAATAATAATTCATGAGCATCTTCTTGATAAAACCGTTGAAAAGGTAAGGTATGATACAATACCGATACAAAGCGATTTGGTATAATTCCTTCATATCCATCCATCATTAATTTTTGTATGTCCTTGTATTCTTTGAATAAGATTGAATCTTTATTCGTTTGTTGAAACCATTGATACAATTCAGGAATAGAAAGACATTGTAATATAGAATTAATAAAACAAGTATTACCAAGATTTTTTAATTTTGTCATACTACTAAAACCAATTCTATCTTTATATAGTATGAAACTAGAAATCAAACATTTTGTTCAATTATCTCCCGTATTTATTGCTAGTTTTATGTTGATGTCTTCGATGTTTAATGGAGATGCAAAAGCTTTTATTTGGCTTTTTTTAAGTATTGTAGGTATTGTCCTTATTCTTGTATTACAACAATGGTCTTTGTTTTATGAAGAACCGGAAAGTTATACGATGGGTGATAATTGTGCTGATCCATTGATACCTTTATTTACGAATTTTCCAAGACTTTCGGTATCCACTTTTTTTATTGTATTTACAATGATATATTTAATTCAACCCATGATGATGAATAAAGATTGGAATTATTATGTTATTGTTGGGTTTTTAGGAATTTTGGTAATGGATACAATGGTAAAATTTCAATTGTTTCCCAGTTGTACTAAAAAAGTAGGTATTTTATCAGGAACAGTATTAGGTGCAATGTATAGTTTACTTTGTTATAACATTATTCTTGCATCTGGAGGTGAAAAATTGTTGTATTTTAATACAGTTTCTAGTAACAATGTTTATTGTTCAAGACCAAAAAAACAAACGTTTAAATGTTATGTTTATAAAAATGGTGAAATTATATCCGCTGTTTAATGCCGTTCAAGGCTCGTCTAAAGAAGACAAAGGCGATATTGCTGTATAGCTTAGAGTGATGTCAGACAATGGGAAAACGCCGATAAAGTTAAATAAATATTTTTCAACTTCTTCTGAGAAAGGTAAGGATGGAAAGATACATCGGAACACGGTTTTTTTGTATTTGATGGAATGACGAATGTGTTTCACTTTATCGTGATGATTTTTTTTTGATATTTCCATTTGTGAATTCATTTTTAAATTGAAATGAAAATTTTCATTTCAATTTTTACCAAGTAAATGATTCATTGACAAGACGTTTCAAAACAATATCCAAACATGTTGCATTATATTTTTCCTTAACTTTTTCTTTGTATTCTTCGCGAGATATATATCTATAAAAGGTCCAAAGATGAAGTTCAATCAAACACAGACCAAAAGAAGGAGCGTCAAAAAGACCAGTAGCTTCGTCATATTTTATATTTATATAACGTATCATTCTTGCTTTACGGATACGTATATTGGCTATAGGACTTTTTATAAAGTAGAATTCACCTGGAAGTAGGTCCCATCCGTCAATTTTCTCAAGCATAATGTACAATACAAATAATGAATATTTCAATTTTATTCATTCTAATATGAAGTCTTTTTTTGTTGGATCTAAATCAAAACCATCTTTTTAGTGGAAGTGTCACCAAAAAAGATTACTGTATAGTCCAGATAGTAAAGAAGCATTTTATGAAAGATATTCGCTTGGTCAAAAAGTAATGGAAACAAGCTATTCAGATATTTTGTTCAAAAAAGACCTGTTTCTTTTAAAGATCATTTGCATGTACCGGAAATGATAGTTGTTATCAAAAAGAAACATATTTAATCAAAAATAGAATAGAAGAAATAGATTTAAATAATAACTCTCATTAAAACTATGACTATTATTAACGGCATTGAAATAGACAATATTCGATACATTCACAATCCAATCAAAGAGGCGATTCAAAACAACGATCCGTTGGATAGTCTACACGTGATTATGGTAATTTCCAATCCTTGTCAATATGCATCACGATATGTATTGGCCAAAGAATTTATTTATCGTATGTTACAAGAACCCATTCAATTGTATATTGTTGAATTGGTCTATGGAGATCAAGAGTATCAAGTAACTAAAAAGGGATGTCCTACGCATCTTCAATTACGTACAGAAGTGCCAATTTGGCACAAAGAAAATATGGTACGTATGGGAATTCAATTGTTACCATTGAATTGGAAAGCGATGGCATGGATTGATGCTGATATTGAATTTGAAAGTACAACGTGGGTGCAGGATACATTAAAACTATTGAATGGTAGTAAAGATGTCGTTCAGTTGTTTAGTCATTGTGTAGACATGGATAAAGAGGAGGGGACCATGGCGATTTATTCGAGCTTTGGATATCAATACTGTAAACAAAAGAATAAATATAAATCGTCTGGCAAAGATTGTTGGCATCCAGGTTATGCTTGGGCTATGAATCGAAAAACATATGACAAAGTAGGCATTTATGATCTAAGCATATTAGGATCAGGTGATCATAACATGGCCTTGTCTTTTTTAGGTCATGGTTTAAATTCTTTGAATGGTAATGCATCAGAGGGATATAAGCAAAGTGTTGAAAAATATCAAATGAAAGCACGAAAAGTAAGACTTGGATATGTACCTGGTATGATACGTCACTATTATCATGGTACCAAGGAAAATCGTAAATATTCAGAAAGGTGGAAGATTTTGGTGAAACATCAATTTGATCCTTCAAAACATGTAAAATATCAAACCAATGGGTTACTTGTACCAACGTCAGAGTGTCCTCCAGAATTATTATCTGATATTTATCAGTATTTTAAAGAGCGGAACGAGGATGAATAAAAGTATCAATTGATAAAATTATAAATCAATTGATTTAGAAACAATGATAATAGATAGAATAATGAGTTCTGTATGCGATCTTGGAACAATCAGAAATATTATACGTGGCGTAGATGAACATTCCCCCCATACATTATTTGCAGAAATGATTGATAACGGGGAACATTCTGGTTCAACTAAAATTTTTATAGATATAAATCCACATGAAAAAAAAATTGTCATTGGTTATGAAAATGCTGTTACAGAAGACCAATTGAATAAAATGGTTACATGGAATCCATCATCAAAAATACATGGTACATCAAATATTTCAACATGTGGCGCAGGATTGAAATATTATGAATTTAGATTTAGAGGACAGCAAATTCATGCAACAAAATATTGGGATGACAAAGACGAAAAATATATGTACATGGATACACGAATCAATAGTGATATTATTTATCGTTCAGCTACATCGAATGATGTTTCTGAAACACAATTTAGCGATATTTTATTGAAACATACATCTCATGTTATAAGATCTGAAGAGGTTTTAAAATCATTCAGTGATATATTTGAAAATGAAGATTATGTGTATCCATTTAAACCAAATGCAATTATTATTTCTAAAAATATTACGAACGATAAATTATTAGAATGGCTTTCATCAAATGAAAATATAAAAAATTTAGAAAAAGAGTTGGTACATAAATATTATGAAGAAATTAAAACTGGGAAATTAACTATTTTTATTAAATTTCCAAATGATATTTTTCATGAACTTGGAAATAATTTTCATACAGATGTCATTGGAAGCACGTGTAAACAACATGAACATAGCACGGAATTATATTACGTACAAAATGATTTTGACAAATTCAAAAAAGGTGAATATATCATTCGAATTAATTCTGTTTTTTTCCGTATACAGCCATCTGGAAATAGTTATATAAGAACTGAATTGAATGTAAAAGATGTTTCCAATATTCTTCTACAATTCAAATTTACTCAATACAAACTAAAAGATAATGAAGAAGAATTAAAAGAACTAAAACAATGTATTGTTGGGACATCTTTAGAAGATTATTGTGGTGTTTATTTAAAAATAGGTAACAAATTTATTGATGGTAAACCATTACCATGTAATTTAACAAAACGCAATTTAGAAGGATCCCGTATGTACCGTGGCATTTTAGAATTACAAAATCCAGAACAAACAAAAATGATGCTAGGTATTCATGGTTTGAAATCCGAATTTAATCTAAGCAGTATGAATCTATTAGAGCAAATTATTAAACAATGTTGTATTATTTATAAAAATTATTGTAAATGTAGTTCACATCCATTTGAAACAGTTGATCCTCGTGAATATTGCATTGTAAGGTCAAGTAATAAAAAAAGCAGTCGTAGTAATAAACCTGGATATATTTATTTACGTGTTATTGGTAAACATTTTTATAAATTAGGTAAAACTGGTTCTACAAATAGAGTAGACCGTATATTTGATTATGCTAAAAAAAGAGATGTTTATGATCAATTAAAAAAAGATTTTCCAGAGGAAGATATTTTTCCAATTGGTAAATTTTATTATGAATTTATGTCTTCAGAATTCAATAGTAGTTCTTCTACCGAGCAATTTATTATAGAAAATCTTATGTCAAGACAAGATGTAATTATGTATGATAATAAAGTAGGTGAAGAAATTAGAGAGTATTTTCATTGCGACAATATAGCGACCATTCAAGAAATTAAACAATTAATAATGGATGCATTATTCAATTAGGATTATATCTGGCTACAATTGGATAAGCGTAACCCGACGGCTGTTTTGCATATGCTGAAGGTGTTTGCTGTGGTTGCTGTGGTTGCTGTGGTTGCTGTGGTTGATGTGGTTGCTGTGGTTGCTGTGGTTGCTGTGGTTGCTGTGGTTGATGTGGTTGCTGTGTTTGCTGTGTTTGCTGTGTTTGCTGTGTTTGCTGTGTTTGATGTGTTTGCTGTGTATGTAAAGGTTGACCGGTTGCAGGATTTATACGAAAGGAAAATAATAATAAACTTGCAATGGTAGTCATTAAAATAAATGGAATGGAAACGATGATCCATGATACAATTCCTAAACCTTGTTGACAAAGCACATTCAATAAAAGCGTAAAAATAACACACAGCCAAAATTCAATCATGGCTTTACTATATTGTTCTTTATACATATCAATAATGACATGTGACAAAGAATAGATCAAATAAATAAGTGCAGGCATGCATAATGGTTGCAACATAGTGTTAACAACTATTTAATTCTTGAAAAGGCATTAAAATTAATAAATAAATAGCATAAAAAATCATAGAAAAATTAATTGTCCAACACCATAAAGAACCGCCTGTCCCCGAAGTATTTGTTAAAAAAAATAAAAGAATCGCTAAGATAATAGCAATATAATATTGATTGATTACAAAACTAAACAACAAAAAGAACATCCAAATAAAATAAACATAAGATTTAATTGGAATCCATGACCATTTTAAGTGCCCATTTTTAATTGTAGTTTTGAATATTTTTTTATGTGTAAAAAAAATGAAGGCTACAAAAATAGAATAGAAAAGAATCATAAATTGCCGTATAGTTTTATTTGTCAAAAGTAATAAAGATGCAATTGGTTGAATAGTAATTAAAATTTGTCCTGCTACTGAAAATAAATAATTTAATTTTTTATCTTTTAAATGAATCCAAAGAAAATATTCAATTAATTGCATTGTACAAAAAGATAAAATAAAAAAATACCAATATATATTGAATCCTTGTATTTTATAAGGTGTATATTGATTATTATAAATCATTAAGCCAAGCATACCTATACTAAATAAATAGGTATTCAAGCTAACATGTTTATTCCAACACATAACTAAAGAAGATAAATATTTATCTAAAGAAATAAAAGTTTTCTGATTTTTGTTGATTTACGTCATATGGTGGGCGAGGATATGGATAAGGCGGACATGGTTTTTGATAATAATCATATGCAGGAGGACATGGTTTTGGTTGATAAGTATCGCATTCAGATTGATTATCGTATTCAGATTGATCACATTCGTATGTGCCATTAGGTTCATGGTGTGATCCATTAGATGGGCCATGTGATGGTCCATGAGGTGGTCCATGAGGTGGTCCATGAGGTGGTCCATGGTGTCCATGGGATGGTCCATGAGATGGTCCATGGGGTGGTTCATGGGGTCCATGATGACCATAGGGTGGTCCATGATATGGATCATATGGACCATGGTGTGAGTCATGGTATGGTCCATTATGATGTGGTTTTGGAGGACATGGTTTTGGAGGACATGGTTTTGGAGGACATGGTTTTGGAGGACATGGTTTTAATGAACCCATTAAAATATCGCATACTGGTTCACAAGGGATATTTTTTATATAATCTTCAGGAATTGCACATAATTTTGTGTTACCTATTAAACTATCAGATAAGGGTTGACAAGGGATATTTTTTTCTATATAACCTTCGGAAATTGGGCATGGTTTTGCGTCACCTATTAAAGTGTCAGATAAAGGTTGATATTGACGCATTAAACTATCGTACACTGGTTGAGAATGACAAACGAAATTATCAGGAATTGCACATGATTTTGGTTGACCAATTAAAATATCACATACAGGATTGCTATCACATACAGGATAAATAGGTGGGCATGGTGGAGGACATACATTATAGCATGTTTCATAACGTTTATTTGCATAATATTCATTATAATTCATCTCATTACATTTTTTCCCTTTAGCCCTGCAATGCATACTATAGAAATTTATTATTCTGCTGTCAAATTATATTGAAATTTAATAATAACAGGTTTAACGCAAATATTTTTATTCGTAAATACACATGATATTACAAATATATTTCCATCGACGATATTAGTAACAAGTATGTCATACCGCGTAGAATTAATAATATTAAGAGATTTTAATGTAAGGTTGGTTAACTCTTTTCTTAATTCAATTTGAGCAATTGGACTAATAGAATCGGAACATAAATTTAAATCAGACATCGCATATTGAAATATACAATTATATAAATCAAATTGATTATCAGGTGGTACATTATAACCGCAATCAACTGGCAATTGGACAGACTGTCCTGAAAAGGTAATGTTCGCTAAAGAATTAAGTGTACCAGCAGTAATGCAAAAATTGTTATTATAGAAAAATAAATTATTAAAGTCAACGATGGATATTAGTTGAGGTTTTAAAATAACAGTATGATTATCACGAATTTGGGAAACAGCAAAGGTGGATTTTCCTAAAACAGCCAAGTCAAACGTCAATGGTTCGGGCATATAGTTAACTTATATTTTTACTTTGGGCAATTATTTTAACGCAGATTTAATTGACTTAAATTATATTTTACTTTTGATATCGGATAATTTTTAGAATGATATTCTTTTATTTTTTTTAATAGTGATATATTGTACATTTTAGGAATTCCATATAATTGATGATACATTTCATATTCTGGTAAAATACGTAAAGTTGTTTTTATTTTATATTCTAAATCACCTGTTGCATTTTGAGGTATCGTTTCTAATAATTCTATTATTTTTTGATACGATGGATTTTTCCAATTTTTACGCAACGGTTGATTTGATAAATATGGTTTTACTATATCTTGCATAATTCTCGTTTCTTTTCGTTTACCAGATAAGAATACCATTAAAATTGATTTATATTAATATTTTTGTATATCATGGAAACTAAGATTGAAGTTCCTTTTCATCTTGGAAAAGCAATTGAACAAGCTCGCACATCTAAAAAAATGACACAGCAAGATCTTGCTAGAGCATTGGTCGTCCAAACACCCATTATCAAACAATATGAAAATGGTTCTGCTATTCCAAATAATGCCTTTATCGCAAAAATAGAAAAAACGTTGGGTGTAAAGCTTCCGCGTGTAAAAAAAATAAAAGTCGTTGAATAAAGTATGAAAACACGACGTGTATTTAAACCATCTGATTCTAAAAGCGGTGATGGTATGTTAACGACCGTATGGGGTCCTAGTTTATGGCATTTTTTACATACCATGAGCTTTAATTATCCCGTAGAACCTACAAAAGAACAAAAACATTACTATCGTGATTTTATTTTAAATTTAGAGCAAGTGTTACCATGCAAATATTGTCGTATAAATTTAACAAAAAACTTTAAGCAATTGCCTCTTACGATGAGTGATATGAAAAATAGAGATACCTTTTCTAGATATATCTATCATCTTCATGAATTGATTAATAAAATGCTTGGTAAAAAATCGAATTTGTCGTATTGTGATGTAAGAGAACGATATGAACATTTTCGTGCACGATGTACTGTTAATGAACCCGTCAAGGAAAAAGGATGTACAGAACCTTTAGTAGGTAAAAAATCAAAAGGTGTTATTCAAATTATACCGAAAGATACACCTTGTGAATCGATACAAATTGATCAACAATGTTTGAAACAAAGTATAACTTAAAAATTGATTTTGTACGTTATTATTCTAATACAATGGAGCTTGCACTTGCCACCGAATTATTTAATAAAGGGGATAGTTTAAAAATTACTCTAACTCTTGATGACTTGAAGGTTGAAGTACATTTAGAATTTGATGAAACATATTGTATGTGGATTGTCAGTGAAGATACAACGGATACGCTCTTTCAAGTAGATTTTAGTGATGTGTATACAGTGGAAGGATTTGCGAGAGCCATTGAAAAAACAAGAACTACTTTAGATCAGTTATATTACTATAAACCATTGGGTAGATATATATCGAGTGAAGATAAGACTGAATTATTAAAATATAAAATATTCAAAAAGTTCTTTTCTACTGAAGATTGTGCTATATGTTTTGAAGAAACGTCTGTTGTTACTCATTGTAAACATTATTGTTGTCATAAATGTATGGAAAAAATAAAAGTATGTCCTATCTGTAGACGCGATTTATATGATTAACGTTCTTATAGAAAATTGAAATGATCTTTTTTATTTACATGAAACTATGATTCGTATTGTAGCTCACCGTTTTTACACCAGCATTGTGGATGCACCCCCATTAATTGGTAATGAATGTATGTATTCGGAATCGTTAGCAGGTCCTTTGATACGAACCTTTTCTAAAGAAACTATGATCCCTTTTTATTTTAAAGTCGGTTCTATGTATCTGCAACCCAAATATACGGCACAAGATGAATTCTTTGGTTTATGCATCGTCGTCAGTGATGAAGTGTATGATGGTACTGAATACGCAGAATTGGTCGTAGCCTACAACATTCCAACAGTGGACATTCTTTCCTTGAAACGTATCCAGGGCGATTTTCCACAAGATTGTACCATTGATACCTTACTTACGATGTATCTCGAATCGTCTTCTCTAGTCAACAAAGATCAGCAATTCACACTTTCTTTTTCCTGTAACGACTACCCCCTCAAAAATTATATTACCTTTCAAGTCGATTCATTTACCGTTCACAAAAACACCGTCATGGAAGATTATACAGATTCTCTGAATCAAGAGTTACATGAGTTGGGTATAGAAGCAAAAGTGTGTCAAGGTGTAAATGTTGGATTAGTGGCGAATCATGAAATCAAAGTAGATTTTATGGTAAGTGAACCTGAACCAGCTCCAACTTATACACTTCCAGAAAAACAAAAAGCTATTGTAGATGTTCCTCCCCCTAGTAAATTCAAAGGGGATGGATTATCTTTGACCAAAGAACCGGTCGCACCTTTGACGCGAGAAGAGCTTCGACAGAAAAGATTATCACAATTCATGTAGGATTGTCCCTACGACCATAACTTAGACGCAACTTACCAGAATCTTGAAGATAAAAAGGTTTTATTGTGAAACAATCTTTAAAATGAGCTTCATTACATGATTCTCATTTTTCATCCATATAGTATGGAGAGAAAACAGGCACTGAACACGTTGAAGAAGGCGGGATATGAGTTAAGAAACATGCCACAATACATGGGTGACAAACAGCTCGTATTGGCTGCAGTAAAGGATTATGGACTTGCCTTGAAGCAAGCGACGACGGCACTACAGGCAGACAGACAAATCGTCATGGCAGCAGTAAAGAATAATGGAATGGCGATAGATTTTGCATCACCTGCATTACAAAAGGATAAAGAGATCATGAAGGCATCAAAGGCACAAGAACAAGGACTGGAGGATGCGATGAATAAAAAGTATTCTATCAAGAAAGGTAAACGCAAGACAAAACGTGCTAGAGTCTAAAGTCTTATTTTTATGGTTTACACCTTTACGTGCAAATTCAGTAACGGTCATTTATCGAGATTTTAAGGAGATCTAATCTAGATAGCCTACAATAAGGGCGGAACCGTAGGTTCTCAACGGATCTATTCAAAATTGAAACGTGATTTGACTTATACTTTCATAAAAGACGAACATGGACTACTATTCGAAAGCTCTATCCAAGGGTGCCCGGTGGGGTGACCTCGAAGTATTCGATGAGGACGAAATCGCGGAGATCTTACGCAAAGGGGTCAAGAAAGAGGAACCAACCTTGGTGACGATCAACGCAACCGTGCGAACCAAGTGCAAGTGTTGCTCTTTCAAGAAACATTCTAACCCACCAGCAGATTTTACGGAGGAGCAAAAGGAGTACTGTTGCGCATTTTGCGCGTTGACAGGTGGGAAGCGTCACGGGGAGCGGTGCGAGAAACGGCGATAAAGCGACAAAAGCGGGCCTACAAAGGTTCGTTTTTTTCCAAATAAGCAATAATTTGTTCTTCTGTAATAGATAATTCATCTTGCATTAAATTGTCCATGATTTCTTGTTTGGTAGGTGGACGGTGTAACTCTATTTCAAACCGTTGAGCAAATTCTTTAATGAGTTTTGTTTTCGAATCTTGATTTTCAGTTTGTACCATCATAATATCACCTACAAGTTCCTTTAGAATCTTTTCTTTTTTTTCATCTTCTGATTTTTTGTAAATAATACGTTTGACACTAATTAATGAATTACATATTTCTGGTTTTTCGAACCCTTCTTGAAACGCGCGTTCAAATGTTTTTTCAAATTTTTTTAAAATGTTAGGTTCAATCGATGGGCTTGTTTCCATCAAACGATCATATTCATCTGTTGCCGATTTAAAAAAGTCATCTACTTTGATACGTTCTTCTGGTTTTTTAGACAATTCTACTTTAATACGTCGATAAAATTTATCCCACCCAATAGACGCTACACGATGCGATTCATTCAATTCATTGATTTTTAAAAATTGTTGAACAGTGGTAATAATACCTGCAGTAATATTGACTGCACCAATAATCATCGTAGCATACCCTTGAAAACTTTCTGGTATTTTACTTTGAGCAAAATTAGCCGTTCCAGTAAGTGTACTCATGACAATAACGGGTACAGTATACCAAATATGAAGTTCATGGAATTTTTCGTGACATTTTGTGTGAAGCCAGTTATAACAGTTTGCTTTGTCTGCCCATTCTGCTAATACGCGTTCATGTTCAGGCCCCCATATATATTCTTCCATAGTTTAATAAAATATTTTATTAAACTATGAATTCATTGGTAGAGAAAAAACAAACGATTGATACATTAATTGAAATATTATGTAGCAATAAACAGAATATACAAGATTGGTTAATTACGTATGTGAATATGAAAAAAAATACAAAAATGTTAGATTCATTTTATTTTCAATCCAAGTTAATTGATGCAGAGTATGAATTGGTGCAAAAAATATATAAAATGATTGATAATCGAATGTATGGTGAATATTATAAATTATGGTTATCGATGCATATTTATGCAAAAGAATTATTGAAAGAGGAAATGGTACGATTTCCTCCTTATAAAGATTTAGAACCCATCAAACAATATGAATTTAGTGTAACAAATTCCATCTATGAAGAAATCATTTCTATCTTTCAAAAATTAAAACAATCTACAGATAAAAGTCAAAAAGATATTGATGTACATAAAGAACAATTACACAAAGGTATTCATATTGAAAATTATATTAATATATTGTCTTATCAACTAGGATTAGTATTAGATCAAGTAAATTTATTTAACAATATGTTTACATCATATCAAACATATCATCATCAACGATATGATCATTTTATTCAAAAAATAGAGTTATTAAATTCACAGTTAGATGAAAAAAGTGAGTTGCGTAAAACAGTTTATCCATGTGAACTATGCAATATTCATGAAGCATTGTATTGTAAAATGTGTGCAAATATTCCTAAAGCACATGAAACACCAGCCATAGTTTTAGCTGAATTACCTGTAATTGGAGAAACACCAGTTGTTCCTCAAGAGTCACCAGTTGAGACACCTGAAGTTGTTCTTGAAGAGACACCAGTTGTTCCTGAAGAGACACCAGTTGTTCCTGAAGAGACACCAGTTGTTCCTGAAGAGACACCAGTTGTTCCTGAAGAGACACCAGTTGTTCCTGAAGTTGTTCCTGAAGAGAAACCTGAAGTTGTTCCTGAAGAGTCCCCAGTTGTTCCTGAAGAGACACCAGTTGTTCCTGAAGAGTCCCCAGTTGTTCCTGAAGAGTCCCCAGTTGTTCCTGAAGAGACACCAGTTGTTCCTGAAGAGTCCCCAGTTGTTCCTGAAGAGACACCAGTTGTTCCTGAAGAGTCACCAGTTGTTCCTGAAGAGTCACCAGTTGTTCCTGAAGAGACACCTGAAGTTGTTCCTGAAGAGTCACCAGTTGTTCCTGAAGAGTCACCAGTTGTTCCTGAAGAGACACCAGTTGTTCCTGAAGAGTCACCAGTTGTTCCTGAAGAGACACGCGAAGTTGTTCCTGAAGATACACCTGAAGTTGTTCCTGAAGAGTCACCAGTTGTTCCTGAAGAGACACGCGAAGTTGTTCCTGAAGATACACCTGAAGTTGTTCCTGAAGAGACACGCGAAGTTGTTCCTGAAGATACACCAGTTGTTCCTGAAGAGACACCTGAAGTTGTTCCTGAAGAGACACGCGAAGTTGTTCCTGAAGAGACACCAGTTCCTGAAGAGACACCAGTTGTTCCTGAAGAGACACCAGTTGTTCCTGAAGAGACACCAGTTGTTCCTGAAGAAACACCAGTTGTTCCTGAAGAGACACCTGAAGTTGTTCCTGAAGAGACACCAGTTGTTCCTGAAGAGTCCCCAATTGTTCCTGAAGATACACCAGTTGTTCCTGAAGAGACACCAGTTCCTGAAGAGT
>Ga0209443_1000317_pt1 | contig 32881 bp, 35 predicted proteins | sample LauGreBMM110DCMD_2_FD_187571 | JGI IMG/M metagenome (GOLD analysis project Ga0209443, IMG submission 187571) | Freshwater lake microbial communities from Lake Michigan, USA - Su13.BD.MM110.DCMD (SPAdes) (version 2) | ecosystem: Environmental > Aquatic > Freshwater > Lake | place: Lake Michigan... | reverse complement strand
TAGCACTGACTAAAAGTATCTAAATAAACTCTAGTTGAAAGCATATAACTTTTTGGGTAGTTCATATAACTTATACGAACAAAACAATTATTGCAGCGCCCACAATTGAGGCAGAGAATAATTAAAGTTTGGGTATATAGCATCGTGTAAATAATTCTTTTTAATATCTTCTTTCATAATGCGCTTTTCGCGGTTTTCTCCATCATTTTGAACAAAATAAGTATCATTATTTTTATACATAAAAATGTAATGATAATATTTCTTGAAAACATACAATAAAATAAAGGAATTATATTTTGGACTGGTAATGAGATTAAGTGCATTGGTTGAACCTGTTACGCAAATGGAAGAAGGCCATAATTTATTTATGGCATTCGTCATATTTTCTGGTTTAGTTCCCTCAAATCCATCCTTGTGTTTTTGTTGCGCGCTGCATTGCACGCAAATTACACGCCGAGTAGCATTCCCAATTACAAATTGAGGTTTTGTATATCGGATTGCATTTATTATTGATACTGGACCGCATCTAAAAGGATCGGTTTGTGCTTCAAAATACTTAAAATTGCTCGCTTTATATATTCTAGTGTGTAAGCTATGGTGTCGTCCCATTATATAACATTAATGTTTTATTTTTATATGTATTATGGTAAGATATATATTCAAATAACCAAAAAAAAAACAAACAACCAAATAACCCAAAACCCCAAAAAAAATATAAATAAGGTTTAAAAAAAAATTGAAATGCAATCTAGTCAGGAACAATTTGCAACTCTAATCAGCTATATGGAAATTGAATTTAAAATGAATACTAATAATAATAATGAGGCCTTTCTTTGTGAAAATAGATTGGATAATGATACAATATTGGAGAGAAGCAATTCGTCGCAATCCAACGATTCGCAAGACCTTTGCCGCGATGATGCTTTAACCGCATTCATTTATCGGTATAAATTTACACAAGATTTTATGGAAGAGTTATACAAGTTTTCCAAGGTTCATCAGTATGATGATAGGAAGTTATTCAAGGAGGCTTGGGAGATTTGGATAAAAAAGGAAGATGATATAATAAAGGATGAAATTATGAGATTGGATAAGTTGGGATATGACGGCGATGTTCTGGACAAGATGTTTAAGAGCGCACGTTATTATTTCAGAAAGAAGAGCACTTCAAAGCCTGACCCAAAAGAACGACGAAAGTACATAGGAGTTCATAAGGACTTGCTGGATGCAATGGATTTGCAGATTTTGTCTGGTAGAAATATACCAGAATTTAAACCGTCGGGCGGGTTTGTAGATTTTTGCAAAAGCAATACTGAAAACCTGAAGAGTGAAATCGGAAGATTGTTGGAAAATCAAATGGAGTCGGATGAAATTTTAAATAAGATCAAGAAAACATATAAAAATAGATATTTTATGGCGATAACTAAATAAATATAAATACCTTGCAATTATAAGGTATTTATGTTTATAATTCCGCCAGCAAAGCAAAAAAGGCAAGAAACGCAAAAAAAGGAAGAAAAATATATAAATACAATCAAGCCCTCTGATTTTTTTTCTCTCAACGAAATACAAATATCTCAAAGAATTAGAGAGATTCCAGATTATTCTAGATATTTTAACCCGGTTATAAGGAGTTCTTTTGTTAATTTGGCTGAGATAGATGATGAAAAGTTTGATAGATGCGAAAATATAGATAGTAAAAACACACATATTCTTTCAACGCGAATAAATATGGAAAACACCAAGACATTTCGGGATGTGTTTTATTCCAACCAGAATAAATCAATAAATCAGAATTCAACAAATAAAACAAATGAAATAATAATAAAAATTCAAGATCCAAGTAAAATGCATAATATGAGCAAAGTAAATAAAAAAAATGCAAAAAATACCATATTAACTCTAATAAATAGCTACAAACATCTATTAGTAAGCTTAAAACTACTAGAAAATGCAAAAATAGTTAATTTAAATCTCCATCCATCAACACTAAATTTTAGTGAAAATTATCCCGTTATTACGGGGTTTGATGATTGTTTTCATTCTCAAACAATGAACAACGAGAGAATAAGTAATCTATTTGCAAAATACCAACCCCAAAACGTGTTTTTACCACCCGAAGCGCACGTATTGAGTTTTTTAATTGAAAATAACCAAGAAAGTCTATCTTTTTCAAATATAGAAGATATTTGTTCTGATTGTCAGAAACGGCTTGGTTCTTTAAGTTGTTTTTCAAAAGCTTTTGTAGAACAATATAGAGACGCCACATTTTTCTCTCTTCAATCACTAACTAACAAACCAAAAACAGTGATTATCCAGGATATCCTTGAGAAATGCACGACCTGGAATGGTTATAGTTTGAGCATTCTTTTTTTGGTTTTATTGAGAGATATATTCAAAAAACGAGGATTTCCTAAAAATCAGTTTGTTTCGGGTTTCTCTCAACAATTAACACAAAATATTCATCCAGAACCCTCAAAAAGACCTAGTATCTTGCAAAACATATCATTATTTAATGATATATTGTATAATACTAGCATAAATGATTACGAGAAATTATTTTCTTTATTGGAATAAAAGAAAACGAGCGCTTATTTGCGAGCCTTTCTTGTCTTCTTGCCACCCTTTTTACCTTTTCTTGACTTTTTACCAACCTTTTTAGATTTACCGCGGAGGCTCTTCTTTTTTTGCATCACGCTACTAGAAGACGGCTCCTCCCCTGTTGCAGGCTCCCCCTCTGGTTCAACAGTTGTCTTTGGAGATGATTTATATACCTTTTTCGCGTCAGACATAGCTTGTTTATAAGAATACTCCTTGTCCTTTCCTCGCCCAGTGTCAAAAGTCTTTTTAACTAATGTCATCCAACTATTCGCCATTGTTATATTATTTAATGAGAAAAGAAATCAGTCTGTCTAAATAAACATTCAATAAATAAAAAAATTGATATATAAGTATTACTAATAAAATGCAAATAAACAAACCAAAAGCTTCAATAATGAAAGGAAACGCACAAAAGTTTATATTTACAAGATATTTGTATATTAAAGACGAGGTGAAGCTAACGCTTCTTACCAGTATTCTTAATAAAAGTGAAAAAAGTATATTTTGGGCGTATGAATTATATTATTCTGGGTTTGAAATAGAACTATTTGAGTTATTGTGGAAAATATATTTTGACTTTTATTATACTTTAAATCCTGCGTTTTATATTTATTTCGCAAAAAAGCAGAAAGAATGGAGCAAATTAGCGAAGGATTCTGTAGAAAAAGATAAAATTATAAGCACTATTGTCAGCAATTTATTAATAAGACCGCACAATTTGGATGTGTTTCTATTGAGGCACACTGTTCAAAATTTTGACATTGACTTTGAATACGATATAAGTCAAGAACAAATTACCGTGTGGTTAGATAATAAAGATTATTTGAATATCGCAGAATTAATTATAAATAGATGCAATCTGGAACAACTTGATGGCTTTGTGCTGCATATTGCTGCGTATTTTAAAAATAAAAATATAAATATTAAAGTGGATGAACGCGTGAAATCGGCAAATTCTACAGTGGATCAAAAACACATCGCGCTAGCAAATATTATGCTAATGTTCTCATCACTAGAAAACCTAGTCATGGGAAAAAAATTGTATATAATTGTTGAAGAAAAAGAAATAGAAAAATATGAAACGATTTACTCAGATTATGACAGTAGCTTTTATTCTTATAAAATACTCCCCAAAGTGTGCATATACTCAATTGACGAAGAGAATTATTTGAGCCTCTTCGCATTGCAACGATATTCTGTGAATCTTTACACAGCATATAACAAAGACTGGGAATATTATGCATCATTTTCACCGGTATGGAATGAACGCATAACAAAATACAACGGAACAATAAATCATGAAACAAAAAAGATTGATTTCCCAGATGACGATGAAGATTTTGACGAATTTTACAATAATTTTGGATATGAAACAGACGAGCAAAAAATGGTTACACAAAATAAAAGTATTCAAACAATCGTGCAAGTAAGAACATGGGTAAAATTTTACGAAGAACATAAAAAAAATGGGTTGTATATTCCAGATCAAGAATATCTTGATGAATTTGACAGAGTTGAATACTAACATGTTTTGATACTCTTACAATCTTCTGGAATAAATACCAAACCAGGTGTATCTGTCAGTTCAACATTCTTTATACGCGTAAATACAATGGGCAAATTTTTTTCCTTTGGATACGAGTATTTTTTGCACAAGACGGCGCCTTGGCTAACAATATATTTTATATTTTTCCTGTCAAATTGAATTGGGACATTTGCAATAACGTGACAAGATTTTTTATTATCAACGTGAAACCACAAATCCGTCGGATTCGCATTTCTAACGAGTTCATCATTTTCTGTGTCACATTGACCGACTATAAAAGTGATATCGCATTTAAGACTTGGAATAGAGATGACTTCTGTCTTCATAATTGAGTAATGTGTGATATATTAACCGAAGAATAAAATGGTTCAATTTTATTTTTGTACAGCTTTTCTGTTTTAATATTCTATTTTATTTTTAAAAATAAAATTGAAATGATATTATTAGATAAATATATTAACAAAACATATAAGCAAGATGGTTAAAAACACAAAAGGAGGTTCTGGACATAAATCGTTAGCCCGCAAATTTGCAGGTGGTGGGAAAACTACAAATAGAGCTACGCGATTTTCGCAAGATGAATATGAATATTATGCACAAGTAGTTGCTACTTTAGGCCATGGTATGTGCCACGTTATGTGCAAAGATGGAAAAAAACGTCTTTGCCACATTCGCGGTAAATTTCGTGGAAGAGGAATGCGTGATAATATGGTAAAAAATGGAACATGGGTCTTGGTTGGTGGTCGCGAATATGAAGCAACACGAACTAAAGAAGACAAAAAGCTAGAAGGTTGTGATTTATTGGAAGTGTATAGTGATTTGGATAAGGAGCGGTTGAAAGCAATTGGCGGTTTCGGTGATTTTATTGAAAGAGACAATCAGTTTTCAAACACCGAAGACTTGGGTGATACGGTGCTCTTCTCCAGTAATGTTAATGAAGATGAATATAATAATTTGATGAAAGTTCTGAAAGAATCGCCAGCATCTAATCAAATTTTATTGGCTACAACTACCGAAGAGGAAGAAGAAGAACACGCAAAAGATGAAGTAAATTTTGAAGACATCTAATCCAATTCAATATCATCATTGTTATCAATGTAATCAAAAATATTATTATCTGCAGAAAAAAAAACATTATTAATATGTGAATTATTTATATTAAAAATAAAATTTTGAAAATTTATGAGATCATCGCGCTCTTGTTGTAACAATGCATCGTCTTCTCCTACTACCTCTCCTTCTACTACCCCTCCTTCTACTACCTCTCCTTCTACTACCTCTCCTTCTACTACCTCTCCTTCTATTCTTAAATTTTTTTCCATAGAATCAAATTTATAACGACAAACGGGACATTCACAACTATCTTCAGTTAGCCATTTCATAATTGGTTCAACAAAAAAACAATGATTGCACGGCAATTGAATAATATCATCATCTTCTTGAAATGGGTCAAATAATATTAAACACTTATTGTGATTTTCCTTATCTACTGCATCGCAAAACTTGATTGATTTCAAACTAGTTTTAACTTTATCCGCGACAACGTGTCTTATAGGGTTTCTATCATATAAACTATTCTGCAATACCATTTGAGAGACATTGGGATTAAACTGTGGTTGCGCTGATAATGAAAAATCATTATTTATCATGTCATTTATTATTGCGGCAAAAATCAAAATACGATCGTTATCCATATATTTATATACTATAAAATATTTAAACCAAAATTTAAATATTTTACAAACACCGAGATACAACTCGGTTTGTATTTTAAAATCCATACACACGGTTGTGCAAAATTCACAACTTAAAACGCTTTTACCGAACATACACCATACACCACACACCATACACCATACACCTTTTTATTTTTTTTATATTTTGTGCGATCTCCTGTAAATATATATAAAATGGAAATTAAACCAGGTCGTTTAAGACAGAACAAATAATATTGCTGTTAGGAGATAGTTATATAATAAGGTATTTCTTTAAATAGTAATTTCGCAAACAAGATGTGTTTTGATTTTTTACATATTAACTGTAAATGCTTAAAGATTACTGCATAATGTAGTATATAACACACACAGTTTATACAAAACATAACCATGAGCAATATATTTAAGAGTGAAAGACCAGAAAGAAACGATAGACCCGAAAGAAATAACAGGCACTATCTTTCGCCATCAAATAACCAAAACAGTTTCAGATCAAATAATGAAAAGAAAATTCCACAATTTATTTTAAATGAAAATACTCTTAATAATGATTTTCCAGAATTGTTTGTAAATGATCAAAAACAAGATAATATTAAAGAAATTTTGAATTATAAAACCGCAGCAACAAAGGAAATAGTGGAAGAAGAAGAAATAAAAAATACGGAAGAAGTGCTACCCCCTGGGTGGGTAAGTTATCGTAGAAATAAGAATGGAAAAATAATTATAACTGGAAATTATGCAGAGGAGGAGGTTCATGAAGAAACGCCAGAAGAATTTAACGAACGTGCATATAACATTGTGCAGGCTTTGGTAGATACGTGGGAAAAACGAAGAACAGACTATAATGATATTTATGGCGAAGGAGAATATGAAAGAGATTATTACATGTCAAATTATGAATATATGCAAGACGAAGATTCAGATTAAACACGTTAAAAAATGCATTGAATTATATACTCATTTAATAATATAATTCAATATGGAATTGGACACAGAAATACAAGAAACGCAAGAAAAAAAAGATTTAGATACAAAATGGATAGAAGAATTTGAATCTCTTGATGAAAATTACAAAGCGTTTTATGCAGAAGATATTACATATATAAAATTTCATTATATTTATGTTAATAAAGAAAGCGATATTGATAAAATGAAAGAAGAAACCATTTTATTAAGAACACCAAATTATATTTCAAGGGAAGAAATTGTTGGAATACTTAAAAAACATAGTAAAAATGCAGAAAAAACATATACAGTCTTATCAATATTAAAATATAACATTGACATTGAGCCATATGATATAAACTTTTTCTTAAAAAATACTGAAAATAATAACGAAAATATATTCTTAAAATCGGTCACAAATATTGATGCAATACCTCTTGAAAAATCTATTACCATGTTTCAAGATTTAAATGACATTATTATTGTATTTTATGAAAAAGGAACAAATGAAACAATTTTGACCACACGCAGAGCAAATCAAACAAAACGCATTTATCTTAACCACATACGTGGTCACAAAAGAAAAACATATCGCAAAATGGCTTAAAGAGGAAAGACTATATTATGTAACTATGGCAGCACTCATAAACGCTCTTGACTCTTATACCCCAATGCAAATCGGTGAGAAGGGACACGCAGAATACGCGTGGTCTAATGATTTACAGGAGAAAATTCTTCAATTGAGCTTTCAATTTACCCGATGCGATTCTTCTACAATTGAATCGCATGGTCAAATGCTCGGACAAGTTCTGCGCAATTTGAAGGGTTCTGAAATGTCAAGAGAAAAATTTCTAGAGTTAATGACGGTAGCATATAAAATGATTGGACATACCCGCGATATTATTGAGGGAAAGGGAGAGTATGCTCTCGCCTATATGCAGATTCTTGTATGGAATGATCTTTATCCAGAGCTAGCAAGATTCGCGCTTTCCAAGTTTGTTTCAGATGGAGAACATCCTTACGGTTCCTGGAAGGATATTAAATATTTTTGCAATTATTGCAGATCTAGGGGTATGCCCATTTCAGACCCTCTTATGCAATATGCATTTGACCTCTTGTTGCAGCAGATTAGGTTGGATTCCACCGCCGAGAGGAAGACCCTTGCCGCCAAGTGGGTCCCTCGCGCAAAGTCCAGGCGTTTTGGGTGGATTTTTAATGAGCTAGCGGTGATCTATTTCAAGGAGTATATTGAGACTGCAAAGTCTGTGGAACAGATTGACCGCGCTATTACCAAGTGCAAGATGTCTTTCCGTAAGTTGCTCGCCGATATGAACCGCAACCTTGACACCGTTCAAGTGCATCAGTGCGACGGAACATGGTCTAAAATTGATCACGCCAAGACGACGTCTATTACCATCTCCAAGCAGAAGCAGGCCTTCTTGAATGTGAAGAAGGATGGTTCGCAACGTTCAGAGAATGCAGACCGAATTCAATGCGCGGAGAACTTTTCGGCTCGCATTAAGAAGGCAGCTGCTGGTGAGGTTGAGATTAAAGGCGCGCGCGTTGGCTTGAACAGCTTCACCATTCAGGCATATGATCTTATCAAGCGGTATAGCAAGAATCCTTCCGATGCAATTCAGCTGGAGATTGACCTTCTAAATTCCCAGTGGCGAGATAATTCGGTGCAAACCGGATCGCTTGGACCGATGGTTGCTATGTTGGATTTCTCTGGATCAATGGAAGGAGACCCGCGAGATGTTGCGATGGCTTTAGGATGCCGCATTGCTGAGAAGTCTATTCTTGGAAAGCGTGTTATGTCCTTTAGCACTAGTCCCACTTGGCATAACTTGGACGGATGTGATAATTTTGTGGACATGATTCGCGTCCTACAAAAAGGCCAAATTGGTTACTCAACCAACTTCCACGCTGCTTTTGACCGCATTCTTGATGCTATCATTGAGAAGAAGCTGACTCCCGACCAAGTAGATGGTATGATTCTCGGTATTTTCTCTGATATGCAGATTGACAATCCAAATGTTACAGCACCCGCCGACATGGAGTCGTTCTATGAGTCTATGGAAACAAAGTATGCCGAAGCTGGAATTCGTCTTTGGAACAAGCCTTTCAAGCCACCTCACATCCTTTTCTGGAATCTTCGTTCCACAACTGGCTTCCCGTGCATGTCCTCACAGAATAATGTCAGTATGATGTCTGGTTTCAGCCCAGCTTTGCTGAACTTCTTCTGCGAAAAGGGTCTTGATGCTCTTAAGGGCTGCACTCCTTGGTCTGTCCTTGCAGAACAAATGAACAAGCCAAGATACAAGTGCCTGGAGGACAAGTTGATGGAGGTTCTTGCTTAAAAAAGTGTTTTAGAAAAATAAAAATAAAAAATAAAAAATAAAGAACTCGGATAAATTAGTAAAATTATGCATTTTATTAAAATGAATGATTTATATGGCAACAATTGCAATCGCAGTATTAACGCGCGGTTACGCGAACATAGCACAGTATAACACGCTTATAAGAAGAAATATGTCAATTGTAAAAAATTTGGGACCTCTTAAAGATACGGATATTTTGATTTTCCATGAAGGAAATATATTACCACAGCACCAAGAATATATTGCAAAATTCACTCCATCATTAAATCTGATTTTTACTTGTATTAAAGAACATGCTTTTAAGGAAGAGAAAAAAACCGTCCATGTTTTTGAACCAACGCGAGCATTTGGTTTAAATTATCGCCATATGTGTTCATTTTGGTTTGTAGATTTTTGGAATTATGTTACAGAATATGACATGATTTTAAGAATAGACGAAGATTGCACAATTGATTTTAGCATTCCAGAATTATTCTACACGCTTCAAAATAAATCAGCCGTATATGGCATGTGGCAAAAAGATCAGGATTTTGTGACGGTCGGAATGAATCAATTTACACACCTTTTTTTGAAAGAGAATATACCCGAGTTAAATAAACCTGCTATGCGACGTTCCCCATCGGGCCCTTATACAAATGTAATAGGGCTAAACTTGAAGGAATTGAGAGAAAATGTGCTTGTTCAAAAATATATTAAGAAGGTAGAACTATTGGATTGCATTTACACATTTAGATGGGGCGATTTACCATTATGGGGAGAAGCCTTGTGCTATTTATGTAATCCAAATTCTTATATAAAATCTGATAAAATCAAATACTTTCATGGAAGCCACAATACATATGTTGGAGGCACACCAATTTCGCAAAGATTTCAACGAATGACATTTTAATACTGTTAAGACAAATAATCCAACACTTGAATCTGAACAAATGGTATATTATATAAAATACTACACCATTGACTGAAACCAGAACCCCAATTGTAAGGTGAAAATCCAATAATTTGAAATGCATTTGACATCAAATAAAAATCTAAAAGAGTCTCCATAATTGCCTGATCACTTGGATCAACCGATTCTCCCAAATGCGCGATATGTGTCATTTGAATAACTAGCTGAGGAAATATATTTTTAAGCAAAATCTTTATTTGATTGTTATCACTTAAAACTAAATATTTTGTTCCAGACTTCATATTTGTGGATAATGTTGCTGCTATTTTTTTCAAGACCTGAGGGTTTATCTGGTTATTTTTGAGCATATACTTATCTCCGCTTCTAATATGAATAACAGCGTATTGCTTCGGTTTAAGGTGTAATTTATTAAGTGAATCATTAATATATTGCTGCATTTTTTCATTTGGTTGCAATTTACTACGTATAAAATACCTACTCATATCTTTAACATTATCAAACATCGGGAAACTATTGCAAAACGTAAAAAAATTATCAGACGAGCCGCAATCAAGCGAGTTCATTTTTTCAATAAATCCAATTAAAAATCGGACGGAATCTTTCTTAAAAACTTTTGAATTCACAGGAATATAGTTTATATTTTCATATTTTGCAATTTTATTATATTTTACATCATACTTAACCCAATTATCTTCATTCACTAGAAATTTTGACATGGGATGATTTGTTAAATCCATGTCAAATTGAAGACCAAGGAGAGAAGAAACCTGCATCAAGCAAAAACAACCCCTTATATAATCACCTAATCCCTGAGCAACACCATTTGTATAATTTAATTGATATACATTAACGAGCCGTTTTAATTTTTTATTATTAAATGTTCTTGCAATTGATTCCATATTACAGCAACTATAAAATATATATCATATATTAAAAATAAAATTGAAGCGTATTATCTTGAATAAAAGAAAGCAAATTAACACATGACAACAAATACAATAACAATTGCATCCAGCAGATTTAATCAGCAAACGTGGGATGAAAATACTTCATATCGTAAAGAAAAGCAGCTTGTGGGATGTATTTATGGTTCGCCGTGCCAATTATCGGCTAAAATATTACCAAACTCCCTGGTATTCATTCTTGAGATGAATAATGCGACAAATAAAATTGAAGGGGTTGGTCTGATTTATAATAGCATTCAATATGATAAATATTACAGGGTATATGACACGGGGAACTATAATCGGTATATTTATAAAGGCACTTATAGAATGGACCGAAATATCCTGATACAATATAATCCAGAGATTGTAAAAGCCCTAGAACACATCCTTTTCAAAGAAAAAACACACATGAAACGAGGTTCGGGAATTACTACTGTTCCAGAAAAATTATTAACCCACAAAGTATGTAATGGGATGGATATAAAAACCCAATTACGTGAGATATTCACGCGATATTTTCAACAAGATGAAATAAAAACAACAGAAACCAGCTGAAAAAAAGGAACTAAAAAAAAGGCACTACGACAGACAACAAAATGACCAATTTCAATATAAAAATAAAAATATAATGATATTATATTGAATATGGCCCAAAACATTGATACAAATATAGATAATTATACCATTGCAGAATTGCTGACCATTTTAGACTTAGATAATGAGCCGACTTCAGATGAAATCACAGAAAAATCAAACTATTATATTGATAAATTTACAGATGAAAATAATGAAGAAATGATTAATTTTTTTACGAGTATTCAGAATACATTATTGCAATACTTTGAAGACATAAATGATGAAGAAAATGGATCACCAACAGGAAAACAAACAACGGATTGGTTTGAAAATGAAGTATTAAAACAGGCTAATCCTGTTCAAAGCAATAAAAATACAGACAGAAAACAAAAAATAGATGTTTATAATAATTCTCATGTTCCGATGAACCGCGAACATTTGGGTGTAAATAATACATTTACAATTCCTGTTGCACAAGATGTATTGAACCCTAATTTAAAAAATACAACATCTAGAATTATTGTTTTGGATAGTCAATATCGTCAATCTAGTAGTCCATCCGAAACATCAACTGATTACACTTTAGATTTATCAGAACCACTTTTAAATGTGCTCTCGTTGAGATTGTATTCATTTGCAATTCCATATACGTGGTATGTGATTGATGAAGTGTATGGAAACACGTGTTTTTGGCTAACCTTTGTTGATCCAAACGGTAATCTGGTTACAAGTGCAAAAATCTCCGTAGAACCTGGTAATTATACAAATTCTACTTTTGTAATAACTTTAATTGCAGGCATTGCAGCTGCTGGAATAGACATCACAGGAATTCAACCAATACCAGCATATCCTGTGCCCCCAAATACTCTTTTACCAGTTTATATAAACCCAAATAGCGGTAAAATGACACTTAATTTATGGGGAGCAACCTATCAAGGCATCACAATTGATGAAACAACTGTTATAACCTTTTTTAATGCCGGTTTTACAACAGATTTATCGTGTAATTATGCCTGCGCGCAATCATTGGCAATAAATCAAACATTGGGATGGGTAATGGGTTACAGGGTTCCAGTAGTAAATGTTGTAAAAAGTGGGAATACTGCAATTTCAATCCCCGATTTATATGGTCCAAAATATTTTATATTAGTAATTGACGATTTGAACCAGAATCATATAAATAGCGGGCTTATTGGTATTACTGAAATGTCAAAAACCGTAAAATTACCAAGTTATTATTCGCCGGATTTACCATATACCTGCATACCCGCAAACCCAATGGGAACAAATATTGCATATAATAGCTCCGCATTAGCCAATGATGCCGATGCGGGAACGTTAATAATGGATAAATTCAATGCAACATATGCACCTACTCCACAGGTTTTACCAAGCGCTCCCCGAATACTGACTCAGTCTCAAATTTATACTATTAATGAAATTATGAAAAATAATGAGAGAACATATAATTATAAATTAAAGGCACCGGTCGTCTCAGACACATTTGCAATTCTTCCAATTAAATTGGGTAACATGAAAACAGGCGATGTAAATACAGAATTCGGTGGTTCAATGCAAGATAATAAACGCATTTATTTTGGGCCAGTAAATATAAGTCGCATGAGGGTTAAATTGTTGGACGATAGAGGAAATGTTGTCAATTTAAATGGATGTGATTGGTGTGTTACACTTATAAGTGAAAATTTATACCAATACTAATACCAATTGCATCATAGTTTTATATTATATAATATTTATAATCTTGATATAATATAATATAAATGTTTGAAATATCAGATGCATTACAATATGTGATAAAAGTGATAGATTATATAGGGTTTTTTGGTCCATTCTTATTGTTGCTAACAACCATAGCATTGCTTAAAAATAAAACAACTTTATTAACACTTTATATTGTTGGATATATTTTGAATATTGGATTGAATGTAGTGTTAAAAGGATTAATCCAAGAACCGCGTCCTTCCGAAGATTTAAGGATATTTAATGCTTACATAGCACAAGGAAGACGATTCGGATTTGATAGATATGGTATGCCATCTGGACATGCACAAGGAGCATTTTATTCTGTCGGGTTTATTTTGTTTGCATTGCATGACCCGATTATTACCATTATTTATCTTATAATTGCATTGAATACTGGATATCAACGTATAAAATATAAAAATCATACATTGATGCAAGTGATATGTGGAAGCATTATAGGTGCTGTTATGGGATACTTTTTTTATTTATTTTCATCAAAAAAAATAATAGGATCGTTGAAACATAAGAAAGACGACGATGCGCCAATATAATCAATATTTTGACATTTGTTCCAGAACTCTATAAGTAGATAACTCGGGTATTTTTGGATAAATGATGCGTCCGCCGCTATTGATTATTTTTGTTGCATTAATATTTGCTTCTTGGTTTAATGAAGCCAACATTTGAATGCCGCTTTCGCCATCAAACCCATATATAACACAATTATCAGTTTGCGCCCACGCAAACTCGCCTTCGCTATTATATTTTATTAATCTAAAAGTTATCATAGTGTTAGCGCAACTACAAATTCCACCAAATGGTTGCAACTGTGGATAAAATCCATCGCCAAATTCCTTTTCATACGAGTCATAATACATTTTCCGTTTTAAAATGATGCCTTTTTTGTTTTTGTTTTCTTTTTCTGTGATATTATTCATATAATATACACATCAGAAATAACATTTAAATCGTTATTCAATGAATACTTGTGCTATTTCCACAATCCAAATAGTGTCCCAAATAGATACTATGATCATCCGTATTCGTTTTGACAATTGAATACTGATCTGCACACGTTGGGTCCTCGCCATTATCCGCGCTACATTCCTTCAATTTCCCCGATTTATCTTCAAAAATCTCCCTACATGAATGAAGGAAACCAATTTCCCGCGGCGGAACGTGTGGAACCATGTCTTTATCGTGTGTAAATCGGTATAACTCTTCCGATATTAAATTTACGAAATGCGCATAATTTTTATCTCCGACGCGAGGTTGCCCAAAATTATAAACTTTGTGTTTAATATTCACTGCGGCAAGTTCCATGCCAATCATTTGTCCCACTGCAGCGGCAAGCGAATGACCAGTAACAATCACATTTGAATATCCATATTTTTGTTTCAACTCTTTGACAGATTTAATTACATCATCCTTCAGGTTTTTCGTTGCCTTGTAAAATCCGTGATGCACCTCACAACCGCATTCTGGAAATGTTAGATACTCATCTTTTATTACCTCAAAATCCGCCATCCAATTCAATTTTGAAGACGAACCGCGAAATACTACGTAAATAGAAGCGTCGGATTTTAAGACACCAGTATAACCCTGCAAATCTGTTTTGGGGTCATACAACACATCGCTAACAATAAAATTAGTTGCTGGGCCCGCTAGTTTCATCGTCTTGTAATTTTCCTTTCCGCAATATGCAGCGCCACTTAGCCACACTGCTGAATGCGCAATGTCTGAATTATAACCAAATGCGCCAAATGCGCAAAATAATGAAAAGAATATTGTATGAATAATTGAATTCATATAATATCATTATAAAATATTTATTTTTTGCGTTTGCTCTTATTTTTGGGAAGTTTTTCCTTTTTTATTGCGGCTGGTGCAATACTTTTCATAAATTCATTTATTTTACTAAAATCAACATTATCATTTTGCTCAATGTTAAATACTGACGGGGGTAATAATGACACTTGTGTTGTAGGTTTATTAATTATATCAGTAAAATCCGAAACTATTTTGCATATTTCGGCATCCTTATTTATTCTCGCTTTTTCTGAATTTGTATATTTATTGAACAAATAAACGATTGGAATTTCATATCTGACTAAATTTTGAGGTTTTAACCATTTATTTAATCTTGATGTTATTAAATCTTGTGATATTTCTCTACCCTTTACCATGTAATTTGCAGTATAAATTGCATATATAGTTTTCCCGTTTATTAAATTTAATATGTAATTTACTGTTACTGCGCTATTTGTTCGTATAAAATTCTCAATCTCACCAGAAATATTATTAGAATTAAATGTTGCTCCATTTCCATTATCAAATAGAGTATTTAAGCTGTTAAATAAATTTGCCTCGGGATTAGAACGCAATGAATATTTGGGGCATAGTCTTGAAGATAAAATCATGAGAGAAAGTAAATTCCTTGATGAAATTTTATCATTTACTGGAACTTCGCCGGGCATATTTACCAGCGTATTTAAATTAAATGCGCCACTAATTCCAACTCGCGATGACAATTCTTTACTCTTTTTTTCTTGTAAAACATTATTCAAAATTGGCATTAATCTATTTATTTCGGCGCCTGTTAAGAAGTTTTCGTTTAGTATAATATAGTTTTCTAAATTAGAAGATTCTGGATAGTCTAACATTTGTTCCAATAACTTAATTGTGCTGATAAAGATAGGGTCATCTGCCTGCACAGCTCCTGATGCAACGTCATTTTGCGTTAATTCTATAATTGCAAGAATTCTTCCTCCAATATCAGTTGTTACAAATGGCGGCGGAATGGGCCTTCCGGTATTCAAAATAGGATTTAAAATTTGTGTATCTGAAAAACTTACAACAAGTCCAGGAGCTGGGCCAGGAACCAGCGGACCAGGAACCAGAGGACCAGGAACCAGAGGACCTGGAACCAGAGGACCAGATGAAGAAGAAGAAGAAGGTTGCCCTGATTTCTGCTTAAAAACCCCCTTTACATAATTACTAAAACGACTACTACCACCACGAACTTTTCTTGATGTATTTCTGCTTTTATGGTTTTGATAAATTTTATTTTTATAGTTTAGTTTTCTTGTTAAAGTCATACTAATATATAAAAATAAAATAAAATTTGAAGAAAAGACACTATTTCACACGATAATACAATAATAATTGATATCCTTGCATAAAAGACCACATTAATGGCGATCCATCAGAATCATTTGACCCTTCAAATCCCCAACTTTTATTCGTATTAATCGTGTTTTTCCACTGCATTGGCACTAATCTATGAAAACTCATTCCATCGTATGCCATTTCCTCCCCCTCACCAGTAATAGTTGCACAAAAGTGCTGCTGCGTCGTATCTCTCACAATGCAACTATCCAATTTATACTCTGCATCTCCTACTTTGAATTTGTCCGGTTTTACCATTTTACTAGAAGCATTGTCAAAAATTTCAAATACAATGACATGCGGTTTATGTGTCAATTTGCTAACATCTGCATTAACTCTTGTATTCCATTCGGTTTCCAATTTTGAAATAAAGAGGAACTGCAATGATCTCTCGTCTAGATAGCTAATAATACTACCATAGTATCTAATTGGGTTGCTAGCTTCATCCACACCTACCAAATAGGGAAACATTTTATGATATTTATCTGGAATACTGTCATATATTTGTTCAATAATGCTATTTGTATCCAATTCATACGCAAATTTTGATCCAGTTAATGCAGATTCTATAGAAAAATTAAGAAGAGCAAATGCATCTGCCAATTTATCTGGTATTTTAGAACCATCTGCCTGCTTGCTTTCTATCATTAGTTCTCTAAAATAGTGGAAAAATTTGCGCCCTTTATCGCTAATAAAAAGAGCCGCAAACATTGTATTGAACCAACAGTTTGATTGCATTTGAATGGGGGGAACAACAATACTAGGATTTATATGTTTATTCGCCGAGAGATTATGCAATAAGAACTGTTTTGCTTCGGGCTTGGTATATTTTAAACAGGAATTTCCGTAATATTTTCCTGGAATGGCAATTTTTAGCGGTTCCATTAGTTTAAACGCATTTGAATTATTACAATCTTCAATTTTCTCTCGTGGAATTGATTTCAAAGACACCAATTGTTGGTTTATTGTTGGTGCATATGACATTTTTTTACTATAACCGCGAGCATGTCCAGGGATAGGATTTTCAATCCCTTTTGCTGAACCGCGACGTCTTAATGAATTCGCAATAACTAAACTAACGCGTTCAATATCTTTTGGAGTTTTGCTTTTTATTATGCGACTTTTCATTTTTTTTGTTTTTATATGACGCTTTTTATAGGTTTTTCTTGTTTGAGATTTACTCTTCATATAAATTGTCTAGAGAAAAATAATATTATTATAAATTATGGGAGCTGGAATATTACCAACGTGCATTTATAAAGATAAATTGTATTTTTTATTTGGAAAAGAACACGAATATTGCGATACTCCAGGATGGAGTGATTTTGGAGGAGGCACTGATAATTCCGAAACATATATGCAAACGGCGATTCGTGAAGGTGGTGAAGAATTAACAGGTTTTTTAGGAAGTGATAAAGACTTATCCAAGATGCTAAAAAAACGAGGCACATTCAATATTGATTACATGAGTAATGGACACACAAATTATCGTATGCATATATTTAAAATGGACTATGATCCAGCGTTACCGCACTACTATAACAATAATCAACGTTTCCTGCAAAAACATCTAGACCGAGAAATTATAAAAAAAACAAAAATATTTGAAAAGGCCGAAATAAGATGGACGTGCATTGACGAACTGCCCAAAATGCGCAAAGAATTTCGCAGTTATTTTCAAGATATTGTTACAATTATATGCGATAAAAAAGACGAAATATATCAATTCATAAATAAAGGCGCACAAGGCAAAAAAAATATTACCCGCAAGCGTAGAAAATAGAATAAATTTAACCCGAAAATTATATTCTATTATATAAATGATTAAAATGGATATGAAATTTGCAGTATTTTATATGATAATTACTGGATTTATTACGCATTATTTTATTATGTCAAATGTGATGTCGTATAACTTGGGAAATATTACAAACAATCTAAGTAAAATATATTTATCAAGCTGCATGGCATTTATTATGGGTATTTTAGAAGTATTAATGCACGATATGCAACATAAAACTATGAGTTACCAATATTATATTCCTTTATTTATCTGTTTTGGCGGTTCTTTGCGGCTTTATAGAAGACAAGTAGCTATAACCGAGGTTGATTATTTGAAAGAAATGATTGAACATCATGATATGGCATTATTTACCAGCAAAAATATATTAGACAAACCAAATATCTCACCGCGTGTTCGTGGATTAGCATCAAGAATAGTAAATGACCAAACGAAAGAAATTGAAGAAATGAAAGGTCTTATTAAAGAAGAAAACAATAAAAAGGCGCAATAAAAAACTTATCTGAATGATTTATATATGTATATTCAAACACATATAAATCAGCATTCTTTAAAAACAAAGGTTTTAAAAACTCCGAAAGAAACTGCTTTGGGAATGATGGGTAAAAAATTTGATGGAAATTTTGATGCTCTATTGTTCGTTATGAATACACAGGAATCGGCATTTTGGATGAAAAACTGCATAGTTCCGCTGGATGTGATTTTTATTCAAAATGGAAAAATAAGTAAAATACATCATAACTGTCCTCCATGCACTACGGATCAGTGTAAATTATATCCTGGTAAAGGAGAACTAATTATAGAAATGCTTGGCGGCACGTGTAAATTATTGAATATTAAACGCGGGCAAAAGGTTGAATTTTCAAAACAATAATATGTTCTTTCTTCCTTGTTCTTAGCAAAAAAAACATTTTATTTTTTTATTTATTATTAAATTACAAGTCAAAACTAAACTACAGCAAAAGCTTCTACTAGTTCGGGATAATTATCTGCAAGCTCAACATAATCCATGATGATTTTCTTCTTAGCTTGCATGCTAGCAACCGTGAAAGTATGTTTCATCTCCTCGGTAATAGAAACAGACATCCACAACTGCGATGACATGCTAAACGTTATGCTCATACTAGATCCGTTTATCACGTCTGTTTGCCAACCGATTTGCACGTCCTTGTTTTTTCCGCGTTTTCCAATCATAGGCATCCACGTATAAGATGCCGGATTGACAGTTGGATGATCAGCTGGAAGAACAATCCAATCGTAATGAATCGTTTCAGGAGTTTCATCTCTTGCAATAATGGAGTAATATTGGAAATTTTTTCTTTTATTTATCTCAGCAATTATTTCACTGATATTACCAGGGGTGCCAGCTGAACATACAGCCGTCAAGCGGTAGGAGCTAATATTCATATGATTGTGCAATGGTGACTCGTATTTTACAGACTTGTTGGAAAAGTTCCCAACGCTGCTGGAAATGTCACTTCCAGGCGAATGAGAACCGCTTGCTTGGGAGAACACAGTGCAACCCGAATGGGTTAAAACCTGCGTATTAATGGTTTCCCAAACACTTTCCTTAATAGGATCCAAATTGAGCAAGTGGTATCCGCGGACGCACTTTTTAAAATAGCTCCCCAATCCTTCTGATAATTCTTGTGATAACGTTAGCGCCATAATACAGATAAGTTGCTTCATCATTAAAGTATAAAAATATAATCAATTTTTTATTTAGTTATTTGACTTCATTCATCTTCTCTGCAATATTTTAAATCAAGCAGGTCACGATACTTGGTCTCAATTAAATTTGTAAGTTGTTCCGCCTTTAGAAGCTTGTCTCTCTTCAACATTTCCGCACCTTCTAGCATCAATTCCTTGCAGTTCTTGAGAATAAAGGTAGAATACTTGTTTGCATCATCTATTAGATCAGCTACTTCATTGTCAATCATTTCCTTATATTTGTCACTTAAGCTAGGATAAATAATCTTATGCTTTCCCATGCCATAATAAACAATCATCTTCTCAGCTAATTTAAACGCCTCTTCAAAGTCATTAATAGCGCCGGTTGTGATGCTCACATCAAAAAATATTTCTTCAGCGATTCTCCCAGCCAATAAGATTGCCAAATGTTCAAAAAGGGCCTCCTTCGTGTAAATGCTAGAAGTCGCCCCCTCAAATACTGTGTAAGCTGGACTGTTGGGTGACGATAGGTTGATAATAACCTTTGTCATTTTTGCATGATGTTTCGCAACAAGCCCCATTACAGCATGACCCATTTCATGAACAGCAATGTGGTCAATAATATCAGACGTAAATTGGTGATCCGTTGGCTGCCAACCGGCTATCATTTTATTCATAATGATATCAATATCTTGCGATGTCATTTTGTCATTGTCATATCTTAGGGCATTCAACATTGCCTCATTGAATAGATTCTCAATTTGGGCTGCAGAGAGACCAAGTGTTAGATCAATCATGTCCTTAATTACAATAGAGTCATCGTATGGTTTTCCCTTAGTGTGAATATTAATAATAGCTTCTCTCGTTGCCGCATCTGGAAGACCAATATAAACGCGCTTATCAATGCGACCGGGCCTTACAAGCGCAGGATCTAATAGGTCTGCACGATTAGTTGCACCTATTAGGAAGATTCCTGTGTTGTTTTTGAACCCATCCAACTGAACCAGAAGCTCATTTAGAGTGCTATCGCGTTCATTTGACGATGATTCGCCATCTCCAGAACGTTTCCTGCCAATAGCATCAATCTCATCTATAAAAATAACACAAGGAATGTTCTTCTTTGCGAGAGAAAAAAGCTCTCTAACTCTGGAGGAGCCCACCCCAACATATTTATCTTGAAATTCGGAACCGGAAACGGCAATAAACCCCGTCTTTGCTTCTCCGGCAAGCGCCTTTGCAATTAGGGTTTTACCGTTTCCCGGAGGACCCTCCAAAATAAGACCCTTCGGAACTCTCACATTATATTTTGCATATTTAGTATAATTGGATAAAAACTCAACGCATTGACTAAGTTCCAGCTTTATTTTATCAAAACCGCCGACGTCTGCGAATTTTATAGGGTGCTTTGTAACAACCTCAAAGTTTTCCGATTTTCTATCGCGATTTCTTCCGCGACCAAAAACATCTTCGTTTTCGTCATCATCGTCATCATCATTGTAATTATTTTGAAATGGATGGAACGTCCCCTTATTAATAACAATGCGAAAACCTCCTCTTCTGCTATGTGGTTCTCCTGGATTTTTTGGCGCTGATGCATTTATTCCACCATTAATAAGTCTTTCTAAGAAATCCAAATTTTCGTCATAGTCTTTGGAATATTGTTCTCCCAAAACTTCATTATCACGCTCTGTTTGATTCTTTGAGTTCAACTTGCGCAATTGTTCTTCATAAAAAGTTTTTGGTTTATATCCAGAATACTTGCGAATATGTTGTTTATTATTTAAAATAGACTCGTTGTGTTCAGGAATGTAATCAGGATTTTGAACTGGTTTATCTTCTTGTCTAGGGTTGATATTAGATAGTGGGTATTTTCTGGGCGCATTGTTTATGTTTGCAAAATTACTGAAACCATTGGTCATAGTTACAAAGAACAAGAAAAGAAATATGAATCTCATATAAAATAATTACGTTGGATTATTTTATATTGTTTTCCTTGTTTTAATAATTTTATTCAGAGGGCGATGGAGTATGAGCAATCATTATTCTTTTTAAAGGGCATGGAATAACATCCATCATCGGATTGCTCATTCTTTCAAAATGTGGATAAGGCTCTGTGGGAGAAATTTCCACGACCACGCTTGATTGTTTTTTTGACTTCAAATACAACGAACCAAATAAACATAATATTCCTATTGCTAATAGAGCACCCACGCCAATACTAATTGCATCTGTTACAGGCGATTGATTGTTTGCTCCTGAGCTGTATAATACTTTTATGGCAGATGTCGGACTAAGAGTTGAATAATTAGTGGGAAGAGGAGTTTGATAAATTGAAGGCAACGCCTCGGTTGGCCTCATAGTTGATACAAAAATATCATAAGGTATATTTGAACTTCCAACGCGAGAACTACTTCCACTATGAGAACTACTTCCACCGTTTGATCTACTACCTTTGATTGCATAACTATAATGTTTATTTTTGCCGCTGTCAATAGTGCCGCGTTTAGCATTAGAACCGCGTTTTGCATTAGAACCATATTTGGCACCAGAACCAGCAGCGCGATACTTTGATTCAACGCCCGAACCATAGCTTGTATGAGATTTTTTTATAAATGAACCATAATTTGGTCCAGAACCATAATTTGGTCCAGAACCTTGAGGAATTCTATCTAAATTTATTATTTCTCTGCCAGTTGATAATGCAAAATTTGATAATAATAACAATAAAGATAATTGCATCCTATTTACATTACTAATAGGAAATTTTTTATATTCGTTGCAATTAAACTATAGTTTCCCATACAATTTCCGGTGGAGATGCCCATTCGGTATAAGCCAATGCTTTGGTCGTTGGTCTCTCCAGCGAGAGCAACTGTTCCAACGCCTGTTTGCGTCGTTCAACTGGTTCCATTTTTATCGGCAATTTACGACTCAATTGTTTCCACCGCCACTCAAATTGCAAAGCGGCGGGCCAATCTGGGAATCCTTTTACGTAGCAAACCCGATGCCAAATTTCGCCTTTGGCAACTTTAGCTCCCGTGGCGTGCGCGCCACCTTTAATCTCTTTATTATGTTGTCTGAGACGACGTTCAACATCTACTGTTGCTCCTACATAAGTAGCTTTATCCGTTGATTCAAGAAGATATACAAAAAACTCCGATGACATGATAATATTAAAAATGATAAAAATATTGGAACAATTCCTAATCTGAAATAATATATAATTTTTAACTTAAAGACGCCCCCGCGAAATTTTCCACATTTAATACAGTTAAATTTTTATTAAATAAAATAATGTTAATTTAAAGTATATCATGAACTTCGGCATTACTAATGATAATACAAAATATTTATTATTGAATAATAAACCAATTGAGGAAAAGCTTCATGTGGTGGCAGTTGTTTCAAATCCTTGCAATTTTAAAATCCGTTATAAACTAACGAACGAATTCATCAAAAGAATGGAAAAAGAACCAAATGTAATCCTATATGTAGTAGAATTAGTTTATAATAATCAAGAATTTGAAATAACGTCAGCCGACAACAAAAGACATCTACAAGTGCGAGGGAAAATACCTTTATGGCACAAAGAAAACATGATTAATATGGGCATTAAACATTTATTACCATCTGATTGGAAAGCCGTCGCATGGATTGATGCTGACGTTGCATTTGATAGTCCGCACTGGGCAACAGATGCACTCAAATTATTGGATAATGGAAAAGACTTTATTCAACTATTTACACATTGCATTGATATGGACTTTGATAAGAATATTATGAATACTTTTACTAGTTTTTGTTATCAATATTGCAATAATTTTAAAAAGGGAACAGGGCAAAATTATTGGCATCCTGGGTTTGCGTGGGCTTGCAATAGAGCAACATATGATAAATTAGGTGGAATATTTGAAGCGGGCATTTTGGGTTCTGGTGATAATATTATGTGCCATGCATTTATTAAAAAGGCGGTGGAATCATTAAAAAAGGGAATGTCACAAGGATATATAGATTTTGTTCAAGGGTTTCAAGATAAGGTTGAAGGGTTGAAACTTGGATATGTTCCTGGACCAATTAGACATCATTTTCATGGAAAAAAGGAAAATAGAAACTATTATGGGAGAGAAGACATACTTATTAAATATCAATATAACCCATGTTCGGATATAGCATATGATGATGTTGGTTTAATTTTACCATCGGAAAGTTTTTCTAGGTCTTTCCAGAAAGATATTTTGGACTATTTTAAAGATAGAAATGAAGATGAAATGGTCTTGGAAGAAGTTATGACAAAAACGGCGGATGATAAAGATGTTTTAGAATTCAAGATAAACTTTATTCTGCATGAATTTGAAAAGTTGAAGAAGAAATATCAGTTGGCCGAAAGTTCTAATGGCGAGCATGCATTCCCCGTGGTTCCAAAATTTGATTTCAACTCCAAAAATATTTCTGAAGATGTCGCGCGCACATTATCTTCTTTATTGCCATCTTCTACAACTCGCAAACCATCCACTTTACCTCCTGTTCCCGCGCCCGCGCCTACACCCACACCTACGCCTACGCCTAAACAAGCGCCTGCAATGCAACCAACAATTGCAAATGTAGAACCTGTAAAACGCGGGCCATCTATTTTTAATGCCAATGATTTTGCACCTCCTATTGTTTCGTCATCTATAATTACGCGAACACCATATTCGCAACCAGCATTTAAACAACCAACACCTATTCAACCACAAGCGCTCATACAACAGCAACAGCAACAGCAAGCTTTAATGCAACAACAAGCTCTAATGCAGAAGCAAGCATTTATGCAACAACAAGAACTTATTCAACAACAGCAACAGCAACAGCAAGCGTTCATGCAACAACACGAACTCATTCAACAACAACAACAAGCATTTATACAACAGCAAGCGTTCATGCAGCAACAATTACTCAACCAACCAGTTCAACCTATTAATAATCAGAGACCAATTCAAAAACAAACCTTTTTTAGACGCTTAAATTTTGGTTAATTTATATTATTTAATTATATAAATAACAATGTCATTGAAAGAAATATGGGGTCCTCCAACTTGGACATTACTACACACGCTTGCAGAAAACATTAAAAGTGACGCATTTAATAAATCAAAGATTTATTTGTTTAATATAATAAAAAACATCTGTTTGCTTTTACCGTGTCCTATATCAATATATCAATCTAAATGTTATCTAGAAAAAGCGCAACTATATAAATTTAATAGTATAAATGACTTGAAGATTATGTTCTTTATGTTTCATAATTTTGTCAATGCAAAAAATAGAAAACCATTATTTAAATACCAAAATATGACAATGTATCAAGATATAAATATTATGAGTGCATATAATGCATTTTATGACATGCACACAAATAATATTCATATGAAACAAACTCCAAATTATTTAAAAATGCAATATGTTCTTAGAGATATAGAAAATTTTATAAAAGAATATATTTGTCAGCCTATTATAGTGCCAGTTGATGAACAACCACTGGTTATTGAAGAGCCTCCTATTATTGAAGAACCTATAAAAGAAGAAGAAATACCGATAATAAAAGAAGAACCGCTAGTTATTGAAGAACCTATAAAAGAAGAATCGCTAGTTATTGAAGAACCTATAAAAGAAGAACCGCTAGTTATTGAAGAACCTATAAAAGAAGAACCGCTAGTTATTGAAGAACCTATAAAAGAAGAACCAGTAATTATAAATGAAATTGCAATTATTATTTCAGAAATAATAACAAAGACTGAAGTTATGTCTATAATAAAACCGGTAAAATATGCTCACGATATTTACAAAAAAATAACAATGATAGATGATGCGTATCTACCACCAGCAGATATAAGTTTGCCTCAAGCTATGGTAATCATGCTGAATGATCCAAGATGTCAGCCATTTGAAATATATTTGGAACGTTGGAATTATTACAAAGGAAAATATAATAGAAAAAATAAGCTAATAGCACCCATTAAAAAAACACATGTAATAAATGATGCATTTTTACCATCGTTTGATTTGACTTTACCAATAGCTATTAATAATATGAAAAATAACCCCAAATGTGTTCCCCTTGATTTATATGTGAAAAGATGGAATCAATGCAAAAGCATGATTAAATTAAAAAAAATGACAGGGTAATATAATTTTATAATTATAGTATAAGATATGAATCTTTATAATTATAATAACAACAATAATTTTAACTTTATTTTAAGAAAAGATTTGATATACCAAAATGAATTGAATAGTCTAATAAATTTGAGTATGATTGCAGTAGCTTCGCGGAGACAGTTAAATAACTCAAGAATTTATATAAATACGTTGCTTAGCGGCGATGTAAAAATTAATAATGATATAAGTAAAAAAGTTGATTCTGCAACTTTGGCATCAACTGTAAATAGTTTAGTAACTACCGAACTAAATAACCAAACAGATATAGCGAGTATTAATATTGCGATTAAAAACGCATTAGACACGTTAAATGCCAGGCAACAACAATTGATATCTGATATAAATATATCAGCATATAATGCTATGGAAAATATAAGCAGCGGCCACGATACGTTTAATAATACTGTTCAGAATGCGATACTTAATATATCAACCGCGAATAATGCAATTACACAGTCTATTCAAGGAGCTGTAACTTCTATAACCAATCAACAAAACGCAACAGTTAATACCATTTCAAACGCGAATACCGCATTAACTCAGTCTATTCAAGGAGCCATAACAACCATAAATAACCAGCAACAAGCTGCTATAACTAATATATCAAATGCAAATAACGCAATTACACAATCTACCTTAGGCGCTGTAGAAATTATAAACAATGAACAACAAGCGGCTGTGACCAATATAGCTGCGGCAGTAACTAATGTGGAACAAACAACTATTGCAAATATTCAGGCTGCTGCGGGAGCAATTACATACACTATTAGCAAAGATTTATTAGAAAAGATTGATTATTTATTTCACATGTTTTATCGTACAGATTCTGTAGCAATAATGGAAAATTATCCGTTGAATCCGCATAATTATAATATTTGAGAAAAAAATAGTATTAGAATAAAGTATAATGGCGACTCCTCTTCCCACCCTCTTTCTTGGCCACGCAACCGTCAATGAAGGCGACTTCAACTTTAACGACTCCGTCGTTTCTGCTCCCACCCCCGTTAATAGCACGGATGTTACAAACAAGCTTTATGTTGATCAACTTGTCCAAGGGCAAGCTGACCGCATTAACACCTTGTTAGATGGTACAACCATCAACCTTGATCAACTCAAGGAAATCTCCGACTATGCCGCGGCACTCAATGCGGCTGAAACTGCATCCCTTGAGGCCGCTGTTGCAACAATCTCAACAAATATTGCTACTCTCCAAACCTACGTTGATACCACCAAAAGCGCATTACAAGCCGTTGATGCTTCCAACGTCGTGGCTCTTGCCGCGGAGGAATCTGCCCGCACAATGGCTGATGCTGGTCTTTCTGCCCGCGTTGATGCAGTGTCTGCTTCGTTAGCTTCCAGTGTTGCCACAATCGGTGTTAGAGACACTGCCATTGAGGCCTCTGTTTCTGCTGAGACAGCCGCACGCATTGCCGGTGATAATACTCTCCAAAGCAATATGAATACACTCCAATCCAACACTGAGAACGCCGCATCGGCTCTTAACGCTTCCCTCACAAACTACATTGACAGCGCTGGTAGTTCGGAAGCAGCCACCCGCCTTGCCGCCGATCAATTGTTACAATCCAACATTGATTCCGAGCAATCTGCAAGAATGGCTGATGTTGAGAGTCTTCAAGGCGTTGATGCTGGTTTAAGAAGTGACCTTACTTCTGAATCGGGTGCCCGCGCATCGGGTGATTCCACGCTCCAAAGCAACATTGATACTTTAACTGGTAACTTTAATGCTGCGGTTGCTTCGTTAAATGCGTATGACACTTCTATTGCTGGTCGCGTTGACCAAGAAATTAGCGATAGAAGCGGTGCTGACGTTGTCATGGGTTCTCGCATAGATGCTACAAATCTCCAACTATCCACAGATGTTGCCATGCTTTTATCTGCGGATGCTAGCATCAGATCGGACCTCAGTTCCGAATCGGCTGGTCGTGCTGCTGCCGACACTGTTCTCCAAAACCACATTGATAGTTTAACCGCCACTGTTAGCAGCGATATTTCCATACTTCAAGCGGCTGATTCCAATATCAGATCCGCTGCTGATGCCGAAACTGCTGCTCGTATTGCTGGTGATGTTTCGCTAGGCAGCCGAATTGATGGTGTTGTTTCCCAACAAGCCACCGATCTTTCGGCTCTCCAAGCCATGGATGTCAGCATCAATGCCGCTGCATCGGTTGAAGCTTCCACAAGAGCTGCTGCTGATGTTGCGTTGGGTGTCAGAATAGACAATCTTACCTCATCCACAAATGATTCCGTTGCGGCCATCAACGCAACAGACGCAGGATTAAGATCGGACCTCACAACTGAGACCGCTGCTCGTGTTGCAGGTGACAACTCGTTGAACACTCGCGTGGATAACTTGAGCAGCAAAGAGAACAGTGATTTCGCGGATCTCCAATCCCAAATCAACCTCTTAACAGCTGCTTTGAACCTTGAGCAAACAAACCGAACCACGTCTGAGGCTGAACTTTTGGCCAAGATTGACATGCTCTTCTTATACTTCTTCCACCACAACTCTAGCGGTGCGTATGTTGATAGCAACAACCAAATCCAATTCATGTATTAAATCCATAAAATTTCAAGTAATACTGAAAATACATAATTAATAATATTTAATAAAATTTAAATATTATTGCAAAATTCCCGACTGAAAAAAAGGAACCAAAAAAAAAGCACCGGTTTATATCTTATATTTTTGGACTTAAAGAACCATGCATTCCATTTCTTTAAGTATCAAAGAGTATTATATATATTATTCCAAAAGGGGGTTAGAGAAGAATGCAGATTTCAGGGGGTCAAAAGTGTTCGTGAAAATCAAAAAAGGACAAAAAAAATGTCCTTTTTTCAAAAGCGCCGACCTTTTCATGAAAACACGTTTTTCAAAACCCGTTCTGAGCATAATGCTCTAAAATGCAAAAAAAAAGAGGAAAATGTTGTTATGATAAAATTTATACTTTTTTCGTAAAAAGGTTTAGGAGTTTTTTCTGTTCTATAGATATAGAACGTTTTAGAATGAAAAAAGACTCAAAAAACTCTGATTTTTTAAAGTGTGAAATGTGTGACTACTCTACATGTAAAAAAAATGAATGGGACCGTCACATATTGACACGCAAACATATAGATAGAACGAATATAGAACAAACAGAACAAAAAAACTCCACAAAGTTAATTTACACATGTAATAAATGTAATAAAAATTATAGTGCTCGTAATAGTTTATGGTATCACGAAAAAAAATGCAATATTCAAGAACAAATAATTCAACCACTGACAACGGACATGTCTTATAATATTATATTTGAAATTGTAAAACAAAATCAAGAATTTAAAGAGCTGTTAATAGAGCAAAATAAAGAAAATCAAAAACTTCAACAACAATTGTTGGAAATGGCAAAAGAAGGTAAAACTATTAATAACAGCACCACAAATAATAATAATAACTTCAATTTGCAGTTCTTTTTGAATGAACAATGTAAAGATGCGCTGAATATTATGGATTTTGTGAGCACCATTAAACTGCAATTATCAGATCTAGATATGATTGGTAGAGTAGGATACACAGAGGGGATGAGTAAAATCTTCATTAGAAATCTGAAAGAGTTGGATGTATTCAAGCGACCAATTCATTGCAGTGATCTCAAGAGAGAAACCTTATATGTAAAGGATAAAGATGCGTGGGAAAAAGAAAATGGTGAAAACATAAAAATAAAGCAGGCAATAAAGGGGATTGAGAATAAAAACATTAAACAGCTACCGAAATGGAGAGAGGAGAATCCATCTGCAGCGGATACGGAAACCAAGAAACACGTGGATTACCAGAATATATTGCTGGAAGCGATGGGTGGTTCAACTCTTGAAAACGATGATAAAAAGCATGACAAAATCGTTAGAAATATTGCAAAGGAAGTCGTGATAGATAAGACTTCTGATAAATAAAAAATATAATAAATAAAAATTTATTTATTATACGATGTTGAATAAAGATTATTTTGCAAACAAATTATCTAATAAAGAACTCATTGAAACATTTGTTGGCAAAAATACAACGTGATGCGTTTTGCCTGGTGGAGGTTCTTCTTCATTTGAGAAGGTGGTAAATGTGAAAAATTTCTCTAATTTCTCCCGTTCAATAAATGTTTTAAGTGGTATAAAATGGTTATTAATGTGAGCAAAATCTTTCTTATTGCAGTAAATAACAGCATGAGAAGGGGGGCCATATTTGGTGACTATATCTTCAGAGTCAAATTCTTCAAAGTCGTCAAGCTTCATTTGTGTAATTTCTGTAAAATGTGTGAATAGACCATATTTTTCAAGGTAGAATTGACTGTTGAGTGCAAGAACCTTCTTTGAAAATAATGATGCAAAATATAAAGATGGAAATCCACCCGCAGAAGAACCATGAAATATTACATTATTATAGTTTTCAAGAAAAAATGATATTATTTCAGTATAAATCTGCTTATAGTTAGAGTTATGTGGAGATAAAAACCATCCTACTTCTAGTTTTTTATCTGTAAAGTCTTCTAATAATTTATCAGAAAGGCATAAAACATTATATTTCCAGTCAAAACCTCTAAAAATAGGTAGTTGGACCATGCCTGTTGGCGAACAATGATCTTTAAACAATGCGCCGTGAAAGCAAACGACTAGTTTATCTGTATTGTCGTTTTTCTTGTAATAAAATTGCATACCTTTGAATTTATAATAATATTTACCGGTGTCTTCAACATCCGTCATTTCTGAAATATATTTAAGATTGAACTTGTAGTGAGACATATATATAGATAAACATTATTTCTTAGATTTACTAATTTTTTTAACAACGGATGTAGAATTTTCAGTTTCAATAACAGTATTTTCCATATCTACAGATTCTATAATAATTTCTGAAGAAGAGTCGCTGTCATCCTTCTTCTTGCAAGAATTTGCCTTACAGTTTCTCAAATGTGCTGAGAGACTTGCCTTATTCTTGCCTTCATAAACGTTACAATGATGACATTTTAGGTTCTCATTATCAATCATGCCAAATTTAGTCAAGATATTTTTGATCTTGGGTAACTGAATCTCTTCAAGTTTATCTAATAGTAGTTTGCTACTTGCTTTTACCATCTCTATAATTGATAGTTTCTGAAGAGCAAAATTACGATATTCATTTGCGAGGTCTTCAATGTCAGTTTTAGTAGTTGGATACATATGATCATCGCTTAATTCATTTGCACTATTAATAATATTTAACTTTGATGATAAATTATCAACAATGTCAATTGCAGTCTTAATTTTTTCTGCATCATATTGACAGTTAGGTATATAAACATGAATTAAGTTGTTAATAATATCAATTTGGAAACTATCTTTGAATGTAATAGGAGTTTTTTGGGAGATAAATATGCCATGTGCCTTTTGAAGTTTAATATCTCTCTCAAACTTTGTTACTTCATCAGTTGAAACACTGCGACTATAATCCTTATTCTCAAACAAAATGGTTGGCTTATCCTTATTTTTTCTATTAACCTTGAAGTCACAACTAGCAGTTTCAGATGAAACTCTAATTATTTCATCACTTGGCATAATAGATTGTAGCATAAAATATAGCTCACTTTCAGAAACTCCACCCTTCAAACTGGAATTATGCTTGTATTTATTCAAGAAATCGTTCAATTCGGCAGTCAGCTTTTCTTGTATAAGATTTTGTTGAGACATTTCATCCTTTACCTTTTGAATTCCTCCGACGGTTCTCTCTTCACTTGATTGAACCAATTGAAAAATAGGAGTCTGGATGCTTGAAACCATCTTAGAAAAGTTGCTTTCAATGTTATCTATAATAAATTTTGCAGAATTTTCGTCTCTATGCTTTGTTTCAAGTAACTTTTTAGTATCTTGTTCAATGGACGAGCAAAAGGTCTTGATGCAATTTTCAATTTGGGCATAATTCTTGTCTTGACTCTTAGGAATAATTTCATTAATGATAGAGGTTGTCTTAGCTAATATATTATCTGCATTCCGATCAATGAGAGAAGATAGCTTTTCATTATTTGATAATATATTATTTGTTAGCTGTGTCTTCAAATCTTCAACGTAGTCTTTTTTGGTTTGATTAAGCTTTTCATTAAAGTTGGTAATAATATCATTCCGAAAGGAGGATACATTCTTGTCTATATCTGAAACGATAGATAGAATCTTTGAATTAATAGTTGAATTGATAGTTGCAGATAGATTAGTAGAGAGATTTTTTAGAATGTCAATAAACATAAGGTTAATTGCGACGATATCTACGTGAGGGTTTTCTCTGTAATATGAGAGAATGGTTTCATCTGTAATCGTGATAGTCTTTGTATCCATTTGAATAATATAATATATTATCTTTAATACATAATATATTAATTTGCTTTAATTTTGCAATAATTTTTAGCAATTTTGGGTTCTAAATTAGATCAAACTAGAAAGCTAATTCTCTCACATTATATAAAACAAACTTGTAAAAAGTTGGTGATGCTTGTTATGATAACATCGTGCGCCTTTTTGCGCGCTTTTTGTGCAGCCTTTTTCGCGAAAAAATTTACTTTAAAAATTTAAGCAAAATTAAAACTTTTTTAAAGTAAAAAAATAATTTACTTTAAATTTCAAAGTAAAATTAGAATATTTTTAG
>Ga0209443_1000315_pt1 | contig 32912 bp, 25 predicted proteins | sample LauGreBMM110DCMD_2_FD_187571 | JGI IMG/M metagenome (GOLD analysis project Ga0209443, IMG submission 187571) | Freshwater lake microbial communities from Lake Michigan, USA - Su13.BD.MM110.DCMD (SPAdes) (version 2) | ecosystem: Environmental > Aquatic > Freshwater > Lake | place: Lake Michigan... | reverse complement strand
ATTGCCAGGTGATTCACCATCTATTTCCCTCGATGCCTCAATATCGGGGACCTGAAGTAAGCAAAGAACTACAAACGTTTTGTGAAAAATGGGATATAAAATATACCGTGGTTTCCTATGTGGATGCATGGACATTGATGTTTTCTAATTTATATCATGTCGGGAATCTTGAATAATTCGTGCAAAAATACTTCTTTAGCAGAAAAATAGGACTCTTATAGTATAGAATGGGTTATACTATAAGACAAAATAAGAACTTAAAAACAACGTCGTTGTCAAAGATAAAAACGCGGAGACGTTCTTCCAGTGCACCTCCGAATCGTCGCGATCATATATCGGCTACGGCTACTACAGCGAATGAAATACAAGTAGGAACAGATAGAACAAAATGGACGAACTCGATCAAATCGGTGAAACCGTTTTTCATTGATGTCATCGCCGATTGTTTCGAAGCTCCGTTTTATATTGAATCGAAAACCGTTCCGATGGTCATTTCTACTATGAATGAAACGACCGATGAAGAGGAGTTGTCGTATACCGAGTTGTCGTATACTGGAAATATCCAACTGCATTGGACTTTGTTCGGTGGAATCGTGTATGAGTATATTTTCAATGTGGATACTACGATGAAAAATGCAGCATTCACTTCCACCAGCGATGTCGACTCGCCAGTTATTATTCCGGATATTTTCTACAAAGAAGATGCAAAGGAAACAATGAATATAGACCTGATAAAATTTGTGGATTCTCCCTTTCTACATGATTTGGTGGATCAGGTGATAAAGAGAATCAAGAAAATGGATTTCTCTCACGTGAATAGTATGCTAGATGATCTACCTCCACATGATGGGAATGGGGAACATTTCGATTATGGTAAAATCCGAATCATATCAAACGTCGCAAACGATGGACAAAAGATTAATAAATCGATGGCGACCAAGAAATTACAAATCTGTATATCCGTGAATGGACAGTACGACGAAATAGTCGATATGATGCTTAAAATAGAACTCCAAGTGGAATCCATGAAACCCACTTATGTGATGAAAAAGGGCCACGATGGAGTAGAAAGAAAAATAAACTACATTCCATTGGAGAGGTTATTGACAAGTGAAATAGATGCGCTTCAAGCAAGGTATGTATTGGGTAATGTGAAAACCGAAAATCACGTCGGACGTATTATGTATATTTTCAAAACGATTGTGGCCAGTGGGAATACCGTTCATATGCAAAGCGCGATGATGGATGCGACGGTTTGGCTTTCGAAAATGTCAAAGTCTATAATTGATTTTCCGAAACCAAACAGGTTCGACGCGAGTCCGAGTGCATATAAAAAATTGGCGGATAAAGTACTCTGTAAATATAAAGGGAAAGACATGACGATTAAAGATATTCTATCGCCTATTGCACCATATGCGATCGGAAGACACAGTCCGTGGTTCAGAGGAATTTTCCCAGACGTCGAAGACAATGCGTTAAAACAAACATCCCCCATCCGAAGTAAGAGCAGGCTATCAAAACGGCGACCATTCAGAAAGTCAGCATCATCCATATGACAGATACAACGTCCGTATATAGACATGGACATATTTAATTGTCCTAAAAGCGATTCAGCGTCACTGAGTTTTCGGTTTCGGTTTCGGTTTTGGGCAACGACATAACAAAACTGCGACCATTTAGAAAGAAACATAGCATCATCATAATAATATCTATTGTAATGGAATATAAACCATCATGGATCACTTTAAAGGCGGAAAGGGAGGAAGAAGTCGAGGTATAAGCAGTGGTAATAATGGCGGAGTGATGGGTTCAGGAATATTCGGAATGTTTGGAACGACGGTACATTGTCAGAATTCAGATAATTCGTATTATTGTCAATTTATGAAACTCATTCAAGTTGTCTCTGGTATTATGTTCTTATTCGCGATTCTATATTTGGTCTATATGTTCGCTAGAGGCTTTAGAAAAAAATAACTCAATACTCAAAACTTGTTGTTACGAGACGTATATTTAGATCCGACAGGAGTTAAATATGTGTCGTCTGAATCATAATTGTCTCGTTCTTTCCATTTTTCATAATGTTCTCCTGGATCCGTTTCGGTTTTGTCTGAACCGGTCGAAGACCGTGTGAGAGAACTTTCTAAAGAAATCGGTGGAGTATTTTTATTCTCTCTTCTTGCTCGTTTTCGGTTACGCGTACTAGTACTACTACTACGCGATCTTTTCGTTTTTCGGGAGCTTTTACTATGGTTGTCCGCATCATTAGTACATGGAAAATACCCGACCATTTGATCAGGCCGTCTGTTCGGTAAGTCCATGTATTTGAAAATAGATTTCACGTCAGGAAAGTCTTTTGGATCGACCGCATGAGTATAGTGGTTATTCACTTTGATCCGAATTCCTTTTTCACTCAGGATATAGTCGTTGTTTTTCTTTTCCTTGATACATGTTCGTATGCTTTTATTGAAACTCGTATCGCCGGTTTTTGCCAATAACGCAAAGGCATACAATTCCGGTGGTGAAAAGAAAACATCGATTCTACGCGCGGGATGATCGCCCAACTTTATAATTCCATTCATGGTGGATTGACCGAATTTCAAAGTTTCCAATAAGTAGTGGCCCGGCATTAAGGCTTCCGTAAATATACTTATATAGTTTGTGTGAGGGAAGTATGTATTCTCGGTAGTGAATAGCACGTCCAGATCACCACATGTTTCAGCGCCACGTCTAAAGCTTCCAACAATATCTATTTTGAATTTCTTATTTCGTAGTAGTTGTCTGATATGCGTCTCGTGCTGAAGTATTTCGCTTCGCGGTATTCTTAGTTGCAGGTCTTTGTAATATTTAAGATATTTTTTGGACGATTCTGGCAAGAGGTTAGAATATATCGGAGACCTCAAGTCTTTTATTGTTCGAGCACCTTGATTAATTAAGGTCGTTATATATGTGTTTCCTATCCCAAATACTGTATGGAATAGCTTTATCGCATCATCCGTATGTGAATCGATCATATATATATTTATTGATATAATAAGTATATTACGCGAAATGAATCCCCGAACCTCAAACTACGTTTTTAGTGGCTGAAGTGGTTCGTGACCTCGACGATCTGTTTGAACTTTTCTTTCTAGAGCCGGAGTTTGGTGGTGACAAAGATCGTGACCGTGTCTTCAATTGTTTAGTAGAAGACCATGTCTTATTTGTAATGGTCGTAGTAGGTCTGCTTTTACCGTCTATTATGACGCGTAGATTTTCTTTTGTTATGAATTGATTTAGTGTATTTACGGGTTGGCTTCATTCTTGTACGGGACGATTTTTTCCGTTTACTGTTTTTCTTGATATCATCTTCGTTTATACTTTTTATCGCTCCTCCTCTGCCAAGTTCGTTGTCGTCAATAAAAACTGTTAATTCATTAAGAATCTTAGTGTTGGTATAGTCACGTATTCTTTTATTTACCACGGGTTTTATCCATTCCTCCACATTTAATTCCTTAAAATCGGGTATTAACCAAAATTTCTGATGACCGGATGTTATACAATTTTTTTCCCAATCTTCTATTTCACTTATTATTTGTGTTCTTAGGTCATCTTCAGGAATTTCTGTATTGTTTTTTCTCCTTTCTTTTAGTTGGGCGGAAATTACGTCATTCGTGTTAATGTTTATTTTATTGCAATGATATGTTCGTTTTTTCGCATCTGTATTTTCTTGCTGTTCTTTGGCATATTGGTTTGGGGTTAAAATTTTTCGGAACGTATCCATATATTATATAATTACACAATAATAATTTACGTACCTTTTTTCATGAAACGTGATATTCCGTTTAAAAAATCGCTAAACTACTTCAGCGAACCTCAAACTACGTTTTTAGTGGCTGAAGTAGTTCGTGACCTCGATCGGTTTGAACTTTTATTTTTAGAGCCGGATGAGTTTGGTGGTGAAATAGATCGTGACCGTGTCTTCAATTGTTTAGTAGAAGACCATGCGGTCGTAGTAGGTCTGCTTTTACGAGTGGTGGTGCCGAAAAAGGAAGAGGATGCTGAACGAGGATTTTGTTTGAAAGATGACCTTAGTATTTTTATATTTTTCTTATACGCGTCTAAGTTCTCTTTTTTGACTTTCAGTTGGGAATCGTCAAGCATCTGTCCTGTATGAAATACATTGTTTTCTATATATTTATTCAGGCGAGCGAAGCGAGCTATAGACAGTTATGCTATATTTTTATAGTTCCAACTTTTTACCCTTACGATAAACACCCGAAACGCAAAATTGAACTATTTCTTCCTACTGAGTAAGTCACAAAAAATACAAACAACCAACCCCACCTGACAAATAAAGATGGCAAGTGCAATCGATTTCAATAATGACTCGAAAGAGACACAGTATGTGAAACATGCGCTGAATCTTGCGCTGCGAAATAACGAGATAAACAAGGATGAGAAATCAAACATGTTGCTTGCTTGGCTGGAGGCAGAGGTACGTGGTTTGTTCATCACCCATTTCACATTTCTTACTACTCTTACATTTGCTTTTCTGATACATTCTTTGCAGAGTTCTGAAGAGGGAAGCAGTCACGAGGGGCGTATGGAAAAGTTGAAGAAACTGTTCGGTGCCGAATTCGGCAGTAAAGGCCCGCAGCTTTTCACTATATTGGCCAAGTCCATGGACAAGATTCGTGCTATTGTGAAAGAGAAAAAGAGGAAGCAGTTTGACGAAGAGGTTGATCTTCTATACCATTTCTACAAGAGAGCAAAATCAGCAGCAGCAATGCGTTAATAAATGTATTGCTATTATCGAGTCGATAATAGCATTAAAAAAATGTCTGTGTTATTTCTATTTGACTTTACAATGTTGCTCATATAATACCCGTAGATAAAAATTTGGAAGGCACCCGCTCACCAAAAACTCGGCTTGCCAAGGGCAAAAAACTTCGTTTTGCCGAGTTTTTGGTGTTTTTTTTACCTAAAGATATTAAAAAAACGGACTAAAAACATTTTCATTTTGTGACCGGTTTTCGAGCGGTAATATGATTTTTGCGTGTTTTATTCCGGACTGAAACCGGTAAGGTTTTTTGGAATGTGAGAGTGAAACCTGAGACTGTTTTTCGAAAAAGAAGACTATGTATAGTGCTAAAAAAGTGTGACCGTTTTATTTTTTGTAAGCTGTATAGGTACTAAACCGTGAGACGATAAACTGTATTCCGAGACTATCTTTCCAAAGTCGAGACTCATCATACAGCCAAAATTAACTCTTCTCAAAAATATTATAGACTTCTGACGTAACAAAAAATCTCTCAAAAGACTCTTTTCCGCTCTGAAAGGTTTTCGCTTTTTTCATCTTTTATCATGCCTAACTGATTTTCCGTTGCAAAATTGACCTCTATCAAGTCTCACATTTTCAAAGCCAATAATTCACTCTATCATAAGTTGTTATCTATCGTCTCTCGACCAAACTCACTCTCAAATAGTATATCGACGACCGAAAACCACTAAACACTTTGTGCTACACAGTTGTACTTTTTGTACTACACCTTTACTTTTTGTAACTACTGGTGTGAATCTCTGGTGGTTACAAAAAGTACAACTGTAACTGTCTATTACAGTTGTAATCGACACATAATAACCCATTGCCAATATTACAAAACGAATATTACGGCTCACTTCGTTCGCCGAAATGTCCGATCTGGCGACCGGACGCATCATAAGCTAAGCAAACTATAAGTTTCATATCTTTTAGTTTTCTGTTGATATCCCTGCCCCATGGAAAACGCTCGCTTCGCTCGCTGTCTTCAGAATAAAAAAAAAAATTTCAATGAAAATACTATTGTCCACATTTCCTCTCTTCTCACAAATAACACCAATAACACACATCAGACCTCTCAAATACAATTACAATGAGTCAGCCGGCATACCTTTCAAATTACTGTCCTGGTCTCGAGGGTATCGAAATAATCGACGTGGACGATGCTAACCAGCCGGCTTCGACCCCGCTGTGGAAAGCGATTCGCCCCGACGACGCTGAGCATTATTCACGCAGAAAGAAGATCCGTGAATCATTATCCTTGAACTCCGTGAGGAAATTGGGGGACGACACCGATGACATCCAACAATTGTTGGACGACTTCAATGAATATGTCCTGGACCGACTCGTTATGACTGAGATGCTGCAAGCGCGCTATAAAGAGTTGCTTGATAGTGACGACTACAAGGATATGCCGGAAAATCAAAAGAAAAGCATTCTGTCATCGGTTGGAAAAATTATCCATCCGGCCGGATCGGAGGAATTCAGGAGAGCCCTCTTGTTCGATGTAGAACCAGAATTAGTCGTAGAAGAGGAATGTTCGCCACACAAGAGAAGAAGATTGGCTTAGAGTTGATTGCTTTAAATCTTCTTAATAATAATGTATTGTAAATCAATTAATGAAATGATGAATCAATCAATACTCAGGTCGACGACCAAACAAAACTATCTACTACTGCTGGTACATTCTATCTCTGATCTCCATCCAAATTTTCCCAAGCTCGTTTCTGCCGAGCACTTCTACTGTTATTCCGTCCTCCTTGAGAACAGCTTTTCCTTCCCAGAAACACTCGCGGATTTTCGCGAGACCAGTCCTGTATGCAGAGTGGACGAGAATCTTCTGGCCTGAGGAGACCAAGGCAGTTTTGACGGCCGGATCGTTGTCGAATTTGTATTGGCAGATTTGTCGCTGAACCGTGATGATCTGCGCTGTCCAGGCATTAAGCTCATCCATATCCAGCCGTATTCCATTCTTCCCTTTCCCACCACCTTGCTTCTTCATTTCTGCTGCACTCATTTCACCGAAAGTGCCTTGTGATTCGAATTTTGTACCGTGTGCCCTAAGCTCAGCTCCACGTGCTGAACCTGAAGGATGCGACGTAGCGGCTACTCGGTACTTGGAACCATGGAATGCGGCCTCGCCCGAAAGGTACTCCCGTACGCCACCAACGGAGCCGTGATCGACTAGGACGTTTGTGTTGTAGAAGTTGCTGAGCTCTCCCATGTGTGTCTTCCGCGACGAGAAAGTTTCTGTCGCCAACTTGACGGGATCGAACACTACTACTTCGCATCGTTTCCTTTTCAGTGCCATCATGACTGGAGATTGGTTTAAAGAGTGTTTCCCTTCTCTCAGCGCTCTATGTATCGTACAATACATTCTAATACCTATTTTTTTCTTCATGTTTTTAACACCTCAGGGTATGAAAATACAGAATTTTCTTATCGAGCATAGCGTTTCTTCGTACTACACAAAATGCTCGTTGCGTTGGACGCCTGTACGGTATGGGACAATTTTGAATTGAGCGAAGCGACCACGAATTTGGGGAGAAAAGAGTCTGTTACTTTTTTGTGTGGGTGACCGTTTTTTTTTCGGCCGTGTTTCAGTCACCGACTTTCCAAGACATAGAAGTGCTCGCGCGGATGCTGACCTACACCCAACACAAGCTCCACACTTGCGTTGTACCCGGTAGAGGACAATTTTGAACGAAGCGAAGCGACCTCGAATTTTGGGCGAAAAGACACTGTGCGTGTTTTAAGGGTGCAACGTGGGTGGAAGTTTTTTTTGTTTCTTCATTGACGGTAAGTCATGACAGCGATGTTACAGACAAGGCAGCCGATGTAGACAATTAAGGCATTCAGCTTCCTCTTGTTAAATAACACTTAAAAAATATATTGGAACATGATAAAAGTACACACAAACACACCACCCTCAAAATCACCTATATCCATAAATCACCCCCGCAAAAATGGGTCTGTTTGCAGGTGGGTTTCTACACACCCATCGCCCCAACATCATCCCTCATAATATCTCCATTCCTCGCACCTCTACTACTATTATTCTACGTTCTTATTCACACAACACCCTTTCTGATGGTCTTCTTGACGACTCCGGTATACTTGTAGACAACCAATAAGGGCGACTCACGTGGACGGAAGCGCTCGTATTCTTCATTGACCTCTTCTACTTTTTCCCATCCGTTTGCCTCGTATGCTATTGTCGCGGAATTATTCGTGTCCACGAACAATATCCATGTATCGCCACCCGTATTGAATGCCTGTTCAGCGCCGTTTAGCAACCATTTGCAAAGCCCTTCGCCTTGATTCTCGAAAGTGGTGATCATCTCCACATCTGTTATACCACCATGAGACACATATGCTGCCAGCCCTAACAGCTTCTTTTTTAGTAGCAGAGGGTTGAATTGTAGCGGGATCCTTTTGTTCTCCTTAGCTTTGTTGGAGGAGGTTGCTTTGTTGGTCGACGGCCGCCCACACTTTGTTGTCATAGGTTTCACAAATTTTTGTAGTAGATGCAAACAGTCACTATCCGCACAGGCTGTTGCACAAGAAGCGGAGTTGTCCTCGATGATATCGGTGTCTGCTTCCCCTGCTGCTGCTGGTGCTGCTGGTACTGCTGCTGGTCGGCTACCGTTATCGTTGCTGGCGCTTATCAGTTTTTCGTTATCCAGTTCCTCTACTTCATTACCTACTTCTTCCTTGATCTTCTTCATTTGAGTCCAACCTGACACTCCACCTGAAAACTCCATCAGGTAGATCGCTCTGTCACCTTCGCGAAATGGTCTCAAGTAGATGGTCACTGCCTGTGCCGCAAGGAGGCTGAGCACCTCGGCAACCGAACCATTCACTATCATTTTCATTTGTCGACTCGCGCTGAGGACCGAGATGCAGTTGTAGGCGATTCGCGACATATACAAGGGGCATAGATAGTAAATGCCACGTCTCTTCTCCACCTTCTTCTGAATATACTGCGCCTCGGCAAAAAACGTCAGTAGGACGATCAGATGGAGGTAATAAAGCTCAGTCGAGATTAAAGACGCGTCAACTTTCAGAAGTGCCGAGTAGATATCGCTCATGGTAAACACGTCGCACATTATGCGACTGTTGTGCTCGCCGTTTTTAACATCGCTGCCACCAACGCCCTCGCCCTCGCCCTCGCCCTCGCTATTGCCCTCGCTATTGCCCTCGTCTGTGTCATCAACATCACCGATGTATTCGTCGTCGCCTCCCTCCATGTTGTTCCAGTAGGCCGGATCAGAAGATTCACCCGACTCCATTTGTAGACCAAGGTTGTCTGACGTGGAAAAATCTTTCCCCGGGCATTTCATCAAGTATTTTCCATAATTAGCAAATGTAGTCGCAGCAGGCGCAGTTGCCGAAGAAGCCAGAGTAGCCAGAATCGTCGCAGTTTCCGCAATAGTCGTAGAAACCGGAGTAGCCAGAGGAGTAGCCGGAATCGTCGCAGCAGGCGCAGTTGCCGTAGAAACCGGAGTAGCCGCAGTTGCCGGAATTGCCTTAGAAGCCGGAATAGGCGAAATTGCCGCAGTTGCCGAAGAAGCCGGAGTAGTTGCATCATCATCGACTGTTGTTGTCGGATTCGTTGGTGAAGAAGAATACGATCGAGTTATTATGTAGTGAGAACGAGAATGAAGGGTAGCGATGGAAATAATGAAAACGTATAACTCTTACCGCCGTTCGACAGTGGTACTACGTGAATGCGTTTGGCTGACGCAATTAGTGCCTTCATCTGCTCTACGGTGCTGACTGCTTGGTTTTTCTGTACTTCCAGCTGCTCTTTGGTGCTGACTACTTGGGTTTTCTCTGCTTCCAGCTGTTCTATCTCTTCCTTCTTTTTCGCCACCAGTTCCTTCAACCTCGTTGATTTTTCATCTAACTTCGATATGACTTCAATGAGTGGTTCGATTTCAGACGATAATACTATATTAAGCTTCGTTGTCAATTCGATGCATAGCTCATTTAACACTGCGGCCGAGTCGTCGGCCATTTTCCTCTTTTTAGCGGTGACTTGGCAGTGATTGGCATAATCGGTAGCGGCCAATTTATGTTTCCCCAATGCACAGCTAACCCGAGAGGAGATTGAAGATAATAATTCACCACTCATCGTCGATAGTAGCGCCTACCGCTGCCGCAGAGATTCTTCGGCAACAGCAGTAAAACTTCGTGCGGATTTTCCTCTCGGCGGCGGTTTGCGCAATTGTGCCAGCCCCTCGAGATCGGTCGGCGACATCGTTAAATGTTTTTTTTTCGGCTTCTTTTTTTGCACATCTTTGTGGACCTGTAAAATTTAAGATATCTCCCCACTCACTCAATGTTCTCGGCTAAGAAAAATGCGTGGTATGTGGGACATCATTTCGGTAGAGGACAATTTTGATCGGAGCGAAGCGACTAAGAATTGAGCGCGAAATCATACTTTTTAGTGTGCTGTTTCCGTCATATAGAACAAAAAAACGACCGTTAGAAACATGTCTGTTTGCCATAAAAAATAAATATGGAGTTGTGTACGGACAAATGAAAACGCCCTATCAGCGGCTGTCGAAAAGGTGAGTGGAATGAGGCACAGGGCGATTCGGGACAACGATGGACCACTCGATGGCTGGGTAATACGGGTCTGGGTTGATGATATAGCCGCCATACAGCCTAGCAACGCCGCTGTATAGCACCTTCCTCAGCTTCGTGCAACTTTCACCGAGACGAAGGAGACTGAGTAGCGTAACCCCATTGCACCCTGCGACGTCGATGGCGACGACCGTTTTCGAGTAGTTGGCGATCTCGTAGAGCGTCTCTTTGCCCAGCTCGGTGCAGTCGCGAAGAACTAGGCTCTCAATGCAAGGGCATCCTTTCACCAGTTTCATATCGATTTGTCTTTCTTTTTAAAATCATAAGAAAACACAAGAGAACCTCGATTCAAGGATGACTCCAACTTTCTTCTTCTCTATTCTATCTGTGATCTGCAGTTATGTAAATTGAGCAATGCCTTCTGCCTACATGCACTCACTACAGCTCTTAAAAACATCAATAGTAAATATCACTTCTGGTGGTTAACTACTACAGATACGTTCCGATCATACGAGCCAAATCATAGCACTGAAAGACGCGCATTATTTTGCTGATCGTGGGTGCACCCTTGAGGCTGTTCAGCATCGTGGCGTAGTAACGTCGCCTCTTCCAGTTTCCCTCGATGGTCAAGTATGCCACCACTGCAGTGTGGCCTCTCATTCTGGCCATGAAAATCGGCGCCAGGCCACGGTTGTCGGCTCTGCCGATGTCCGCCCCGCTCTGCACGAGGAGCTGCAATGTCGACAGGTAGCCGAAGCCGCTGGCATACCAGAGCGCTGTACATCCATACATATCGAACGCATCCAGCACCACTCCATGTCGAACCAGCACAGCAGCACACTCGTAATTTTCGAGCCATATGACACAGTGAATCAGTGGAGTTTGTCCAGAATTATCAGCCAGTTCTGCGTTGGCGCCGTGGTCGAGGGCCAACTGCAAGAGACGTATTGACCCCCCGTCTACACTGTATTTGGCACAACTCACTATAGCAGTCGTTCTTCCTTCTTCATCTTTGTAGTTGGCTAACGTTTCGAGCTCCGCTAATACTCTCGAAAGAGGTTCGCTAATCACGTGTTGAAAGTGTCCCACTTCGCCATTTATGATTTGGGGAGGGTTCAATGGGATCGTTCTCCCAATCGAAGGCTGAGATTTTCCTGGTAACTGTGACATTTGGAGAGGTTGGTCAGTTGCTGTTGTGTTACTGTGTAGTATGTTTAAGTGAAGTAGTTTGGCTTCGCGTTTTCGTCTCTCTCGTTTCTGTTTTTTTTGTCATGAAAAATACATATGGAGATGCAAGTACAGTTTTTTACGGAGGTACAGCATAAATGAAAGAAATGCAAGGTTCTCTAGTCATTGGAGTACATGTGACGCGAAATCGTTGTAAGAAAGTTTTTCGAGAAATGCTGTGGTTATTGAGAAAACTGAGCGGAGGTAGTCGACTTACTTTTTGAATAGAAAAACGGCCAGATAAAACAACCTGTTTTCCTCCAAAAAACCCCAAAAGTCTATTTACACCCCCAAGTCATGGTCGCTTCGCTCCAACCAAATTAGTTCCCTTACCGAACTGGTGTCCCTCGGATATTCTTCATTGGGTTAGTACGGATACACGCGATACAAGAAGATATCGAAGGTTCCTCATATTCAAGAGATAAAAAAATACCTGTTTTCCTCCAAAAAACCCAAAAAGTGTATTTACCCCCCCGAGTCATGGTCGCTTCGCTCCAACCGAATTAGTTCCCTTACCGACATGGTGTCCCACGGATGTCCATAATTGGGTTAGGACGGATACACGCCATACCAGAAGATATCGAAGGTTCCGTAATTCGATGAATGAAAAACGGCCAGAAAAAAATACCTGTTTTCCTCCAAAAAACCCAAAAAGTCTATTTACCCCCCCGAGTCATGGTCGCTTCGCTCCAACCGAATTCGTTCCCTTACCGACATGGTGTCCCACGGATGTCCATAATTGGGTTAGGACGGATACACGCCATACCAGAAGATATCGAAGGTTCCGTAATTCGGTGAATGAAAAAACGGAAAAAAAACACTCGTTTCCCAAGAAGGCTCAATGGTGGGTGGCTTGAGCACTTGAGCATCGTGTGGCCAAATACAGCGCTGCCATCAGGAAGGCAGCAGAGGTATAATGTCGTCAGGAAGAAGGCCGACGAGGTCAACATGCGGTTCTCCTAACTACGATGACGGGCGACCGGATAAAAACGTTCTGCCAAACATGTTGTTCGCGCCGTGTAGAAAAGGAACGCATGAAGTTTGGTATCCAGAGTTCCGACTTGGTGTAGGTAACCACGGCCGTGAGAAAAGTGAATTGGAGGCGAGATACGTCGCATTCGGCACGAAAATGCTCGAAGCAATTAATGGATTGACCTCAGAGCAGAAGGCGCTTCGGGGAGCTGGAATGGCTAAGTTCACTGCGGAGACCTTTTTGGTATTGTGGATTATGAAATTCTGTTACAGTCTGGCGCATCTCTCTGAACCAGTGTTGGGACCGTTGCGCGCGGAGTTCAGCGCTATCACTAAAGATGCCTACGATTTGGTATTTCCAGCAGCAGGTCGAAAGAAGGAGCAGGGTTTTTTGCTGACAACGCTCATGCTCGCAACAATTGTGGTAGCCAGTACAGACATGACCGAGTATATCAAAAAGAAAACGGCCAACATTAAGACTATGACAGCACCATCGAGAATTGCCGGAGCTCCATCACAGGACATGATCAATGTTGGGGTGACCTTGATCGAATTTGCGGCTGGTCTGGTCACTGCACAGTATATGAGCGAGAACGAAGGACACGGACTCTGTTTTACCGCGGCAGCCAAATTGGATTCTCAACTGAAAATAAATACGGGCACCCGACTAGCATCATCTGTTCAAGCGAAGGTAGGCGCAGCAGCAACCCAGGTGGAAGGGTATGGCAAGAAAGAGGGAATAGTTGGGCTTTTGTATTTTTGCAATAGCATAAGTGTTGGCGAATCGGACGACCAGCAAAACATCGAATGTTGCTCTGTCCCTGGTGTAGAAGTGCCCATGTGGGATATCAGCAAAATCCGTGTCGCCAAGGCTCTTAACACTGTAAAAGTGGTAAAGGTGACCATGAACAGCATCAATGCGCTTACAAATAACGTAGATAGAACGTTGCAATTGCGATGGAAATATAACTATGAAATTCGCAACATGCGAATGCTACTACAGCTCGAGAGGGGAAGGAGTGAGGAGGAGAAGAAGAAGAGGAAACGTGAGTAGGTTGTTGTATATATTCGAGATGTAGCTTGTTTTTTTGTATAAAAGTAAAGACAAAAAAGAAAGAAAGAATGTTTGAACTGATTGGTCGCTATCCTCTGTACAGCAGGAGAAGGTGAGCTTCGTGGTCGACACCACTTGCTTGAACCTTGCCCCTATACCATACTGGCGGATATCCGAAAAACCTTGGCATTTGGGATGGTCTGAGAGGCGAGGCTTTTGGGGTGTAGCTCCTTTCTCTGTCCGGGCGCACTAGGGCCGAACTCCTCTCCGTATCACGTATACACGACCTGTGGGGATTGCCACCAACTTCTTAACCATTGGACCACCGAGTTGTCTAATACGAATTTTCCAAACTTATAGGTTCTCTCAGTAAGCTTTATTTATAAAAAATGCTATTACTTGTTCAGGCAAAGTCCTTTTGTCCCTACTGATCCTTGTTAGTACATTAACGTGACAAGAAGAGACTGCCTCCACAACCATGAAAGCACCATGAGTGGTATGAACCTTACTGGGTCCAACCAGTTTGGGTCCACGATATGGAGGCAAGTCACAAATAGTACATACGAAGTACCAATAGTACATATGCAGGAACAGTAGTACATATGCACTATTACCAACAATATAATATATACATGATATGCACCAACATTACTAAGCACGTCTCGTCTTATGGTGTGCCAATCCGGTTGTGCACATGGAATGGTCATGAGTTCGATCCCAGTTTTTGGCTTTTTATTTTTAAAATTTTATTTTTTAATTTCATCATGGGTTCGATTCTCGTTAACCTTGATATATTAAAATTCCTCTATGCAGATGATTTGTCGCCGATTCGGTTTGTACGTCGCTGTCAAGGTGTATTCGAGAGTTCGATTCTCGGCTCATTCATTTTATTTCTTTTTTTGTTTTTGATCATGGGTTCGAATCCAAAAAGATCATATTCTGATCTAGGCTTTCGTTCTGTTATCGATTCTTAGTAGACATTTTTAATTTTTTTTTTGGCTGAGGATCGATTCTTGTAAATATATATAAGAAGCTTGACATGACAAAACTCCAGTGTTTAGCAGTAAATTAGGCGAATTATAAAATGTATTCATTGTATAATGATTAAATGCGTTATTTATCAAAGAACCTCACGAAAAAAAGATTAAAAAGGAGTCCACGTAGAAAGAAAAGAAGAAAGTCGAGACGTCCTTTTGTTGGCGGCGATGACGAAGAACCAGATACGTGTGCGATTTGCCTGGGAGAGTTTGAAGAAGATGATGATATTATTCGGTGCCAAAACGGAAAGTGCAATAACCCATATCACTACGCGTGTATTGAGAGATGGTGCTTAACCCAACACAATGGATGTAAATGTCCTCTTTGCCAACAACCATTCCCGGTCTATACGAAAGTCATTGTTACAGTGGTATATTGGGATGGAACATATGTAGGAAATATTATTTCAAGAGATGGTCATTATAACAACAAAGATGGAAGAGGTACAATGACATATGTGAATGGTAATATATATCAAGGACATTGGAAGAACGATGAGAAATCCGGAACGGGCACTATGACATATGCGACTGGTGACATGTATAAAGGAAATTGGACGAACAGTAACAAAGACGGAAGAGGGAAAATGACGTATTCGAATGGAAACGTGTACCAAGGAAATTGGAAAGACGACGAGAAATTCGGAACGGGCACTATGACATATGCGACTGGTGACATGTATAAAGGTGAGTGGGGCAATTGGTATCATAGGCGTGGTATGAAAGAGGGACAAGGTACGATGAAATATGCGAATGGCGATAGGTATGAAGGAACATGGTCTGCTGACAGTATTCACGGAGGACAAGGGACTATGACGTATGCCAATGGTGATGTATATCAAGGAGGGTGGAGTAACAATAAAAAAGAAGACAAAGAAGGCAGAATGAGATACGCGAACGGTGATGTGTATGTAGGAGAGTGGTATAATGATGTAATAGATGGACTGGGTTTTATGACGTATGCGAATGGCGACGTATATAAAGGAAGATGGATGAATGGTGTTCCTGATCTACGACCCACTCCGCCAGAAATAGAGGAGCTTATCCAGTTTATCCATGATATTGATTTAGAAAAAATAAGAGTCAAAAAAGAGGATCAGTATGGGAACAAAAGAGATTATAAACTCTACATTAAATCCGAGGAAGAATACTCTTTACTGAGGGCATTAACGCATTGTAAAGAAAATAGTACATTTTATATTCACTCGAGGGACGGTAGGATAAGTACCGTTGGTGGACTTATTCGTGGGGTGGAGGAAAATTTGAATTTCTTTGACGTGTCTGAGGAAGGTGGGAATCAATATACACGAGGTATCAAACATACATATAAGCGATTTCTTACACGTTTTGAAGAGCTTGAAAAAGAGCAACATGTTCAAGTGAATCCAATACATATATCAAGTTCTGCAAGTAGGAGTAGGAGTAGGAGTAGAAGTAGGAGTAGGAGTAGGAGTAGAAAGGGATGAAAACGAGAATCGAAGAAATCAAATACATAATGGCTCACTTCGTTCGCCGAAATGTCCGATCTCGCGACCTCTTCTTTTAGGGATACTATTCATCACTATAGGCACTGGGTGTATCCAACACTCTTATCGGTCTAAAAATATAGTCGCAAAGTAGAGAAAAGTGTCAAGTACCCTAACCTCTGTATATGTATGCGACTGGTATGCGTTCATACGTTTGGCGTCGATTCGCCTTGAAGAATTTGCAAAATGTGAATGACGAACGACTTTTGCTGGAACGTACTATTGCAGAAGAATGCCCAATTTCCACCCTTTTTCCCTTTCAGCACCAGCATTTGCTCGAATCATTGCAAACGATTGTCCCATCCGTTCCTTTGTTGGTTTTATGTCGTCTGATCATTGGTAGTGCCCAACCGTGGTACTATCGCTTTCTATTCGGGGAGCATTTAATCGATGTAGAAAAGCGTGATGCATGGACTGCACTTGTATTCATTCTTAATGGGCACGTGAAACTTCCTGTTTATCTTTTTGGTGTAATGGACCCGGCGACAATATCTCTCTACCAGCGCACATTTCGTCATATGGTATCAATATTGAGCTTGACACATGACGAGACAATCATGACATGCTGTGCCGAAACCATGCGACTGATTATTGACACAATGGACCTTCATTTGCAACCAAATGAACGTACGGCTTTTTTGCCTTTAGATCCCGTAACTGCCTCTAAGCTGCGTACACTAAAAAATCATGTTGTACATGGAGAGATCGTTTTTCAACGTTATGAGATTATGAGGACTATCATTGGTAACCTCTGTATCCCCGAATAAATCGATTGTCTTCAAGGGTGTAAAACAATGTTATTGTCTGGTTTGTTTACATAGTGTTTACCTTCTTTACCACATAATTCCTCATAAGTTCTGGCTGTAAGACAATGCAGAAAAGAATCCTTTCCAGGATCATTATCCGTTCCTGTTCTTTTAAACAAGGAACATCTACCATATTCCGTTCCTTTAAAACTATCACTAATATAAAACTTGCAGTTAATACAAAGTTTGGGTGTCATTTCTTTCAAAGCCAAAACGGGTATAATAGTAGAACTAAGGATTGCAACGATATTTTTCATATTATTATTTTAATTATGATGATAATATATTTAAGTCAATTAAATGTAATATTTAAGATGGTCTTATGTATAGATAGATGTCCCTTGCATTATTCGATATCGATTTGGATATCGTTACCGACGCTTTTGACGCGCTTCCATGCGCAGCTCAAGAATACTTGAAAAACGTTTTACATCTGAAACACGCCGGTGTAAACGGATGGGGTTGGTGCGATATCAAATGGGAATTTCAAAGTAGTATGTTGCATTGTATTAAACTGTGCTTCACAGGGTCTCCGTCGAGGGATATAGGTGTTACATGGGTGTACAACACTACATCAAATCAATACGAGGAATACCTAACGCAATATCACGACCCCGTATCTATAATAAAAATGCGGAGCAGTACTTCATCATTTGATGGCTTTTTGTCAAACTTGAAACTACTCGACTTCGAATACATCGATTGCAGTTTGGGTGATGATGATATTGAGCGTTTGATTAATAGTAATACCCGACTCGCATTAGAAAACAAACTACTGGAAGAACGTCAGTTCAAATTAGAGGAAAAACTCCGTCTGTTGATGGAATTAGATGTTGTAATAAAATGAAAGTCTTGAGACAACTATGACACATTTTACGGGGGAGCATGCAACTGCTACTTTTTCGCTCTGCTTAGACCTGTCCAAAATGAGGGTGACGATATATTTTTAATTTTAGATGGGGGAAAAGTGCGGTGTTGGTAATCTATGGAATGGTCTAACCTTAATGAGCCAGTTCTGCAAAACACAGCGAATGACTCATAGTTAAAAGAAAATGCATTATGCATTCCATCTTGGGCGTGAAGGTGTTGCTCGAGAAATTTGGCCACTCTTACTGTTAGGGCGAGTCTGTCAGGGTTGTCACTCTCGTAGTTGATCAAGAAGAATGTGGTACTCTCTCCCATAAACTCCTCATCCGTGCTTTCGATGATCACTGAATTTGTTTTGTCAGTGCCTGTGAAATGAATTACTTTACCTTCTCCGACGAATATGCCGTGGTGGTTTCCGACAGCAACGTGGCTTCCAACTGGAATTCTACTGAAACTCACTACCCGTCTTTGTTCACCGATAGATGGGGTGAGATCCACCAACAGCCCTATCATCCCCATTAGTTCACTTTGATCAATTCCTTCTAATAACTCCATTGTTATATATATCGCTTTTGTTATATATACATATCCACACACTTTATTAGTAGTGTGAACTCACCCCTCTTTCGCTTGAGAAGAAAATTGCGAACCGTCTATATCTAAGTGATTTCGGGTTTTCAAATCCATTTCCTCAAAAAAATCATTTTGGGGATTCCTATTTTTTTAAAAATTCTCGTATCTATATTATGTTTTTGGAATTTTCCCCCCCTCCAAAATGATGACATAATTGGTAAAATATAAGTTCAACGTATCATTGGAAAACGTTATCCAAATAGCCTTACTTTTTTAAAGAGGTTCGTAAAGTCATTTTACCAATTATGCACAAACATATTTAGAGCTAAATGTCCGTTTATAATATAATCGGATTATGTGGAAATGATGGTTCTGAATGGGGCAGGGATATCAACAGAGAAACGAAGTGACCTATGAAAATCCAAAATCGATATTTTTATCTATATCTCAAATACAATCCCATGAGAGAACCATTCACACATAGACTGATGACCCCTGCGACGATTAGAGACATGTCCGTGATAAAATATCCGTGAAGAAGCCATAGTATATTCGTTGTTAAAATAAGACACAAAGACATGAGAGACAAATCCTTTACGTGTTTGGTTTTGTATGTTTTATACAATTGAGGAAAGAGTTGTATACAGTTTACTATGGGTGCTAGAGTGGCGACAATCAGGTTTATCATTATAGATAAGCTTGATATATTTAGAACCTTTTTTCCGTATATTTATGCATTAGGGCGAGCGCGGTAGCCAGTATTCGGTTTGGTCGGATTAAATAATACCGGCTTTCTACTTTTAAGGGTTGTTCTTCCAAGTTTTATATCTGTATACGGATACGATGGATAGTTATGTCTTACATAAGGTTGTAAAACAGTGTTATTAACAATTGGCGTTGATATTTCAACTACATCCTGCCCGTCAATATGACTTGTATATTCGTAAGACGGGTTTCCATTATGGTCCTCAACCACACTTAGTGAACGGAATCCATTCACCCCCTGCATCCTAGGAGTATCGAAAGCCTTGAACCATTCATTTTTATTCCTCATTTTCATTGGCACGCTTTTGAGATTCAATTGTTGGGGTCGCCTCCCGAGCATCATCTGTGGCATACTGTCTAGTAATCGCGATTGTATTGCACCAGTCATCCTTCGCATTAATTTACCATTACGAACCACATGCGTTCCTAAATACTCTGAAAGTATCTCCCACTGTAAGTCCCTCGGCAATGCCTTGAATAGTTTTTCTTCTGCCAGCGTCTCCACTTTCAGCTTCTCATCATCTGCTTCTCGTTGTTTGGCCATGTCGGCTTTCTTGGGCGAAGCTTTTGACTTTCGAGTAGTTCGTTTCATCGTATATAATATAAATTTATGTTAATTTCAAATTTTTCGCACTACAGTAATTTGAGCGAAAAACGATCGCGGCGGCACATAAAAAAACAGAGCGTCTGCCATACTTGTCATACACTTAACACGGGCAAAGATTTTTGCGAAGTCAGGAAGATTCCACTTATTATCATGAACATTCCCAAGAATTGGTGCAGTTTATAGTTCTCTCGAAAAATAAATACTCCAACACCCAGAATGGCGATGGTCGATATAGATTTCATATATATCGAGTTGATTAATGGCGTATTATAATTTTTATCTAAATCGAAAATGAATAACCCAGAAACAACGGTCAAACATGATAGCATAACAATACACATCACTTCTGTGAAAGATAATGACTGTATGCTTGAGTGTAACTTTTTCAAGGTGGTGGTTTTCGTAGTCAAAAGGTAAGCTACATACATCAAAATAATGGCCATAATAATGGAAGTGTTTATAAGGAAATATTCATGGGGATCGAGAGTGGTAGATATATGTTTTCTAAAATAAGGACGAAATTGTTGTAAAAGAGCGATTCCTAAAAATAAATGGTACATATTGATATATAATTATAAGAACAGACTATATTATATATCTTCAGTAAAAAAGCATTTCAATTCCGTTAATAATTTTGTTGAAATTTTAACATCGATAGGTACTCCCTGTAGTAGGTTTGAATGGAGATTTTGTCCAATCTTTACTTTTAAATTATATATTTTTTACATAAAAAAAAATTTAATACACAAATTTCTTTAGAACGATATATGAATCCAGTACGGGGGATGAAAAATTAGTTTACGATTATAAGTCAATTGGACGCCCTCAATACTAAATTATCAGTACTAGAGTGACTCATATATAGTGATGAGGTCGCCGCCTCCTGGTACGAGCCCGTTTAGTTTTTTGCTGTTTGTGTTTTTTTGTTTTTTTGCGGATCCGTCTGTGCGTTCCGCCTGTTTCTTTTGGATCTGCTGCTGATAATACTTCTGCTGATGCTGATGATGGTGATGATCTTTTTGCTTGTGCTTTTTGTTGGGCGGTTTCTTTTGCTGTTTGTTGTGCGTTTTCTTTTGCTTGTGCTTTTGCTTGTGCTTCCTCTTCTGCTTTATTTTTTTTTGCTGGTGCTTCATCTTCTGCTGCTGCTGCTTCTGCGTCTTTTTTTATTTGGTTTTGGCTTTTCAATTTGGTTGTTTCTAGATTTCCTTTTTCTTTAACGTAGAAAAGAGTTTCGTAGTTATCAAAATACGGTTTTGTTGCAGTTGTTTCTTTTGTTGCAGTATGGGAAATACGCAATATCTCTACAGATCTATCATAGGCGGCTTTATCCCAAAAACAACTGCTCATTGCAGTATCGATCATGACGATTTTCGGAACATCTTTTTCATCAAAGCACTTGGGATAAATACACTCTAAATTATTGCTTTTACATTCGCGGGTATTTATTTTATAAGGTTGACCATCATCATTTTCTCTTTCTTTAGGATCACCGTCATAAGGTTCACACAAACAGTGTCCTACTATAATCGTAGGACCTTCTACAATTTTATGAACGTTGTCGTTGCAACGCTCATCATTTTCTTCAAAATTTATATATAGTCTTTCCCAAAAAGCAGAAGCGTTATCGTCGAAAACGTAAAAATTCCAAAAATCCCTAAAATTTGGTGACATATATTCTTGAAAATTTCCTACATGTCGTGTTTTATTAAGCCATATCCCCTGTAGTCTTCGCGTGTCATCTATCAAACTTTTATTTTCTTTACTATGTAAAGCTCCGTGTACAAATTGTATTTCAATATTTTTATCTTCATGCATCAGTTCAAATAAAAAATAGAAATTGTTTCTATAAAAAGGGGCCAACCAATCTCTTCTTTTTTCAAGAGAACCGTAGAAATGTATGGCTTTTTCGTGTACGTAGGATTTAAAAAATTTGTTTTCTGGATAAAATAAAAACATATCGTGATTTCCAATAATACATACGACATCCGATTCTTTTGCTTTTGCTTTATATTTTAGATTTTTCAAAAACATATGAAGCAGTATTTCGGACGAACCAACCTCATCTACGACGTTACTACCGACATCTCTTCCGTGTACAATATAAGGCCTCCTGCCATCGATAATGTCTCCAGTGATGACTAAAATCGTACGCTTCGGAATCCAAACAAAATTTGCAATTTGGTTGGCGACAGTTCCTTGAGGGTCGGGGTCTTTAATAATTTCATACTCAATTAATCGTCTGTAAAAACTGGTGAAATCTGCATGAAGATCACCTAAGGCATACACGGTGTCGTAGTTTGAACATGTTTGAGAGGGTTCATGATCCGTAGTTATAGCTAGTTTCATAGTTAGCTCTTGTATTTTGCTTGTTTTTGTATTTGTATTGACGTCGGAAGAATATTTAACTATTTCGTCGTAGTCAAAAAACACTTGTTGTTGTTGTTGTTGTTGTTGTTGTTGTGATTCTTGTGCCATTTTATGATTAATATATATTATGATTAATATATATTATAATATAATTACATCTAAACAGTGAAACAGACAAATATTGATGGAAATCACCGGTTATTTTTCTATATTCAACTTCTTCGTAATACAACATTGCAGCGGGTACGGCATTAAGATCGTAAGCGGGCACGGGCACTATCTAACTATGTGTTGAAAAAATAAAAACCCTAAATATTTTTAAACGAGCTCAGGACAAATAGGTTAATTACGGCCTATACTGCATTCATATCGACTAACCCGCTGCATTCTACTAAAGTAGAACAGACTATCTATCTTTTGAGCACTATACCCAGTATTCTTTGGTACAAGAGCAATCCCGCATCTTGGACTGGAAGAATGTACGCAAACGTTTTTCCGTCGTTATTATGTGAGTGCCATAAACCAGGCGGGGTAATAAACATACATCCTTCTTTCCAATAGACTTTCTTCGGATTCACGATGTTTCCGTGTTCATCCAATTCATCCCCGATTAACGTATATATATTCTCGCTGTCCTCACATTTAATACATAAATCCAGCGCCACAGAGTTGTGTTTATGTGGCTTTTGAACCGTATTCGGAGGAAGTTCATTATACAATGCCCAGAGTACAGGAGTAATCGTGTTTATCCCTAACGCGTCGGTATCTTGATTGCTTAGCAATATACCTTTTCGGTTGTTCTTCGGATTCGATAGTTCGTGTAACTTCTCTCCCAGAAACTCTTTCCTGTAAATCGCCGTCTTGAATATTGGTTTCACGGCTTTGTTTCCCAGATAGTTCACTAAGGGACTATCGTTTATATAATAGATTTGCAGTTCCTCTGATTCACTCACATTTTCTATTGTGATCGAGTTAAAACAAGGTGTGATCAGAATATCACCCGAACTAACCGTGTTTTCGTTTTTATCGTCACCATCGGTATAAATGGAACAACTCCCTTTGATAATGTAAAACATATGAGACGTCGCATTGAATTCTACACAGGATGGATTATTATTGTTTAAATCCAACACGTCATCGATTTCCAGTGTTATAAACGAAGCCAGCAAATTGGGCGTGGTTGATTTATGTTGCACATTGAATATAGTTGAAAAGTCAATCATATCGATCCCATACTCGCAGTCATTCACATCTTTTTCGAAAAACGGAACGTGTGCTAAATGTGGATTCACATTCTTTTCGTACTCATAGACAGAAATATATTCTTCTTTTTCCATGTGAATCTTGGCTATATATATATTGTATAGAAATGATTTTACTTTTTAAGTAGATTCTGGAATCTATTATGTCATCAATCAACGGTGACTACTTTTGCCAAGTTTCGGGGGTAATCCGGATTGTGTCCTCTGAGTATTGCCACTTTCAACGCAATCAGCTGGAAGTAAATATTGACCAGTATTCCTCCGAACGTGTTGTTATTATCAATGGTTAAATGGGCATTGGGGAAACAGCTGATGATTATGGGATTCGCGCCTCTCGCGGAAACTTCATGAAACGCATTCATGTTTTTATCGTGATGCACATGATCAATATCGATTATGAATATAGGTACGTCCTTTACAATCAATGCAAACGGTCCATGCTTCAATGCCGAGGAACTGAATCCTTCGGCATGAATGTACGCGATTTCTTTCAGTTTCAAAGAACCTTCACATGCTATCGCTTGATTACTTCCTTTTCCCAAAATGAAACAAGATTGAGAGAAATCGAAATGTTCCAGCAATCCATCTACCATATAATCTTTATTCAGAACGTTTTCCATATGCAGAGGCAACATACGAATATCATTGATGATTTGTTTCCGTTTTTCTATATGTAAGTTCTTATTCTGCGCAAACCAAACCGCGGTTAATGCCAACACGATACATTGGTTCGTGAATGACTTGGTCGATGCGACGGCATGTTCTCGTCCTGCATTCAGATATACACCACATGTCGTCTCTCGCGCGATAAATGAATCCACCACATTCACTATACCAATCGTAATAATGGATTTTGATTTGGCGATATCCAAACAGGCAATAAGATCTCTGGTTTCACCGGATTGAGAGAGTAATACAAATCCACAAATACCATCAGGAATATCATTTTCCGTGAACTCCGCCCCGTCGTACATCGTGACCGATTTGAATATCGAAAAGGACTTGAATAACGCAATCGACCAGTGGCCGGAATTATAGGAAGTTCCACATCCCAATAGAATGAGATGTTCAATCTTCAGCAAATGCTCTTTGTGTGTATCTAATCCTCCTAACTTCACACTATCATCGCGGCTCAGTCTTCCACCGTTATTGATTGCGTTATTGATTGAATCGGGTTGCGATGAGATTTCTTTTCCCATCCAATACTTGAACGGAAACGGAGAGAGGTCGATGTCTTGCATCGTTTTAGAAACGATTTTACTTTCACAGATGTTCGTACTGTATGAGATTCTTCCATCTTCCATCTTTATTTCTATGATATCGTGATTATCGATGGGTATAAATTTGGTGATATAATTTGAAAACGCGGATTGTTCTGATACGACCATGGCAAAGTTTTGATCTAGTCCTAATAAAATCGGCGAACCATTCCGCGTAACCCATAACTTGTTTGGTTCTTGTTTACATATCATGACAAGCGCCCAAGTCCCAGACAATTGCTTAGTGGCGACGGCAATCGAATCCTTGATCGAATATCCCATATGGTAGTAGTATCCGATTAACGAAGCGATCACTTCCGTATCCGTTTGGGATATGAACTTGATCCCTTTACTGAGCAACATTTCTTTTATTTCCAAGTAGTTTTCGATAATGCCATTATGAACAATCGCCATATTGCCATAATGATCGAGGTGGGGATGGGCATTTAGATCGGTTTTTCCTCCATGGGTTGCCCATCTGGTATGTCCTATTCCTGTTCCAGAATTGACACTTGACTTTTCAATAATTCCTTCGACCAATTCAATGGCGTTATTTGTATTCACGGTTGACGCGCGTTTGACGCATTGTATGGTACTGCCTTCAATATACGCAACGCCGATTGAATCATATCCTCGGTTCTGTATTAGCTTCAATCCGGCAAAGACATATTCGGTAAAGTTATCATCGCCCAAGTAACCTATGATTCCACACATTGTTTGTTGGCTATATACAGTTATATAGGTTAGATTGTTTATATACTGTTCGTCGTAAAAAAACATTGTTATTACTACCACATCACATCTTGTATGATGGTACAAAATTGATTTAGAAACTTCTCTCACAGTTACTATATACAACAACCAGCTCAAGAGATGTTCTCGTCCCTTTATTTCCTTTCGATATTTTCAGTATCGGTATTCGCGTGTTCAAAAATTCATCTATTGAATTCATTCCGGCACTGCGTGCCCGCGACATTTATACCCATCATCGTAGAAGATAACAAGATAAATAACACTTCTACTACTTCGAGTGAAATCTGTTTTTCCGTCACAACCGAAGAGGCGGATAACACTTTGGAGGATTTTTCTCGAATTATGCTGCTGATGGCCTAATAACCAGCCAAACGAATAACTAAGTGTCGTAACAAGTTCAAATCAGGGGACCCCAAAAACCCAACGTCGGGTATATAAAAACCAAACGACCACCCAAAATACGAAAAAAACCATTTGAAACACTTGTAAAACCCAACGGGTCACTTAAAAAACCCAACGGGTCACTTAAAAAACCCAACGGACATATAAAAACTTGAACCGTGTAAACTTGAACCGTTTTTTTGTACCACTGGATTCACACCTGTACTTTTTGTACCACACGTGTCGATCAAAAACATACTTAAAGAGATCTCTTCTATCATAATAAATGGCTTCTACTACTAACTCTTCCCCCTCTTTCGTGATTAAGAACAAAAAGATCATTGCCTTTTACGAGCAACATCCGACGATAAACTTTGAAGCGGTAAATGTCATCTTCGTGGATATGTTTGAAAAGCTTTTTTCCGATATGGATTCTACCGTTACTCATTCCGTCAATACGGAAATACTCCATTCTCTTACCGAGCTGAAAACGCATCTCACGGATTTGAAACTCGACCTCCCCAATTCCATTTCTCTCAAGTTCCATGAATTCAAGAGAGATTACTTGGAAGAAATGAAGAATATTGTTTCACACAATCTCAGCCAGAACAAAGATGGAATGCATACTTTGTTGAATCAGTTGCATACAAACTTTGTCGACAAGACGAAACTTCTTCTTACGGAAACCCTCCCGAAATCCAACGAACTGATCCAGAAAGAAATCGCCGACTTTGAACTGTCCATGCACGAAGAATTCAAGAAACTCGACGCCACAAAGTCCTCTTCTGACATCTCTACCGCATTGAATCAGTTCGAGTCTAAATTCAACAGTCTGCTTCTCAACGTCTCCAACGCGACCGAATCGAGACTCACCGAGAAGTTGAATCACCAACATTCCATACACGATACTTTCCGTACGGAGATCTCTCAAGTAATGAGTTCAGTGTCAAAAAGTATGAACGACCAGCAAGACTTTTTCGACAAGTACAAGAACTCGTCTTCCAAGGGAAATCTGAGCGAGAATAACCTCGAATATGTTCTCAGCCAACTCTATCAATCCGCCGAAATACAAAATACTTCGAGAGAAACTGCTTCCTGCGACTTCATCCTGAAACGGCCGAATATGCCGTCCATCCTTATAGAGAATAAAGACTATTCCCGCAATGTTCCATTAGAAGAAGTGAAGAAATTCCAACGAGATATTGAGACTCAACAAAACTGTCACGGCATTTTCCTCTCTCAGCAATCTGGAATCACCTCGAAACAGAACTTTCAGATTGAATTCATTGGTTCGAATGTTCTCGTATATGTCCATAATGTCCAATACCAAAAGCAAATCATTAAAATTGCCGTAGATATGATCGACCATCTCTCTCCGAAAGTCTTCGTCTTGATGTCCAGAGAAGACCGAGATGTCTCTCAACATACCATCTCTCAAGAAACCATAGATGAAATCAATAAAGAGATCCATCGTTCGTCCGAACGGCGTCGGGCCATTACCGATTTGTTGAAAGATTTCAATACCAAGATGTTGAAAGAACTGAATCTAATCGAGTTTCCCTGTCTCGCGAAATACATTACCGCCAAAGGAGGAGTTGTCGCGAACGACCAAACAACTATTATCTGCGACGTTTGCAATACATTTACTGCCCACTCCAACAAGTCCTTGGCCGCACATAAACGGAAATGCAAAACATCCTCGATTAAACTTGTTGTATAAGTAATGACAAAAACCATCGTCTATTACAGTTTTTTACTACTGTCTTTTTTACACATTTTTAATGGAAGGGGGGTCTTTTCTATAATATTTTTGAGAAGAGTTAATTTTGGCTGTATGATGAGTCTCGACTTTGGAAAGATAGTCTCGGAATACAGTTTATCGTCTCACGGTTTAGTACCTATACAGCTTACAAAAAATAAAACGGTCACACTTTTTTAGCACTATACATAGTCTTCTTTTTCGAAAAACAGTCTCAGGTTTCACTCTCACATTCCAAAAAACCTTACCGGTTTCAGTCCGGAATAAAACACGCAAAAATCATATTACCGCTCGAAAACCGGTCACAAAATGAAAATGTTTTTAGTCCGTTTTTTTAATATCTTTAGGTAAAAAAAACACCAAAAACTCGGCAAAACGAAGTTTTTTGCCCTTGGCAAGCCGAGTTTTTGGTGAGCGGGTGCCTTCCAAATTTTTATCTACGGGTATTATATGAGCAACATTGTAAAGTCAAATAGAAATAACACAGACATTTTTTTAATGCTATTATCGACTCGATAATAGCAATACATTTATTAACGCATTGCTGCTGCTGATTTTGCTCTCTTGTAGAAATGGTATAGAAGATCAACCTCTTCGTCAAACTGCTTCCTCTTTTTCTCTTTCACAATAGCACGAATCTTGTCCATGGACTTGGCCAATATAGTGAAAAGCTGCGGGCCTTTACTGCCGAATTCGGCACCGAACAGTTTCTTCAACTTTTCCATACGCCCCTCGTGACTGCTTCCCTCTTCAGAACTCTGCAAAGAATGTATCAGAAAAGCAAATGTAAGAGTAGTAAGAAATGTGAAATGGGTGATGAACAAACCACGTACCTCTGCCTCCAGCCAAGCAAGCAACATGTTTGATTTCTCATCCTTGTTTATCTCGTTATTTCGCAGCGCAAGATTCAGCGCATGTTTCACATACTGTGTCTCTTTCGAGTCATTATTGAAATCGATTGCACTTGCCATCTTTATTTGTCAGGTGGGGTTGGTTGTTTGTATTTTTTGTGACTTACTCAGTAGGAAGAAATAGTTCAATTTTGCGTTTCGGGTGTTTATCGTAAGGGTAAAAAGTTGGAACTATAAAAATATAGCATAACTGTCTATAGCTCGCTTCGCTCGCCTGAATAAATATATAGAAAACAATGTATTTCATACAGGACAGATGCTTGACGATTCCCAACTGAAAGTCAAAAAAGAGAACTTAGACGCGTATAAGAAAAATATAAAAATACTAAGGTCATCTTTCAAACAAAATCCTCGTTCAGCATCCTCTTCCTTTTTCGGCACCACCACTCGTAAAAGCAGACCTACTACGACCGCATGGTCTTCTACTAAACAATTGAAGACACGGTCACGATCTATTTCACCACCAAACTCATCCGGCTCTAAAAATAAAAGTTCAAACCGATCGAGGTCACGAACTACTTCAGCCACTAAAAACGTAGTTTGAGGTTCGCTGAAGTAGTTTAGCGATTTTTTAAACGGAATATCACGTTTCATGAAAAAAGGTACGTAAATTATTATTGTGTAATTATATAATATATGGATACGTTCCGAAAAATTTTAACCCCAAACCAATATGCCAAAGAACAGCAAGAAAATACAGATGCGAAAAAACGAACATATCATTGCAATAAAATAAACATTAACACGAATGACGTAATTTCCGCCCAACTAAAAGAAAGGAGAAAAAACAATACAGAAATTCCTGAAGATGACCTAAGAACACAAATAATAAGTGAAATAGAAGATTGGGAAAAAAATTGTATAACATCCGGTCATCAGAAATTTTGGTTAATACCCGATTTTAAGGAATTAAATGTGGAGGAATGGATAAAACCCGTGGTAAATAAAAGAATACGTGACTATACCAACACTAAGATTCTTAATGAATTAACAGTTTTTATTGACGACAACGAACTTGGCAGAGGAGGAGCGATAAAAAGTATAAACGAAGATGATATCAAGAAAAACAGTAAACGGAAAAAATCGTCCCGTACAAGAATGAAGCCAACCCGTAAATACACTAAATCAATTCATAACAAAAGAAAATCTACGCGTCATAATAGACGGTAAAAGCAGACCTACTACGACCATTACAAATAAGACATGGTCTTCTACTAAACAATTGAAGACACGGTCACGATCTTTGTCACCACCAAACTCCGGCTCTAGAAAGAAAAGTTCAAACAGATCGTCGAGGTCACGAACCACTTCAGCCACTAAAAACGTAGTTTGAGGTTCGGGGATTCATTTCGCGTAATATACTTATTATATCAATAAATATATATATGATCGATTCACATACGGATGATGCGATAAAGCTATTCCATACAGTATTTGGGATAGGAAACACATATATAACGACCTTAATTAATCAAGGTGCTCGAACAATAAAAGACTTGAGGTCTCCGATATATTCTAACCTCTTGCCAGAATCGTCCAAAAAATATCTTAAATATTACAAAGACCTGCAACTAAGAATACCGCGAAGCGAAATACTTCAGCACGAGACGCATATCAGACAACTACTACGAAATAAGAAATTCAAAATAGATATTGTTGGAAGCTTTAGACGTGGCGCTGAAACATGTGGTGATCTGGACGTGCTATTCACTACCGAGAATACATACTTCCCTCACACAAACTATATAAGTATATTTACGGAAGCCTTAATGCCGGGCCACTACTTATTGGAAACTTTGAAATTCGGTCAATCCACCATGAATGGAATTATAAAGTTGGGCGATCATCCCGCGCGTAGAATCGATGTTTTCTTTTCACCACCGGAATTGTATGCCTTTGCGTTATTGGCAAAAACCGGCGATACGAGTTTCAATAAAAGCATACGAACATGTATCAAGGAAAAGAAAAACAACGACTATATCCTGAGTGAAAAAGGAATTCGGATCAAAGTGAATAACCACTATACTCATGCGGTCGATCCAAAAGACTTTCCTGACGTGAAATCTATTTTCAAATACATGGACTTACCGAACAGACGGCCTGATCAAATGGTCGGGTATTTTCCATGTACTAATGATGCGGACAACCATAGTAAAAGCTCCCGAAAAACGAAAAGATCGCGTAGTAGTAGTACTAGTACGCGTAACCGAAAACGAGCAAGAAGAGAGAATAAAAATACTCCACCGATTTCTTTAGAAAGTTCTCTCACACGGTCTTCGACCGGTTCAGACAAAACCGAAACGGATCCAGGAGAACATTATGAAAAATGGAAAGAACGAGACAATTATGATTCAGACGACACATATTTAACTCCTGTCGGATCTAAATATACGTCTCGTAACAACAAGTTTTGAGTATTGAGTTATTTTTTTCTAAAGCCTCTAGCGAACATATAGACCAAATATAGAATCGCGAATAAGAACATAATACCAGAGACAACTTGAATGAGTTTCATAAATTGACAATAATACGAATTATCTGAATTCTGACAATGTACCGTCGTTCCAAACATTCCGAATATTCCTGAACCCATCACTCCGCCATTATTACCACTGCTTATACCTCGACTTCTTCCTCCCTTTCCGCCTTTAAAGTGATCCATGATGGTTTATATTCCATTACAATAGATATTATTATGATGATGCTATGTTTCTTTCTAAATGGTCGCAGTTTTGTTATGTCGTTGCCCAAAACCGAAACCGAAACCGAAAACTCAGTGACGCTGAATCGCTTTTAGGACAATTAAATATGTCCATGTCTATATACGGACGTTGTATCTGTCATATGGATGATGCTGACTTTCTGAATGGTCGCCGTTTTGATAGCCTGCTCTTACTTCGGATGGGGGATGTTTGTTTTAACGCATTGTCTTCGACGTCTGGGAAAATTCCTCTGAACCACGGACTGTGTCTTCCGATCGCATATGGTGCAATAGGCGATAGAATATCTTTAATCGTCATGTCTTTCCCTTTATATTTACAGAGTACTTTATCCGCCAATTTTTTATATGCACTCGGACTCGCGTCGAACCTGTTTGGTTTCGGAAAATCAATTATAGACTTTGACATTTTCGAAAGCCAAACCGTCGCATCCATCATCGCGCTTTGCATATGAACGGTATTCCCACTGGCCACAATCGTTTTGAAAATATACATAATACGTCCGACGTGATTTTCGGTTTTCACATTACCCAATACATACCTTGCTTGAAGCGCATCTATTTCACTTGTCAATAACCTCTCCAATGGAATGTAGTTTATTTTTCTTTCTACTCCATCGTGGCCCTTTTTCATCACATAAGTGGGTTTCATGGATTCCACTTGGAGTTCTATTTTAAGCATCATATCGACTATTTCGTCGTACTGTCCATTCACGGATATACAGATTTGTAATTTCTTGGTCGCCATCGATTTATTAATCTTTTGTCCATCGTTTGCGACGTTTGATATGATTCGGATTTTACCATAATCGAAATGTTCCCCATTCCCATCATGTGGAGGTAGATCATCTAGCATACTATTCACGTGAGAGAAATCCATTTTCTTGATTCTCTTTATCACCTGATCCACCAAATCATGTAGAAAGGGAGAATCCACAAATTTTATCAGGTCTATATTCATTGTTTCCTTTGCATCTTCTTTGTAGAAAATATCCGGAATAATAACTGGCGAGTCGACATCGCTGGTGGAAGTGAATGCTGCATTTTTCATCGTAGTATCCACATTGAAAATATACTCATACACGATTCCACCGAACAAAGTCCAATGCAGTTGGATATTTCCAGTATACGACAACTCGGTATACGACAACTCCTCTTCATCGGTCGTTTCATTCATAGTAGAAATGACCATCGGAACGGTTTTCGATTCAATATAAAACGGAGCTTCGAAACAATCGGCGATGACATCAATGAAAAACGGTTTCACCGATTTGATCGAGTTCGTCCATTTTGTTCTATCTGTTCCTACTTGTATTTCATTCGCTGTAGTAGCCGTAGCCGATATATGATCGCGACGATTCGGAGGTGCACTGGAAGAACGTCTCCGCGTTTTTATCTTTGACAACGACGTTGTTTTTAAGTTCTTATTTTGTCTTATAGTATAACCCATTCTATACTATAAGAGTCCTATTTTTCTGCTAAAGAAGTATTTTTGCACGAATTATTCAAGATTCCCGACATGATATAAATTAGAAAACATCAATGTCCATGCATCCACATAGGAAACCACGGTATATTTTATATCCCATTTTTCACAAAACGTTTGTAGTTCTTTGCTTACTTCAGGTCCCCGATATTGAGGCATCGAGGGAAATAGATGGTGAATCACCTGGCAAT